>Ga0114931_10006222_pt1 | contig 14692 bp, 12 predicted proteins | sample 2SBtaG_FD_89579 | JGI IMG/M metagenome (GOLD analysis project Ga0114931, IMG submission 89579) | Deep subsurface microbial communities from Kolumbo volcano to uncover new lineages of life (NeLLi) - 2SBTROV14_V59a metaG | ecosystem: Environmental > Aquatic > Marine > Volcanic | place: Kolumbo...
CCGGGGGCCGGTTGGCAGGCGGCGAGCGGGCCACCGGCAGCAGGTGCTCAGCCCGGTAATAGCTGCGCGCGGCCTGTTCCAGGCCGTCATCGTCTTCCGGCAGGCGGGTCCAGCATGCGGACGGAATCTCGGGTACCGACCAGCCGTTGGGGTTGACGCCGGTGGAGAAGTCGAGCCAATCCTCGAGGGGGATGCCATAGCGCGCCGCCGCCTGCCGGACCTTCCCGCCGTGCTCAAGCATGCGTCAACCCCCCGGCGACCAGCAGGGTGCCCAGCCACAGCCAGACTCCATGCCGCACCAACCGGGGCGCGCGCTCGATGTTCCGTCGCGTACCGCGGGATGGCCGCCCACCCGGGTCGCGCCCGGACCTGCTCGGGACGAAAACGCACTCGCGGATGCCTTCCACCTTGAGGCGCAGAAACTCCGCCGCGCGATCACCCAACGCGATGGCGGTGGCATTGCGCTCCTCTGAGACCAGGGACGCGATCCGCTGACGATTTCCGCTCACAGATCCACCCCCTTCTGCGCCCGCACGCCGGTGCGAAAGGCATGTTTTACGTCGCGCAGTTCGGTCACGGTATCGGCCGCCTCGATGAGTGTCTCGGGTGCGGCGCGGCCGGTAATCACCACGTGCTGCATGGGCGGGCGATTCATCAGATCATCCAGCACGGTTTCGATGCCCAGCCAGCCGTATTTGAGCGGATAGGTGAGCTCATCGAGCACCACCAGTCCCAGGTGCTCGTCGCGGAGCATCTCCCGCGCCACGGCCCAGCCGCGTTGCGCAGTCTCGGTATCGCGGGCGAGGTTTTGCGTCTCCCAGGTGAAGCCCTCGCCGAGCACGTTCCAGACCACGCCGGGCTGGTCGCGAAAGAAGCCTTCTTCGCCAGTGTCACTGCGCCCTTTGATGAACTGGGCCACACCGACCCGCAGACCGTGGCCAAGCGCACGCGCCACCATGCCGAAGGCCGAGGACGACTTGCCCTTGCCGTTGCCGGTGAGTACCAGTAGCAGGCCCTGGTCGCGATCGGCGCGTTCGATAGCCGCATCGACCACGGTCTTCTTGCGCTGCATGCGCACCTGGTGGTGTTGTTCCCGATCGGTCACGTTGATCGTCATCGCGAGGCAGTGATCTTGTGCATGTGGACACCGCGGGCCAGTCCGAACAGCGCATGCACCACGGCGGCAAGGCCGACATAGAAGGCCAGCGATTGCAGATACCTCGGGAAATACGTCACCAGTCGCCCGGCCAACTCGGCGAAGGTCGGTTCGGCAAAGCGACCGGAGAAGAAATAGAACCCGCCGCTGGAGAACAGTTCGCAGCCGGCGGCACCGACCAGCGCAGCGGCGCCCAGCGGTAGCAGGGTGCGCCATTCAAAGCGATACTGACGCGCATACCAACACCCGGCGAACCAGAGGGCACCGTAGGCCGGCAGCAAGAAGAAGTAGGCAGGGGTCAGACAAAAGGCCTGGCCGCCGCTCACGATCTCCGCCAGGCTGGCGCCACTGAGCAGGTGAGGGGTGAAATCCAGCCCCCAGACAAAGACGAGCATGGCCGGCAAGATCCACACCGGCCGCAGGTACACGCCGACGAGAAAGAACACCGCCCACGACGCGCCTGGCAGGCTGTGCAACGTGGCGAAGTGCTGGCCCCGGGTGGCGATGAGTAACAGCGCCAGCACGGCGCCGATCAGGATTTGATTGCGGTTCGATAATGTCAACATGATGGTCTCCTTGGGTTGTGTCGTTGGTTATCAGGGTTGATAGCGCAGGGTCAGGTACAGGCCGCGTTCCGGCTGGTTGAAGAACGCGGCGGTCTCATAGTCCTTGTCGAGCAGGTTCTCGACACGCGCCTGCAACCGCCACTCCTTGGCCAGGGCATACTCGGCACGTAGCTCAATGGTTGCGTAACCGCCCAGCTCGCGGGTGTTGGCGAGATCGTCATAGCGCTTGCCCGCGGCGAGCAGCGTGGCGCCCAGGCGGTAACGACCAAAGTCGCGATCGGCGTCGAGGCACAGGGATCGTCTGGCTCTGCGTGGTAGCACGTTACCGTCATTGGCGCCCCCGGAATGGTTTTTCGGATCTAGCAATGTGAGGTTCGCGTTGAGATCCCAGTTTCCAAGCCGGATGCCGAGTACGGCTTCCAGGCCGCGGATGCGCGCCTGGTCGATATTGGCCGGTGCGAAGGTGCTGGCGTCGAAGGCGATCAGATCATCAATACGGGTTTCGTAGGCGTTGAGCGACCAGTTTCCCCAAATGGCTTTGTCGCTAAGGCCAAGCTCGAAGCTGCGTGACTCTTCGGGCCGCAGGTTGGGATTGCCGAACCCCGGGAAGTAAAGTTCGTTGAAGGTCGGTGCCTTGAAGGCGGTGCCGTAGGATGCGGTCAGCCGCAGGCCCCCGCTCAACGCGTAACCCCAGGCCGCACCGCCGGTGTGCCGGTTGCCGAACTGTTCGTTGTCGTCCCGGCGCAGGGACAGTTGCACATCATGGCTCCCGAACACCTCCTGATACTGGGTGAACAGCCCCGTGTTGTCTCGAGAACTGACGGCATAGGCCGTGGTGCCATCAACCCGGTCTTCCTGATAGTCGGCACCCACTGTAAGTAGGTGATCAGGGGCGATGGAAAGATCGTTCTGGAAAGAGAGCGTATCCCGTTGCGTGTCGAAGCGGCTCTTAAAGGCGTCGTCTTTGAAGTTGTCGGACTCATCCTGGCTGCGGCCCGCGGTCAGGGTGATGAGCCACATGTCCACGGCGGAGAAGCGCAGCGTGCCGCCCAGCACCTGTTGCACGGATTCGGATTCGTTGACGAAGCTGCCGTCGAACTCGGTATCGCCGCTGGCGCGCAGGGCGTGGACATCCATCTCGAGACCGTTGTCGAAGCGGTAGCCCGCACGCAGGGAACCCGACAAATTGCGGTAGCCATCTTTGTCCGGCTCGGTGGTAAAGCAGCCGGCGCCGCCGGGCGAGGGCTTGCCGTCGCAGGCATTGAACCCTAAGGTGTCGATAGCGCTTGCGCTTACGCTGAACCAGCCGCGCTCGCCGCCACCTGACACACCTGCCGAGGCGCTATAGGTCCGGTAGCTACCGCCGCCGACACTGAAGAAGGGCTTGAGTGCGCCGCCGCCCTTACGGGTGAATATCTGGATCACCCCGCCGATGGCCTCAGAACCGTACAGACTGGAACGCGAGCCGCGCACGATCTCGATGCGTTCGATCTGATCGACGGGAATGTCCTGGAACGCCGTGGTGCCCAGCGTCGCCGAACCCACCTTGACGCCATCGATCAGGACCAGCACATGATCGGACTCGGTGCCGCGAAGGAATACCGAGGTGGCCTTGCCGGGGCCGCCGTTGTTAGCGATGCTCACCCCCGGGATACCACGCAGAAGATCCTGGACGGATTGCGCCTGCTGGCGCTCGATCTCTTTTCTCGAGATGACGGTCACTGAAGCCAACGTCTCGTCCGCCGTCTCGGCGGTGCGGGTCGCGGTGACGATAATGGGGATCATCTGGTCGGCGAATGCCGAGGGAGTGCCCAACAGCAGCAGTGCCGCCGCAGGCAGACAGCGTTTATTCATTCTTATTTTCCTCCGGCGCACTCTCCCGCGCGCCAATCGGTGACACAAAGGCACACGGAGGAAAAGAACCAGACGGAAACAGGGAAAGAAGAACGACCTGCAGCCGCAGCATCGCCCTCCGCAACGCCAACCAACGACTCCAGGCCGGTCTCCGGGCTCGCGAGGGGCCTTGAAAGACCTGAGCGGATCGCCTTCCCACGTCGAAACGCAGTGGCTCAATGATCCGCCGCAACTCGCTTACCGTTGCGGGGGCAGCGCCGGAATTGTTCGTTGACGAAATGTCAGGAACGCACCGGCTTCCCGTTTCATCCCTTGGGTGGATACCCTTGGGACACCTGAAGCAGATTGCAGAACGTATAGAAACATCGAAGAGGTGTCAAGAACGAAAATCAAATGGCGTCAGTTAGTTGAAATTCAACTGGTTGTATTTGCTTGTAAAGCATGTGATGAGAGTCGCTCACATGCAAGAAAACCACACCGCACATTGATAGATTAGCCGTTTTATAGAAGTTCCCGACGAGCCACGATGGCCCATCACATTGTCAGTGGGCCATTCGTGCAAATGATCGGGAACAGACATTCAATCAATTCAACAAGCTTCTTCTTGCCGATATCGGCTCTTTTCGCGCTTTTGGCCATCGCCGTTGCACAGGCGGGTCAACTGGTAGAGAAGCGTCCTCGCATCGCCGAGGTGTTTACCACGACGGAATTGCCTGTGACCGGTGAAGTTGCTATCACCAGCGAGGCGGCTCACGCGAAAACGGAATTCCACGTCTACGAATTGGACGGCATCCAGTGGATTACCATTTAGTGCATTATCTCTTAATTGAGCAAGGAAATTTACTAAAAATTTGGTAAGATTCGTTTTTCGATAAGACTGTTCTTGCTCAATTTTTTTTGCTGTGAGTGCCCACCGCTCTGCTTTATTGAGTGAAGTTCGCATGAAGTCTTAAACAAGGTGCAGAAGTGTCTACTTGCTCTAGCATTATTGGAATAAGCATCGTTTGTGAGCTAGAGCACTGATCGGAGTGGATTCGATTCCCGGTATTGCGCTCACATTGTGGAAGTGCGCTGAATCGTCGTAAAATAGCGTTGTCGGTGTGGTTCCGGCACTTTCTTGTGAAAAGCGCGAATTATGTGCGAATCAGATTTTACAAGTTACTGAATTAACTGAAATTGTTGACCCCGGGCACCAAATCCCAGTTCTTTTCCTCGCCAATGATTTGGTTAACGAGTCCTGAGAATTATTAAGGTGCCAGCCATCGTTTGGATACATGACCCAGGTATGACCCAGGTTCAATCACGAAAATTAACAAACTGCAGGGGTGTATCCTGTTCTGATTTTTTTAACAGGGCAATCACAGCCTGTAAATCATCACGTTTTTTTCCGGTCACCCGAACTTGTTCGCCTTGAATTGCCGCTTGAACCTTGGATTTACTCTCTTTGATGGTCTTGATCAGTTTTCGGGCTAAGTCTTTATCAATGCCTTCACGGATTTTTACCGTCAGCAAGCTGCGTTTGCCTCGGTTTTCGGTGCTATCGGATTGAAAATGCCCCAGATCGAGTCCCCGTTTGGAAGCCTTTTGATATAGCATATCCAGCATTTGTTTAACTTGGAATTCAGCTTCTGCTTCCAGGACAATGTTGGAATCCTGCCATTTGAATGAAGCGTTGGCACCTTTAAAGTCGAATCGTGTTGCAACTTCACGATTCGCTTGATCAATGGCATTTTGTAATTCATGGCGGTCTATTTCGCAGACCACATCAAACGACGGCATGCTGTGTTCCTTGATCAGACAAGTCATTGGGAAAGGCATAGTACTGTGAATGGCCATTAAAAAAAAGCCCCGTCAAAGCGGGGCTATAGGCGTCAGGGAGTTAGTCGTTCAGTGGAACCGCGAGCCCACTGAAGATCCCAATAAAGTCTTTTGCAGCTAATGTGCCGTAAAATATTGTTTTAATAAACAATAGATTACGATTAAGCTGACTGAGCCCTGTAAAGAACCTTGACATGATTTCGGCAACATTGGGAATAATCGGTGTCGACTGTTAACTTTCCTGACAGTGAAATTTTTCAAACAGGCCTTCCTGTAACCCTGAATCGATAAACCCGGCGGCTATCGATGCGGCTTGTTCGCCGTAGTTTAGTGCTAACTTTTCGCACGTAAGGGAAAAACCATCGCCGTGGGCAATGCTTTGCCAGCAGTCGTAGTATTGAGCAGACAACGAGCGAAACTGGGTACGCAATTGATAGCGCCAGACCAACCAGTGCGTTGGCGGTTGCGGGGTGGGTTTGGGCGGATCGATGCCTTTTTCCAGCGCCTTCCAAATCGTAACAATGTTAAAATTGTAAACCGCGTGTCGCATGCTGGGGTGAAAGTGGAACACCATAGCCGGCCACTGGTGTGCGGCGACATGTTGAAGATGATCGCGCTGTAGGGTTTCACCGTCAGGGGCGTCGAACACGGTGCGTAGCAGCCACTCGAAGTGGGCAAGCTGGGCCATGGCTGGTTGATCGCTATAAGGTGGCCGAGACCCCAGGAAGTCACTGAGCATGTCACCAAAATAACGGATGGAAAAATGTTTTGGACTGTGCTGTTGCAGGTATTCATCCGACATGTGCTCAAAAACATCATCGCCCAGTAAACGGTATAATTGGGGATAGTTTTCTTGCAGGGCTTCTTGAAGGCGCAAGCGATAGGCGTCATAGTAGATAGCCAGCCGTCGGGATTGCTGTTCGCCCGCGATTAGAGCTTTGACCCTTGAGCCGCCATGGCGAAGGTGGTCAAAAAAATCAGCCTGGATATGTGCTAGCGTCATGTGGATTTATGGGGCCGGTCCATTCGGCCGACCCCAGAAAAAGTTAAATGACCTTTCCGCCCTTGTCTTTGCACTCTTTCTCATTTGCAGTGGGTAGCCAACCGTGTCCCTTGCAGCTGTTTTTACCTTTACAATCGTTGCTGGCACTCTTGCAGGCTGTTTGACCTTTACATGAGTTGATCCCGGTGCAATGAATTTTAGCTTCTTTGGAGTCTGTTCCGGCAATGCTATTGCCAGTGAACATCAGTCCTGCAGCGGCAATGGCGAGGGCGGCGCCGGTTAGAACTTTTTTTTGAACGGCCATGTGATTCTCCTTCAATTTAACATGCAAAACGTGAACTAACCCGCGCATCTATCGCTCTTAACTTAATGCGGGCCATGAACGGGCTATATTAACGCCGGATATGGCCAAGTCCAAGTATTTACTGCTCAACTTTGAGCAAAATTTGCGGTATAATAGCCACAATTTTTTCACGTGAAAAAATGTCCTTATAACCCTTTGTTTTTACGCTTAATTGTTGATTAGATGATGATTGCTGCGTAAAATTCTAAAACAAATACCAGTTGGTTCAGCGATGACATGCCGATGAGAATTTCAGCACTACCAGTACTTGCAATGAGTTTGTTTTTCAGTCTGCCGTTATGGTCCGCCGGATACGAAAACGGAAAAACCGCCTACGAGAAAGGGGATTACCGTCAAGCATTTCGCATCTGGTCCAAAATGGCTGAATCCGGAAACGCCGATGCACAAAACAGTGTCGCCGATTTGTACCGCATGGGACGAGGGATCAAGCGGGACTACAAACGGGCCGCGCATTGGTTTTCAAAGGCGGCCGCCTTGGGCCATGCAGAAGCAGCTTACCATCTCGGGAGCTTGTACCGGGTGGGGCGCGGTGTCCCCCGTGACAATAAACGCGCCGCCCGTTACTACCAACAAGCCGCGGAAGGCGGATATGCGAAAGCGCAATACAGTCTTGGTGTCATGTATGAAAGCGGCTTGGGTGTTAAGCGAAGCACCGCAAGCGCGAAAAAATGGTTTAAACTCGCGGAAAAAAACGGCAATAAACTGGCTAAGAAAAAACTCGCCAGCCTGGGTGACAAGCCGGCGGCGGCTAAATTAGGACAAACCACCGATCTTGCCGGTCGTTTGCGATGGGAGGTGCGCGAGGGCAGTCTTGCCACGGTTAAGAAAATTCTTGAGCAACAAGTCGATGTTGATGCGAGAGACAAATTGGGAAAAACCGCGCTCATGGAGGCATCTGAAAAAGGGCGCCTAACGATGGTGAAACTGTTATTAAACCATTCCGCCAATCCAAACAAAAAAAGCCATGAAGGTGAGACGGCCATTTCCTTCGCCGCCCAGAACAAGCATGCGGATATTGTTGCAGCTTTAATTGCAGCCGACGCGGATTTCAATGTCAAAGACAAACTGGGTACATCGCCGTTGATGGCGGCAGCTGATCGAGGTGACGTTGCATCCGTCAGTAAACTACTCAAAGCGGGAGCCAGTGTTAACGCCCAGGACAAGCAGGGTCGAACAGCGCTGATGTTCGCGGTAAAGCGTAAGCATATGAAAGTTGTGTCGGTGCTTTTGCGTTACCATTCCGTTTTGGAAATAAAAGATAAACACGGAAATACTGCGTTGGTTTATGCCATTCGTAATGATGAGCACAAAGCATTAAGCTTGCTGCTTACCAGCGGAGCGGATCTTGGTGTAAAAACGGAAGAAGCCCGCACTCTACTGATGGAGGCGGCTGCACTGGGTTTTACGCGCAACGTAAAAGTACTCCTGGAAGCCCATGCGGATGTCAATCAAACCGATCCTCGCGGTTGGACGGCGTTGATGTTGGCGGCCAAAGGTGGAAATTATACGGTGGTTAAGGATTTGATCGCCGCAGGCGCTAAAGTCAATGCGAAAAACGAATACGGGGAAACATCACTGATGCTGGCCAGTCAGGCAGGCAACATCGATGCCGTGAATGCATTGCTGGAACTGGACGCCGATACCAATGTAAAAAATAATCAGGGTTGGTCGGCGTTGATGTTGGCTGCCCGTGGCGGACATGACAACGTTACCTCGGCTTTGGTGGGCGATGGCGCGGATATCAACTCAAAAAACAATATGCGAAGTACACCGTTGATGTTTGCAGCCGAAAAAGGTCATCTTTCCACGGTTCGACTGCTATTAAGTCGTGGCTCAAACTTTGAAGTGGAAAATCGCGCGGGACACACCGCCTTGAGTTTGGCGAAAGTTGCCAACCATCCTGATGTGGTTCAGTTGCTACGAGAGCGTGGAGCCGTTGACCGGCGAACGAATGAATCGCAGCAAAAATTCCGGGCGAAAGGCGATGGTAATAAAAACGCCAAAGCCCAATTGTATTTGGGCTGGAGCAACCTGATGATCGCCTCATGGGAAGGTCGTAATAATACGGTGAAAAGTCTGGTGGCTAAAGGTGCTGACGTGAGTATTGCTTCCAAGACGGATGGCAATACAGCGTTGACCCTGGCGGCGCGTAAGGGTCGTCACGATGTTTTGCGAACCTTGTTGGCTAACAACGCAGACGCAAATGTCAAACTAAAAAACGGCATGACGGCTCTTATGATTGCGGCGCGTAATGGGCATGTGGAATCGGTGTTGGTGTTGCTGGACAAAGGCGCGGACCCCAATCTGATTGACGAAGACAAGAAAACAGCTCTGATGCACGCAGTGCGTAGCGGTGCCACCGACGTGGTGACGAAATTGCTGCGCCATCGAGGCGTGAATAAGGACGCTGTTGATAAAGATGGTAATACTGCTTTGGCCTTGGCGCTAAGCCAGGGGTTGACGGCGGCCGCGTTGGAGTTAATCAACGCGGGAGTTAAACTTGAAAATATTGATCGTAATAAAAACGATGCGCTTTGGCTGGCTGCAAAAACAGCGCAGACCAAGGTTGTTCGCCTGTTATTGTCGAAAGGTAAAGATCCCAATATAGCCAATCGTAGTGGTGAAACAGCATTGATGGGAGCGGTTCGTGAGGGCTCATTGAGTATCGTGCGGTTACTGATGCGTGTAGGGGCGGATATCAACGCACAAAGCAGGCAGGGTAATACTGCTCTACATGTATCAGCCGACAAAGGCAATGCAGCGATTGCCCGTTTGTTGTTGGCCAAGGGCGCCGAAGTGGATCGTAAGAACAAATTGGGTAATACGTCTTTGATGATAGCCGTCGACCAGGCTAATGAAGCAGCGATAAAGCTACTGCTGGCTAATGGAGCCAATGTTCGAATAAAAAACAAGCAAGGTGAGACAGCACTGACTTTGGCCAAAGCCAAAGGTAACAGCCAGATTCAGGCCATGGTACAGGAAGCCTACGATAAATCGAAAAGTATTTTTGGTTTGTTTTAGCTGTTGAGACCGGTGGTTTTAACCGCCGGTTTTCGTCATGACGTACCGTGTTTTGTTTCGACGATGATACCCATTTTTTTCAAGAAAGGTGTTGGTAACAACCCTCCTGCGCTGACAATAATCGCGTCGTTGGGAATATCCATCTGCTCGCCGTTTTGGTCCAGAAGAACGGTGTTTTCGGTTACGTTTTTTACATTGGAATGCAGTACCACCTGTAGTCTTCCTTGCTTTCGCATTTCCTCCACCTTGTCACGGTTTTCTTCTGCGGCGCGGCTGAAAGCTGCACTTCGATAAGACAATGTGACCGTGGTGCCCTGTTCGTCGGCTATACTTGTGGCGGCCTCCAGGGCGCTGTTACCGCCACCAACAACCAAGACGTGTTGATTGCGGTACTGTTCTGGATCGATCAAACGATAGACAACTTTGGGTAGCTGCTCGCCGGGAACGCCCAATTTTCGCGGTGTGCCGCGGCGACCAATACATAATAAAACATTGCGCGTGATATACGTTGCACGATTGGACTTGACCACAAAACCGTTGTCGGTGGGTTGAATGGTTTCCATGCGTTCTTCGTAGTTGATTTTCACCGAGGTCTTCTCAGCTACTTCAGTCCAGAATGACAACAAGTATTCTTTGGTTGTTTTGCCGATACGGACCTTGCCCACCATGGGTAGGTTGGCCGGTGAGGTCATGACAACTTTTCCGCGTGGATAATGGGCGACGGTACCGCCCAGGGATTCCTGTTCAATGGTGACGGCTCGCAGTTTCTTTTCCATTGCGCCGAGACTGGCGGAAAAGCCGGAAGGGCCCGCGCCGACAATGACAACGTCTATACCGCCGCCGCTACCGCGGTTTTTCTTGGCAATATATTCAATGGCCTGTCGTCCCTGTTCGATGGCGTTTCGAATCAGTCCCATGCCGCCGAGTTCGCCGGCGATAAAAATACCCGGAATATTGGTCTCAAAATTTTCATCGACCATGGGGATGTCCACACCGCGCGTGGCTGTACCAAATACGAGGTTGATAGCGTCCACAGGGCAGGCGGCTTTACAAGCACCATGCCCAATGCACTTGGTCGGGTTGATGAGTTCGGCTTTATCGCCAATTACGCCGAGGATGTTACCCTCGGGACAGGCGTCAACACAGGACGCGCAACCGATACATAAACTACGGTCTATCATGGGGTGCAGGGAAGCCGGTTCAGTCAACCCGGCCTTAAGGTTCTTTTCGTAGATCTGTTCGCTCAACTGTGCGTGACTTTTGCGACGGAAGGCAACGATATACCATATGATTCCGAGTGGGAGAAGGTAAGCCAGTGTAAGTAAGTAGTCTTTCATAAGTCTTTCAATTTCAAGCCGACAAGGCCATTTGATTTTATGGCACCTGGCATCAAAACCGCAATGGCGAGGTGAACGATTGCTGTGCCGACTGTGACGGAGATCACAAAGAACGACACGTTATATACTTGTTTCGGACAAATTACATTGAGCTTCTATAATAATATATGATAAAATTAGTCTATTGTACCTTTACGATGTTGATGAGTGCTTGGGTGGAGAACAAAATGTTTCCAGGTCGGGGGGGAACAAGCAAATCCTGCATCAACACTATCTTTTCAAACCCTTTTTCCGAGGGTGTTTGCAGTGACCGGCATACCACGCTGGCCGTGCGATCTTTTGGCTGTTTAGGGTGTAAGTCATTGAATGAAAACGGTAGCTGATCGAAAACCCATGAATCCTGTGCTGGCGCCGCCGCGGCCATTGTCGCGCGGCTACGGGGCGCAGAAAGCGGCCGTTCCCAAACGCATCAATCCCGCAGAATTCGCCAAACTTGCCAACCCGTTCGAAAATTTCATTGCCTTGGCGGTACTAGGGTTGATAGTGCTGATTTTTGTGGGTTGTCGGCTGTTTTGGGATGAAACCATATATACCCCTGAAGAGGGTCTGGGTTATTACTTTGGTCTTACCGGTGGGGTGATCATGCTGATTGCTTATACCTACAGCATGCGAAAATACATACCCGGTTTTCGTGGTGTTGGGAGAATCAAACACTGGTTGCGGTTTCACATTTTCCTCGGCGTCACCGGTCCGACATTGGTGATGCTGCATTCCACGTTTCGCATCGGTTCCTTGAACGGGGGCATGGCGCTGATCTCCATGCTGTTGGTTGTGGTCAGCGGTGTGGTGGGCCGTTACTTTTATTCGCGTGTGCATTACGGATTGTATGGTCGCAAGGCACAACTCAAAGAAGTGCAGCAGATCCTCTGGTTACGTGAAAGCGGTATCAAATCGAGACTTTCCATGACGCCGCGCATGACCAAGCGATTGCAGGATTACGAAAAATCGGTTATATCACCATCGGGTCGAGTCAAACAGGCAATCTTCGTGCTCTTCAGTATTTGGTTCAAAAGCCGATGGCTGTATTTTGACCTTAGTCGTGAGATGGTACATTACTTGCGGCGGGCAGCCGAAACCCGGGGAATAAGTGATGCGGTGTTGGAAAAACGTATCCGTTACGCAAAACGCATGCTGTGGTTTTATCTTCATACCATTGGCAAGGTTGTCCAATTCAGCGCCTATGAACGTTTGCTGGCATTATGGCGAATGATCCACGTACCGCTATTGTATCTGCTTTTTATAAGTGGAGTCGTGCACGTAATTGCGGTGCATATGTACTAATGCATTGCCTGTCTAAATCGGCAATTGTGGTATTCCTGCTGCTTTCCCATTCTGTTCTTGCCGGTCCATTGGATGTAATGGAGCGGGCAATTATGCCCGGCAAACTCAGTAATGCCCACGTCAAATACGAAGATGACTGCGATAAATGTCATAAATCATTTGACAAGACTGCGCAAACCGATCTTTGTGCCGATTGCCATAAAGAAATCCATAAAGACATGCAAGATAACCGTGGATTCCATGGTCGCTCGAAAGATGTTGAAAGAAAGCCTTGCCGGAATTGCCATACCGAGCATAAAGGCCGAAAAGCCGGCATTGTATTGCTCGACCGCGAGACATTTGACCATGGAATAACAGACTTTGAGTTGCGTGACAGCCATGTAGGCGTGAAATGCCAGTCATGCCATAAGCCGCCAAAAGATAAAAAGAAACCGTTTAAGTATCGCGATGCACCGTCTGAATGCTACAAGTGTCACCGGGAAGATGAACCCCATCGCGGTCGCCTCGGTGATGTTTGTGTGGTTTGTCACCGTGAAAGCAAGTGGAAAGACTTTTACTTTGATCATAAAAAAACCGAGTTTCCCTTGGCAGGCAAGCATCGCGGAGTACAGTGTGACGATTGCCATCCCAACGGACGGTATAAAGAGATTCCAAAAAACTGTTTTGCCTGCCACCGCTTGGACAACAGGCATAAAGGCCGCTATGCGCGCAAATGTGATAAGTGCCACGCGCCGACGGGTTGGTCGGGTATTCTATTTGATCACGACAAAGATACCAAATATAAATTGGAAAATAGTCACAAGGGTGTCACCTGCAACCAATGCCACAAGGGAAAAAATATCTACGAGGAAAATCTAACCGACGCTTGTTTTCAGTGCCATAAAGCCGATGATGTCCACCGGGGGCGCAACGGTAAGAAATGTGAAAATTGTCATAACACCAAAGGGTTTGGTAAAGCGAAATTCGATCATGACAAGACCGATTTCCCGCTGCAAGGTAAACATAAGGATGTCAATTGCACCGATTGCCACCGGGGTAATTTAAAGGACGAGTTGTCGACAGGCTGCTATGATTGTCATCAGCCCGATGATGTGCATAAAGGCCAGCAAGGTAAAAATTGCGTGCAATGCCATGATGAAAGGGGTTGGAATGCCGAAGTGGTGTTTGACCATGCGTTGTCGAAATTTCCGCTGTTGGGGGTGCATGCGACATTGGCGTGCGAACAGTGTCATGTCTCCCGATCGTTTAAAGATGCGGAAGAGCGCTGCATATCTTGTCATAAAGAAGACGATACGCATAAAAAAACGCTGGGGCCCAAGTGTGAACTTTGCCACAACGCCAGTGACTGGAAGGCTTGGCTTTTTGATCATGACAAGCAAACGGATTTTAAGCTGGAAGGTGCACACAAGGGCCTTGTCTGTAATGCCTGTCATCGTGAAAAAGTTAAAAAAGAAATTAGAATGGATGCAGACTGCTATAGTTGCCATGCGGGCGATGATGCGCACGCCGGAAGCTTTGGGCGATACTGTGACCGCTGCCATACCACCAAACGATTTGATAAATTAAAAGACGAATTTAAACCCTGACTCGTTATCTTAGCCGGTTCCAATTCAGACTGTGATGTTATTCACGGACGGCTGTTGTGTTTTCCCGTTATCTTACCCCGAGTTACGAGTCATCCGGTTTGGGTATCACAGTCGCGGTCTTAGGTAATGTACGTTATTGCCGAACAAATAATCAGGGAACTCCCGGCACAGGTGAATGCATTCAATGAAGGTTGGAAATTTGTCTTTAAGAAGTCTGGTCTGGACAATTGTTTGTTTTTCGGTGCTTTTGCATGCGGTTTCAGTCTATGCAACGGACGCCTCGAGTAGCGGTTTTGACCATTTTCAAACAGGCTTTCCGCTAAGCGGTGCCCATGCCCAGGTGGAGTGTGAATCCTGTCACACCAACGGTGTTTTTGTCGGGACGCCTAGCCAATGTCAGGGTTGTCACAATAACAATTTTGCACTGGGTAAACCCGGCAATCATATTCCCACCTCCCAGGCCTGTGATCAGTGCCATAATGACAACCAGTTTTCCTCAGTGCGATTTGATCATGCCGATGTAAATGGTATTTGCGCCGCCTGTCACAACAATATCGTCGCCGAAGGCAAGCCGGCCAATCATGTGGTTACCACGGCGGATTGCCAGGATTGCCACCGCACGGTGGCATGGTTGCCCGCCATTGCC
>Ga0114931_10006223_pt1 | contig 14689 bp, 15 predicted proteins | sample 2SBtaG_FD_89579 | JGI IMG/M metagenome (GOLD analysis project Ga0114931, IMG submission 89579) | Deep subsurface microbial communities from Kolumbo volcano to uncover new lineages of life (NeLLi) - 2SBTROV14_V59a metaG | ecosystem: Environmental > Aquatic > Marine > Volcanic | place: Kolumbo...
AGACTCTGGAATATGCAGTCAAAATGGTTCAGTTCGACCCGGAGATGCAGTGGGATCGCCTGCTGATGCGTCAGGCACTGCCCACCGCAGACATCGAGCAACTGGCACGGATGATTGCCCTATTCCACCAGACCACCGCCAGCGCCCCTGCAGACAATGATTACGGCACGCCCACAGCCGTATGGCAACCTGTGGCAGAGAACTTCGACCAGCTGAACCCCCTGCTGGAGGCCAGTGACAGCCCGCTGCTGGAATCGCTGCTGCGGTGGTTCAAAGAGAGGAAGAAGCAATTGACACCACTATTTGCAGCACGCAAAACATGCGGCCATATCCGGGAATGTCACGGTGATTTGCACCTGGCCAATATCGCCCGCTACCGGGATGAACCGGTGGTCTTCGACTGTCTGGAATTCAATGAGCGACTGCGCTGGATCGACGTCATCAGCGATGCCGCCTTTCTGGTCATGGATCTGGACAACCATGGACAAACTGCTCTCGCCGCGTGTTTTCTCAACAACTATCTCCACTACAGCGGCGATTATGAAGCCCTCCCTCTGCTACCTTTTTACCTAGCCTACCGGGCCATGGTACGCGCCAAAGTGGCCGCTATACGCTTGCAGCAACAGGATCGAAACAGCACAGCCGGAAAGCAGGCGATGGCGGAATATCGCCATTATCTCAGTCTGGCCAGACAGTACACCAAGAAAAAACCCCCTGCCTTGATCATCACCCATGGATTATCGGGCTCTGGGAAAACAAGCATTGCGCAGCTGCTCTATGAGAAAACGGGTGCAATACGCATACGCTCAGATGTGGAACGCAAACGGCTGTATGGTCTCCCGCTGGAAGGTGGCTATGGAAAAGCGGCCGCCGCTGACTTGTACAGCACTGACATGAACGATACCACCTATGAGCGCCTGGCCGACCTTGCCCGCTGTGCCATTACCGCTGGCTTTACGGTCATTGTGGATGCCGCTTTTCTGCAGCGCAGCCGGAGAGCGGACTTTCATTCGCTGGCTGTCTCTCTGAAGGTTCCTTTTGTTATCTTGCATTGCCAGGCACCCGTGGCACGATTGCGACAGTGGATCCTGCAACGCAGCCACAGTGGGCGGGACGCCTCCGACGCCGACATCGCCGTACTGGAACAACAACTGAAAAACCAGGAACCCCTCTCTTCTGCCGAACAGCAGCACATGATCAGCGTAGACACAGATACAGCCATCGATCCTGACTGGCTGGTTGATGAATTGAAAGGTCTGTCCGCTGCGCAGATCTCTAAGCACACATAAAACACCCCGCCATAAATCTGGCGCATGCGCTCGCTTTATAAGCAAAAATCATTTATAATTAGCATCATATCTGCACTTCTTGAGTGAGAAGTGCAGGATGGAAATATTGGAAATTTGGCGGAGAGGGCGGGATTCGAACCCGCGTGGGGCGGTAAAGCCCCCAACCGATTTCGAGTCGGTGCCGGTATGACCGCTTCGGTACCTCTCCGGATATCTGGCAACGGACTGTCTTCAGGACGATCGCGGGCTACCAGCCCGAGCATTGTACCTTAAATAGCTTTTAGATGGGTAAGTCCTTGTCATGCACCAGTCTATATATTTGAAGTCTCTGGTCAGTGTGAGCGTGGTCCTGCTGAGTTTCTCCGCAGTGCCATTGATCACCCGCCATGTCCAGCAACCCAGTGTCCTGGATCAGATCCGACAGCAGGGTGAACTGGTCGTGGTGACCCGCAATAGCCCGACAACCTATTACGAAGGCCCTAATGGACCGGCGGGATTTGAATATGAACTCGCCAATAAGTTTGCCGACTATCTGGGTGTCCGTCTGAAGATCGCCACCGTCGAGAATTTCAACGATATTCTACCCACAGTCGCTCGCCGCAATGCTCACCTGGCAGCCGCCGGTCTGACAGTGACTGCTGCACGTAAAAAGCAAGTCCATTTCGGCCCACCCTATCAGGAGATCACCCAACAGCTGGTTTACCGCCATAGCAGAGCCAGGCCGCATAAGGCCAGCGATCTCACTACAGGTCTGCTTGAGGTGGTTGCCGGCAGCAGTCACGCAGCAAGACTGCGGAAACTCGAAGCCACCATACCCGGATTGCACTGGCGGGCCAGCGAGCAGTCAGGTATTTCTGAATTACTGACCAGAGTCTGGAACAAAAACCTGGATTTCACAGTCGCAGACTCCAACGAGGTCCGCCTGTATCAGCACTTTTATCCTAAACTACGGGTGGCCTTCGACCTTAGTGAAGCCCAACAGCTGGCCTGGGCCTTCCCCAAAGGGGGGGATAATAGCCTGTATCAGGAAGCGGTCAAGTTTTTTCAACACATCAGAGAAAATGGCCAGCTGGCACAATTAAAGGATCGCTATTATCGTCATACCCAGAAACTCAATTATGTGGGTAGGCGGATCTTTATCCGCCATATCAACAAGCGTCTGCCCCGCTATCTCACCCACTTTAAACAGGCAGCGCGGAAAAATAATCTGGACTGGCGCCTGCATGCTGCTATCGGCTACCAGGAATCACACTGGAATCACCGGGCGATCTCCCCTACCGGGGTACGGGGCATCATGATGCTGACCCGCTCCACAGCCGCCGATATGGGTTTCCGCAACCGGATCAAACCTCAAAACAGTATCAATGGCGGCGCCCGTTATTTCGCCAGGCTGAAGAAGCGCATCCCGACCAGTATTGACGAACCGGATCGCACCTGGTTTGCCCTGGCGGCCTATAATCTGGGCCTGGGCCACATTATGGATATCCGCAGGATCACGGCACAACGCGGTGGCAATCCCGATCAGTGGTCCCAGGTCAGGAAAAACCTGCCATTGTTGATGCAAAAACGCTGGTACCGCAAGACCCGTCACGGCTACGCCAGAGGTATTGAGGCCCAGCGCTATGTGGAAAATATCCGTAGTTACTACGATATCCTGCAGTGGCGCAACCGGCCTGCAACCGTGTCACCCACGCTGCTGGTCAAATATCCAGCGGTCAAAACTGCTTACAGTTTATCGCCCATTCTCTAACGGTTTGCATCATCGTGTTGCATCCCTTAGCAATATTCGCTTGCTCGGCGCATGCTCCGGCAGCACCTGTTTGAGCACCCTCACAAATAGTGGGTAGCTCGGTCGAGCGCTGCAGTAAAACAAGTGACCGTCACAACAGCAATCCGAAGCGCCGAAACCCTGCTTTGCCAGTGCCAGCCCGGGCACATCGGCCATCACACCCGCCCAAAGATGTTCTCTATGTCGTGAGTCATGGGTATACCAGCACTCCACCGGCTCCAGCACCTGGCGCAGATAATCGACGTGCCAGTGGGGCCGCTCAGTCTTCTCCTGATGATGGGCCAGCCGCGCCTTGATGCCACCAGGCCCAAAGGCACTGCCCACATAAAGATAATAACCCGGTCTCAGCTGAAGCACCCCCAGTTTTCCGATCTTTAGTGGTCGCTGGATGGTGGAGCAAAACAACAAGCTGTAAGTGCCTGGCTTATTGATCAGTCACTCCTGTTTAGCTAAAAAAAAGCAGCGGTAAGGGATAAACATCGGCACTCTCCGGCGATATTGGCGGTATTCTTCGCCCAGCTCCGCAAGCAACTTTTTTTCCTCGATAAAGGCGCCGACAATCAAATAAGTACTCAGGATCACATTGACCAGAAAAACGCTCATATCCAGGTCGCGCGCCCAGATCAGCAAAATGCCGGCGCTGTACCAGGGGTGACGCACGCAGCCGAGGATGCCACCACTGTCCAGACTGCCTGCCGTGCTCAGGGCAGCATGGCTCAGCCCGCTGCGGATCTGGCGGAGGCCCAGAAACTGGTCCATGTCATAACGACGCAGGGGAAGGTAAAACATCAGCAGGGCAACCACGATCATCGACCACTGCAACAGTTGCCAGAATCCGCTCCAGACAAAAAACGGCACCCCTTGCAACAGGCTGGAATAAAGGACAACCGGAACCAGGCTGATCACGGCAAAAAGATTATAAAACAAACGGTAGTAGCGAAAATACGCCCCCAGGCGAACCCGCAGAGCGGTATTCACCCTCACAGAGGCCAATACACTGTGCAGCAGGCACCACCCGGACCACAAAGCAATGAGCAGCAGATAATCCATCTTATATTATTCAGCAATCATGCTCAGGCAGCGCCTGCAGCAATGCCAGCGAGGGGGCAAAGAAATAGGCGCCACTTTGTGGACGGGTGTAATCCAGCAGATGATCGGCAAGGCCGTCATCTGTAAGGCCATACATACGCGCCAACATGCGGTCAAAAATCGTGAGCTCATGACTATAGGCCAGAAAAAACAATCCGGAGTCACCCGCCACCCGCCCGTAAGGCATACTGTGGCGGACAATTTCCAACTCCTCACCCTGCGCTTCTATCACCACCCGACTGATATGGGCAGTTGCCGGTTTATCGGCTCCTTCCAGCTCGCGACTGTCCTCCCGGGTTCTGCCGATCACCCTTTCCTGATCATGAACCGGCAGCCCGCACCATTGTTCAAGATGGTGGACATAACGCTGGGTTAGGACATAGCTGCCACCGGCAAAGCGCGGATCCTCGGCACCGATCAAGGCCACCGGCGCACGATCTTCACCCCTGGGGTTTTCTGTGCCATCAATAAAGCCCGTCAGATCCCGGGAATCCAGATAGCGAAAGCCATGCACCTCATCCAGCACCGACACATCCTTAGCCAGCGCCTGATAAAAACGCTGCAGGAGCAAAAAATTCAGATCCGTGCGCGCTGAATGCAGATGGACAAAAACATCGCCACCCGTGGCCGGTGCGTGGTGAACCGGTCCGTCCAGGGCCTTGAAAGCACACAGTTGCGCAGGCTTTGAGTCAGGCGAAATTCTCTCCCAGAAAGCAGCACCGAAAGCCACAGTCCCTCTCAGCCCGGCAGCGGGATGCTGACAAGCCAGCGCTTCCAGCAAGGCCGGAAAACGGCGGGCCTGCTGAATAACGTGCTGGCAGGCCCTCCTTGTCATATCGACATTAAAAATAATAAAAGCCGCATATTGTCCTGCCTCTGGCAAAATCGCTGTCTGTGGTGTATTCATATTCACCTCCCATACTGCCCTTGAAGATCACTATACCGACAGGCGTACACTGCCGCCCCTATCGTAGCAGAGCTGATGGTCTGCTATCCTTATGGCGTGTGGCCATCACCCGTTACGGCCCAGCGCGGTATCAGGGTGCTTGCCCTGGTCAGCTGTCGCTCAAAATTGCGGAAATCCGCCTCATGCCGGGCCACCAGGGCCCAGTAACACTCAGAATGATCCATATGTACGGTATGACATAACTCATGGATAAAAAGATAGCGCACCAGCGCGGGCTGCAGAAACATCAGTGCCCGATTGAGACTGATGGCGCCCGCCGTTGAACAACTGCCCCAGCGGGTTCTCTGGGCCCGGATACTGACCCGCCCGTAAGCCAGGCCGTGTTCCCGGCTGACGGCGGCAAGCCATGGTACCAGATGTTTTTTTGCTTCCCGGCTCAACCAGCGCTGTAACAGGTTCCGGGCGACCTTCTCGTCAGTAGCCTGAAGATTGATTTCCAGTCTGCCGGCTGTCTTTCTTCTGGCACCCAGGTGGTTTTCATGTGCCTGCCGATAGCTGACATACCATACGCTATCACTCGCCTGGAGTTGAATCTGCTCCGGGATCATGCCGTGCACTTGGGGCGCTACTGCCTGTGCCGCCAGCAACCGCGCACGGGTTTTCATAATCCAGTTGTGATGCTGATTGAGAAAGGGTGCAACCCGGCAGCGTGCCATCCCCGCTGGCAGCACGACTTCCACCTCTGAAAAAGGATTGATGCGGATCTGCAGACGCTTGGCCCGTCTGCTAACACGCACAGTATAGTCAAAGTTGACATGCTTCACGGCAAGTTTCATTGTCTGCGGCTTTTATGAGATCATGAAAGCCTATAATGACACAAGCAACCGCAATGAAAAACTGGCTGGACCGTATCCCCCTGATAATCGTACTTGCCATCGCCATACCCCTGGCAGTGGCACCGGTTCTGCCTGAACCCCATTTATGGCTGGATCTGCGGATGTTGTTCAACGGCAGCCTGATTCTGCCCAGTGATATGATCGATCTGGCACTTCACGGTGCGCCACTTGTCCTGATTATCCTCCGCCTCTGGCCCCGTCGACGACCAGCGGTCAAAACCAGGCATGACTGAGACACTGGCGGTTGTCCGTCTGGACAAATGGCTGTGGGCAGCCCGCTTTTTCAGAACGCGCGCCCTGGCCGGTACCGCCATCAAGGGCGGCAAGGTCCACATCAACGGGGCGCGTGCCAAAGCATCACGTCACATCCGCGTTGGAGACACCCTGCGTATTCACTGTGGGGAAGCAGAATACATCATCACCGTCCTCAACCTCAGTCAGCGACGCGGCCCCGCCCGGGAAGCTCGCCAGCGCTATGAAGAAACAGCCGATAGCATAGTGCAGCGGCTGGCTGCCCGCCAGGAACACAGCCGACAGGCCCCGCATCCCGTAGGCCGTCCCGACAAACGGGACCGGCGGCGCATCGTGGCCTTTACCCGTGGGGAATAAATGCGCTTCGATACCCCACTGGTAGAAGGCGTCCTGATCAGACGTTATAAACGTTTCCTGGCGGATGTCTTGCTGGCTGACGGCTCTCAGCTGACCGCCCATACCTCCAATACCGGTGCGATGAGCACCTGCAGCGATCCCGGCGCGCGCGTCTGGCTGAGGAATACCGGCAATCCCCAGCGCAAGTACCCCTATTCATGGGAACTGGTGGAGACCGCCAGCGGCGAACTCGTCGGGATCAATACAGGCCTGAGCAATACCCTGGTCAGGGAGGGCATCGAAAACGGCACTATCAAAGAACTACAGGGCTACCGAAAAATTCGCCCGGAGGTGCGCTACGGTCTTGAAAACAGCCGCATTGATCTTCTGCTGGAGGCATCACAGGGCCCGGACTGCTTCGTCGAGGTCAAGAATGTCACCCTGATAGAAGCGGGAAGTGCGACGGCGCTATTCCCCGATGCGGTCAGTACCCGGGGCGCCCGGCACCTGCGTGAACTCATGGCAATGGTACAACAGGGCTATCGGGCGGTGATATTTTTCTGTGTGCAACGCACGGATGCCCGCGTGGTATCACCCGCGGATGCGATCGACCCCGTATACGGCCAGTCCCTGCGTCGGGCCCTGGCGCAGGGTGTGGAAGGGCTGGCCTACAGCGCCCGCGTAAGCACCCGGGGAATCCGTCTACAACAGTGCCTGCCAGTTATATGTGACTAAAAACAGACGCTTAAGAAATCTGGCGGATCATTCCTGCTGTTTGTGGTTGTCCTCTCGGGCCTTTTCCTTTTTTGCAATGACAACCATCAGCGCGACCGGCAACACCACAACAAGAAAAACCGCCAGGCTTACCAGGACATTACCCGATAGCATGTTGGTGCCCGCCAGGCTGATAAGCAAAAAGATGGCAATGGCCGCTACAGCCCCATAACCCAATAAACGAAGCAAGTCATTCATAAGCGTTGTTTTCGAGTATCATCCAGTTGAACAGTAAAATTTCACAGGCATCATACTCCAAAACAGTCACCAGGGCACCCACTATGCGATAAGGACGCCATACGGATAGAGCGGCCAGGTTTTCTCTGAATCCTATCCACGGGAATAATCATAGCAGCTACAGTTGGCCTTTATTTTTCCAATACTTTATGCTGCAGAGTCGTATGAACATCGCCAAGCGAGAATGGAGAAATGAGAAATGAAGATACCCGCTTCGATCACATTACGAGTGGAATACATTATTTTTTCCGTCCTGTTTCTCTCGGCATGCAGCCCCCTGTGGGCAACGACAAAGGCCATGAGCGCTGCGCCTGTAAATAAAAACCGAGAAGACGCCATTCAGCGGTGGATCAGGGCCCGCGCGGACTACGAAAAAACACTGGACTATTCTGACCTGGAACAGGAACATGAATATAAATACAAAACCATGCGCGTACTCGCTGAGGCAAAATACTTTATCACGCTCGCGGAGACGGACCTCGTCTTCAATAGTGATAAGTCGGTTGCCCTCGATGATTTCAACCTGGCAAGACGATTGCTTGAGAAGGCTGCAACGACGGCCAATACTGCAAACAGCAAAAAGCTTGTCACTATCCAACGCCAGCTCGATAAAATGCGCCTTGCCGTCAAACGTGATATCAATGCTGAAAGTCGGTGGCTGCCTGTGGATCAACGTGCGGAATTTGACAGCATACAGAGCCGCATAGAGGAAATTCTCAATATACGATAGCGAGCAACCATCATGGCCCATGCTATTCCATGAAGCTGTTTTCTCGCTACCACACGCTGCGTGTCCTGCACCGCCACCCCATCGGAGACAAGGCCTGGTTCGCTATCACTCGCCGCATTGCGCTGGTGCAGGCGCTGACGCCGACGGAACGAGGCCGTCTGCGTGAGCTGAGCACGCTGTTTCTGCACGCCAAAATCTTCACAGGTGTACAGGGCCAGGCGATCAGCGACGAGATCCGCATCAGTATTGCCGCGCAGGCCTGTCTGCAGATCCTCGAACTGGAACTGGATGCCTTCGCCGGCTGGGTAGAGATTGTAGTCTATCCCGGTGCTTTTCGCGTCTTGCGTGAAAGTAGTGACGATGCAGGCATTGTGCATGAAGAGGACAATGCCCTAAGTGGTGAATCCTGGTCACAAGGACCGGTGATTCTCTCATGGGAGGATGTCTACCGGGACAGTTTTACCCCCTGCCCGGGACGCAACGTCGTTATTCACGAATTTGCCCACAAGCTGGATTTGCTCAACGGCCGCGCCAACGGTATGCCGCCGCTGCATCCTGAGATGCCCATCAAGGAGTGGACAGCGATCCTGAGTCGGGTATTTGATCGCCTGCGTCACACCATGGAGGACCACCATACTCCGCACATCAATGCCTATGCTGCAACCAGTCCGGCTGAGTTATTCGCTGTAGCCAGCGAATATTTCTTTACCGTACCGGAGATCCTGAATAAATATTATCCCGAGCTGTATTCTCAACTGATGGCCTATTTTCGTCAGAACACCCTGGAACGTTTCTAAGCTGGGTGCCAGATCAGGTCCAGATAAGGATGCTACTCAGACAGAGTGAATAATTTTCTTTACTTCACCGGATACAAGAGCCTGTTCCTGATCCAGTAGAGTGGCCAATGCCTGAGGAGAGACTGGCCGGCTGAAGAGATAACCCTGTAAATAATCACAGGAATGGCGCCGCAAAAAATCATATTGCTCTCCTGTTTCAACACCTTCGGCAACGATATCCAGTCTAAGACTATGGCCCATGGCGATGATCGCCGTGACGATAGCGGCATCATCCGGGTCCTCGATGATATCGCTAATAAATGACCGATCTATTTTAAGGGTGCTCAGGGGAAAGCGTTTCAGATAGCTTAACGAAGAGTAACCGGTACCGAAATCATCAATAGAAAGGCGCACCCCCATATTGTACAGCGCTTTCAGGTTTCTCATGGTCACCTGGTCGTGTTGCATCAGAACACTCTCGGTAATTTCAAGCTCCAGACTCGATGTCTTAATACCGGTTTCCTCAAGCTTTTGCTTCACCTTCTGAAACAGCAAAGGATCATGGAACTGCTTGACCGAAAGATTGACGGCAATACGTAAGCCGTGAAAGCCCTGCTGCAACCAGCTTTTAGCCTGAAGACAGGACTGTTTCAGAACCCACTCACCTACGGCCACAATAAGCCCCATATCCTCCAGGGCAGGGATGAATTTTTCAGGGCTCACAATACCCAGCTCAGGATGACTCCAGCGTAACAGCGCCTCAACCCCGATGATTTTCTGCGTGACCAGGTCGATCTGCGGTTGATATTCCAGAAAATATTCATTGCGCTCCAGAGCATGACGCAAATGGGTCTCCTGTCGCAGGCGCTCCAGCACCCGGCTGCCCATGTCTGCGGAGAAAAACTGATAAAGATTGCGACCAAGTTCCTTGGCCCGGTACATCGCCATATCGGCATTTTTGAGCAAACATGCCGCATCTTCACTATCGTCAGGGAAGATACTGATGCCAATACTGGCGATCACATAGAGCTCATGACCCTGAAAAACAAAGGGCTCGGAAAATGCCTCCAGTAATTTTTCGGCTACTTGGGAGACAGCCTTAATGGAGTTCTGGTCTTCCAGGAGTATGGCAAATTCATCACCCCCGAAACGGGCTATAGTATCGCATTGACGCAAGTTATCGACCAATCTTTCGGACAATATCTTCAGCAGAGCATCCCCCACATCATGCCCCAGACAATCGTTGATATCTTTAAAACGATCAAGATCCATAAACAGGATAGCCAATATTCTACTATCCCGGTTACGGCGTGATATTGCATGTTGGAGACGCTCCATAAATAAGGTGCGATTTGCCAGACCTGTCATCACATCGTGGTAATCGAGGTATTGAAAGCGCGCCTCACCTTCGATGCGTTCTGTTATATCCGTGGAAATACTGCAGACTGCGTAGACCATACCCTCATGGTCAATCAACGGGAATTTATTTGAAATATAGGTGTGTGGTCTACCATCCTGCAGAAGGACTTCTTCAAACTCCATCGCCTTTTTTGTGCTGATCACCTGCTGGTCATTGCGCTGAATAGCAACAACGATCTCATCAGGAAATATCATATGGTCAGTTTTCCCCAGAATCTCTTTACTACTGATGGCAAATAACTTTTCATAATGCCTGTTAATCAGGATATAACACCCCGCACAATATTTCATGGCAATAATGGCAGTGGAGTTGTCAAGAATCGCCTGCAGACGTTGCTCACTTTTACGTAAAGCCGCCTCGCGCTGATCGAGAACCCGTCTCATATGATTCACACCACTAATTAATGCCTGCAGTTCACGAATAACGCTCGCAGAAGGTTTGCGACTGTAGTCACCGTGTGATATTTGTTCAAAAACAGAAGATAACTCCTCCATATGATTCAGCATGCGGGTCACCAGCCACAAGCCTATCACCCCGATAACGCTCATACAGATGATCACCACCAGAGCAATAAGAGACAGTATTCTGGTAATTGGTCCAGTGATCTTATCCCGAGGTATCTCAGTAATGAGCCCCCAGTTCAACTTATCGATTGATGAAACAACACCGAATACCTGTTGTCCGCTCAGGCCGGAGATCAGCTGGTTATCATCCCAGCGCTGATTTGCCAACAAGGCGCGCACGATAGCCAGGTGGGTAAGCAGATCGCCTTTATGATATTTTCCCCCTGGAACCTCATTGAGCAGCATACCACGACGATCCACAAGGTAAGTCACCTCCCCGGGCCGACCGAACCTGCTTTCAACCGAGCTCCAGAGCTGACCGGCATCCACTTCGACATCGAATACCGCCAGTGCTCGCTGGAAAAACATCACTGGCACCGCAAGATGAAAAGTACTGATACCCTGTGCCTCATGGATTGGCCCGATATAGGTCCTGCCATGCATAGGAATGACAATATCGGCAGTTTTGCCATCAGAGTCATAACCATCAGCCGGACTATCCACGTTGTTCTCTTGATTTCCCCCCGAGCCATCCCCTCTACGCTTCACCTCAACCAGAGTTTGTCCATGACCATCGCGCAATCTTACGGAAACGACGGCCTTTTCTCGCTGTACAACTTTTAGTAGAAGCTGATGCAACAAGCGTTTGTCCACTATCCGCCGTTGCAGTGACAAGGCGATGGGATCCGTCTTGTTGGTAATCACCGTAATCAGATGATCAATGGCTTCTTCAAGGTGGTCTCCGACGTGATCATTAAATTGATATTCTGCTGATAATTCTTTTTGCTGCAATAGTGGATAGCCCCGGAAACCCAGCCATGGCAACAGTATCATTACCGGCAGCAGGGTAATAAAGATGATCAGGCCATACCAGATGGTTTTCAGAGATATCTTTCTATGCATGTCAAATATCATGTTATTGTTGTTGGCGGGTAGCCATCGCACTTTTCACAAAGCGCGGTTCAATATAAAGAGCGCTATCATCCGGCAGTTTCTTCCAGTAACCCATTGCCACCAGTTGCTGCATCATGCTCTGAATATCTTCGACGGAAGGCAACATATTGTTGTATGCAATCCAGTCCGGTGGGGTGGTCAAAACTGTTTCAAATACGCTGGCCATTGAACCGGTATAATCTTCAGCCAATAGTGCCGCCTCATGGGGATGACTTTCGATAAAGGAACCGGCGCGCACCAAGGCGGTGACCAGTTGCTGCAGGCCCCGGGGATGCGCCGCGATAAAGCGATCACTGACCAACAAGACATGATCCATATGCCCCTTCCAGATATCTGGAGAAATGGCCGCCATCCAGCCGACGCCCAGCACGGTTGACTTATGCGCCTCAGGCTCTCCCACCACAAAGCCGTCAATCTCGCCCCGTCGCAATGAATTAATCATTTCACGAGGCGGCATACTGATGATGCTGATATCCCGCAAAGGTATGTGGTGTTGCTGCAGCGCCATCTCAAGCAAGACATGATGCTGCGATAAAAGGTGGGGAACAGCAATAATTGCAGCACTATTCCTGAGGGCATCAATACTGGCAATCTTCCTGGATAGCACGAAACCATTGCCATTGCGATCTGCTATCAGCACAATCTTTGCTGCCAGCCCTTTTTTGATTAAATCCAGGGCCAGTGGAGAAAGCATGAATGCGCCATCCAGCCTGCCATTCTGCATTGCAGCGGCCATCTCATTCCAGTCATTTTTCTGCAGGGTATGGAGACGCAGCGATCCTAATAAGCGGGTGAATTTTTTTTCCACTATTGCGAGAGGCAAATGACCCCCACAGATCAGCCTGCCAATTGTCATTGGCACCTGCGATACTACTGAAACAAGCTCCCCGGCAGTCTGTTTATCCGTCGGTGACTCGCAGGCCGTCAATATCAGGGCCAAAATAAACGTTGCCGCCAGGCTGGCAAGATTTTGCCGCATATCACCCCCTCTTTCCTCCATATGGAAGTGATATCGGCTCATCCATTGAACACTTTAAGTCATTGGTTTTAGGATGGTATCAATCCATAGAAACAAGGTGCAGGCAATAATTATGGCTTGTTTGTGGTGCGGATAAACACTTTCTCATTTAAGGTCTTATGGACTGGACACTGATCAGCGATCTCCATCAGGCGTTGTCGCTGCTGTGGAGATAAATCACCCTGCAGCACAATCTCCCTGTCAATCACATCAAGCTTTCCCTCGACATCAGGACATTCCTGACAATCAGCGGCATGCAGCTTTCTATGTTGCAGGGATACCACCACCGCCTCCAGCGGCCATCCCTTGCGATCGGCATACATATGTAGCGTGATCCCTGTACAGGCGCCTAGTGCGGCCGCCAATAAGTCATAAGGATTAGGGCCTTCATCAGCACCACCTGCGGTCGGCGGCTCATCGACAATCAGCTGATGTCCGCGGGCATCAATTTCTGTCCGGTAATGTTTCTTCCCCGTGTGGCAGACTATCATCCTCTGCGCCTCTCCGAGGGTATATCATTATCCACTGCTGTGGGAATCAGATAGTGTCTGGCCCAGGCAAAAATCACAGCACCGGCATACTGGGCATCCGGCTCACGCGTCAACAGGTGGTCAGCCTGAGCCAGGGATATAAAGCTCTTGGGATGACGGGCTGCAGAAAAAATACGGCCGGCATGTTCAATGCTTACTGTTTTATCCAGTGGAGAGTGCAAAATCAGAAGGGCGCAATCCAGTCCGGATATCATTTTATCGGCATCGTATGATTCGAGATCCTCAAGGAAATGCTTTCTAATGCGATAAGCCATCTCGCCAATGTGAATAGTCGCCTCACCCGTTTTTTCAAGCTGCTCACGGTGAACGACCAGGTGATCCGCAACATGGCCGGGACTGCCAGGTGATGCGATTGTCACCACCGCCTTAGTGGTAGCAATTCTCTGTGCAGCCACCAGCATCGCAGTCCCACCCAGAGAATGGCCGATCAGCAGGCCCGGTGGCGAATAGTCCTGCTCCAGAAAAGCGGCTGCTGCCACAATATCTTCGATATTGCTGCTAAAGTTTGTCGCTGAGAAATCCCCGCCGCTCTCACCCAGACCGGTGAAATCAAAGCGCAGCACTGCCACACCCTGCTGTGCCAGCGCACGGCAGATATGACGAATACCCTTGTAATTTTTGTTGCAGGTAAAACAATGGGAAAAAATACCGTAGGCAAGGGTCTCACCACGGGCAGGCCGGTCAAGAATAGCGGCCAGCCTGTCTCCCCGCTTATTGCTAAATTCCAGTTTTACTGAACGGACCATCAGCACTCCATCAAGCTGATTTTGATAAGATATAGATCGATGCGCGGGAAATCCATTGAATATCCTGGTTATCACTAATTTCAGACATATCGTGACACGGCAAAATAAACTTGAGCAACAGTGTCGGACCCAGTCGAGAATAGCAGAAAAAGCGATCGCAATTACCCATAATCACAGCCAGGAAAAAAATAAAAAATGATCATGACATCGTTGACGGCCAATCACTGCCTTGCCATTCTGCTATGCATTCTCGCAGTCGGTTGCGCAGCGCCCGCCAGGAAAACACTGCCGCCGCCACAGCAATCCCGTGAGGCACCCCTGCTCCCTCCAGAGGTCATCCACACCATCGAGCTGCTGCAGCA
>Ga0114931_10006224_pt1 | contig 14689 bp, 13 predicted proteins | sample 2SBtaG_FD_89579 | JGI IMG/M metagenome (GOLD analysis project Ga0114931, IMG submission 89579) | Deep subsurface microbial communities from Kolumbo volcano to uncover new lineages of life (NeLLi) - 2SBTROV14_V59a metaG | ecosystem: Environmental > Aquatic > Marine > Volcanic | place: Kolumbo...
CTGGGCCCTGATCGCGCTCAGCGGAATCGACATCCGCACCCAGCTATTGCCCGACAACATCACCCTGCCCTTGCTCTGGCTGGGACTGTTAGTCAACCTATATGGTGGGCTGGTACCGATAAACGAGGCCTTGGCAGGCGCCGCGTTTGGTTATTTGAGTTTGTGGAGCGTGTACTGGATATTCAAACTGGTGACCGGCAAGGAGGGCATGGGCTATGGAGATTTCAAGTTGCTAGCGGCCCTTGGGGCTTGGTTGGGCTGGAAAATGCTGCCCGCCATCATCATGCTCTCCGCCGTGTCTGGAGCGGTAATCGGCGGGGTCGCCCTGTTGCTGGCCAAACGCGGCAAAAGTGTGCCGATTCCCTTCGGTCCCTACCTTGCTGCGGGTGGTTGGATCGCCCTGATGTGGGGCCCGGATCTGGTTCGCGCATATCTGCGCGCGAGCGGCCTTGGCTGATTCGATCAAGCGTACCTTTGCCGTTGGGCTCACCGGTGGCATCGCCAGTGGAAAATCTGCCGTTGCGCGACGCTTTGCCGCCCTGGAAATTCGCTTACTGACTCCGATGAGCTGGCGCGACAAATGGTGACGCCGGGCACCCCGGCGCTGCTTGAGCTAAAAGAAAAATTCGGAGCGGCCATCCTCCAGGCAGACGGTTCACTGAACCGAAAAGCTATGCGTGAAATCGCTTTTACCGATCCGCAACAACGCCGCGCCCTGGAGTCCATCTTGCACCCCAGAATCCGACGGGCAATTGCGCGGCGAATAGCCTCCGTCATTGGCCCCTACCATGTCATCGTGGTACCGCTGTTGGCGGAATCCGGGCCGCTGCAAGACATGATGCAACGCATTGTGGTCGTGGATGCGGATCCAAAAATTCAACTACGGCGTCTGTTGGACCGAGACGCGCTTACCCCGGAACTGGCCCGATCCATGATAGCCTCACAGGCAGATCGCACCGAACGGCTGGCGATCGCGGATGACGTGATTGACAATAATGGTACCCAATCTGCGTTAGACCGCCAGGTGCGACGTTTGCATCATAAATTCTTGCAGTTATCCAAACCGCGTAACGTCAAACGTTAAAGCGAAAATGCACGACATCGCCCTCGGCAACTACATAATCCTTGCCTTCGACCCGTAGCCGTCCTGACTCACGGGCGCCCTGCTCGCCTCGGTATTGGACAAAATCGGCGTAGGAGATCACTTCAGCGCGAATGAATCCACGTTCAAAATCGCTATGAATACATCCTGCGGCCATCGGCGCCGTTGCACCTTTGCGCACCGTCCAGGCCCGTGCCTCCTTGGGCCCTGCCGTAAAAAACGTCAACAGGTCGAGTAACTTGTAACCGGCGTTGATCACCCGCGTCAGACCCGCTTCAGATACGCCAAGATCCGTGAGAAACTCTTCCCGTTCCGTATCGTCGAGCAATGCGATTTCCGCCTCCATGGACGCGCAAATCTCGACGACTTCCGCAGCGTCTTTATCGGCTAGCTCACGCAGCGTTACGAGGTGCGGGTTGTTTAATTGTGATCGTTCGTCGACATTGACGATGTACATCACCGGTTTGCGTGTGATGAATCGGTACTCCGACAGCGCGCTCCATTCACTCGGCGCCATTTTCAACACGCGCAACGGCTTGCCGGCCCCCACATGATCCACGACTCGCTGCAGTAATTCGACGCGCAGCATCGGCCCTTTGCCACCGGCCCGGGAAGCCTTTTGTGCGCGTTCCAGCGCGCGTTCCGCCATTTCCAGATCGGCGAGTGCAAGTTCCGTGTTAATGATTTCAATGTCTGCGATTGGATCAACGGAACCGGTGACATGCACGATGTCATCGTTATCAAAGCATCGCACAACGTGCGCGATGGCATCGGTTTCTCGAATGTGGGCGAGAAATTGATTGCCCAGCCCTTCGCCTTTGGCAGCACCGGAAACCAAGCCGGCAATATCCACAAACTCCATTACCGTGGGAACAATCCTCTGCGGGTTGACGAGTTTGGCCAACTCGGCGAGCCGCGCATCCGGAACTTCAACGATTCCCAGGTTCGGATCGATGGTGCAAAAAGGATAGTTTGCCGCGTCGATCTCCGCCCGTGTCAACGCGTTGAACAGGGTCGACTTGCCGACGTTGGGCAAGCCTACGATTCCACACTTAAAGCCCATGACAGCCCCGCGCTCGCTCAGGTGCCGTGCAATTCATTTTGCGCCGATTCGATGTCACCGCAGACAATGGCATCGATCGATTGAACTGCCCGCGCAACGGCTGCTTCCATTGCCTGCCGATCATCGTTCCCGGGTCGCCCCAGCACATGATTGACGACCACGTTTCGATCGCCGGGGTGGCCGACGCCGAAGCGTAATCGAGGGAATTCCGGCGTACCGAACGCCGCAATGACGTCTCGCATTCCGTTATGCCCGCCATGGCCACCGGAAGCCCGCAGGCGAACCCGACCCGCGGGCAGGTCGATATCGTCGAACACCAACAGCGTATGGCGTAGCTCAATCCGATAGTAGTGCGCCACTGCGGCCACGGGCCCACCGTTACGATTCATAAATCGCCCCGGCTTGAACAACCAGCACTTGGTGGCACCGATTTGCGTATTCGCCAACGCACCGCCAAAGCGGCGTTCTTCGGCAAGCCGTGCGCCAAATCGTGCCGCCAAAGCGTCTATGAACCAGAATCCGACGTTGTGCCGGGTGGCTTGGTATTGCGGGCCCGGGTTGCCCAGGCCCGCGATCAGATAAGCCACAACGTGTGCCTACTCCTCGGACTCTCCGCCGTCTTCCGCAGGCACTTCACCTTCTTCCTCGGCCGCCTCACCTTCAATTTCCTCTTCGACCTCAACCACTTCCTGAACCACATGGCCGGTACTCGCAACCGGTTGATCGTTGTCGACATCAGATGCCAGGCGCACCCCTTCCGGTAACTGGATATCCCCAATATGCACCATATCTCCCTCTTCCATGGTGCTGAGATCTACGTCGATAAATTCCGGCAAATTCCCAGGTAGGCAGATAACGTCCAAATCGGCACGTTGGTGGGTAATCACGATACCGGATGTGCGACCGGCGGGCGAATCCGCCTCGCCGATGAAGTGCAGCGGTACCTTCATTTGCAATTCCGATTTTTCATCGATGCGCTGAAAGTCCACGTGCATGATCTCGCTACGGTACGGATGACGCTGCAGATCGCGCAAAATGACGGTTTGTCGTGTCCGCCCGGCTTTTAGTTCCAAAAGCGATGTATAAAATCGTTCATCCTCGGTAGCATGAAAGACGGTATGGTGTTCCAGGGTCAGCGCGACCGGTGCACGACCGCCGCCATATAAAATTGCCGGAACTTTTCCCGCCCGACGCAGGCGGCGGCTCGCACCTTTCCCCATATCGGTACGAAGTTCCGTCGGAATTTCGAAAGTTTTTGCCATTTTCCTGATTCTCCAAAAAAAACAAAACCCGCCATCGGCGGGCGTGTGTTGCCGGGTTCCGCGACCAGAAACCCGAATCTGCCACATCAATCAAGCCAGTTAAAATGTTCTGCGACTAACTCAATCCACATACAGCGAACTAACCGATTCGCCGAAGGAGATCCTGCGGATTGTTTCCGCAAGCATCTGCGCGACGCTTAGCTGGCGGATTCTACCACAACGAATGGCATTTTCGCGAAGCGGTATCGTATCCGTGACCACCACTTCGTCCAACGGCGAAGCAAGAATGTTTTCCACTGCCGGGCCCGACAGTACCGGGTGAACGCAATAGGCCCTCACCGACAGTGCGCCCCGGGTTTTCAATGCCGCCGCGCCCGCACATAAGGTGCCGGCTGTATCCACCATATCGTCGACCAGGATGCAGTGTTTGCCCTCCACATCGCCGATGATATTCATCACAGTTGCTTCGTTGGCGCGGGGTCGGCGCTTGTCGATAATGGCCAAATCGGAATCGTCCAGACGCTTGGCCAGGGCACGCGCTCGCGCCACACCACCAACATCCGGGGACACCACCACAAATTCACCTCCGGTGCTGGCCTGTAGTTTCCACATGTCCCCCAGCATCAATGGCGACGCGTAGACATTGTCCATCGGAATATCGAAAAACCCTTGTATCTGGTCGGCATGCAAATCGATGGTCAGCACGTGATCCGTACCCACAACTCCGATCATCTTCGCGGCGACCTTGGCGGTAATCGGAACCCGCGACGATCGTGGACGGCGATCCTGGCGTGCATATCCGAAATATGGAATTACGGCTGAAATACGCCGGGCGGCAGCCCTGCGCAGGGCATCGATCATGGCCAGCAATTCCATGAAATGATCGGCAGCCGGTGCGCAGGTGGGTTGTATCAGGAACACCTCCCTCCCACGCACATTTTCGACCAGTTCTACCGCTGTCTCCCCGTCACTGAAACAATCCACGTTGGCCTTTCCCAGGGGAATATGCAATTCATCCGCGATGGCCAACGCCAAGGGACGATTTGCATTGCCGGAAAACACCATCAAACCGGTTTCAGCCATGTTTCCACCTCAATATCGGCCGGTACGCCTGACCCGCACACCATGGCCAGTCGTGGGGCTGCAAGACAGTGCAATTGCCTGGCCACAAAATCCAGCTAGGGCATCGATACGATAAGGAATTCGAAAGAATGGCTGGGGTGGCAGGACTCGAACCTGCGCATGATGGGATCAAAACCCATTGCCTTACCACTTGGCTACACCCCAGTATTTAATCCGCGCTCAGCCGGCACTTGCATCACCCAAGGCTTCGGGAAATGGCTGGGGTGGCAGGATTCGAACCTGCGCATCGTGGGATCAGAACCCACTGCCTTACCGCTTGGCTACACCCCATCAAGGAAGCCCCACCAATGAGCAACGCTGATGAGCCGGGAATTCTAATCGAATCAATGCCGAAAATCCAACCCAAAAGGACAGCATTTTAAGTCGCCCTGCAATGCGCCGATCCGTAATCCTCATGTCACCATAGATCTCGCCGTTCTCGGTGCCGGTCCGATCTCTGAGCAACGCGAATTCAGATGCGCAAATCAAGCACACGTGCTTGATTTTAGTGCTTTAATTGGCGACTTAATCGTCCAGGAACCCAGAATGATGTTGAGTCGCAGCTTGGACCGCTTGAGTTTCAATTTGCCCGGCAGCATGATTCCCGCGATGCGCCGATAATGAGAATATTCCACCGTCCAGCCGGCCCCGGAGATAGTAGCCGGCAAGCCCGCCGAATCAGTCACAAGTCCGTCCCCATCAGCGGGAATTGCCTTGATCCAGTAGCGTAATCGGGGCAACGGCACGTCCCAACCCAGTCGGCTACGGAGCAAGGTCCGCGCCGAAGCGTTTCGTTGGATCCTGCCATCAGCGTCGCGCAATTCGGCTCCGCCCCGATCTACATGCAGGCACCATTGGCCCTGAGCCATGGGCGCCTTGAAGGTCATGGAAGTGGCTTGTGGTTCTGCGTTCCAATCAAAACGCAGCGTACCGCCGTGCTCACCATCGCTAAACGCGAGGCGTCCGCTCACCGCCCATTCCTCAATGCCGCGCAGCGCAGTGATCCGCTTGCCACCCGTATCATTCGGCGCAACAGCTTTGACCGGCAATCTCGCGCAACCGAACATGAGCGTGGAAATAGCGGCGCACACCAGTAATAGGAGCCACTTGCAGAACTCTGAGTGGATGAGCTGCAAAGCAGGATTTTCTCTGTTTTTGGCTAGAATGAGGTACATAGTTGTTCTACGTTCCGAAATTTTAGACGAAAACAGGGGGAATCTTGGGTAGCAGATCGCCGCTCACGAGTTTTGCATGTGGCTCATAGGATAAAACCTCGACCACTGGCACCGAAAGCATCTCGGGAACCGCCTGCATACAAACGCCTGCAAGCACCGACCATCATCTATCTCGCCCTTCACCCGCCCTTTTCAAGGCCGGTGAATCCGGCCATTTGTGCAAAGCATCGTCAAGCATGTCGTCGGCTTTTTGCGATTCCCCCAAGGCTTGCAAAGTGAAAACCATATGCGACACAATTTCATCATTTTGAGCCAATTCCATGGCGCGTTTGAGGTAGACCAAAGCCTGTTCAAATTCACCTTGTCGATACAGCACCCATCCCATGCTGTCGATGATTGAAGCGTCATTGGGCGCCAGTCGCAGCGCATGCGCCACGAGCTCCGCGGCTTCATCCAGCCGATCGCTATGTTCTGCCAGCGTGTAGCCTAGCGCATTCAGCGCGCCGACATTTTCCGGGTCGGCCGCCAGAATACGTTTTAGATCCGCTTCCGTCATGTACACGAGGTCAAGCGATTCCGCCAATAGCGCCCGCTGATATAAAAGCCGTGGATCATCGGGCAACACGGCCAGGGCCCGTGTCAATACCTCCAAGGCAGCATTTGGATGATCATTTTTTCGTTCAATATCGCTAAGCAGGGTATAGGCTTGGATCGCGACTGCGTCATCGGCGCTTTCCGAGAGCGGCTGTGCTTGGGCTCTGGCTGCCTCCATTTTGCCTGCCTCCAACATCAAGGCAGCGCGGCGCAAGCCGGCTTTCTCGGACAATTCAGGCGAATCCACGCGTGTGTACCAATCCAGGGCCAGCGCCCGATCCCCCATTAATTCCGCCACATTGCCCAGATATAGATTGCGTCTTGACGGGTCCGCTTTTGTATCAGCCCGCAGGCGCTCATAGCTTTGCTGCAAGCCTTTTTCATCATGTTGCCGAAATCCATACACGGCACGCGCCAATAACAATTGAATATTGGCTTGGGGTGCCTGGTCCAAGACCTCGATCGCCTTAGCGTAATCACCATCGGCAATAATCCGGTCCGCCAACTGCAGCCTGACCGGCACATCAGTGGCATCTCTCGACAAGGCCAGTTGCAGCACGTCGATCGCGCCCTGATTGTCACCCTTGGCTACCGCGAGCGCTGCATTCCAGCGCAAAATTCGACGCGCCAGTTCAGGTTTCTGAACTTCCTTATTACGGACGGCTTGCGAGGCTTGAGATACCTCGATCAGGGCGCGTTCCTGGTCGCCAAGAAATTGGGCCAGTTCACTACGCGCTAAGAGCGCTTCGGCGTCAGCACCCTGGGCGGTGGTTTTGAGTGCTTCATTCACAGCGGCTCGCGTGGTGTCCGATTCCCGATAGGCTTGCAACCATTTGTGGATGCTCCTCCACGCTTGCGCTTTTCGTTTCGGATACAGATCCACGAGACGAACCATGGCCTCGGCGGCGGCATCGATCTGGTGCAATTCGAGCGAGAAATGCATCCGCGCTTGTAGCGCTGCTACATCCTTCGGCGCAAGTTTCAGCCAACGACCGACAGCGATTTGTGCTTGCACCGTTTTTCCCGCCTGGCTCGCCAATTCGGCGGCCCTACGGGCGAGCTTGGGATCATCGCTAATTTGCGCTGCAGCAAGATAACGTTCCGCCGCCTGGTCGAGGTGGCCCTGTTTTTCCGCCAGTTCTGCGGCCATCAGCTCAAAAACCAGATCGGGGGGCAGTTTTTTTACAGTTTCATTTCGCGCTTGCCCATCTTTCGCCGTTGGTTCTGCTGCCTGGGTCCTGGCTGGCTGCACACTGGCACACCCCGTCAAAAACAGCATCATCGCAACCACACCCAGCAGCGCGGCCTTCATAAGCAACTTTTTCAATTTCAATGTCACCAACAATATCCCGATATAATTGGCCCGTTTTGCGACGTACGCGCGGGTCCAAAGGCAATTATTGCGAAGCTCGGCTTCGAAACCAGCCCGAATGTTACGCTCATCCGCGTTCAAAATTCCTGCACATCAATGCACAAGCACTGATTGCAGGCGTGCAAATCGCAATGTACCGCGTTGGAGTTTGGCGCCACAAACCAAAGGGCCCACCCGACACCGCATAACCCAGGCATAATGGAAAATCATGTCTCTTTTCGCCCTTGGCATCAACCACCACACCGCACCGGTCGCGATACGCGAGCAGGTCGCAGTGGATGGCGCACGCCTGACCGAAGCGCTGGATGATCTTACGCAAAGCGCCTCGGTTCGGGAAGTGGCGATCGTATCCACTTGCAACCGCATGGAGATTTATGGGGTGGGCGATGCCGATTTCCAAAGCGATGTGTATGCATGGTTGCACCGTTTTCACGCATTGCCGAGTCGGACGCTGGATGCCTACGTGTATCAACTGGATGGTGCGGAGGTGCCCCGTCACCTGTTCCAGGTAGCGGCTGGCCTCGATTCCATGGTGCTCGGTGAGCCACAAATTCTCGGCCAGGTTAAAACGGCTTACCGCGTGGCCAAGGAACAACAGCGCACGGGGGTCCGTTTGGACCATTTGTTTCAACACGCGTTTGAGGTAGCAAAAAAAATTCGCAGCACCACAGCGATTGGTGAAAATACCTTGTCTGTGGCAGCAGCAGCGGTCAATCTGGCCCGGCAGATTTTCAGCGACCTGAGTCAACAAAGCGCGCTACTGATCGGTGCCGGCGATACCGTAGAATTGCTCGCGCGCCACCTGCATGGACGGGGACTGCACAATTTGTTCATTGCCAACCGATCGATCGACAAGGCCGAAACGCTGGCGAACCGTTTCCAAGGCGAGGCGATTTCACTCACGGATATCGCCACCCACATCGGACAAACCGATATCATTTTTTCATCGACCGCAAGTCCCGCGCCAATTGTCACCAAGAAAATGGTCACCACCGCCCTCGCGCCGTACAAGAGACACCCGGTGTTGATGATAGATCTCGCGGTCCCCCGCGACATCGAGCCGTCCATTTCGCAGCTTGCGGACATCTATCTTTACACCCTGGATGATCTACACAGCGTGGTAGCAGCCGGCCGGGCCAGTCGCGTTGCAGCGGCGCAGGATGCACATTTGATTATCGACGAAGAAGTACGGGCATGCATGGCATGGGTGGAAGGCCGTAGCGCGATCAAGCTGCTGCGAAATTTTCGCAAGAACGGGGAGCGACAGCGGGACGAAACCTTGGCGCGCGCCAAAAGCCTGCTGACCAGGCGACATGATCCAAACGAAGCGTTGGAGTTCTTGGCCAACACGCTCATGAATAAGTTACTGCATGCCCCCACGAAAGCCATCAAGCAAGCTAGCCTCGATGGCCGCGATGAGTTCCTGGATACCGCATGCAGCCTACTCGATATCCACCTGGACGACACCGATGCAGACAAGAATTAAGCAAAAACTGGACCAATTGGTGGAACGTCGTGAGGAACTCAGTGCCCTCTTATCCGATCCGGAGGTCATGTCAGACCAAAATCGTTTCAGAGATTTGTCGCGCGAATACGCCCGGATCGATCCGGTCGTACACACCTATTCCAGCTACCAGACCGCATCAGAAGCCTACGCGGAAGCCATGGAAATGGCGAACGAAACCGACTCCGGCGTGCGTGCGCTGGCCCGCGAGGAAGCCGGCGAGAGGCAACGAGAAAAGGAGTCACTCGCCCAGCAGCTACAAATCCTGTTACTGCCCACTGATCCGAACGATGACGCCAACATTTTTCTCGAGTTACGCGCCGGAACCGGGGGAGACGAAGCCGCACTCTTCGCCGGTGACTTGTTTCGAATGTATACCCGCTTCGCCGAACAAAAACATTGGCAGGTGGAAATATTATCCGCACACGCCGGGGAACACGGTGGATACAAGGAGGTCATTGCCCGCGTAGTCGGCAAAGGGGCCTATTCGCTGCTGAAATTCGAATCCGGCGCCCACCGCGTACAACGCGTACCGGAGACCGAAAGCCAGGGTCGTGTGCATACTTCGGCGTGTACCGTCGCCGTGTTGCCGGAACGCGAGATCATTGACGAGGTAGCCATCGACCCGAATGATTTGCGCATCGATACCTACCGTGCTTCGGGTGCCGGCGGTCAACACGTCAATAAAACAGATTCGGCGATACGAATTACCCACCATCCCACCGGAATCGTGGTGGAATGCCAGGATGAACGCTCGCAGCACAAAAACAAGGCCCGTGCCTTGTCGTTGCTCAATGCACGCATTCTCGACCAGCAACGCGACCAGCAACAACAGGAGCTTGCCGAATCGCGTCGATTGCAAGTCGGCAGCGGCGATCGATCGCAACGCATTCGAACCTACAACTACCCGCAAGGTCGAATTACGGACCACCGGGTAAATCTCACACTGTATAAGCTGTCGGAAATCATGGCCGGTGACCTACAGCAATTACTTGATCCTTTAGCCCAGGAATATCAGGCCCAACAGCTTGCCGACCTGGGCACGGCTGACACTTGAGCGGTGACTGTAACGATACGCCAGTGGCTTGCCAGCGCCCAAGCGCAGCTCAAGCGCAGCCCTACACCGCAACTGGATGCCCGGGTGCTGCTATGCCATTGCCTTGGCGTACCCCACAGCCATTTGTACGCACACCCGGAAAACCGCCCCGACACCATCACCCTACGCGAAGCGGATGCAATGCTCGCAGCGCGCGTGCAGGGACAACCAGTGGCCTATCTCACGGGTAAACGGGCCTTTTTTGACCTGGAACTCGAGGTTTCATCGGCAACCCTGATCCCACGCCCGGAAACCGAATTGCTTGTGGAATCGGCGCTCGCAATCTTACCAGCGGGCCAGGCACGGCTTGCCGATCTTGGAACCGGATGTGGGGCAATCGCATTGGCCATCAAACGGCAGCGTCCGGATGTACAGGTGTTGGCCAGCGATAACTCGCTACCCGCGCTGGCCGTCGCGGCGCGAAACCAAGCGCAAATCGGCGTCCGTATCCATTTACTCTGCGCCGCCTGGTTGCAGGCGTTACGGGGCGGGCTGTTCCATGCGATCGTCAGCAACCCACCCTATGTGGCCGCGGCGGACAAGCATCTAGGTGCCGGCGACACACGCTTCGAACCGTCATCGGCACTGGTATCCGGGCCCGCCGGGTTGGACGATTTGAAACAAATCATTGCGCACGCGCCCTCCCACCTCCTGCCGGGTGGATATTTGCTGGTGGAACACGGTTTCAACCAGGCGCCGGCGGTGCGTGCGCTGTATCGGCGCCACGGCTTTCATTCCGTACATACGCGCAATGACCTGGCTGGGCATCCAAGGCTTTGTTGCGGTCAATGGGGTACCGGGCGTGCGTGACGCTGCCTTGATGCGTTATGCCCGGCACCTGTTGTTGCCGGAAATCGGTATTGCCGGGCAAGAAAAGCTCGCAGCGTCCCACTGCTTGCTGATCGGGGTGGGTGGATTGGGCTGTAGCGTGGCGACACAGTTGTGCTTGAGTGGCTTGGGCCAGGTAAGCATTGCCGACGGCGATCAGGTCGAATTATCCAATTTACAACGTCAACCGCTGTTCACCAGCGCCGATATCGGCGTGGACAAAGTTCGTTGTGCACAGGCACGCCTGCAGGCCATGAACCCCGATTGCAAGGTCCACCCTGTAGCACGTCGATTGCAAGCAGGCGAAATCGCAGAACTGGCGGGGTCCGCAGACCTGCTGATCGATTGCTCCGACAATTACGCGACTCGATATGCCTGCAATGACGCGGCCCGGTCTACCCACTGCCCGTTGATTTCCGGAGCCGCGGTCGGCTGGCGCGGCCTGGTGGTCGCTTTTGCCAATGACGCTCCCGACACAGCTTGCTACTCGTGCGTTTTCCCGCCGGATACCACAGCAGCGGATGAAAACTGCACGGGCGGCGCCGTGTTTGCTGCCCTGCCGGCGATCGTAGGAGCCTGGCAAGCGGTGGCGGCCATACAAACCTTGACCGGCTCGGGCGCGCGTTGGGCCAACCAGTTATTGACCATCGATGCGATCAATCTGAGCATGCGCCGTAGCGCTCTCAGGCGCGACCTGCGGTGCCCCACCTGCGGTGGTTAGGCGTTGCCTCGCCGCCACCGCGACGCATCAGCGTCGAACCCTATTCAAGCCGACAAAACTGCCGCCATTGCGTTCGGCGAGGGCACGCATCAAAGCGGCAAAACGTATCGAGTTTTCGCTTAGCCCTCCCTGTACCGCGAACAAGGTGGGAAATCCCATGGCATGAATACGGACACGAGGTTTTCCGGAGCGTGTATTCAGGTTCAGTTTCGCGACGGTATTAATTACGCTTTCGATCGACCCGCGTGAATAATCATCACCAAATACGTACAAACTGATTCTCTTATCCGGCGCCGAAAAGCGGCGGATCGCCTGCTCGATGCCTTCCACCGGGCTGCTGTTACTGAATGGCGCCCAACTCGCCAGGCGTTTGACGACTGCTTTGCGCCGCGCCGGTGTGTCGGGAATCCAGCGTCTGCCGTATTCGGAAAACATCGGATCGCCCATGTCGTTCATGACTTGGATCCCTTTCACCTTCGGGTAAACCTGCAACACCTGTCGAACTTTTTCCAGCACCAGCGACCAGGCAACCTGTTGCATGCTCCCGGAAGTATCGATGATAAACACGATGTATTCGCTGTCGACCGGTATGCCGCCAATCCGGGATTGGCTCTTATCCACTCTTGCAGATGCTTTCAGCAAGCGTTTCATTTCATCGGTGAGAGTCTGGCGCGCACTGAACAACTGTTTCTCAATCGCAGTCTCAGCGCCCAGCCCACCCTGAATATCGGCCAATCGCGCGGCCAGACGCGACTGCATGCGGCGCAATCGTTGCAGATCCGCCGCGATTGCGTCCTGTTCCGCCTGGGTTTTTTGCAACACTTTGCGCCGCTGGTCTTCGGTTTGTTGCAAGACTTGTTGTTGTGTGGTCAAACGCGCAATGGCCGCGCTTTGATCCTGTGCCAATTGCACCAAGACCGATGGTTCGGCGACCTTGGCCAATACCAACAGCAGGATGATCGCTCCGAAACCACACGAAACCACGTCCAAAAAGGACAGGTTGAAAACCTCCACATCGCGTCGTTTCCGACTCATGGCCAATCGGATGATGGAGTGATAAATGCGCCGCCGGTGCGCGTTGCCAGCCACCAGAACAGCGCGGCTGCGACCGGGTCACCGACCATGGGAAAAAGCAAGGTATTGACCGGAATACCGAAGCCCAGCGTCTTGATGGCGGCGCGTGCCAAATCCAGGCGGGCCTCACCGGATATCGTCGCTCGATGCGGTTTGCTCCGCCCCTGGGTCGGCAGGCCGTCAGTCAATAGTAAAATATTGTCCGGCATGGGTCGCATGCCGCGTGCCGCGGTAAACGCCTTGTACAGGTTGGTGCCCTGCTCAGGAGCCAAGTTGGCCAAAGCGGCATCGGTCTTGGTCATGGTCGATCGGTCGTTGGGGTCCAGCCATGATCCATCGGTGCCGGGCAGCAGCCCATGTGCCTCGCTATTGAAGACATAAATTTGAAAACGACTTTGCGGCGACATATTGGCCAATATCCATTTTACGGCGCGCACGGTATGCCGCCATTTTTCCGCTTGTCGGCGCCGCTCAGGGGCCATGTTCCGCACCCGGATTACGTTCACTACCGTACGGTCCAGCATGCTGGCTGAAATATCCAGCAGGATCATGATGCGCTTGCCGTCCAGTTTCAATCCAGTGAGATACTGACGGTTTCCTTGGCCGCTGAAAGTGTGTAATTTGGCGCCGCTTTGCGCCTGTGCAAGACGCAGGGTGCTTACCTTTTGATCCAACTCTTTGAGTTCACGCTTTAGCTGCTCCAACCGGGCGCTGCGTGACGTGTCGTCACCGCTGAGCGCTGCGATGTGCTGGCGGTCATTGGCCGATTGGCGACGCAAGCGAACCGCTTCGTTTTGCGCCGACGACAACGCGGCTTGCGCACGTGCGAGCGCCGCATCCAGCTCCGCGACTACCCGGTCTCGCGCCGTCGCATCCTGTTGCAGGTGGCGTAACTGCTGCGCCTGTTCGGCATGGCTTTCACGCCGCTCAGTCAAGGTCCGTCCATTGAGAAGCATGACCAGCAGCACCACTGCGCCGAAGCCACAAAACATGACGTCCAGGAAAGACAGGCTGAATGGAGTGAGCTTTCTGCGTTTCATGGTTGCCTAATCAAGATACCGATTCATCGACCTGGGCTTCACCATACCCAATCGCGTGGCTTCCCAAGGTCCGTTACCCGCTTCGCAGTCGCCGGATCAGCACGTGGTCGCAATAGTTTCCGGTATCCAGGACCATGCGCTCTTGCATGCGCTGCAATTGGTGGATGAAAAACATCAGCACGATGCTGATCACCAAAGCCACGAAAGTGGAGTTAAATGCCACGCCGAGACTGGCCGTCAGCCGGTGATGTCGCCCTCTACGGCTTTGTGTGCCTGGGAAAGCGCGTCACCAATTCCGCGTACCGTCCCGATAAATCCTACGGACGGTATCGCCCAGGCGATGTAGCGAATGATGGATAACTCGGACTCCAGGCGCTCCCCTTCCGCCTCACACACTTCGCGTGCCGTGGAGGCGGCATCCTGAACCTGGCCGGTGGCGGTGAATCTTTCCAGTGCCGCGATCATGGCGCGCGGCAGCAGGAAATCCCTTCGCGCATCCGGTGAGGATTCTACGTCTTCCAGCAGGCTTACGGCAGCGTCCGGATATACGGTGCCAAGCTCCGGCATTCCCGTGATTCCGGTTTCCAGAAGCGCCTGTTCGTGATAGGCCCGCGTGCCTTTGAAACCAATGATGGCCAGCGCCCAAAACATCAGCACAAAGGTGGATTCCTGCTCATAGTCCTTAAGCACGACGTACAGGGATCTCTGGCCGACATAGTCCGGATCCGCTTGCATC
>Ga0114931_10006225_pt1 | contig 14682 bp, 16 predicted proteins | sample 2SBtaG_FD_89579 | JGI IMG/M metagenome (GOLD analysis project Ga0114931, IMG submission 89579) | Deep subsurface microbial communities from Kolumbo volcano to uncover new lineages of life (NeLLi) - 2SBTROV14_V59a metaG | ecosystem: Environmental > Aquatic > Marine > Volcanic | place: Kolumbo...
AGCTGCCGACCTTTGTGCTGCCAGTGAGAGAATGTTTGAAACTGCTGTCCCAATCAGTCTTATCCAAGGTACCTCTCACGGAAGCGCAACGCAAGTGGAAACGCGATGCTGGCAGTTTTCTCCATGGGCGGAATTGCCTCATTCCAACGGCCGGAGCTCTCCTAACATTGTTGGGATCAGCTCTGAGACCGCCGGATGAATAGGCACGGCGCGCTGGATAACGGTGTACGGTTTCTTCGCGTTCATGATGTTCAGAATCGAGTGAATGACTTCGTCTCCGCCAACGCCCAGCACGGCCGCCCCCAGAATTTGGTTCGTCTCCGCATCGACGAGCACCTTCATGAAACCCTGCGTTTCGCCTTTCTCCCGTGCACGAGCCACCCGGGTCATGGGGCGTTTGCCAATGAGGGCTTTGCGCCCGGATGTGCGGACTTGAGCTTCGGTCATGCCGACGCGTCCCAACGGTGGATCGATGAACAGGCCGTAGGCAAGGATGCGATCGCTGACTTTTCTAGAATCGTTGTCCAGCAGATTGGCGGCGACGATCTCATAATCGTTGTAAGCCGTGTGGGTGAAAGCGCCCTTGCCGTTGCAGTCACCCAAAGCCCAGATGCCGGGTGTGCCGGCGCGCAATTCATCGTCGACTTCGATATAACCGTGTTTGTCAAGGCTGATAGCTGCTTTGTCGAGGCCAAGATCGTCCGTGTTGGGTCTCCGGCCTACGGCCAGCAACAGGTGCGAGCCTCTCACCTCCGGCGCGCCAGCCGTGCAATCCACTTTGACCGCCAGGCCCTTGCCGTCTTTAGCCACGCTGATACACTCGGCATTCAAGCGTATGTTGATACCTTCGTTCTCCAGGATTTCCTTGACGGCCTGTGAAACATCTTCATCATCACGCCGAATGAGCCGCGGGCCCATTTCAACAATCGTAACTTCACTGCCGAAGCGCCGGAAAATCTGGCCAAACTCGAGGCCGATGTAACTGCCGCCAATGATGACGAGATGTTCCGGCACGGCATCCAGATCCAGGATGCCGGAACTGGTGAGATAATCCACCTCGTCAAGACCAGAAATGGCAGGGACGAAGGCTCTGGCGCCGACATTGACAAAGATTTTTTCCGCCTCCAGCAGGTCCTCGCCAACTCGAATGGTGTGCGGCCCCGTAAAGCGAGCGTGTCCTTTATAAACATCCAGGTTGGGTGTCTTCTGCATCCACCCGGGAACCTCATGATTGGCGCGCCCGACAATGTCGTTTTTCCGGTCCAAAATTTTTTGCATATCCACCCGAATGCTTCCGTCAATCTGCAAACCGAAGTCCGCAGCGCGCCTAACCATGTAGGCAACCCGCGCACTGGCAACCAACGTTTTGGTCGGGGTGCAACCAACATTCACACAGGTGCCCCCGAACAGATGTCGTTCAATCACCGCAACCCGCAAGTCAGCCCTGGCCAGGCGCGCTGCCAGAAAGGGTCCGGCCTGGCCCGTGCCGATAATAATTGCATCATAATTTGTTTTCATGCCATCCTCCTCATTTGTTCATACTAATGCGGTACCATTTTCAACCGCCACCTGATTTCAAATCCATGCTCCAGGACCCGCCACCTGCGACCAAGACCCATCAAAATCAGATCCGCGTTAATCCGTTCTATCTGTTAAATCAGCGTTCTATTCAGTTGTGCGGCTTCGCCGCGCCAGGGTGAACCGAAGTTAAGATGCCAGCGCGGCTTTCAGCTTGTCAGCCAACCTTGTTTTGGAAACGACGCCGGTCTCGTGGTCGAGAATTTTGCCATTCTTAAAAATAACCAGGGTCGGGTTCATTCGAATATCAAACTTCCCCGCGGCTGTCGGAAATTGGTCAACAGCCAGTTTGTAAAACCTTATTTTACCAGAAAACTCCCTCGACAACTCTTCGATGATAGGCGTCATGATATGACAGGATCCGCTCCAGGGCGTTCCGAAGAGTACCAGAACAGGCTGCATGCTTGCGAGCACGTGATGATTGAAATCCTTCTCGGCCAGGTTGAGTAACGTGGTTTTGTTCTTCATCCTGCTTGCCTGCCAGGAATCATGCACCACCCGACCACCGCGCTGGCTCCGGCCAAAGCAACAGCAAGCAGGGTGATCAAACGGAAACTGTCGACGAACGAATCCGTGATCGCTTGCTCGAGGGCCAGTCGCAATTCTTCATCGATCTCAGAAGAAATCTCCAGCGCTGCCAGCCTGATTCGTTGCTCGTCGATCTCTTTCTCAATGGCAGGCGGCAGTTCGAATGTGTGCAATCGGCGATCGAGGCTGCGATTGAAGGCACTCAACATAAAAATGCCAAACACAGCGATGGCAAGTAATCCCGCCGTGCGCGACGCCGCATTGTTGATACCGGAAGCCATGCCGGCATGGCGAAGTTCTACCGCAGCCATCACTGCGGTGGTCAAAGGGGCGACACTAACCGCCATGCCCATTCCCAGCAGTACAATGGCAGGGAAAAAAGTTGTCCAGTAGCTGCCGCCGATATCCGGCAACGCAAACAGCGCAAAGCCAGCGGCAGCGATGGTGGGCCCGACCGTCAACGGCAGTCTTGCTCCATAGCGGCTTACTAACCCACCTGCCCAACGTGACAGCAGAAACAGGAGTAAGATGAGGGGCAGAAACGCCGCGCCCGCCGCGGTCGCTGAATAACCCTGAACCTGAATCAGGTTAAACGGAAGAAAGAACAGCATGCCGCTCAGGGCGGCATACAGGAGCAGCGTCAGCAAATTGGCTCCGCTAAATGTGCGGGACCGGAATAGATGAAGCGGAATCATCGGTCCGGGGCTGCGTGCTTCCACCATGAGAAACACGGGCAGCACAACGATGCCCAACGCCAGCGAACTGAGCACCAAAGGATGGCCAAACCCTAGCGTCGGCGATTCGATCAGTCCATAAATGAGACTACCCAGGCCAACGGTTGCCAGCAGCGCACCCAGCCAATCCAGCCGTCCCGCTTGTTCTTGACCTCGACTCTCCGGGACGCGCCAGAACAGAATGCCGATCACAACCAGTGCCAGCGGGATATTGATGAAAAAGATCCAACGCCAGGAGAAAGTTTCTATCAACCAGCCGCCAAGCACGGGTCCCAGTGCGCCGGTAATAGCTGTGGCGCCCGACCAGGTGCCAATTGCCCGTCCGCGCTGCTCCTGACTGAACGAGGCGCTGATGATTGCCAGACTTCCCGGCACGAGCAGCGCCCCGCCGATGCCCTGTACGGCTCGCGCCATGATCAGTTGCTTGCTCCCCGGTGCCAGACCGCACCACACTGAGGCGGCCGCGAACAGCGCAATGCCTGTTGCGAAGATGCGGCGACGCCCGAAATGGTCGCCCAGCGACCCTCCGACCAGGATGAGCGCTGCCAGAAAGAGGGCGTATGCCTCAACAATCCATTGTACGTCTGTGACGCTTGCCCCCAGGTCAGCCTGCAGCACCGGCAAAGCCACGTTTACGACCGTGCCATCAATAAAGACCATGCTTGAACCGATGATGGTTGCGGCCAGGATCCACGGCCTAAGTTTCTTGACACAGGGAGACGGCGCCTGCGCGGATTGGATGACCCCTTCATCACATGGTGATTTCAAAATGTTTGCCATTTTTCGCTTGCCCTATTTGCCTGGCTGCCCGAACGGCAGCCCAATAGCTGATTTTTGTATTCAATCCTCATATCTTCGCCGGACGCCTGCCCGACCCATTTGTGGTAAGAAACGTGTCCCGCACGGTTAACCGCCCTAATCGCCTCAAGGTGCACCACAGGTTTCCCTCACGCGATATTATCGGGGCAACACGTTTCCAAACTATCCGGACTGGGCTTAACCATGTCGCCCGCGATTTCTTCACGGGTGTAGCGGGGGGTAATATGCTGCCGGCAATTCCAGTCATATGCCTGGATTTTGAAAATATTCAGACGTTCAATATGTGCCTCATAACCAGGAAGCGCAAGTGTTTTCAATAATTTTGGCTCCTGTGCCGCCGCGAGCACTTTCGCTTCAGCCCATATTTTCAACCGTTGTTGAGACGGGTAGTCTATCAAGAACAATGACGCTTTATGATTCGAAGAGATGTTGCCGACGCTGATGTATTGCATGTTGCCGCGAAAGTCCGGGTAACCAAGCGTTGTATTATCAAGGACTTTTAGAAATCCTTTGGGACCGCCACGGAATTGCATATAGGGCCAGCCGTTTTCGCCAACAGTGGCCATGTAAAAACTATCCCTGTCTTGAATAAAAGGGATTTCTCTTTCCGTGAGAGCATATTGGTCCCCCGCCGTTTCCATGCGGGCGTATGATTTGCGCGAGCCATACTGCTCCTGCGCCTGCTTGACGCTCTTCGTGAAAGCAAATTTTGTGAAGTTTTGGTTCATGATGATTTCCTATTTCTGGATGAATACCGATCCTTACCTGCCAATGCGACGATTGAGCGAGAAATCCACTCCGGGGGGTCCGCACCGGCTTTGGCTCCGAATTCAATGCGGCGCGTCCACCACAGCTTTCTGAGAGTTGCGCTCTAGCCGGCTGTCGTCGGGCGCCTCATCAAAGAACTTGGTCACGACATGCACCAATTCGCGCGGGGTGTCCATGTGGACATAGTGGCCGGATTTATCGATGACTTCCAGCCTGGCGTTTGGCAGCTCTGCCGCAATTTCATGCCCCAGCTTGCTGCTGATGAAGCGATCGTACTTGCCCCAGATCACCAACACAGCTGTTTGCAGCTCTTGAGCGCGTGGCTCAAAATACTTCTGGCCCGTGCGAAAGTTTTGGAAGTACGACAGAAATGCCTCCTGGGTGCTCTTCCTCAAACCGTCGGCCAAAAATTCCGCGCGTACGTCAGCTGGAATGGCGTGCCCGCGGTAGAATCCTTTGAAGTAGGCAATCTGGGCTGAGATACGCGGAAACCAGCACACCAGCGCCTTGCCGAGGATCGAGCCTTTCCTGGCAAAGCTCTTGAGCTCCCAGGAGGCATATTGCGGCCGCGGAAACGGAATGCCATCCATCACCGCCAGCTTAGAAACCCGGCCCGGGTGTTCCAGGCCGACCAGTAGCGCCGGCAGAAGCGCAATGTCTGTGGCCACAAGGTTCGCCTGCGGGATGTGAAGCGAATCCATGAACTCTACTATGACTTCAGCAAAGCGGCGTGACGTGTAATCCTGAGCCGATGGCAAGGGATCGCTGCCGCCAAAGCCAGGCCAATCGAGCGCCAGCACATGATAGTTCTGAGCTAGCAAAGGCGCCGCAGCGTACCAGCCCTGCAAATTCTAGGGTACGCCATGTAGTAGTAACACCGGCGGCTTCGCCGGGTCTCCTAACTCGGCATAGCGAAGGTTGAGGCCCGATTTGCTCAACCGGATGGTCTGGGTTTTCAGTAAGAAATTTTGATTTCCTGCTGTTTTAGTGTTCTTGACTTCACGAAATCTCCCTGCCTGCCTATCCATTTTCGTACTCCTTTTTTGCGATGCGCAACATTACTTTTGAGTCCTGACCTGCTGGTTCGGTTCGGCATATTCGACAAATGACATCCTTTGGCAGGCCTGAATCGCCGCTTCAAGACTTTTTTGCGAGGTGATTCTGAATGCTCTCAAATTTAAGGCGGGAATCGTCTTGATTTGCTCTAGTCCGATTTCGGATTGCATCGCTCTTATCTGTCTGTCCTCAGCTCCAGCTTTGAATTTGACCAGTATTTCTTTCGGCGATTCAACCTCTGCAACTGAAAGAACATGGGCGCTCAGGAATTGACGCATGTAATCAGCGATGACCTCGCCGTCTTCTTCCAGAGCAAAGTGGCCAGTGTCCAGCAAATGAAAGTCCAAATTCTTCAGGTCGCGCTTGTAAGGGAAAGCCCCATCGGCAGGGAAGATGACGTCATTCTTGCCCCAAACGATCAAGGTCGGCGGTTGATATTTTCTAAAATATTCCTGCCAGCTCGGGTACAATGGAACATTGGTTTGATAATCATAAAACAGTTGAAGCTGAATAGCGGCATTTCCTGCACGTGTCAGATGTCGCATATCCAGATTCCAGTTGTCAGGGCTAATCACCTCCTTATTCCGCACACCATGCGTAAACTGCCACTCGACGCCTTTTTTGCTAACAAATCCTTTAAGCGGTTCTGCATTTTCGGCAGTGCGGTCTTGCCAATATTTCTTAATCGGATCCCAAAACTCTCTGAGTCCTTCTTCGTAAGCATTGCCGTTCTGGATAATGAGTGACTGCACTCTATCAGGGTGCTTTGCCGCGATTCGGAAACCGATCGGTGCCCCGTAGTCCATCAAATAGATTGAATAAGAGTCGATACCGAGTTTTGCCAGCAGCTCCTCAACCAGGAGACTGTAATTGTCGAAGCTGTATTCAAACTTATCCATGGCCGGCTGTTCACTATTGCCAAAACCGGGGTAATCGGGCGCGATGAGATGATAGCTGTCCGACAGGTCAGATATAAGGTTTCGGAACATGTGCGATGAAGTTGGAAAACCATGCAGCAGTAGAATTGTCGGGGCATTTGCCGGTCCGGCCTCGCGATAAAATATCCCAAGCCCGTCCACGTTGATGGTTTTGTAAAGCGTCGGATAATTTTTTGAGTTCACAATTTTCGGCGCAGCCGACACGCGTTGCACTTCTCTTGCCAGCATGAGCAAGCCGGTCACCATGATCAGAATGCCAGCCGCCAGCGCAGCCTTTTTGAAGTCAAATCTTAAACGGTTCATAGTCGTTCTCCTTATTCAGAAATGAGGGTCAATTTGGGGCCGTATTCCATACGCCAGTGGCAACGGTCTCTCTGGCATATTCAGCAAAATCTTTGGCTTTTCTTGCCAGCACCTTTTCTATATCATGCGTGACAGTAGAATTCTTGTCAACCAAAACTTCGGTGAAAAGATAATTGATTAGCCAGATGTAGTCTTCCGGCACTTGATATTCTGCCAGCATTTTTTTGTACTCGTCCATCGTAATGGCCTTAAACTGAATATCCCTGCCAGTAACCTTTGAAATCTCTTCCGTGACTTGCTTAAATGTTAATTGGCGCGGACCGGTCAATTCATAGATTTGGCCGGCATGCTTGTCCTCGAGGAGCGCTTCTACCACAACATCCGCAATGTCCTCCGCGTCCACATATGGCACAAGGGCCTCTGCTCTCGGTAGAGCGACGTGGCCAGCCAAAACTGGATCTAAGAAAAAGCTTTCACTGAAATTCTGATTGAACCAGCTCGCCCGGACAATTGTCCAATCTGCTCCGGCATTCATCACGACTTGCTCGCAAAGCTCAGCTTCTTTTTCACCTCTTCCGGAAAGTAGGACTATTCTTTGGATGCCGCTTTTGACCGCTTGAAAGGTAAGTCGCTCAATGGCCTTGCGGGCACCAGGGACAGCCAAATCGGGCTGAAATGTGATGTAAACCGTATCCATGCCATCTAAGGCCGCTGCCCAGGTTTCGGGGTTTTCCCAATCGAACGGCGGCTGACCGGCACGCGAACCGATTCTTACAGGTATGTCGCGTGTTCTAAGCCGCTCCACCACGCGGCGGCCGGTCTTGCCAGTGCCGCCAATCACCAGAATGTGAGGTGCTTGCTGCGGATTGTTGCTTGCTTGGTTCATGATATCCTCCATTTATGATTGCCATCTGTTTTGAAATTTGCTACCGTGCGCGCCCAGGCGGATCTGTCGAAAAAAGACATGCCCTTCCCACAACCGACGCCTACGGACGAGTCAACGATAACGTTGATTTCTTGTCAGCGGTAATGGTTCTTTCCCAATTGCTGGTCATGGGGTCTTCCGTCACCAGGTTGCCGTCGTTGTCCCTGTGGCTGACTTTAACCGCCCCTTGACTTAGAAAATTCACTTCATAGTTAACGGTGAACGGAGAGTTGCTGCCATTTAGTGCCGTGTCGCTGCCGCAGTTTAAAAATATCAGCATGGCGAGTACGGCGACTATGGTTGAGGACGAAAGCTTCTTCATGATTCTCCTTCCTTTCCGCGTGATTGAGTTTGATGGCGTTCAGACGGAATAATATTGGGCTGTCCTGCTGCGTATCGAACAGCCCAACCACCACCTTTTTCAGGCGTTATCCGAGCCCTCATTGTACGCCTTTCGACTTTTCCAGTAGCCTTTGTGCAGTTAGCAGATTGATCAACACAAATATCGGTACAATAAGGGTTGGTGCCAAAACCATTGGGTAGACAAAAAGTGCTGCCGCCGTGGGTTCGGTCGCGAACACCATGAGTGGGCCAGGCAGACCCATCTGAGCAACAACCGGCGCGGATGGCACGATTAAGACGGCGCCGACCAGGCTCCAAACTGCAACAGTTCGGCCACCGATAGGACCTTGCTGCACGCGCCTTCCCATGTAGAGGGCCGACAATCCGAAAAGGAGATCTGGAACGCCGACAAACAACTCGAAGGATTCCGGGAAGGTCCCCCTCGCCGTCTCAAACGCCGTCCCAACTGCGGAGATGCGGAGCGCTTGAAAGTACACCAACCAATGCAGTGGCGTTCGTTTGACGACGTTACTGAGGGTATCGCGGAATGAACTCGACGTCGCGAAATATGCAGTGAAGATTAGGACGGGAACGAGTGGAATCCACAAACCCGGCAGAAGATCGTAGAACGTCTGTGAAGTGTAGGCTCCCGAGATCGCCAGCGCCGCACTCGCCAACCCCCAGACTGCCCAGGCCGTGACCAACACGTAAATATTGCGCGCACTCCTTGTGTTAATAGTGCTGTTGTGGACGGACCAGCGGGCAAGCCCTGCAACGGCACCGAGCACGACCAGGGCCAAAGCCGGTATGGAGACGTACGGTACAAAGTCGATGAGCTTATCCATTTTCTTCCTCCCGATTAGGTCGGAATTGTGCATGAGTAGTAAGCAAACTTGTGGGCTGCCTTCTTTTGCATGAAGGACAGCCCATCAATCCTCGATCCTGTTAATTCGTGGCCGTCGCCTGCTTGACGGCTTCCACGGCTTCTTGCGTGGTCCAAACCGTATTCGCGATGAAACGGAAATTAACCAGGGCCGCGGCATAGCCGTCGCCGTCAGGAATGACAGCGGCCGCCGTTGCGTCTTTAACCACCGCAACTTCAAACCCTCGTTCCAGCAACTCGCGCAAATGCGATTCTGTGCACAGGTTCGCCGACATGCCTGCCAGGATAACTTTGTCGATTCCACGCTTGCGAAGTTGCAGCATGAGGTCGTTATTTTCCGGCCCATACACTTTATGCGGGTTTGCCACGATGGTCTTGCCGTCCTGGATGTACGGCTTATAAATTTCCAGAAAATCAGCGCCGGAGCCTTCAAAGGCTTCAAGACTCAGGGCATCTTTGCGGTCGAACATACCGATTTTGTGCATCACCGCTTCCAGGGCCCCTTCGAATTTCCAGCCATGGTCGGTTGGGTAGTAGTAGTGTGGCGAGATAAACACGGGCAGGTTATTCGCCTTGGCCACTTTCAGCAGGGCTTCGATATTTGCCACGGTATTGTTTTCCGTCACGCTCTTGCCGACTATGGCCCAGGTCACGCCGTCCCGGCTAAGGAAGTCGTTTTGTGGATCCGTGATGACGATAGCGGTGCGATCCGGATCGATTTGCATGCCGGGATTGGGGAGTTGCGCCTGAGCGACCGATACGACACCCAGCATAAAAACTGACATGATTGTCATTCCTAGTGATTTCATTTCCTTCTCCTTCTTGAGTTATTGAATATGAGTTTGGTTGCTAACGATGATCATCGCCGCGGTTCAGGCAAGGCCTGTGCCACAAGCAACAGATATTGGGTAGCACCTGGCATAATAGTTTGAAATTTAAGGGATTAGAAAAATCTCTAAGGTACAAAACCGGGAATGAATGTCAGGAAAGAATCCTTGGTATTTCGTGGAACTGCGAAATATCAGGGAAAAACCCAAGGAGAGAATCCGGGTCCTGGTGTAAGGGAGATGATAGATTGTTAGGGACGGTTATCTATTTCTCCGCAGCGTGAAGCGGTTTCAGGTTACAACGTGCCTAGATCGGTTTGTTGCACAGCTAACAAACCATCACCCCAACCTTTTTACACCCAGCTTTTGCATCCGTGACCTCAGGGTATTGGGATTCATCCCCAGGCGTAGGGCCGCACCCTTTGGGCCCTCAATCCGCCAATTGGTTGCCTTCAGCACCGACACAATATGGTCGCGCTCCACGTCCTCAAGCGTGCCCGCGCCGGCAGCGGGCGTTGCGGGACTTTGCAATAACTCCAAACTTTCATCCACTCGCAGGGTTTCATCCTTTGCCAGAATCGTCGCCCGTTCGATCACGTTCTCCAACTCTCTGATGTTGCCTGGAAAGTGGTAAGCTTGCAGCGTCTCTATCACTTTTTGCGGAACGTTCGATATCTTCTTACCCAATTTTGCGTTGCCCTTGTTGACAAAATGATTCACGAGAAGCGGAATATCTTCTGCACGTTCCCGAAGTGGCGGCAGCAAAATCGGGAAGATGTTCAAGCGGTAAAACAAGTCTTCCCGGAATTCGCCACTTTGGATGGCCCGCTCCAAATTGCGATTGGTAGCGGCAATGATTCGCACATCTGCCTTTATGGTCTGGGTACCGCCCACCCTTTCAAATTCACCTTCTTGCAAGACCCGCAGAAGTTTCGACTGCAAATCCAGAGGCAGATCACCTATTTCGTCCAGGAAAAGGGTGCCGCCAGCGGCCAATTCGAAACGGCCGCGCTTTTGCGACAACGCGCCGGTAAACGCGCCCTTCACGTGCCCAAACAATTCACTCTCAATGAGATTGGCAGGCAGAGCCGCACAATTGACCTTGACCAGCGGCCTTTCATTGCGCGGACTGAGGGTGTGCAAGGCGCGGGCGATGAGCTCCTTGCCAGTACCGGTCTCTCCCAAAATGAGGACCGTCGCATCCGTTGCCGCCACCTGCTCCACATTTCTCAGGACCTTCCTGAAAGTCTTGCTCGTGCTTATGATTTCATCAAAATTGTGCTCTAGTTTGATTTCTTCGCGTAAGTAGAGATTCTCCGCCTGCAGTCGGTCTTTTAATTTTTGTACCTCTTCGAGGGCGTCGTGCAAGGCTCTTTCGGCCCTTTTTCGATGGGTGATGTCCCGAAAAGTGACGACCGCTCCGATGAGATTATTTCGGTCATCACGAATGGGCGTGCTGGTATATTCCACAGGAAAGCTCGTGCCGTCTTTTCGCCAAAAGACCTCATCATTCACGGTGTGAACGCGGCCATCATTGAACGCTGCATAGATAGGGCACGCTTCCCTGGGATAGGGTGTCCTATCCACCCGGGTGTGGTGAATGACGGCGTGTTGGGATTTGCCGAGTAGTTCATCCGGCTGCCATCCGAGCATTTGACCTGCCGATGGATTCACGAATGTTGTGTTGCCATCCCGATCCAGGCCGTAGATTCCCTCACCCGCCGAGTTCAGGATGAGTTCGTTTTTATGCTGCACCTGTTGCAGCGCCTCTTCGGCACGCTTGCGGTCCGTAATATCACTGAGAATCGTGATGAGTGCGTCTTCCTTCTTGAATATCAAGGGCTGCACCGACATATTGACCCAGAACGGCGAGCCATCTATTTTTCTGACGCGAATCTCATGGTCATGCACGCCTCCGCAACGGGAGACCTCGCGCAAAAGCTTGCGCCGATCCGAGCGCTCATAGTAGAAGTCCGGGGCTTTACGCCCGAGTAGTTTGTCGGGCGGCAGACCAAAAACGGCACCGAAATGCGCGTTGGCATACAAAATATGACCATCGCTCTTGCGAGTGATCAAGAGCGGATTGGGGGTGGCCTCGATGACGCCCCGGCATTCTGCTTCGCTGTTTTTGATCGCTCCGAAAAGCTGAGCGTTTTTTATGGCAATAGCAGCTTGACTTGCAAAGACCGCAACTTTATCAAATTCTGCCGCCGTGAGCGTTCGCCGGCTGAACATGGCGATCACTCCCAGGACTTCATTTTGAAAGATGAGTGGTGACCTGCAAAGGACCGCAACCCTTTCGCTTTGAGCCACTTTTTGTTTGGGAGCCTCTCATCTTCCAGCACTGCATTTGAGCACAGCGGTTGGCCGCTCTCCGCAATTCTTCCGATTTTTAGCGCACCGAGGGGAACCCGTCGATATTCACCGTTGGTACGTTTGTACATCCCGGCACTTGCTTTAAGATGGAGACAGGTGTTGCGGTTGGAACAATCGGCGGCTTTAAAACACTCGGCGCAAAGGTCGCCAGGTCCGATTAGCCAAATCCGTGCGAAGGCGGCGGCCAGACCGTCCACCAGGCCTGCGGTGACGGCCGTCAGAACCGCATCGAGATCCAGGCTGCTCGTCATTTTGAGAGCAATACGTTCGAAGCTATCCTTTTTGCCGTCTTGTTTCATGGGGTTTTTACATGCTTCGTGCCAGCGATGCTGGCAAAAATTAATCGGGCATCCAGGTTGCGAGAAACTGGCTCCTGCTTGAAGGCTTATCCACGTATGGTGCCGTTCGGGACGGCGACAATGCCTTCAGCCGTCATCGGGTGGAACGTAAACGATAACCCGGACAATGACGTTGGCAAGAAATTCGAATCAATTAGCAGACCAAGAAACACAGTCTGAGCCATTGTCGTCGATGATTTTGTGGCGGGCCATCAGAATTCTTGTCTTCCGGGAGAATTTTCAGTTATTAAACCCCGGCCTGCTGGGGATACAATCCCCCAATCATTTGTTCCGCGCAGGATTACCCGTTGGGTCAAGCAAGCGGCGACAAATCCTGCGCGAGTGTCAATTATACTTGAGAATAACATATTTTGTCGTTACTTTGTATGTATGACAAATTTTAAGTTTTGAATGGGAGTCCAACAAAGCCGCCGAAAATTATAAGAAGCATGGCGTCACATTCAAAGAAGCGCAAACTGTTTTTTTTGACGATTATGCAGTTGAGTTCTATGATGATGAACATTCTGAATGGGAAGATAGATTTCTGTTGCTCGGCCTTAGCGCCAAAATGCGTTTGCTGGTGGTTTGCCATTCTTATCGTGAAAATGAATCAATTATTAGAATAATATCTGCTCGTAAAGCCACAAAAAATGAATCTAAACATTATAAAAGGTGATCCAAATGAAAGAAGAATATGACCTTTCCAAAATGAAATCGAGACGCAATCCATATGCTAAGAGACTTAAGAAGCAAATCACCTTGCGTATGGGCTCTAACGTCGTCGATTATTTCAAACAAATGTCTGAAGAAACAGGCATTCCTTATCAAAGTCTAATAAACCTCTATTTGCAAGACTGTGTCGCATCAAATCGTAAGTTGGAAATGAACTGGGCTTCGCGCTAACGTCGCAAATCAGGCGCGCGCCTAACGCAGAACTTCGGAGATGCACAAAGCCTCGCATTCCCCCGAAATTAGAAATCGCGCCCGAGAAGCGCGTCGGCTGAATTTGCTTTGTTTGGGTCAATGCCTCGACAAAATATGACTCGAAGTTACGTGATTTTCCCTTGCGGCTTTACTGGTGCTGTGCGTGAATAATCACCATTGGGCAATTCGTAATAACGTTTGCCATGGAACGAATAAACATTCGCGATACCCAACCGGCGATTTTCGTCCTGGGTCTTTCGCACCGCTGTCCGAACAACACGCATTATTTCGTCTGCCCTTAACCACGTTTCAATGTTCTTCAAACTATTTGCCATCTTTTTCTACTCCACTCCTATCAGGTTTTCAAATTGTACATACAGTTCGTTGTCTCGGACCGAGAGGCTTTCCGCGGTGCCGACTGCAATATCCTGCGGCTGATTGCCGGAATTATATATCAGCAGCCAATGATCCGAAAGCGGACGATATAGATTCCAAAAGTTGTGAATACTACGACTAAAGCGACGAAGAATATCGGGTTCCGGTACATCGTGTCCACCCTTCTGTACCCGCTGACGAATGCGCTCGATACATGTTTCAACCGAATCCAAGAACAAATAGACTATGGTGATGTGAAACTGCGCAGTCTTTGCATTTCGTAGCACTTTTTGTAGTGTACGTCCTGAAAGAGTGGATTCGACAACGAAACTTCGTGATCCGGAAATCGCCACGTTGACCTGCGTAAGGAACTCACGGCTGGCCCTAATCCGGGCTCGCAGAGGATCATGAGGCGATAACATTGTTGCAATCGAGTCAGCCCCTATGTACCGGTGGCCGTGAAGTGCCACGTATTCATCGGCGAAGGTGGTCTTCCCCGCACCATTGGGTCCACCGACGACTATGAGCTCTTTCGTTTGCATAAATTAATCAACTTGGAATTCTGTGATGGTTGCTCCGACGCCCTAACAACTTAATCAGCCGCGCGCTTTTGGCGTCGTTTGGATTTTGAGTTAGGCACGTGGTTTTAACCCGTGCTAAACAGAACGTCATCCATAGGCATCAACTTATTAATCATGTATTTAAAAAAAATCGTTTGGTTCGGCACGGCCTGAAGGCACGTGCCACACGAATTTTCTTTTATTTTTGTATCAAGGGCACCCGTGCGCCGAACAAGTAAATCAGCCGACCGTTTTTTGGTTCGGCTGCATTTTAAAAAGTTAGGCCTCGTGCTCGCAGGGGATTTACACCCCCGCGCCTTTTTACCATGAAATCCCCTGCGGAACTCATGAACAAGGAATTTCATTCCCAGCCAACTAAAGCATTTGTACCAACTCAACCTTCAGTAC
>Ga0114931_10006226_pt1 | contig 14682 bp, 8 predicted proteins | sample 2SBtaG_FD_89579 | JGI IMG/M metagenome (GOLD analysis project Ga0114931, IMG submission 89579) | Deep subsurface microbial communities from Kolumbo volcano to uncover new lineages of life (NeLLi) - 2SBTROV14_V59a metaG | ecosystem: Environmental > Aquatic > Marine > Volcanic | place: Kolumbo...
CCGTAAAGGGTAGCACACCCGAGAACAATTCGTAAAGGACGACCCCAAGCGAAAAAATATCCGTGCGGTGGTCTGTCACAAGGCCACTCGCTTGCTCAGGCGACATGTAGGATATCGTTCCGAGAGTCGTGCCGGTTTTTGTGAGTTGCTGAGGGCCAGCTTTGATCAGCGTTTTCGCCAAGCCAAAGTCCATGACCTTCAGCACCCCTTCTTTTGTGACCATGAGATTGTCTGATTTCACGTCGCGGTGAACTACGCCGCGGTCATGGGCGTGAATGAGCGCCTGTGTGGCTTGTATCGCGACATCGAGCTGCGCATTCATATCGGCGGCGTGAGCCGTTCGCCACGCCTTCAGACCGTCGCCCTTAATCAATTCCATGGAAATAAAATAGATGCCCTCTTCCTGACCAATTTGATAGATGGTTGTGATATTAGGATGATTCATCGCCGAGGCGGCCCGGGCCTCTTGCAAGAATCGTTCTTTAAACTCTTCGTCCTCGAGCAAGCGAGGCAGCAGCACTTTGAGGGCCACAATACGGTCAAGCTGTATATCCCGGCCTTTATAAACAACTCCCATTCCACCAGATCCTAGTTTCTCAAGAATTTCATGTTGCCCCAACCTGTCGCCGACGTCAGGCAACCATGTTTTTTCCCGGGCGGTCCTGTAGCCAGGAGCAGGGTTTTCTGCCCGCTGGAGTGACGATTCGCTAAAAAGTTTTTCCTTTTCCCTCTCCAGCCAAACCCTGAAAAAATAGTTTGAGATGCCATAGTGATTGTCTGCATGCTGAACGAATCCGAGTTGTGACAGCTCGAAGAGCTGACGGACGAGCTGGGCTTTGGAGTCTGCAAAGTGAGTCTCAAGGTCGGTTATGGTCAGGATTTCCCGACTCAAAATGTGAAGCAGAAGTTCTTTTTCTTTAGAACTAAGATACTGAAAATCGACTGAAAAAAAGTGACTGATCATCTCGTCGGCGCACACTTCCTCAACCACTTGTTGCAGGCTCAGGCCTTCGATGAGCCGCTTGCAAATAAGCTGTATCAAGTAGGGATGGTTGTTACATTTCCGCATGATATCAGCCGCAATTTCGTCGTTGATGTTACCGAGACGGATTAGCCGGCGTGCTTCATCATCTTCCAGGCGAGTCAAGTACACTGGCGGGACAAAACCGTGCAGAAAGGGCGAGGTCTCAGGGATGGAACTGGCTTCTAGTTTCGTCAAGCGTTTGGTGGCCGTCAGCACGGTTACAATATTTTCACCGCCTTGCAAGACGCGCCGCAATTTTGGCAACGCGTCGGGATTATTTCGCTCTATATTGATGAGTTCTTCAGTTTCATCGCAGAGCAGCAGTAACGTTAATTTGTGTTCTTTGGCTTTGCGTCTGAGCAGGCGCAATATGCCGAAAACGGTCATCTCCTCCAATTTGTCGATATCGATCTGAATGACTTCAAAACGGTCTTCGGCATCCTCAACACTCTCCAATAGAGATTCCTTCAGGCCGCTCAGGTTCTGACTGCCCTGCATATCCCAGAAAAGCGGCACGAAACGGTCTGCATACTTGCCCTCAGTCGTCAGGTACTCCACTTGCTTGAGTAAGGAGGTCTTGCCGAAACGTCGCGTGCCAGCTACCCACATGTAATGGCGATCCCCTTCAAGTATTTCTCGGATGATGGCCTGTCGTCCAAAGAAATTCGTGGAGCGGACCCAACTCCCTGCAATGTAAGGGTTCTTCATCGTTTTCGTCTGATTTTCGTTTCTTATGTGCGCAGGATTACCACGATGCAACACCGTCGACCGCAGGGGCGCAAGGCATTCATGCTATGTGAACCGCCATTGAGGTTTCCGTGTTTTGCAGCACCTGGCTGGCTACGGCATCAACATCGCCAACCAGCACTCGTCGGCGCTTCTCTTCGATCAGTCTGTTGATTACCTGCACGCAGAATTTTTGGATGATATAAGGTTCATTCTTGCTATAAAAAAGGATTTTTTCAAGCGCCTGTTCATCATAGGTATAGATGCCGCGAACAGGTTCAAGAATCAATCTTGCGGCGTCCCCTTTCGAAAACGGTGGCACTTCAATTTCCTCAAAAAAGTTAAACCAGGGACTACCTTCGCTTTCCCAGCTTTTCTTTATATGAGCACCTGACATGACGGCGACCAGATTCTCAGCAAAGGTTTTCATGAAGACGCTGCGCAGTTTTTGATTGACTTGTTCGCTGTACTTGTTTAGCTCATCTACTTCATCCAGCTGTAAGACAAGCTTAACGTTTTTTGCGCTATGCTGGGACAGATCTCTCAACAACGCCTTCAGGTCTCGAGAAAAATCCCGTCCGGAATAGGAAATTCCCTTTTCGTGAAATCGGAACTTTGTTTCGAGGTTCAGCAGCGGGCGGCACGTCTCGATAATTTCTTCCATGAGATGACAAAAGAAATACTGTTCTGACGTGCCCTGAAGATCGATCATGACAGGTATGAACTCGTATTCAGGATCCCGGGCTCTTTCCAACCTGAGCTTCAGTTGGTGCTGCAGGGATGTTTTTCCAATTCGCCGGGGACCGTGAATCATGAGACTATTGTTATGAACCGTATTCATGATACGTTTGATCATTTTTTCGCGCCCAAAAAACATTTCTTCGTTTCGAATTGGCGCGCCCGCAATGTAGGGGTTGTATTTACTGACAATGGCAATGCGGTACTTGATCACCTTAGAAATAAAAAAACCGATCAGGACCAGCAGGACGGCAGCCACTGCCGTAATCAGAAAAGACGCGGTTTTATAAATAGCGGGCAAACGTGTCACAATGAACTGTTCACTCGTGCGGTTCTGCAGTGAGTCCACGTCGTAGGCAGCCAAAACGATTTGATTCTCTCCCATTTGTAGGGGTACATCCAGTGCAAATGAGAATTTTTTTGCCTCTGCCAGCGATGCAGGACGGATTTGCAGGTTCAAGCCGCTGGAATCCATGAGAGGGCGGCCATTTAGAGTGAGCTCGATATGCGAAATGCCTTCATCGTCGCCCGCGCGACCTGCCAAATGCAATAGGCTGCTTCGTGTCTTGCTGATGTTGGCGACAGGAACGGCGAAGACGGGTGCCGTCGTTTGCGTCACGATGCGTTCAATGATTTCCGGTGCAACCGGCGGGCGTTCCAGTTGCTTCCTATCCAAATTCAGCCGTTCGATCTCGGCGCGAGTGCGCTGAATCCAGCTCTGCAGGTCAGTCAAATCCGGGTCCAGCAGATTGGCATCGGCGAACGCAGCCAGCGCCTGCTCATATTGACCCAGGAGAAAGTAATCCAGTCCTTGTTGCAGAGCAAGCTGAGCCTCATTCATGCTGGCCTGTGCTTTCACCCTGGTGGAGCTGTCCCTTTCTTCTTTTCTAAGCCAGCTTTCAAGCAGCAGGACGCGCTGGCTGTTTGGAAATCTATCCTTGAGTCGCATCAACTCACGCCTGGCCGCCGACAGGTTACCGCTCAACAGAAATTGCTCCGCCACACTAACATCGATCTCGGGCAAACTGGCGGATGCTGCGCTTGCCGCCTTGAGTGTTACAAGCGTTTGCAGCTGCTCAGCCATGCGCTGCAACTGCTCAACGTTGAGGTTGTGGGAGGTTCGGGCGATGGCTCCGGCCATCTTTGAGAGCTTAAAATTTTCTACTGCTTTTGCGTAGTTCCCCGTAAAGAGGTACGCCTGGCCCAGATAAAAGTAAGGTAGATATTCGACCAATTTTAGGTTGGATGTGGCGGCTTGCGCATCCGGTCGCGGCCGAATGAGAACGGCATTTTCAATCAAGGTGATAGCAAGTTCCCACTCACCCCTTTCAAGCTGCAGCTTTCCCTGCTCGTAATTTTCGTCCCACTCGTCCGCAAACAGACATGAAACGCTAACCACGAGCGCTGTAAGAACAACAGCGCTGCGGATTGTCGTAGGTCCGGCTTTCATGTTGAAAGACAAAGCATCGCTCCGGTCTTAGAAAGGAATTGAAACCAGAGTCGAGCCAAACAATTCAAGGCCGCGGTCAGAGATATCGGCACTGCCATCGAATTTGATATGGCTACTGAACACAACCCCAAGGCCGAAACTGAAGTGTGTTTTGTTCTTTTGTTTGGGAAACAAACGACGTTTGTCAGGGTCGTTGCCGGTGGCATAGATACGGTGTCCTGGTTCCGTGTGGATCCCAAATCGAAAGGGAATCAAACCAAGCTCAGGCACTTTGAGAAGGTATTCAATTCCGAAGTGGACTTGCGTCGCATCATCGATCGTCAGATCCGGGCGGCCATCTGGATCTACGAAAACGCCTGTTTCATCGATCTCATCATCAGAAGCAATGTTCAAATCATTCCCAACCAGTAGATCTGTGTATTCGATTTGCTGGAGATCAAAGGAGAACCGCATGCGATTATGGGCCAGATAGTAGAGACCGAAGCCGTAGGTGTCCGGGACGCCCATCCGGAAGCCCCGATCTTCTGAGGTTGTTGCAGGCAGCGTCAGCCCATCTATTTCATACGCCGGCAAGAAAATGTTGGTTTCCATATTGAAAGTAGGGTTCAAATTGACTACGCCGCCGAGAAAGAGCTTATCCATAATCACATTGGATATGAACCCGAAGCTAAAGCTTGTCTGAACGTCGCGTTCATCTATCGTTGTGATGGAGTAAGTGGTTTCCGGCAGGTTGCCACGTGAGGTGCCGGTGACTCCTATTTGTGGATCCAGAAACGCCTGCTCGTTGAGTCGAAAATTGAGAACCGAAATCTTGCCGGTCACGCCAACGCTGAGGCGGCGATTGATTTTTAGGGCCGCCGAGATGCCATCGTTCACCATTTCAAGATCGAGGTCGACTCGACGTCCGGGAAAGTTTCCGAGTCCGCCGACAATTTGTCGGGTTGTCAACGGTTCCGGTGTTGTCAGGAATTGAGTCGTTTCGAAATTGAAGCGGGAGTCAAAGGCGACATTGCGAAAAGCAGCGAACGTCACGCGTTTTAGCGGTACAAAAATACCAGCCATCGTTTGGTCAAAGCTGATGGTTTCAAAATCGGCCTTCCGGTCGGGAAACCGCACGTTTCCCTGGGGCTCATCAAATTCTGTGCGGACATGGCGCTGGTGTAACGACGCGCCGGCGCTTTTCAGGTAGGTGAGTCCTGCCGGATTGATTGGAGCGGCCATTTCATCCTGAGCAGCAGCAATAAAAGCGCCTCCCAAACCGGCAGGCCGCGCGCCCGGCTGGATGAAATCGATGCGCAGGTAGTTCAGGTTGATGGCGGGTGTGGGGGGGCGTTGGGCATAACCGGTCCCGAAACTCAACACGATCGCCAACCAATAACCGTAAGATCGCATAACTGAATGGAACACGCGCACAAAATTTTTTGGTTTCAACTGCAAGTCGCTTATTTTATTGGATTAACTTAAGGGTCTCCAGGGAGAAAATCAACTACGAAATCGGCTTGTTCTTGCTAGTGGCTACCCGCTGCTGTTCAGATGTGCCAGCAGCGAAATTCAGATCGATTTCGCCGTCCCAAAGCCGCGAGAAAGCCAATCTCAATCTGGCAAATTGTCCAGGATGCAATCATCGTGGCCGTTCAATTTTTCTTGCATTTTTGACAAGCAAGGGCTACACTGATTAATAATACTATCAAGAAGAGAACATGACCCGTCTTTCGTCACACACAATTTATTTGCTTGCTTCTGTCTGCATGATATGGTGTCTCAGTGACGCCGACCGCAAGAATCCCGTCGATCCGCAGTCCGACACTTTTCAGAATGTGGGCGGCATAACGGGACAAACATTCAGTTTTTTTGCGCCTTTCCGGCCATTGCCGGATGTAGAGGTGCGCCTTTCACCGGGTTCGATGCTCACCTTTTCTGATCAGAACGGTCGTTTTGTTTTCGAGAAAGTCACTCCAGGGAAATATGTGATCAGCGCCAGCAGATCGGGTTTCGCGCCGGCGGAAGATTCAATTTCGATCGAGTTCTTACAAACCGTTTCGCACCAATTTAACCTGGATGCGCTTCCGACATTCGATTCTGTGGCTGTCCTTTCTAGACATATCCGAAACACCTTTCCAACTCCGGATATCTTTTTTCTGGCTGTGGCTGCACGCGTAGATGATCCGGACGGCAAGGGTGATATCGAGTTGGTGGAATTGCAAATGCCTGCGCTGGGTTTTGGCGACACGTTGCAAGCAACCGCAACGTTGGGTGAGTTTTCGACTGTCATTTTGCAATCCGAAATTCCTACCGGGAAGATTGAAGATGTTTTGGGCAGACCTTTCTTCTTGATGGCTATTGACGGGGCAGGTTTTATGACGCGGTCCGAGGCAACGTTTCTACCCAGGATCATTTCGCAGGCTCCTAAGCCAGACAGCCCAAATGGTTTTGCGCTTCTCAATGATCCGAATCCTGTTCTGAGGTGGACCGGCACAAACTTGCCCTTCGATTTCACGTACCGGGTGGAGGTGGTTCGTACAGATTTGGGATTAGAAAACAGCGTATGGACGCGATCGGATCTGGCTAACCAAACAACCTCGGTCAGAGTCGACCAGGCTTTACTTCCCGGAACCTATCTCTGGACGGTTTCGGCCGTAGATATTTTCGACAATTGGAGTCAATCCGTGCAGGCGTCCTTTCGCATTAACCAATAAGAACTATGCCAGTGCCCGAAAACAACCTCGACCCCATCGAGGCGCTTTCTGAAATAGCGCAAACCATCAACTCTATTCTGGAGTTGCAACCGTTGCTCGAAAAGATTATCGACATCGCTTTGGATGTTTTGGCAGCAGAGAGGGGTCTCGTCCTTCTAAAAAATATATCCGTGCCAAGCGGTTTCGAGATAGAAACCAGCCGCAATCTCACCGAGAATCAATTGGTCGACATTACCCAACTCTCATCCAGCGTCATTCAGAACGTACTAAAAAATGGCGAGCCAATATTGCTTTTTGAAGCGCAAAAGGATCCGCAATTCAGCGCGACAGAGAGCATCGTCATCCAAAAAATTCAATCGATCGCCTGCGTTCCTTTGAAAATAAAGAATCGCCAAATAGGGGCAATTTATCTGGACAGTCTTTCGCACCGCAGTCGCTTCACCAAAGAAAATCTCCCTTTCCTGAACGCGTTTGCCAATCAGGCTGCCGTCGCGATCGAGAACGCGCGGCTTTACGAAGGCCTGAGATCTGAGAATCGACAGTTGCGTGAAGAGGTGCAGCGCACCTATGGCTTTGAGGGCATCATTGGTCGCAGCCGGCCGATGCAGAATGTTTTTGAGCTCCTCAGTCGTGTTTTGGATTCGGACGTCAGTGTGCTGATCGAAGGCGAAAGCGGTACTGGCAAGGAACTGGTGGCGCGGGCCATACACTACAGTGGGCATCGGAAAGATAAACCGTTCATGGCGTTTTTTTGCGGGTCGTTGCCGGATAGTCTGCTGGAAAGTGAGTTGTTCGGCCACAAGAAGGGAGCCTTTACCGGAGCCGCAACCGATAAAAGAGGCCTGTTTGAAGCCGTTGATAAGGGCACATTCTTCCTGGATGAAGTTGGCGACCTCAGTCCAAATGTTCAGACCAAACTCCTCCGAGTCTTGCAGGAAGGGGAGATAAAACGAGTTGGGGAAACTCAGATCCGCAAAGTGGATGTCAGGATTATTTCCGCTACAAACAAGAAATTGACCGAGCTCGTGGCAGAGAAAACCTTTCGAGAAGACCTCTACTACCGTCTCAACACGATTACCATTACGCTGCCTCCGCTACGTGAGCGCAAGACCGACATCCCGTTGCTGGCCCACCATTTTCTGGATAAATACGCAAAGGGAAGAGAACCCGAGATAAAAGGTTTCGATGTCGGGGCAATTGATGCACTGACTTCACATACCTGGCCGGGAAATGTTCGCGAACTAGAAAACACCATCGAAAGGGCGATCGTGCTCGCGCGCGGTCAGATGATTATGTCAGAGGATCTTCGTCTGCAGGAAAGCGGAGAGGACGATCCACTAGAAAATGGACTGACCCTTAAAGAGATCGAGCGACGCGCTGTGAAGAATGCACTGGATGCACAAGATGGGAATATTTCGGCCACGGCAGAAGCGCTTGGCGTATCCCGAAGGTGGCTGCACTACAAGGTCAAGGAATGGCAGTTGTAAGACAGATCGAAGACATTTCACTTGTAGCCGAAATCAACCGAAGCCCCCAAACAGTTGTGTACCGCGGCTACCAGGAATCCACGCAGCGCTGCGTTCTCGTGAAGGTCCTCACACCACAATTTAGCTCGGATCCCAGCGCCTCGCAATCCATCCTCAAAGAAGCGAGGCTGATCTCCAGGATCAAGCATCCCAACGTTGTTTCTCTGTATAGCTGTGGCGAGAGCACAGCGGGAAACTACATCGTCACCGAATTCATCGACGGCCTGAACCTGGCAGAGTTGTTAGCACGCAAACCGTTGCCTCCCGAACTCGCATGGTTTGTCCTGATGCAAACGGCGCAGGGCCTGCGGGCCGCCCACAAACAGAATGTGTTGCACCGCGATATCAAACCCTCGAACATCATGATATCAAACCGTGGAGAGGTGAAACTGACGGACTTCGGCATGGCGAGCCCGCGCAACGAGGGGGACTTGACAGAGGCCAGGGGGACGCTGCCCTACCTGGCTCCGGAACAAATTTTGGGGCAACCGCAAGACTGCTATTCCGACATCTTTTCTTTGGGTGCAACTTTCTATGAAATGCTCGCCGGCCTGCCTGCTTTTCAGGGTGAGACGGTCAACGAATTCTTCCAATCCGTTCTAAACGACAATCCGACAGCGTATTTGAGTAGAAATCAAGCTGTGCCGGACAAGTTGGTGGTGCTTTGCAAAGCCATGCTGGACAAGAAAAGCCAGAGCCGCATCCAGGATTGCGACCACCTGGTCGCGCACTTGCTACGACTGCAGAAGAAAAAACTAGTGAAAACGGGCTCTAACTTTCTGGAGCTGTTTGTAAACGAGCCGGAATCGTACCGGTCTCAAATAGATTATCTGAATCTTGCCGACGAAAGGCCGAGACAGTACAAGAGGACAGCTTATGGCTTTGCCGGATTCGCCGTCTTGCTTCTTGTTATTGGGTTGTATGCTGCCTTCAGGCCAGACTCTAAGACGACAGCTCTCGACGTGAAGAAGGCGAAGAACACCCTCCAGGCAGGCGATTCACTCATGCCTCCACCCATAAGGGGTGCCCCCGCAAAGGCAATGCCCGCACCGGAGGAATCCTCGCCGACGCCAAGGTTGACGGCGACGGCGCGACCGTTTATCCAGGAAGAGGTTCAGACACCTGATACTACGACAGTGACTCAATCGGTTTTACTGTCAGGTGCCGCGACAGAGCCATCAGGGCCCGGGTTTCTGGATATCACTTGCATACCCTGGTCTTATGTCTACATCGACGACGATTCGATCGGAATGACGCCGCTTCAAAGGCTGGTTAACCTAGCGCCAGGCCGGCATCGCATCACTTTCAAGAATCCGAATTTTCCAGCGCAGCAAACCGATGTCGCAATCGCGGAAGGGGAAACTCAAGCGTTGCAGTTTTCATTTTGGGCAACTGTCGGTCGACTGAAACTGGACATCAACCCCTGGGCCGAAGTTTATATCGACAACCAGTACAAGGATACAATTCCGCCGCAGGATGAGCCGATCGTCCTCAGCCCGGGAAGCCATCTCCTCACACTGAAACACCCAACGCTCGGGGAATGGCAAACAACGATTGAGCTTGTCCCGGCAAAAACGCTGGAATTGCAATTTAATTTGCGCAGTCTGATACCACAGTAGTTCGGCACGAAGCTTGCGCTGAAACCTCTTATCACCCGACTACGACAACGAACTTAGAGAAACGAACGTTACCTTATGAAACCTTTGTCAGTCTGCCTAACCCTGCTATTCGTGACATTCGGCCCCGCGAGACGCGCACATGCCCAAGACTTTGAAAGCCGGCTCCTGGCAGAAATCCAAAAAGCCTACGAAGAATTCAATTATCCGGAAGCTGAAATAAAGGCGAACACGGCATTGAGTGAAGACCACAAATTTACGGCCAACCAATTGACAGAGATTTACAAGATCCTCGGCCTTATCGCATTTACTCAAAACCGCAGGGAGGAAGCCGCGAGGCACTTTGAGAGCGCGCTCACCCTTGCACCAGAGCTACAACTTGACAAAATGATGGTGTCTCCCAAAATATTGGAATTCTTTGAAGAGATCCGGGCGCAATTCCAATCACCCAAAATATCAGCGAACAAAGACCTTGGAAAAGGTTCTATTCGCTACGTTTTGGTAAAGGACAAACGTTCAGCCGCTGCGTTTAGGTCCATGCTATTTCCAGGCTGGGGGCAGCTTTACAAAGAAGACAGGATGAAAGGTATTTTTTTTATGTCGGCCTGGAGTGTCGGTGCGATTGCTACTATCGCGACGCACATTGCCCGTTCCAATGCAGAGGATCGTTATCTGGCTGAGACAGACCCTTTGCGGGTTTCGGCCCGCTTCGACACCTTTAATCGATTGCACAAATTGCGTAATAGCCTGGCCCTGTTTTCTGCCGCGGTCTGGATAGCTAGCTATTTTGATGCCTTGCTGACGCAGCCGAAAACGACACCTTCTACGAGTGCTTTTCAAATATTTCCATCCACCACCGACGGGATAGCCAGTCTGAACGTGACCGTAACTTTTTGAGCGGCGAATAGTGGATGCAAATAGTGCATAATCTGCACAAGATTCTGCACTATTTGCACATCACGTGACACTAAAACTTTGCGCTGACAGCACATGCTATCGAATCTTAAGCTCAAATATTGAATTTGGCTTACTAACAATGGGGGTTGGCATTGCTTTTGATGCCTAAAGCCGAAGCGCGACACTATATTAGCGGACAGCAGGGGAAAAGATGAAAACTCGCATAATCAATATGAAAGAACACTGCAGGGCAATCGTGGTCGTTTCTCTTCTGCTGACGACCTCAGCGGCGTGGGCGCAAGGCAGCTTCAAACTCTCCAAGAACGCAGATTTTTCAACAGACGATCGACTGTTTACGAGAGATGATACGATGTATATGCGGGTCGTGGCACCGCAAGTTGATTTTACCGACATCGATGAAAATGATTTTCGGCTCAAACCGAACGACGGTTTGGAGGAGGATGACAACGATTTTGAGGCCCCTTTTATGAATCGGCTCGATGGCAGCTATGAAGCATCGCTGTCGCTGGCGACAGCTGATCCTACTTTCACCGCGTGGGAATGGCGTGCGAAGATCAGGGATAACAGCGGCAACCGATTCGAACCAAGAGTGGACCTGCAAATCATAGATGGCCAACCTCAGCAAGTCATCGTAACGGGCAAGATTGATTCGCTCGGCGGAGATTTCCTGGTCATTAACGACAAGACAATATTAACCGACAGCCAAACCATTTTTCTGAATGATCTGAACGAACCCATTTCTTTTCAGGAATTGCAAGTAGACCTTTTGGCCGAAGTTATCGCACTCACGACGGAAAACGCGGATCTGCTCGCCACTCAAGTAAAACTACTGGAGGCACCTCCAGTCCAGATAACAGGTACGGTCGAAACACTTGACGACACCAGCCTGGTTGTCCTCGGCATTACTTTTATCGCCGACCAGAATACCGAGGTGCTGGACGCGAACAATGTTACGATCTTGTTCTCTCAGTTATTTATCGGAAATCTCGTAGAGATACGCGCTCAGCGCGACTCCAAGGGCAGACTTGTGGCGAGCCGAATCCAGGTGCGAGATTCCGGCAGCAGCGAGATCCAGGTGACCGATCTCATAACCGCAATCAATGATAGTGTCGTGACAGTTGACAGTCTGCAATTCCGTGTCACGCCTACAACGGCAATTCTTGACAAGAATGATAATCCGACAACACTGGCTGCACTCACCATTGGTCTCCGTGTGGAGGTTCGTGGCGAAAATGGACCTGGCGGTATTCTTCTGGCGACACAAATCAAGATCGAGGATTCCGGCTTTGGGGAAGACGAAGTCGAGGTCACAGGCCTGGTCGTCGATATCGGTGCCGATTTTGTTGTGGTGGGCGGCGATACCTTTGTTGTAGATGGACAGACAGAGATTCTGGACGACAGGGACAATCCCATCTCGCTAAGCGACATCCAGCTCGGTTTTAAGGTACAGGTTCGGGCCAATGTTTTGCCGGACGGCTCTTTGCTGGCAACCCGAATTTCGATTGAAGATTTCTTTCAGGAAGAGGTCGAAATACTCGGTGTCGTTGAAAGTAATTCCGACAGCATCCTCGTTGTTGCGGATCTGGCATTTGTGGTTAGTGAAGCGACTGAAATTCTGGACGCTGATGATAATTCGATCGCTCTGAATGAGATTACCGTGGGAAGCATTGTAGAGGTTAAGGCAGACCTTCAATTCGATGGCACCTTTTTAGCGACCAGAATCAAACTTGAAGATTCCTTTGAGGATGAAGTGCAACTAACCGGCAGGATCGATGCAATCAATGGTCCGGCCCTCGTGGTTGCCGGCTTGACATTCATGACAGATGCCTCCACTGAGATACAGGATGATCAAAACAACCCGATAGCTTTGACAGGCCTCAGCGTGGGCTTGTTGGTTGAGGTGAGAGCCGTCCTACAACCGGATGGATCACTGCTTGCCACGCGGGTCAAGGTTGAAGACCGGATCGAGGACGAAGTAGAAGTTGCCGGAAGACTGGATCAGATTTCCGCAACGGAGGTCACGGTTCTGGGACTTACCTTTCAGTTGACAGAAAATACAGTTGTCCTGGACGAAAACAGGAACCAAACGGACCTGGCAAGTCTTTTCATTGGACAACTGGTCGAAATTCGGGGAGACCTGTTACCGGATCAGACCCTGGTTGCGATCCGAATTGAGATCGAAGCTCTCAACGAAACCGAAGCGGTTGGGCCAATTGATACAGTTGGCATGGGAGCCCTGGAAGTCGTGGGAGTCCACTTTCTTCTGAGCGATACGACCGCTATTCTGGATGCCGACAATAACCCCATCACGGTGTCCGATTTGGGGAAAGGCCAAACGGTGCAAGTAACGGCTCCGGGACAATCAAGTGGCCCTCTGGTTGCAACCCGCGTCCAGCTTCAGAATGTACTCCTCCTTTCCGGCGTTATCGATCAAATTGTTTTCAACGGCATCTCCCTCGTAAATCGCGAAGTGTTGTTCGATTCGAATACGCTGATCCTGGGAAAACTGAACAGATTTCTGACAATGGCAGAGCTGAGACAGGGAGAATTTGTAGAAGTTCGCGCGTTGATGGGGCCCAGCAATACGATTTTTGCCACAAAGGTTCGAGTGCAGCAGCTTGATATTACCGACGCGGTGAGGAACAAGCCGGTTAAACCGGTTACCCCACAAACGTTTGCGATTTTGGACAACTACCCAAATCCGTTCAATCCAACCACGACGATCAGATTCCGGGTGCCCGATCAAAATGGCAAGGCAGTCGCCACGAGGCTTCGTATTTACAATCTCCTGGGACAATTGGTACGGAAACTCATCGATGAACCGCTGTCATCGGGGAATAGCTACGAGATACAATGGGATGGCAAGGATGCCAACAACATCAGTCTGCCGAGCGGCATATATCTCTATCAACTGGAGGCTGGCTCCACAAGGGAAACGGCCAGAATGACTTTGCTCAAGTAGCCCGGAGGGCTACCCACTACGCTACAGAATCCCCCGCTCCACCCTGGTGGCTTTGCTGATGTTGGCAAGGCCACCTTTTTTTAGAAGCCTGCACTGCGAATAAGACGATTCACGATGATTCTCGCCGGGAATTCCTCTCCCTAAGCGGCGCCGGAATAGAATCCACCCTTGCTTTCTCGAAAAGCAACCGACACGAATTGGGCGCCAACTGAGAAAACCCGATAGCCCTGATAAACAATCTTGTGGACATTCTTGACTTTTGCAACACCCGTCAAAAGTTTCCCACTTACTTTGATAAGCATCCCCTTGTTCAGGCGTTCGCTGCACCTGAAGCGCATGCCCGCCTTGGATAAATCGACGAGCTCTCCCTCCCGGCCTTTTTGTGGCCACGTGGTGTAGAAAAGAAACTGGCTCGATTTTTTCATGCGCGGCATGGCGCGCCGGCAGCCTTCCTGCAACGTGCTGTCCTCCGACGAGCGAAGAGGGCTTTTGCAGGAGGGACAGGACTCGGTCGCCTGGGCCCTTCTGGCCAGGGGCCGCTTGCAGAATGGACAAAAAAACGATATCAAAGGAGCGGTAGCATGGGCTGTGTCATGAAAGGGTGTCTTATTGTAGCGCTCGAACAGCAGGCGGTCATAATCCCCCCTCTTTGCCTCGTGACTCAGCGTTTCATATGCTTGATTTAATATCTGGGCATTCCAAACATCTCCGCCCAGGTCTGGGTGTTGTTTCAATTCGCGCATCAGTGCTTTGTAACTTGCACGAATGACTTCCAGAGGGGCGTCCGGCTGGACTTGCAGGACACGGTAGTAATTTCTCCGATTTTTCATATCTTGGTTGTCGACACGAAATGACAAAACCGTAAGATTTATTGGACTGAGGGGGTCACGCAGCGCGGAGATATGCTTAGATTACGCTCATTTCGGAATAAATGTCGGCAATCACATTAATCCCAAACTCAATCTCAGGCGGCGAGAATGCAGGGAAGGTCAGGCGAAAAAAAGACTGCTGGCGGTCGACACAATA
>Ga0114931_10006227_pt1 | contig 14680 bp, 17 predicted proteins | sample 2SBtaG_FD_89579 | JGI IMG/M metagenome (GOLD analysis project Ga0114931, IMG submission 89579) | Deep subsurface microbial communities from Kolumbo volcano to uncover new lineages of life (NeLLi) - 2SBTROV14_V59a metaG | ecosystem: Environmental > Aquatic > Marine > Volcanic | place: Kolumbo...
CTGCCGGCAGAAGGTGCGATAGCTGATCATCGGGGTATCAGGTGATACGCCTTTTCCTCCAGTTTTGTGAGGCCCTTTTCCATAAAGGATTGGTTTTCTGAGAGAATATCCCGGCTTTCCAGGCAGCGAAGCTCCCTGGCCTTGCCATAGGCTGCAAGAATTTCATTCTCGGTCACAGAAAATGGTGGCCCTGACATTTCAGCCTGGGGGTATTCGAGGGTAACAAGAAAAATTTCCGTCGCGGGAGAGATGATTTCTTGCAGATGTTAACAATAATCGCGGCGCATCTCCGGTGGCAGCGCAATCATGGCGGCGCGGTCATAGACACAACGGACATCTGTTGTTTGCGCGGCTGTGAGTGCCATGAAATCCCCTTGCAGAATTTCAACTTGTGGATGCCGCCAGGCGTGAAAGGCACCACTTTGTAGGCAGTTGGCTACCGGTGCGTTGTCGCTAAAAAAACTTTCCACTGCCCGACTATCCAACTCAACGCCCAGCACGCTATGCCCACGCTCCAGCAGCCAGCACATATCAAGGCTCTTGCCACAAAGCGGCACCAGGATCCTGCTGTCCGCGCTGAGTCCCAGTTGCGACCAATAACGCTGCAGGTAAGTATTAACCTGTGCTTGATGAAAGCCGATTTCGTTATTGTCCCACCGCTCATGCCAAAACGCCGCTTCCATAACTTTTTTAGCCTCGCAACTTGTAACCATGCTTCAGCAGTATCAGGGTACCTGATGACAATAGCAAGAAGGACAATAGCACAGCGCACAGACTCAACCAGGGACTGACATCGGAAACGCCGAAAAAACCGTAGCGAAAACCATCGATCATATAGAAAAAAGGGTTGAAACGTGATAACTGCTGCCAGAAAAGTGGCAAGGAGTGAATGGAATAAAAGACGCCACTCAGAAAGGTCAGTGGCATAATCACAAAGTTCTGGAAACCTGCCAGCTGATCGAATTTATCCGCCCAAATGCCCGCCAATAGTCCCAGGGTGGCCAGCAAGGCACTGGCTGCGAGGGCAAAAGTCATCAGGAAAGCGGTATTGTATAGAGGTGTTGGGACAAACAGGGCTGCTGCCAGGTAAACACCCAGCCCGACAATCAGACCCCGCACCATGGCGGCCAGTACAAAGCCCAGATAAAACTCCATGTGGCTCAACGGGGCCAGTAGTACGAATACCAGGTTCCCGGTTACCTTGGATTGAATCAGGCTGGAAGAGCTATTGGCGAAGGCATTCTGGATGATCGTCATCATCACCAGACCGGGAATCAAAAATTCGCGATACTGAATACTGCCATAAATCACCACATGTTCACTCAGGGCATGGGAAAATACCAGCAGATATAGCAAGGTAGTCACCACCGGAGCAAGCAGGGTTTGCAGGGAAACTTTGTAGAAGCGCAGAATCTCCTTGTAGAACAGGGTATAGAATCCTCGTCTCATTATTTTCCTGCTCCGTGGGTCAGCGCCATGAAGACATCCTCCAGATCGGCGCGTTCGGTATGCAGATCGGCAACCTCGTTACCGGTGGCACGCAGAATTTCCAGCACTTCAATAATTGAATCGCTATCCCGATGCAGTGCCAGCTCCAGGGTGTTGCCTTCCTGGCTGATGAGTTTTGCAGACAGGGCCGCGGGTACATTGGTCAGTGGTGCATGACAGTTGATGCGGACCCGCTGCACGCTGTTCTTGGCACTATTCAATAGCTCCTGTTTGCTGTCCAGGGCGATGACCCTGCCATGATTAAAAATGGCAATGCGTTCGCACATGGATTCCGCCTCTTCCAGGTAATGCGTGGTCAGCACGATGGTCTGGCCCTTCCGGTGCAGACGTTGGATGAAATTCCATAACAGTTTGCGGATCTCTACATCTACGCCGGCAGTGGGTTCATCCAGTACGACGACATCGGGCTGGTGGACCAGGGACTGGGCAATCAACACCCGACGCTTCATGCCTCCCGAAAGGGCACGCATATTGGTATCCGCCTTGTCAGTCAGCATGAGTTCATGTAACAGTTCATCGATCCAGTCATCGTTCTCTCTGCCCAGGCCAAAGTAGCCGCCCTGGATACGCAGCACTTCGCGAACAGTAAAAAAGGGATCAAAGACCAGTTCCTGGGGCACCACGCCGATACAGCGCCTGGCCTGCTGATACTGATGAACGACATCATGGCCCATCACCGCCGTCCTGCCCTGATCGGCCCGGGTGAGCCCCGCGATGATGTTGATCAAGGTCGATTTGCCGGCTCCGTTGGGGCCCAGTAAACCAAAAAATTCGCCCTGGTCAATCTGCAAATCGATACCATCCAGTGCATGGACTGCACCAAAAGCCTTATAGACAGCAGAAATGTTGATGGCAGCAGGCATCGTGGTCGACAACAAGAAATTCTATGAGCTTAATCCAGCGGCCGGCTGCAGTGCCAGCATTGTTGAAAATTTCCGGGGTTTTCTTCGCCGCAATGCGGGCAGTGTCGCGGTGGCGATTCTTCGTCAGCCTGTTCAAATTCACGGATCATTGCCAGCGCCCGGGGCTTGTCGGCTTCCGAAACGATCCAGATCTCCGGGTAGGCCTGTACAAAGGGGATTTCCCCGACTCCGCTCTGCATGTTTTCATTAAATATATGGCACTGAATACCTGCAGCTTGTAGCGTATGGGCAATAATATGTGCATCCTGCAGGTTGGCGGCAACGTAAATCCTTTTCATACCTGCTCCCGGCAACTCATCCCCGGCAGAATTAAGCCCTCGCAAGCCTCCCGTTTATAGTATAATAATCGTTTTTCGCTGCACATACTGGAATCATTATCGTGATTGATCAAATCAGAAACATCGCCATCATCGCCCACGTTGACCACGGCAAGACTACCCTCGTTGACCGCCTGCTGCAGGAATCAGGCACCCTTGGCAAGCAGGATCAGGAGCAGGTCCGAATCATGGACTCCAACGACCTGGAAAAAGAGCGTGGAATCACTATCCTGTCCAAAAATACCGCCATTTCATGGCAGGATTATCACATCAATATTGTCGATACGCCGGGACACGCCGACTTCGGCGGCGAAGTCGAGCGCGTGCTCTCCATGGTGGATTCCGTGCTGCTTCTGGTTGACGCCGTGGAAGGCCCCATGCCACAAACCCGTTTCGTTACCCAAAAGGCCTTTGCCCGGGGACTCCGGCCGATCGTCGTCATCAACAAGATATATCGTCCTGGCGCCCGCCCGGACTGGGTCATCAACCAGACTTTCGATCTCTTCGATCGTCTGGGCGCTACGGACGAACAGCTGGACTTCCCCATCGTATACTGCTCGGCGCTCAAAGGCTATGCCAGTCTGGATGAAAACGCCCGTTCCGGTGATATGACTGCACTGTTCGAGGCAATCATTGAACACGTTCCTGCGCCTCAGGTTGATCTTCAGGGACCTTTCCGCATGCAAGTCACTTCCCTGGATTATAACAGTTATGTAGGCGTGATCGAAATCGGGAGAATCCAGCGCGGCAATATTCGCAGCAATATGCCCGTGGTGATTGCCGACCGGATGGGCAAGACCCGCAACGGACGCCTGCTCCAGGTGCTGGGTTTTATGGGACTGGAGCGCCAGGAAGTAGCGGAAGCACAGGCCGGAGATATCATTGCCTTTACCGGGATTGAGGGTCTGCAGATCTCGGATACCCTCTGTGACCCGGCGGCAGTGGAGATCCTGCCACCCCTGACGGTCGACGAACCTACAGTCAGTATGACCTTTCAAGTGAATAATTCCCCTTATGCCGGTAGAGACGGAAAATACGTCACCTCCAGACAACTACGCGACCGCCTGCAGAGAGAACTGATCCATAATGTCGCCTTGCGCGTAGAGGATACCGGGGATCCGGATAAGTTCCGCGTATCCGGACGCGGGGAGCTGCATCTCTCGGTATTAATCGAGAATATGCGCCGTGAAGGTTACGAGCTGGGTGTCTCCCGACCTGAGGTCATCATCCGGGAAGTTGCGGGGGAACAACAGGAACCTTATGAACAGCTGACCGTAGATGTGGAAGACTCACATCAGGGTGCCGTGATGCAGAAACTGGGGGAACGCGGTGCCGAACTCAAGGATATGATGCCGGATGGCAAGGGCCGTATTCGCCTGGACTATGTGATTCCCTCCCGAGGTCTGATCGGTTTTCGCACGGAATTTCTTACGGCCACCCAGGGAACTGGATTGTTATATAGCATTTTCGATCACTATGGCCCCATTAAAGGTGGCAACCTGGGGCAACGCATCAACGGTGTCCTGATCGCTAACGGAAGCGGTAAAGCCCTGGGTTATGCCCTGTTCAGTTTGCAGGAACGCGGCCGCTTGTTCATCGGCCCCGGGGAAGAAGTCTACGAAGGCATGATCATTGGTATACATTCACGTAGTAATGACCTGGTGGTCAATCCCCTGAAAGCGAAACAGCTCACCAATGTCCGTGCGGCGGGAACCGACGAGAACATCCTGCTGACACCGGCCATCAGGCAGACACTGGAGCAGGCCCTGGAGTTCATCGATGACGATGAACTGGTGGAGGTTACGCCTCATCATATCCGGTTGCGTAAAAAATTCCTGCTGGAACATGAACGCAAACGGGCGGCACGAAAAAGCGCCTGAAAAGCAATAGCTATGGTGCTGTCAGCGTGGTTACACCACGCTGACAGCACCGAATCAAGCCTGGTAGCGTTGAAATACCAACGAGGCGTTGGTTCCACCGAAGCCAAAACTGTTGGACATTACCCGGGTCAGCTCGATATCGTCCATACGCTCACGCACGATCGGCATACCTTCGGCAGCAGGATCCAGTTCCTCAATATTGGCCGATGCGGAGATAAAGTTGTTTTCCATCATCAGCAGACAATAGATACTTTCGTTAACACCTGCCGCACCCAGGGCGTGTCCTGTCAGGGACTTGGTGGAAGCCAGATGGGGGGGCTGCTCACCAAAGGTTTCCCTGATGGCCTGCAACTCGACGACATCGCCCACAGGGGTACTGGTGCCATGGGTATTGATGTAGTCTATCTTACCCACTGTAGTATCCAGGGCCAACTGCATGCAGCGGACCGCCCCTTCTCCGGATGGCGCCACCATGTCATAGCCATCCGAGGTGGCTGCATAGCCGACAATCTCCGCATAAATGCGGGCACCACGATCAAGCGCATGATCCAGTGACTCCACCACCACACAGCCACCACCACCGGAAATGACGAAACCATCCCTGTTGCGATCATAGGTACGGGAAGCCTTTTCCGGCCGGTCATTATATTTGGATGACAGGGCATTCATGCCATCAAACAGCATGGTCATGGTCCAGTCCACTTCCTCTCCACCACCGGCAAAAATCATATCCTGTTTTCCCAGCTGGATCAGTTCGTAGGCGTTACCGATACAGTGAGCACTGGTGGAACAGGCGGAACTGATGGAATAATTGACACCTTTGATCTTGAAGGCAGTGGCAAGATTGGCAGAAGTTGTGCTGCCCATGGTGCGTGGCACCATGTAAGGGCCGACACGCCGCGCGCTCTTCTGGCGCAGGGTATCTGCAGCCAATAAAAAGTTTCTGTTGGAGGCGCCCCCGGAACCTACGATAAGACCGGTTCGCGGTGTTGAAACCTGTCCTCCACTTAATCCGGCATCCTCAATCGCCTCCTGCATGGCAAGATAATTGAAGGCGGCGGCGTCCCCCATGAAACGTATCAGCTTGCGTTCAATATGATCAGCCGGATTCAGATTGATTGGCCCGTGCACATGAGAGCGTAGTCCCAGTCGCGCGTATTCCTCACTGTAGCTGATACCGGATTTTCCGGAACGCAAGGCATCCACGACTTCCTGTTTGTTGTTACCGATACTCGAAACAATCCCAAGGCCTGTAATAACAACCCGTTTCACGTAGCACCTTTCCCTAAAAATTCTCAGTAGTCTTAAACAAGCCAACGCGCAGATCCTTGGCATGGTAGATCAGTCGACCATCCACTTTCATCCGCGCATCGGCAATACCCATCACTAATTTTCTCATCATAACGCGCTTGAGATCAACATGATAGGTGATAAGACGGTTTTTTGGAGTAACCTGACCAGTAAATTTCACTTCTCCTGCTCCCAACGCCCTGCCGTGCCCCGCCCCCCCCAGCCAGCCCAGATAAAAGCCTACCAGCTGCCACATGGCATCCAGCCCCAGACAACCGGGCATTACCGGATCCCCTCTGAAATGACACTCGAAGAACCATAGGTCTGGTCTGATATCCAGTTCCGCAATAACCTCACCCTTGCTGAAAAGTCCACTCTCCTGAGATATCCGAGTAATACGATCAATCATCAGCATGGGGGGGAGCGGTAGTTGGGCATTGCCCGGTCCAAACAGTTTGCCCTCACCACATTGCAAGAGCTCTTCCCGCGTATAGGATTCTTTTTTTTCCATTTTTTTAAGGTAGTGTGATTAGTAAACGATGCCAGTCAACGCGCAACAGTCAGACTGCCCGAGTATCAGCTATAATAACCTATTGACTGGTCAATTATCCATCACCCGACAGGCATGGAAGCTGCAAGCAGGTGGCGCGAAATTTTATACGTAATTCAGAAAAAACAGCATCACAGGATTGCTAGGGAGTTTTTCGGAAAACCCTGATCTTCACATAATTGAGAGCTGACTTCCTGATCCGATCAGAGCTTCCAGTTTGGATAGATAGAGTGCGGATCAGATATCCCGATCCTTTACAGTCTTGCGCTTGTCATTGCGGGCATTCTCAATAGCCTGATCGCACAGTTCTCTGATTTTGTCAGATAAGGCGGTAATGGCATTGGCGGCGGTATTCATTCCCGACTGGTTACGGATATAGTTTTTTACTTTGGATGCCACGACCAGTGTTTCATTGTTGTCACTCATTAGTTTTCCTCTTGTTGAATGAAAGAATTGAAGGGAGCATTAACACGTTCATGAATTAATTCAAAGGCTCCCTGAATCCATCGTGCCGAAGTGTATCAGAGCTTCCATGTCAGCCGCTAATAATTAGCAGATCTCACCAAGCGCTGTCAAAATTTCATAACGCGTCCAGCGCTTGCACCAGCACAAGCAATGATTCATTGATTTCCGGTGACAGGCTTACATTACTGTCGAGCCGCCGTAGTGACAATGGCAGCGATGCCAGTTCCTGGTGTACATATTTCCTGATATTCTTCAGCTCAACAGGGGCTTGCAAGGCTCTGCCCTGACGCATTACCGCTTTGATCAGCGGGCGCCCGGCAAGTGTCTCATCAGCAAGGGTCAGGATATCCTTCTCGATCACACCTTGTAAGCTATATTGTCGATAGACCTGTTTTCTGCCCGGCCAGGTTTCCTTGCCTTCCGAACGCTTGCGCCGGGAACGGCCGGCATATTCCTGCAATTTGTAGGCGCAATCCAGATAAGGTGCATCGGCCGAAGTCGCCAGGAGGGTGCCAATGCCAAAACCGTCGATAGGCGCACCGTTCGCCAGTAGTGTACTGATCCGATATTCGTCCAGGTTACCACTGACAAAAATGCGCACCTGTGCCAGACTACCCTCATCAAGTATCTTTCTGACTTTGCAGGCATGAGCGGCCAGATCACCACTATCCAGACGCACGGCCTGAATGGAGATCCCTTGCTGTTGTAGACACGGTGCCAGTGAGACAACATGCCTGGCGGCGCGTTCAGTGTCATAGGTATCGATCAACAGGACGACATTATTCGGCTGTGCATAGGCGAAATGTTCAAATGCCGATATTTCATTATCGTGACTCTGAACAAAGGCGTGCGCCATGGTGCCGTATACCGGAATACCGAACAAGGGGGCTGCCAGGGTCGTGGCGGTACCATCGAAACCTGCAAGATAACTGGCCCGCGCCGCATAGAGACCTGCTTCCCCTCCATGTGCACGCCGCATACCGAAATCCACCAACATTTTGTCCGGTGCCGATAGCACAATACGTGCAGCCTTGGATGCAATCAATGTCTGATAGTGCATAATATTGATCAAGCGACTTTCCACTAACTGCGCCTCGGGCAGTGGTGCAGTGACGCGCAGTATCGGTTCATTAGCAAAAAACACCGTACCTTCCGCCATGGCATGAACATCGCCAGTAAAACGCAGCTCTCGCAGGTAGTCTATAAAGGCGCAGGAAAATCTGCCTGAAGCTTCCAACCAGGTAATATCTTTCTCTGAAAAATGGAATTGCTGAAGATATTCCAGGGCCTGGGTGAGACCCGCGGCAATTAGATACTGGCGTCCTGGTGGTAACCGGCGCACAAACAGTTCGAACACTGCCGTATCTCTCATGCCTTGCTCAAAATAGCCTTGCAGCATGGTGAGCTGGTAGAGATCGGTCAGCAAGGCGTCATTACAGGATACCGGCATGCATCTATTCCAGGCTAACAGGCACGGCACCAGCCGCCAGCATGCGATCCCGTGCCCTGCGACCATCATCTGGGCGGAGATTGACAGCCTGGATCGCGTCGACCAGTAGCATGACTTCAAAATGGTGCTGCAGTGCTGACAGCAGTGTTTCCTGCACACAGTAATCGGTGGCTAGGCCACCAATAAATAGTCGCTTGACACCGGCCTGATGTAACAGCTGAGCAAGACCGGTATCCTGGAAAGCGGAGTAGGCATCCCTGTTAGCCAGGGATCCCTTGGAAACAAGGATGACATTTTCCGGCAGGGCCAGTGAGTCTGCAAAACAGGCGCCAGGGGTGTTCATGATACAGTGTGGTGGCCATGGACCACCCTGAGACCTAAAGGAACAGTGATTAGCCGGGTGCCAGTCTCTGCTGGCGATTATTGGCAGGTGATCTGCTTGAAATAGTTCGATGTAACGGTTGATAGATGGAATGATGCGATCCCCCTGAGGGACAGGCAGGCTTCCGCCCGGCAAAAAATCTTTCTGCACATCGACGATAAGCAGCGCATCGCGTTGATCCCTCCTCAGTTGATAAATTGGCGCCGGTTTCATGGTGGCTAATTATCGCTGATATTTTCCCTGGAAGCACGCTTATCATGGTCTCTGGACATCAGCTAATCAGCTTTTTTTAAGGAAGCACTGACTAATTCTGGGCTGGCTGGATGGCGAGATAAACCATCCGGATCAAGGCAAATAGCGCGGCTAATACCCCAGGGCACCCACTCTCGCGTAAGCGCGATTCACCTTGTAGCGTGCTATTACCAGGTTTTTCAATGCAGAGTCGGGGAATTTCAGCCGCTAAACGCCGGCCTATGAATTAATCAGCGCTTCCTGAAAGTGTTCCTGTTGGCTGCTCTCAGCCATGTGAAGCTGACGAGCGCACTGGTAGAATATCTTGATAGCATATTGATAGGGGCTTTCTTCCCATAAATAAGCGCTCAGTAGCATGCGCAGCAAGGCCGCTGAATAGATGATATTGCCATCTGCCAGCCGCCCTTCCTCCGCAAGTCTGATGACATACTCCATGGGAACCCCCAGGCGTGCATTGATCACGGCATCGCTGGCAATCATGGCTTGAGCGTAACAGGGGTGGCTATTCCAGTTCCTGTATCGCGTATCGTCAGTCAGGGCAAGCAGACAAAAACCAAAAACAGGAAGCAGATACCACCAGTTGCACTTGGGCTTGCGCATTGTTATCACCACCTTCAGAGATCATGCCCGCACCTTAGCTTATTGCCTGCGCCTCTGGCTCGCTTCAGGCAGGCTCATACCACCCTTTTCGAGTTACGGCTCTCCTTTACAATTAGTCGGTTAGGCATCTCTATGCTGACGCGTGCCAGCAGGCTGTTGAAAAAGTCCCTGGCAAGGGTGAGATAAGGAAAAAAATGGCGTAAAAATCGCAGGTTACAGGAGTAAATGAGCATTCTGAGCCATTTTTTTGGCTCACCCGTGGTTTTTTCAACAGCCTGCTAGCGGGTTTGCTTGCCTAGCCGGCAATCTTCATAATGCCTGAAATCACACCGTTAAGTGCGCGATCAAACAGCGCCACGTCTTCGATGACCACTGCGCGTCCCTGGCGCATCTCCTCCGCCAACACGTAAAATGGTCTCTCCGCGACGACTTTATACTGGCGGTTCATGAATGAAAAATTGGTGAATTGATCGCCCTTCCAGGCTAGTTTAACCCTTATAGTCTTGCCGTCCTCACTACTGAGATCAAGCCAGGTACCGAGCTGGAGATTTCTGACGATCTCAGTATATTCATCCTCTATCCGTGGGCCGCTATCAAAATCCTCTTCAAATCCCATCTCCGCCATCATGGTATTAAAGCTGTTTTGGGTGGATGAAGTTTCGCTAAAATCAAACTCTTCCAGATCATCCAGACCGATATTCGGTAAGGCATGGACGTCTTCTTTCATGGTGGCAATCATGTGGTCGATATCCTTCTCGGCAGCTTCATCGTCATGATTTTCTGAAGCAGCAATTTCATTAGTCTGTGCCACTTGTCCATGTGTCTTGAGAATAGCCAGATGATGCACTTCCAACATCGCAGTGACCGCCTCAATTTCCTCATCATTGAAGGCAGCAGCACTCATCCCCTCTCGCAAGACATCAAGCATCAGAGGGAGCAAAAACACCATTTTCTTGCGTTCTTCAGGTGTTGTTTTTGGCTGCAGGCTCCAGATCAGGTCATCGACCACCTGCAAAGATCTTTGTTTCTCAGCTTCATGATCCACAGGATGTAGTGCGGTTTCAGTCATCACCCGGCGCCATCCCGTCATGAGGAAATCACGCACATCATCTGGTAATTGGGCGTCTTTCAATTTATCTGCCAGTGTCTCCGCCACCTGAATCTTGATTCTCTCGCGGTGTTCTGCTTCGCGCACCTCACGGGAGATTTTTTCCTGTGCTGCTGAAAAATTTTTCTTTTCCTCTTCGATGAATCGCCGGAATTCATCGAGCAGTTTCTGGAATATAGCGACGCTATCTTCAAATTCATGGAGTATGCACAACACAATAGATTCCATCTTTTCATAGAGACGGTCCTTGGCCGCTTCGCTTTCATCGCACCATCCGACACCTGCATATGCAAGATCATTCAATAGCTGACGCGCGGGATGACTTTTTCGGCTGAAGAACTCTCGGTCGATGATGGCCACTTTTAAGATCGGAATCTGCAGACGGCCTATCAATACCTTAATAAAATCCGGTAAGGATTTATCCTCGAGAATATAATCAAAAATCATACTAATGACATCGATCGTTTCATCATCTATCTGGTTAATACTGCCGGCCTTCCCTACCCGTTGTTGACTCCCAAAACGGGTTTTTACCTGGGTTTTCAGTTTTTCTCCTATCAGGTCTGTGCCATCCTCATCCTCTGCTGACAGGTCCTGTTGCAGATCAGAAAGTGTATCGAGCAACAATGGTGTCGCCGGCATGGCAGCCGGGGAGCCGTCTTCTGCCGATAGCCCAGAAGTGCTCCCATCGCCAGCTCCCGACAGGCATTGGGCATTGAACAACTGTGTGATGGCCTGAAACATCTGCGCCTGTATCGGCATGGCGCCCGAAACAACCGGCTGCGTGATTTCACTCATGGCCGGCTGTTCCTCAGGAGCAGATCGCTTACGGTGTTGTCCCCCACCACTGTTTGTCAGCCTGATGATCAGTCTTGGCAAAACACCTCTATCGATCAAATAGGTATTCGCCTCCTGGTATAATTGCCCCATCTGGGCAAGCATTGCGCGATCAAAAATCTTGTATACATACAGAGATGCCTTGACATCGATCTGTAAGTGGCTGATTGCTTCATGAAAGGCGCTACAGAACAGGCGCGGACACAAAGGATTATTGTGGCGCGTCATATGCGCGTGAGGAAACAGGTGCTTAAAACGTTGTTCCAGACCAAAGAGTTGATCGCTGAAACGGTCATCAAGCCTGGCCTCAAGGTTGTCGATTGCCAGGGCTTCTTCCAGTTGCGTTTCATTGACCAGCGATAATGAATCGCTCTCATCTTCTGCTACTGGCTCCGCGGCGGGCACCGCAGACTGGAAAATTCCTCTGAGCTGACCAGAGAATGCCTCGTGAAATGTTTTGATAATATCATTTTTTTCCAGGAGAACCTTTTGCAGTCCCACCTGCAGTGAATTTTCATCCTGATCATTTTGCAGCCCCTTGTCGGTAGCTGACTGAGACTGTTTCTCGCTGAGGCTCTCAAACTGGCTGCTAAACACTCGTTTGGTGTATTGGTTGGCGATACCCAGACATCCTTTGAGGATCTGCTGAGCCTCCCTATGTTGTTCGCCCGCAGGTACCTGTATCCCTGTGGCATCTGAATTGTTGGCACTGCCCTCAGTCATGTTCGATCTCTGAAACCTCAGCCAGGTCCATGGTCAAAATGTGTACTACCCGATATATATCGGTTCCGAGGGTATTTTCTTTATTCTGCGGGCGCAGTTAAAACCTGACAAACAAGACCAATAAATGATCGTATTGAATTGTTTTTACTTAAAATATTAAAAATAACTTCCTCTTTTAAAAATATCTCAACGAATCATATTTACACCATGTGGATACTGCAGAGCTCAGTACGACCGGCATGCACCCGGGGGAAACAGCGTCACGGCTAATCTTGTGTGGTGTCAGCCGTCCATTGTTGAAGTGCTGCGATGATTTTTTCTGCCTGGTCTTGCTGGAAATATTAAATTTGGATTTTGGCATGTATTGCCCGTTACGTTTCTGGTAACGGCGAATGCTATAACGATCTGGACCATAAGCATTTTTTGCCCTGTTCCAGTCCTGATAGCGATAGATTATCGTCGCCCAGGCCCCTTTCGAGAGTACGATCTTGTCCAGTTCCTTAACCAGGTCTACGCCGTCTTCCGTGTAGTTGACGGTCAATTCTTCCACTTCTGCTGCCATAATGACTCCTGTGTGTTTGCCTCATTATGAGTTTACCGGGAGGCACTGCCTGTTGGCATCAGCGCTGCCGGGGTGAGAATAATAGCCTGCGACTGCCAGGATTAGCAATTACCCCCCTTCTCAGGATTATTGCTGCCACCTGCGCAGGGTGGTGACGATGGCGCCTCACCCTGCTGCTCCTGCCATTCTGCTGGTGTATAGGCATGAATAGACAACGCGTGAATTCTGTCACGCAGCTGATCCGCTAACAATGCATTGATCCGCCGATGACGCGCCAGGAGCGTCATGCCCATAAAATCATCGGATACCAGGATCAGCTTAAAATGGGATTCAGATCCTGCAGGCACATTATGCTGACTGCTTTCGTTGATCACCTGAAAAAACTGCAGCGGAATCGCTCGGGAGAGTTTTTCTTCCAGATAGAATTTCACATTCATACGATGATGCTCCATAATGAATACTATGAACTTAATGATATCAGGCAGGATAGCCGTGAGGACAGCCTGCCAGGCGATGGTTGGCCACTTTTAAGCGGCCCATCATTGATGAATTGTCAACATTATGCAATCCTGTTCAATCCATGGACCCAGATCATAGATTAGCTGCATTGCAGCGCATCAAGAACACGCAGAATAATATCTCCACCTACGCGGCAATTTTTATGGGTAGCCTGATGGTGATCTATTTCTTCACCTTTGCCATGCTGATCGATCGGGGACATAGTCTTGCCTTGATAATAGAGATCTTCACCACCGTACTGTTCACCTGCGCCTTCTTTTTTCTCAACAAGCTAGCCTTCCATGCCACTCGCCTGTGGTATCTGGGGCGCCGACCATACCAGGAGATCTTGTCTTGTCTGACACCTGCTGACATGGGTTTACAGGGCGAAGAACTGCTGAAAAGGCTCCAGCAATCTGGACAGAATCGCCTGCAAACCTGAAAATGCACATTCGCAGGTCATCCGTTTATGGCGAGCCATCAACACAGAACCTTGCTATATCTGTGACAGATCGATGATTATAAGTGGCTTGCTGATGAGATATCGAAACCTTCTATTTCTACTCTCCGGTATACTGCTGTCTTCCTGTGCCACTATCCAGCTGGGGCAGGAATTCGATCTGCAGAAATTTACAGCCCGGGTCGTCCGCAACAGCACCAGCCAGCAGGATATCCGCAAATGGTTGGGCAAACCCACGGCTACCGGTGTCAGTGTAGAGGCCAGCGGTGAACAGTTTGTTTTATGGACCTACTACTATGGCAAGGGGAAGCTGCCTGCTCTGGATCAGGCTAAGATCAGCATCCTGCAGATAAAATTTGACCATAAACACAGGGTCAGGGCTTTTACCTGGGCCGATACGCTGCCACCTTCCTGAGGATGGTATGCGCTGGAAAGCCCGGTGTTGAAGCACAAGCGCCTTCTCTGGTCTATCATAGCACTGCTAACGGGCATGAGTATCTTTATGGCTGCAGCAGGTATTTATGCACTGAAGAAATCACCCACTCTGTTTTTTGATTCCCAAATAATCACCTTGCGACAAGGTATTGAAATCACCCATCTGAACGATTTCAAAATCGAACCGACAGACTTGTGGAAATTACCTGTCTTTGTTTCACCACATGAAGAGCAGCGCTGGTGGCAAGCCCAGCGTCATTTCGGCGAACTCCTGAAAAACACGGACCGGGTCATTATTCAGTTTAATGACCGACGTAATAACTCCTGGCAGATTGCGGCTGATGTCGGCCATATATCTTTTCGAGATATTCTCTCCAGAATCAGCCTGATCTATATTGTCTGCCTGATCTATATCATCTCCGCCCTAACCGTTTTCCGC
>Ga0114931_10006228_pt1 | contig 14679 bp, 17 predicted proteins | sample 2SBtaG_FD_89579 | JGI IMG/M metagenome (GOLD analysis project Ga0114931, IMG submission 89579) | Deep subsurface microbial communities from Kolumbo volcano to uncover new lineages of life (NeLLi) - 2SBTROV14_V59a metaG | ecosystem: Environmental > Aquatic > Marine > Volcanic | place: Kolumbo...
AGCCGTCCCCGAATCGCCGATGGCTACTTGTCGTGATGGACCCACCTGTAATGAGCGCTGCCCACTGTCCCCGTTGTAGGTATAAACGCCGTTGCCATCGACCGAAAAGGGCTGGCTGCGGCTCTGCAGTCCAGCGAAGGTATACTCACCGCTGGCATCGCGATTATTTGCCAGTGCAGTCAGTTCATCCAGACGCTGGCGGACCTCCGCGGCCAGTGCACTACGATCACTGTTGGTTAATGGCGCATTGTTGCCCTGTACAGCGATTTCCCTCACCCTATCCATAATCCTGGTGATACTGTCCAGCGCCGCTTCTTCGCCCTTGAGATGATTGCGGGCAATGGTGATGTTATCCTGATACTGGCTGGTGATACTCAGCGACTGGTCCAGCCCCAGCAGTGTGGCCGCTGCTGCCGGGTCATCGGCCGGCGTGAGTATACGTTTGCCCGTCGAAACCTGCTGTTGTGTCTTGCTCAGTTTCACCTGTTGATCCAGCATCGATCTCAGTGCCAATTGCTGAATCTGGGCACTTGATATACGCATAGCTTATCTCCTCACGACGCTGATCAGGGTCTGAAACAAGCTATCGGCCGTGGCAATAATTCTTGCAGCAGCAGTATAGGCCTGCTGATAACGCAGCATATTGGCCGCCTCCTCATCAAGATTGACGCCTGATTTGCTTTCACGAACCTGGACAGCCTGATCCAGCAGCCCCTGCTGGGCAGTGGAACTGACTTCAGACTGGCGGGTTTTGGTGCCAACATCTGCGACGAGGCGGCTATAGATTTCCTCAAAATTCGAGCTTCCGCCCGCCAGGCTGAGTCGGGTCTGCAACTGGGCCAGCTGCAGGGCATTGCGATTGTCACCAGCGCCATTGACATTGGGCTGTATCGTGAAGCTGTCACCACTGTTCAGTTGACCGGCAATGGATACCTGCAGGCCCTTGAATGCGATCTGTCCAGCGGAGTTATAACTGCCACTGGCCAGTATATTGCCGCTACTGTCCAGTGCCACATAAGCATTCGCCGAGGAACTAAAGTTCAGCGTCTGTTCAGGATTTGCACCATCAAGACTGGCGCCAAAATAACCGTTGGCACTATCAGCGACATCCAGAGGTAGTGGCGACCCGTTGGTATCCAGAAGCTTTTCGGTCACCGTAATGTTTCTGGGCGCGGCGGGCTCGTTGGCAAGATATAACTGGTTACTGGCCGTATCCACATAGGCTCGTACCCCGGTGGTGGCCACATCATCATTGATGACCGCAGCCAGTGCCGGCAAATCAGCCAGCTGCGGCGCCCCTTCATTCTGTTTATAGACGACCGTACCGTTGATCACGAGCTGATACTGCAACGCATTGTCTGTGCCGATGCTGTCACTGATCGCCCCACTGCTGAGGCCATCGGCAAGCGCCGAGGTAGCATTCACGCCATACAGCGAATAATTATCCGGTGTGTAAGCAGCCGAATCAACGACTGCGCCACCATCGATGCTAGCAGAACCACTGTTGGCCAGCGAGACTTCCGTCTTCAGGGGTGATGCGGCAGCGATCAGCGCCGGATCGCTAATCGCTAGGGCAAAATCCCGGGAAGCATTTTGCAGCGGACGCACCAGAAAACTGTCACCATCGGCAATGGCACCGGCATTCAATGTCAGCTGAAGGCCATCCACACCATCCGGGCTACCGGGAAAGTTTTTCAGCACTGTCGTGGTCTGGTCGCTCAGGCGGGTCAGTGTATACACTGCGCCATTGCGTTCCAGACGATAATCGCTGGCACCCAGGAGACTGGCATCGCTGACAAGGACCGATACCTGGCCGGGCGGCAGCCCCTGGCTATTTTGATTGGGAAATACCTGACCGCTCGGCGGCGAAGTCTGGCTATCGATCGGGACAAAGAAATCTCCGCCGGCCTTACCGTTCAGATCGATGCCCTGGCGATGCTGGGCATTGAAGGTGCTGGTCAGACCGACCGCCAGCTGCCCCAACGCATTTTGCGAGGGATCCAGGACCTGATTGCGAAAGCCAACCAAACCACCGATTTTACCACCGCTCAGTTGCGCGGAAATATTAATCGTACCGCTATCATTCACATAGCCCACTTCAATGCGCTGGGCATCAAATCCATTCTGGACTGCACTCAGGCTGCGTGACTGGTTACCGGCCACCACGACCTGGCCGTTACCGATAAACACATTAAGCGAACCGTCATCCTGCGCCACGGTACTGACTTTGACATATTCGGATAACTTGTCGATCAACCGGTCACGCTGATCCAGCAGATCATTGGGCTCACCGCTGCCCGTAGTCCGTGCAAAGCTGATATCCTTATTGACGCCGGCAATCGCACTGGTCAGACTGTTTACTTCGTCGACGGCCTGCCGAATGCCGTCATTAGTACTTGCCTGCAGCGAGCCTAGGCGCTCGCCGAGCGCGCTGAAGCGGTCCTGCAGGCTTTGCGCCGAACTGATCAATACCTGGCGCGCCGGTATTGAAGCGGGATCATTGGCCACATCATGTACCGCCTTAAAGAAATCCTGCAAGGGTGGCGTGAGTCCGGCCTGAGGATCCCCCAGCAGATTATCCACTTGTGAAGCCAGACCATTGAACGCCTGCGCCTGATTGAAACCTGATCTGCTGGTTTGAATCTTCTGGGTGACGAACTGGTCATAGACCCGCTCGATCTTGCTAACAAAGGTACCGGTACCAACAAAGCTGTTGCCAAAAGGTTGCGGCGCCCGGGCGCTGAATTCAACCCGTTGTCGGTTGTAGCCCTCGGTATTGACATTGGCGATATTCTGGGAGGTAACCGACAGGGCACGTTGGGTCGCCAACAGGCCGGAGATCCCGCTACCTAGTAAGCCACTGGCCATAATCTATTACCTCCATAAAACCTACCATGTTATTAACTGGCATCGACAGCCGCCATCACAAAATATTCTGCATCACCGGCCCTGCCATGATAGCGGTAATCTTGTCGGCATAGGCCGGATCCGTGGCATAACCTGCCTGTTGCAGGGCCTTTAGGTAAGCCTCCGGCGGCCCCTCTTGTTGCAATGCCGTGGCATAGCGGGGACTCTGCTGCAGAAAGTGTGCATAATCTGTAAAGCTCTCGGCAAAAGACGGGTAGGACCTGAATGAGGCCTGCTCCTTTACGGCAATACCTTGCCGATATTCGACGGTGGTCGCCACTGCACGCGCCCCCTCCCAGCGGGCATCGGCCTTGATCCCGAACAGATTATGACTGCTGCTGCCGTCCGGGAGCCGGGGAATATGCCTGCCCCAACCACTTTCCAGTGCCGCCTGGGCCAGCAAGGCTTCCACAGGCATGCCGGCCTGTGTCGTCGCCGCCTGCGCAGGTCCCTTCAGGCGCCTGACAAAATCTTCCGGCGACACAAATGGCATGCTGTTACTGCTTTGCGGCCCGGCCCCCGCCGCGGGCTTGTCGACCGTATCTGTCGACGAGACCTGTTGACTGAGCTGCCTTACCAGAACATCCGCCAGCCCCACGCCCTGCCGGCCGCTCAGAGACAAGGCCATCTGCTTATCAAACATTTCCTGATAAAACTTCCCCTGATCGCTGTCGAAAAGGCCTTTTTCCGGGCTGGCATCGCGCATACTCTTCAACATCATCTGCATAAAAATCGCTTCTAACTGCCGGGCAACGGCTTGTAGTGCTGCCGGCGATTCTTCGCGGGCCTGCTTGCGCAGGCCCGTCAGTCCCTGAAGATCGGTATAAACCGCTGCTGTGGATAATGCGCTGCTCATCAGATCACAATCAATTCGGCATGCAGGGCACCAGCCTCTTTCAGCGCTTCCATAATAGCCACCAGGTCTCCGGGGGCCGCACCTACCTGGTTGACTGCGCGAACGATGGCGTCAAGGGACACCCCCGGCTCGAACAGAAACATATGATTAGGTTGCTGCTCGATTTTAATATCTGAAGTGGGCACCACAACGGTAGAGCCATTAGATAAGGCGCCTGGCTGACTGACCTATGGACGCTCGGTTATCGTGACGGTCAGACTACCATGACTGACCGCCGCAGCCGTCACCCGTACGTGACGACCAATCACCACCGTACCACTGCGAGAATTGACGATCACTTTGGAGGATGACTCACCGGGAACCAGAGTGAGATTCTCCAGCATGGATACGAACACCACCCGCTGTGCCTGCGAACGGGGTGCATTCACATACACCGAGGAGGCGTCCAGGGGGTAAGACGTCCCATTGCCGATGGCCGTATTGATAGCGTCCACAATACGCTTGGCGGTTGTAAAATCAGCATCGTGCAGATTGAATATGATGGCATCTTCACTACCAAAGGGCGTCGGTGAGCGCCGTTCGATTGTCGCCCCATTGGGAATCCTCCCGACGCTGGGGATGTTAACCGAAATCTTGGAACCGTCGCTGCCGGAAACACCCAGGCCACCGACGATGAGATTACCCTGGGCGATGGCATAAACCTGACCATCGGCACCCTTCAGCGGTGTCATCAGGAGACTGCCACCGCGCAGGCTTTTGGAATTACCGATGGACGAAACCGTGATATCGATGGTCTGCCCTGGTTTGGCAAAGGCGGGTAGTTCGGCGGTCACCATAACACCGGCAATATTTTTCAGTTGAGGATTATCGCTACCCGGCACGATGATGCCATACTGATTCAGCATGTTCTTCAGAGACTGCGTCACAAAAGGGACCTGCGTGGTCTGGTCACCCGTGCCATCCAGGCCCACCACCAGGCCATAGCCCACCAGCTGATTCTTCCTGACACCGGCAACATCGGCCAGATCCTTGATTCGCTCTCCATAACCGGTGGTGCTGAACAACAACAGCAGCAACAAAACAACAGCGCCCATACCCCCGGTACTGTCTGATCGATATTTAGCCATCATTTCAACCTTTAGCTTATTTCAAAAGGGGAACCACTTGCTGTTGAAGATTTTCCCTAACCAGCCCATGTCATTGGCATCCGCAACCACACCTTCACCACCATAGGTAATAACGGCGTTGGCAACCTGGGTGGACGGGATGCTGTTGTCTGTTCTGATATCCTGCAGACGCACGATGCCAGTGATACGTACATATTCATCGCCCTGATTAATGGAGATCTCCTTCTGCCCGGCGATCTTCAGGACCCGGTTAGGCAGTTCTTCCACGACCACCACCTGTATACTGCCGGTTAGCTTGTTGCTCTGGTCGCTTTTACCATCGCCGGTAAATGCCTTGTTGGCGCCCAGCTTACTCTCCAGGCTCTTGAGATTGCCTCCCGTCAGTGAACTGAGGGAAAGTGGCAGACCGAACAGGGTGGGGTTATCCACACTGGCACTATTATCCTTGGTGAGCTCGGTGCTGGCCTGTTTACTGGCCTTGGTTTCTTCAGACAACACCACGGTCAGAATATCCCCAACATGGCGGGCACGCACATCCTCAAATATACCGGTGCTGTAACCTGCCTGATAGATTGCACCATTGGCCACCCTGGGCGGCGGTGTAACCGTCTTGTATTGGGAGAAGGACACATCCTGCCCCCGATGGGGTGTGCCGGCACAGCCGGCAGTCAACAGCACAATGACCACGAGCATGCTAGCGGTGTGCCCACTGATCAATGACAGACCGCCATATCCTTTTTTAGAGATTATTATTGACATACTCCCACATCCTGTCGCTGGCCTGGACCGCCTTGGAGACCATTTCATAGCGCCGCTGGGTTTCGATCATATTGACCAGCGACTCGACCACATTGACATTGGAAGTTTCCACAGAGCCTTGCAGCAGACTACCGACACCGTTTTTCCCGGGATCACCGGTCAGTGGCGAACCACTGGAGTCGGTTTCAAGATAGAGGTTGTCGCCGATGGGCTGTAAGCCGCTGGGATTGATAAAGTCCGCCAGCTGGACGGTGCCGATTTGACTGGGTGTCGTGGAACCCTGAGTAGTCACACTGACGGCCCCGTTACTGCCAATGGTGACATTCACGGCATCGGAGGGAACAGTGATCGCCGGTTGCAAGGCCAGACCGCTCGAAGTAACCAGCTGTCCATTGGCGTCCAGTTGGAATGACCCGTCACGGGTGTAGGCCAGGGTGCCATCGGCGGTCAGTATCTGAAAAAAACCTTTACCCTGTATCGCCATATCCATGGGATTGTCTGTCTGGGCAATATTGCCCTGGGTAAATACCTTTTCGGTCGCCAGGGTCTTGACGCCTGTTCCCAGATTCAAACCTGAGGGCAGCAGCGAGTTCTGGGATGACTGAGCACCTGACTGACGGACATTTTGATACAATAGGTCTGCGAATACCGGCCGACCCCGTTTAAAACCTGCGGTACTGGTATTGGCCAGGTTGTTAGTGATCACAGCCATCTTGGTCTGCATCGCCTGCAAACCGGTTTTGGCAATCCATAGTGCTTGGCTCATCGCATTCCCCTTAAAAGATTCACTGCCTATGCCATACGCAAAATTTGTGCCGTAGCACTATCATTTTCCTTGGCGATATTCATCATCTTGATATTCGTTTCGTATTCACGTGCCAGGGCGATCATATTGACCATGGCCTCCACGGCGTTGACATTACTCATTTCCAGCGCACCCGGGGTGAGTCCGACGGAGGCATCGGCATAAGCCACGGCATTGTCTTCAAGGTGCATCAGGCCATCGCTACCCTTGAACAGGCGTTCCTGCTCAGGATTAACCAGTTTGATCCTGTCCACGGTAGCCAAAGACTGGGGAGATTGGCCGGAGGCCCGGATAGAGACTGAACCATCCCGGCCGATTTCGACTTTCTCCGCCGGGGGAATGGCGATCGGGCCACCACTATTACCCAATACCGGCAAACCATTGGCGGTTACCAGTGTCCCCAGCGAGGTAATATGCAGATTCCCTGCCCGCGTGTAGGCCTCATTTCCCTCCGGGGTCTGTACGGCGATCCAGCCGGGACCATTAACAGCCACATCCAGATCCCGCCCGGTGGTATTGACAGGACCGGGCGCCAGATTGACCCCGTTGGCCTCCGTAAGCGCATAAACCCGGCTCGGCAAGCCTTCTCCGGCTACCGGCTGGCTGCTAAAACGCGCCAGATCTTCGCGAAAACCGGTGGTATTGGCATTCACCAGATTATTGGTGTTCACCGCCTGAGCCGTCATCATCTGTTTAGCGCCAGACATGGCGACGTATAACATGCGATCCATCAGTGAATCCCCCTAGTCGTTATTTGTCTAGCGAATATTGATGATCGCCTGGGTCACCGTATCTGCCGTTGAGATCACCTGGGCATTGGCCTGAAAATTACGCTGGGCGGTAATCATATTGACCAATTGTTCCGTCAGATCCACATTGGAACCTTCCAGTGCACCCGACTGCACCAGCCCCAGACTGGAGGAACCCGGCGCACCCACCAGCGCCGCCCCGGAATCAAAACTCTCCGCCCAATTCAGATCTCCCTGCTGAGTCAGTCCCTGGGGATTACTGAAATTGGCCAGTGCCACCTACGCCAGGGTTCTGGACTGGCCGTTAGTGAAACGCGCCAGGATCACCCCGGTATCCGCGATATCGATACCGCTCAGTCGCCCGGTGGCGAAACCGTCCTGCTTCAATGAATTCACATTGAAACCACCGCCATACTGGCTGACATTACTGTAGTCCATGGTCAGGGTCATATCGGCGGCCCCCCCTCCAGGATTGAAGGCCTGTGTAGTAAAAGAAGAAGGGGGTGCGGAAACGCCATTGATACTGGACAGATTGCCATCCGGTGCAAATTGCAGGAGATCCGAACCATTGGCCTGAGCGCCATTGATCCGATTGCCATCGGCATAGAAATAGGTCTCCCACTGATTGGGAATCCCGGTCTTGCGGTAATAAACCGTTGCCAGGTGATCTGCACCCAGGGAATCATAAACCGTCAGTGAAGTAGAGTTGTTATAGGTAGAGGCATCGGCCACATCGAAGCCCCCCTGCACGGAACCATTCGCGCTGGCAGTCATATCGGTACCACCACCGCTGACCTGGCTTACCGCGGAAACGTCCACGGTAATATCGGCAGGACTCTGACTGCCGGCGCTACCATCCGGGTCCCAGCTCAGCTGGATGGCACTGGTCGTACCGACCGTCATGGATGCCGTCGACACGGAACCACCGGCGCCTGTTATGGTAACATCCCAGTTATTGCCACCAGTATTAGTAAACTGCAGTTGCGCACCCGTGACTTGCTGCCCGTAGGTATCCACCAGGGTCATGGGACCCACCGAGACCGGGGAATCCCCGCTGTCGAGCACCGGATTGGCGCCGCCACTGCCCAGAGTAAACGCCGAACTCGTTACCGGCGCGGCCGGAATTGAGGCCGAAGCATCAAAATTAAGGCCATAATCCACTTTGGTCGTAGTTTTAGGGGCGATATCAGAAGAATCAAGGTGGATATCCCCCAGGGCGCCAGTGATATTGCCGCTTCCATCGGCGATAAAGCCCGTCAGACGTTGGTCCTGGCCATTGACGATATAACCATTCCTGTCGACACCGAACTGCCCGGCACGGCTATACACCGAAACACCATTATCGCTGAGGCGGAAAAAACCCTGCCCGCTGATGGCCAGATCGAGATTGTTATCCGTAAAGGCAATATTACCCTGGGAAAACTGCTGGGCGACATCTGAAAGTTTGACGCCGCTGCCAATGGCATTGGCAGCGGCGCCGAGGTTTGCGGTAGCAAAAATATCGGCGAATTCCGCCCGCGATTTCTTGAAACCTGTGGTACTCGCATTGGCAACATTATTACCGATTACCCGTAATTCCGATGATGCGGCATTGAGCCCGCTCAGTGCAGTACGAAATGGCATAGTCTTACTCCTTATTTATTCCTGTTTACATCACCTGTTTAACATTGGCGAGATCCATCGGACTCTGCCCTTCCAGATTCAGCGTCACACCCTGACCGCCGCCGCGAACAGCAACGCTTTGTACTTTTGCTGCCACAAAGGTCTGCAAGGCAGCAATGCCCTGGCCCGTCTTTGCCTCTGCTTTAATCTGATAAATTCCACCAGGCGATGCAGCGCCTGTCTCATCCCGACCATCCCAGCTAAACGGCACCTCGCCGCCACCCTGCTGCCCCATGTCGATACGTTTTACCAGTTGCCCCCGGTTATCAAGCACGCTGATACTGAGCTGACTGGTGCTGCTCGGCAGCGCTACCAGCCCTTTGATCCCTTCCCCTGCTTTGGCTGCCGCTTGCGCGGACGGCGCCAGGACAGAGCGGCCCACCATGGCGGAGGCCTGCAGCACCTGGCTGGAATACATGGCGCTGGCCACCTGTTTGAAGCTTTTCTGCAGATCCTGGATCCCTGACACGGTGCTGAATTGAGCGATCTGGCTGAAAAACTGTCCCCCATCCATTGGCTTGGTGGGATCCTGATTATTCAGCTGCGCCGTCATCAGCTTGAGAAACTCCGACTGCCCCAGACTATCCTTCTTGGTCTGCTGTCTGGGCGCCAGATTCAGGCTCTCCAATACCTTGTTGTCGATCGTATTCATGACTTCTCTCCTTCTGATATCAGCGCCGCTGTTACTGGCCCATACGCAGGGTCTGCAACATCAACTCCTTTGATGTATTCATTACTTCTACATTGCTCTGGTAAGAACGTGATGCCGAGATCATATTGGCCATTTCTTCTACTGGATTTACATTGGATTTGTAGATATAGCCCTGCTCATCCGCCATGGGATTCTGCGGTGCATATTCTTTCTGAACGGGCGAGTTATCCGTGGTAATACCCGTCACCCGGACGCCGGCAACGGCCTTGTTAGCCTGGTCCAGCATGGTGGCGAATACCGGCTGACGGGAGCGGTAGGCCTGTTGCTCACTGCCACTGACCGTCTCGCTGTTGGCAAGATTGCTCGCTGTTGTATTGAGGCGGATGTTTTGCGCGCTCATCGCCGAACCGGCGATATCAAATATCGTAAACAGTGACATTTACTATTCTCCTTTTATGGCAGACAACAGGCCTTTGATGGTGCCGTTCAGAAAGCGCAGACTGGCCTGATAGTCAATGGCATTGCGGGTAAACTGGGCCTGCTCTACCTGGGTATCCACGGCATTACCATCTACGGATGGCTGTTGCGAAATGCGCTCATAGCTTCGGGTACTGGCGACGACGCCCCCGTCCGGATTGATATGTCTGCTGTCAGTAGTCCGCAGCCCACCACCACCCTTCAGCGCAGCGCCCAGTGCCGCCTTGAAATCCATATCCTTGGCCTTGTAATTAGGCGTATCCGCATTCGCCAGATTGGTGGCCAACAGGCGGGCGCGTTGCGCATGCAAGGACAGTGCGGTTGCATGAGGGGCCAATACCTTGTCGATATTCATCTATCTTGTGCTCTGCCTGTGAAAACTGTGTACAGAACTGATAGCAATCCCTGTGCCAACGGCATTTTAGTGACGAAAGAGCGCACTGATAAAGCCTATACCGTCATTCCAGCGCAGGCTGGAATCCAGTAACTTGTTGAATTAAAAGCACTGGGTTCCGAGTAAAATACAGCGAAGACACTGAATAAGGAATGGACCAGAACCTACAGGAATCAGTCAGCGAGGGATTCAACAAGAATAAGCGCGCGGGGAATGCGGCAAGGCCGTGCCCATGCTACGGCAAGACTTGCCCATGGTGTGGCCGGGTGAACAGGGCCCCCTTCATCCCAGGTTTATGTCTTGATCTTATAGACCAGCCCGCGTCCGTAGCGCAGGGTCTCAAAGCGGTCAGTATAATTGCTGATTGACTCTGACCCGCCCATATAGAGATAGCCACCCGGCCTGAGGGCATCGGCAAGACGATTGAGAATATCCTGCTTGACGGCACTGGAGAAATAGATCAGCACGTTGCGGCAGAAGATGCAATCGAATTTTCCCAGAAGGACAAAGCTCTGCAGCAGATTCAGCTCCTTGAACACCACGCGCTCACGAATGACGCGTTTTAAGCGCCAGTGGTCATCCACTGACTCGAAATACAGATCCCGCATTGCAGTGCTGATACCACGCATCAGAGACATATTATCAAAAACGGCCGTTTTTGCCGCTTTTAGTATGGCCGGTGAAATATCCGTAGCGGTAATCTGTATGCCCGGGAGCACCCCGGGTTTGCCGCGCAGGAAATTTTCTATCGTCATGGAGATGGAATAGGGTTCCTGACCCGATGAGCAGGCCGCCGACCAGATCCGGGCATTGCTGAGCCGCCGTTTGGCAAAATCGGCGAGTATCACCTCTCTCAAACTATCAAAAGGATGCGTATCTCTGAACCAGGAGGTTTCATTGGTGGTCATGGCATCGATCACTGCCGCCCGCAAACGACGGTCCTGACCACGCTGCAGTCTGCCGGCAAGCTCGGTCAGCGTAGTAATGTTTTCCTCATTCATCAGGCGGCTAAGCCGGCTATTCACCAGATAGTGCTTGTTGTCGCCCAGAACGATGCCGCAACTCTGTTCCAGAAAATCGCGGATAATTTCATAATCCTGCTGGCTAAGCTGCAATGGTGCCGCTGTGTTTGTGGTGTTCATTTCCTTAATGAGTCATCCATGCAATCACCTCTCCTGCTCTGCGGTCAGGCCTCTCAACGGGCGGTATCAATAGCGCCGTTAATTTCATAGTCCGTCTCGATGCTTTTCATCCTGTCCACCACTGTCTGCGTCAGGATGTTGGGGTCGTATTTGGCGATGAACTGGTTGGCACCAACTTTTTCCACCATTGCCTTGTTGAATACCCCACTTAATGAACTATGCAACAACACAAACAGATCATTCAGCCGATTGTCCTTGCGGATGTTGGAAGTCAGGGTATAACCATCCATTTCCGGCATTTCTATATCAGAAATCACCATCATCAGATTAGCCAGCTTTTGAGGATCGTTCTGCGCCCAGTCCTGCAGCATTTCCAGGGCCTCACGACCATTCTTGGTCATGACATAATCGATATTCATCTGCTCCAGAGGTCTTGATATCTGTTTTCTGGCCACTGCAGAATCATCAGAAACCAGGATAAACATATCCTCACGTTTGAGTTTTTTGCCGGACTCCGCCATGGATTCGGAGATACTTGTGGAAGTGTTGGTCAGGTCTGCCAATATCTTTTCTACATCGATAATGCCAACAAATTTCTCATCCACCCGGGTAACGGCCGTCAGATAACAGGCGGTACTCATCCCCTGTGGCGGTGGCAGAATCTCTTCCCAGTTCATATTGATAATACGATCTACGGCACTGACCAGATATCCCTGAATCGAGCTATTATATTCAGTGACGATGATAAAACCATCTTCCGGATTATCTATGGGCGCCTTGCCAACGACCATCCCCAGATCAACCACAGACATGGTCTTGCCGCGAATATCGGTAATACCACGAATGACTGCATGCGCCTTGGGAATGCGAGTTAATGCCGGACAGTGAATGACTTCCTGTACCTTGAAGACATTGATGCCAAAACGCTGTTTATCCCCCAAATGGAACATCAGTAGTTCCATACGATTGTGGCCCGCCAATTGCGTCAGACGATTCACACCCTCCATTACACCAGACATCGTTTCCTCCTCGATCCAGGCTCATCAGACTCTGATTTCAGATATCGACACAGGGATAGAAATCTTAAACATGCTGAGTACTGGCACGAATTTTGTATATATCTATGCGGGCTTAAGATAATAACATTGGACACATGACAAAAAGATCAGACATTGCGCCTTTGCTGACAGCGATATTCTGGCTGCTGTTGTTATACCAGCCCATGGCCATGGCGGCTGGGCACAGCAGACAATCCCTTGAGGCCATCAGGTCTGCAGCGGCATCATTTCTCAAACATCAACGCTGGCATTCTCCGGGCAAGTTGCAAATCCACACGGGCCAGCTCGACCCCCGTCTGCGCCTGCACCGCTGCAGCAAAAAATTGCAGGCCTTTATGCCACCGGGCAGCCGACGGTCGGGCAACACCAGCGTCGGCATCCGCTGCACGTACCACAAGCCCTGGAAACTCTATGTCCCCGTCAGTATCAAGCTAATCGGCCGTGTTTTCGCCAGTGCTAATTACCTCCCCCGGGGAACCGTTATCCAGGCCACTGACCTCAAACGCGTCGAATATGATCTGGCGCGCCTGCAGCAGGGCTATTTCTCGACGGCAGACAAGATTATCGGCAAGGTACTGAAGCAAGCGGTCCCAGGTGGCGGCATCATCACACCCGCACACCTCAGCAGGCCCAGGCTGGTAAGACGAGGCGAAAGTGTCATTATTATGGCGAAAGCCTCTGGCATTGAAATCAGAATGAAGGGGAAAGCGCTCACGGATGGCGCCGCAGGTGAACTGGTCCGGGTAAAGAATATCAAATCGCAACGCATCATTGAAGGCACTGTTGAGCATGACGGAATTATCCGGGTGCCCTTTTAGTCGCTATTCAAGGCTCAACAAACACATTAATTAGCCGATATACTATCTGAAATAGATAGGAGGAGATGAACATGGCAATAGAAATTAATGGACATAGCAGTAGTCAGTTGACAGGTGCCGGCGAGGGCAAAGCTGTTCAGCAAAGCCGCAGCCGGACAAGTGATGGCAAAGAGAATAATATCGGTGCAAATAGCCAGCAGGATGTTCTGAGCCTCACCGATACCGCCGCCCTGCTGCAGACACTCCAGCAGAAAATTACCGATATTCCGGTGGTCAATGATCAGAAGGTGGCGGCTATTCGCCAGCAGATTGCCAACGGCAACTATCAGATCGACGCCGGCCGGGTCGCAACGAAAATGATGTCTTTTGAACGTGCGCTCAGCAATGGCTAAGATCATGCCTCCCCATCAAGCCACCCAACTTGAGCATCTCCTGACATCCGCAGTGCAGACCTCAGCTACGCTGCTGGTTGCGCTGCAGCAGGAATTTGCCACCCTGGGGATGACGGATCATCCCGAAACATTTATGGCCGCATTGCATAACAAACAAGATGCCCTCGACAAGCTCGGCAAAATCGATGCCGCCCTGCTGCGCATGGAAGCCCAGGGCTTTCAGCCCGGCACAGACAGCCGCCGATTCTTTATCTCCCGTTACGGTGATACCCGTGGTGAGCGGATTGAAAAAATCTGGCGGGAATTCCTGAGCTTGCTGGAACGGTGTCACCGGCAGAATTCAGTCAACGGCTGTATGCTCAAAAAACAGCAGGCGGCAACCCAACAAGCGCTGGCCATTCTGAGAGGACAGGATACCGATCCAGCCGATAATTATGGACCCCCTGGCTTCAGTACCACCACCTCTACCGCAGCCATCCCCCTGGCCAAGGCCTGAAAGAATCCTATAGCAGGTTCAGCAGGGTCTGCCAGTCTGAGGATTTTGAGATCACTGCAGTGCCATCATTAATGCTCAGTGTCACGCCACTGCCGATGCTTGCTGTCACGCTGGTACTGGCGGTGACATCGTTCAGAATAACCTCGCCATCTACCGGCGGACTGGCATAGACATCGGGTTTTAGCTGCTGCCACAATAAAGGCCTGACGTTTGTGCTGACCAGCACTTCGATATCATCGCCCACTGATTGCCAGCCCCCTCCCTGCGCAGCGGTCTGCTTCCTGGTGGTATAACGATTCATCTTACTCGGGCCCAGTGCGGGATGATCCATCACAGTGATGCTGTAGAGTGCAGCGGAGGTATTCGCTTCCGTAATAAGAAAGAA
>Ga0114931_10006229_pt1 | contig 14678 bp, 23 predicted proteins | sample 2SBtaG_FD_89579 | JGI IMG/M metagenome (GOLD analysis project Ga0114931, IMG submission 89579) | Deep subsurface microbial communities from Kolumbo volcano to uncover new lineages of life (NeLLi) - 2SBTROV14_V59a metaG | ecosystem: Environmental > Aquatic > Marine > Volcanic | place: Kolumbo...
AAAGAACCAGGCACACAAAAGAAGAAAAGTCGCCCCCTAAAAAAGCAGTTGCGAAAAACAGGACCAGGCGCACAAAAGAAATGCGTAAATATTTGGCAATTGCCGAAAAGCTTGCTGTGCGCAGGGGATATGATGACAATGAAATTGTAGAGGAACTTGGCGGGGCAGTCTCGAAAAGATAGACAATTCGCTGGCGGAAAAAACTGGAATGGGACCGGCGGCATGATGAGTGGGTGAAATCCGCAGAGGCTATTTCTGAAAAAGCTCTTTACCTCTTAGGTAAAGAGGTAGATACCTGGGAACGTCTCGGAAGATCGGAGGCAGACACGCTTATTAAGGCGGTTAAGGCGATAAAAGGTATCGATGAGGAAGTTGATATTTTAGGATCAACGATGACAGTGTTGAGCGATATGATGGATTTTTATCAATATCAAGTGAAAGATGAAAAAGCATTCAACATTTTAAAAAAGCACATCCCTGATTTTACACAATATATGCGGAATAAATATAAAAAATAACTGATGGTTGACGGTTGATGATTGATGGTTGAAAGAATATGAGAAAAACGTCCATAAAAATTTATGATGAATGGGTTGAGCAGCTCGTACAAAAGATATTTTCAGACGTCGAGCAGTTTTCCGATACGAGTATAAGCGCGGCAAATGACAGGAAAGCGCGTGCCGAAAAAGATTTGAGCTATTTTTGTCGCACTTATTTGCCGCATTATTTTCCTGATCCGGACAGTCCGGAACATAAAAAATTGAAAGACTCCTGGAAAGCAAAAAATGAATTCTTGTTATGGGAGGCTTTTCGCGGATTTGGTAAAAGCACGGATGCACATGCTTATCTTTTGCATGATATTCTTTTTCGGAAAATACGTTATGCCGGATATTCTTCTTTCACACAGGACAAAGCGGCATTGCACCTTGCCATTCCACGCATCGAAATAAAATATAATCCGCGTATAAAAAATGATTTTGCAATAAAAATGTCAGATCGAGATGAGGCTGTACGCTGGGTTACAAACAACGGCGTTTGTTGCCAGGCTTATGGAAGAAAGCAAAATCCACGCGGAGATTCTTATTTACAGTTTCGACATAATTTATGGTTATTTGATGATTTTGAAAGTGATGAGCATGTGCGCAATCCTGAAATAACCAAAAAAGGCTTGGATTGGATTTTCGGGCAGGCCATTCCGGCATGTGACATAGAATGGCGCGCTTATTTTTTAGGAACACCAATGTATCGACGGACGGTTCTCTCACACTTGCGCAAAAACCCGGCAGTAAAAAAGATTAAAATACCTGCGATAAAAGATGGAAGGGCGACTTGGCCAAAAAGGTTTCCACTGAAAAAATTGAACGAGATCAAGCGGCTTATTGGGCGCACCCGGTTTAATAGGGAATATTTGCTTTTGGAGACAGACGAGGAAGCGCCTTTTCAGCCGGAAGATTTTAAATATTACGCTGAAAAGAGCGGCGCGCAGGATACAAATGGCTGGACGATTATCGGCTATCTCGATCCGTCCGTTGGTGAAGAATTGCATCACAATGGCAAAGCATTTCAAACTATTGGCACGCCGCCGAATAGCGAAAAAACCTATCTTCTCGATGACTGGGGAGAAAAATGCAGCATCGAGAAAATGATTTTGAACATGTATGAAAAATATAAACGATACAAGCACGACATTATCGGTATAGAAATAAACGCCATGCCGCTACTCAAAAGTGAAATAAGAAAATACGAAAAAATATACGGCTTCTCTCTTCCATTGCGACAGTTTCGGGCGGTGAAGAATAAAAAAAGCCGGATCATTAACACGCTCGAAGGTCCGGTACAGCGCGGGGATCTATTGTTTAGCAAAGATCAGGAAGATGGCGTCATCAATGAGCTTTTGGAAATTGAGAATAATGGCGTTGAGGATGACCGGGCAGATGCACTTGAGGGCGCTTATGCAGTGAAAGAAAGAAAGGCGTTTGGAAGAATTGACGAGGTGATCATATTATGAACATTGTCTACAAATATAGATTACGAATATATTGTCTCGATTGCGGCCATGAGAGTGAGGAGATTTCATTTTATAAAGATTCCCCGCAATGGGCATTGATAACGCGCTTTTGTACAAAATGCCAGGCCAATACCGGGCACAGAATTGCGGAAGCGCACAAGGAAGAGATGTATCTTGGGAGTGAATATGATTGGGTATCGTAAAGTTATTCTTGGTGTGATTTTTTTACTTTGCAGTTCTTTTTTGATTTGGCAGGGCATAAGAAGTGGCGCCGATCTTGTTGGTCTTGCCACAGTGATTGGGGCTATGGCCGGCGGTGTGCTTGGGGTGATGTGGGGAAATGCGCAAGAACACAAAAGTGGGATCAAATAATACAAGAAAGGGATAGGTTTACATTCTATGCCAATAAGGCCGGAAATGAAAGCCAGATACCCGAAGGACTGGAAACTTCGCAGCCGCTTTATTCGATTTTACCGGGCGCACAATAAATGCGAATGGTGCGGTGCTGAAAACTACAAGCCGCACCCAATAACCGGCAGTAAGGTCATATTGACTTGTGCGCATGTCTACGATCAAAGGCCGGAAGCTGCGAGCTTGCTCAATTTAGCTGCGCTATGCCAGAAATGCCATAATGCACACGATGCAGCAATGCGCCAAAAGAATCGTGCAGAACGAAAGAAGCGTCGGAGCAGGCAACTTGAATTTTGGATATAATGTGTGCAATAACCTGCGGCGTTTTTCCGTCAGGTTGATTGCGTTGTTATAATTTTAGGGAGTATGAAATGGAAGTTGAAAAAATAACAATTCTTAAACTTAATGAAGCCGAAAGTTTTGCGTTAAAAAAACTATTGGGCAATATAAACGACGAACAATTTAAACAATTTGAAATTTCCGGGGATGATCGACAAACAATGACAGATATTTATAATTGTTTAGATTACCCAGAGGAAGATATTGATTAAAATTATAACGTGGGTGCTTAGCCGCACTGCCTAAGCTCCACAAGAAAAACTAACGAACCGCGTGCAATGTCGGATAGAGCACATTGTTATAATTTTGGAGGATATAATAAAATGATTATTAGACCTAAATTGAAAACTTTTTTCATCAGATATAATCCGTGGCAAGCTTTTGGATGGGAGTATGGAACTTTTGCGAATATTTCAAAATACCTTTGAATAATTTTGGCCCCTGGGTATTCGGGCAAATGGTGGGATGTAAACGTAAAAAATTATAACAAGGTATTAATCCGTACATAAAAATGAATAGCTGGCAAAAAATACAAAATGAATGCTTTAGGATGTTCGGCTTTAGGCCAAGCATGGGGCAGATTAGGTTATGGTGGTTTGGGCGCAGCACAGGAAGCGATGCGGCAAGGGCGCGGCATAAAAACATTATTGAGCACCAAGTTGGAACAATGGATATTGTCATACGGTTGGCATTTGCTTATACAAAAAATGTTATTGTCAAAACACAAAAAAGATGGGAAGATAAAGAAATTGCTGCTTTTGTTTATTCGCAAATATGGAGTAAATACAATCAGTTTAAGACTGTGAAGAAAAAAGACGGCAACACTTTTGAGGGTCCTACATTTTGGCACTATGCAGTTGAAAATAAAAAACGATATAAAGCGACTGTAAGTACAAGGGGCACAAAAAAATTAAAACAAGCCTTACGAATTGCATTAAAAATGCTTGGAGATGATGATGAATAAGGAAATAAATGATGTTTTTATTATTAAAGCCAGCGAAGACAAAAAGGATGCCTCGCAGCAAATAAAAACATGGAAGACATTGAATGTGCAGCAACCGAGGTATTCTTTTACTACTCTAACAGAATTTTACGATATAAATACATGGCATGCGCGCTGCATTTCTCTGAAAGCGGCTCTTTGCACACAGCTTGGATATAATATTGTAACAGATGATTCAAAAAAAGAGCCTGATGAAGAATACAGGAAGCTGGAAGAATTTCTTTCATTGAGCGATGATGAGGATGTTAATTTTTCCGAGCTGGCTTTTCGTACAGCAATTGATTATTTCAGTATTGGCAATGGTTTTATTGAAATATCACGTAACATGAAAAATGAAATTTCGCGATTGTTTCATGTTCCTGGGAGAACTGTGCGGCGGCACGTCAACATGGATGCTTACTGGCAAGTACGATCCGGTAAACAGCAATTTTTTTGGCAGTTTGGTATGAAAAACCATAAAGAAAATAAATATGGAAATAAATATAAGGGCAATAATGAAATAGCGCAACTAATGAATTATGATCCCAAAAGTGACTATTACGGTAAGCCGGAATGGATTCCGGCTATGGCGGCAATATCATTGGACCGCAGCAGCGTCTCATACAATATTTATAATTTTGAAAATGAAATGTTGGCGAAAACAATGATGGTTATTCGTGGTGCGAGCATGAGCAAGGAAGCGCGCAACAATATACAAGGTTTTTTAAGCACAAATTTTACGGACACAAAAAATGCCGGTAAAATGCTGATCATTCCAATCGAGGATCGCGATGTTGAAGTGGATGTGCATAAACTGCAAATGGATACAAAAGATATTGCATTTTTAAATGGTAGGCGCTTTAATCGCGATGAAGTAATACAGGCACATGGTGTGCCACCAAGACTGCTCGGAATTATGTCCGCCGGGAAACTTGGTGGTGGAGGGGAGGCTATCGGTCAAATGCGAATTTTTAAAGAAACATTAATAGATCCGGAAAAAAAGCGTATCGAACGTTTTTTTAACCGCATTCTAAAAAATGGCTTGGGATTAAAAAAATGGCGAATTGAATTTAATGAATTTGATATAAGTTCCGATGTTGAGGATGCTGATTTTCTGCAAAAGATTGGAATGTATCTTACAGATGATGAAGCACGTGAACGCATTGGATATTTGCCCAGAGATACAAAACCCGCATTGCAAAAAAAAGCGAATGATTTGATAGCACAGCTTGTGGAGTTGCGCAAACAGTTGCAGGAGTCTGACGACCAACGATGAATATGACCGGCAAAGAAAAAAGACGGATTAGCCGCGAGATAGATAATGTTTTAGAATGGGTTGGCATTCTAAAATTTGACAAATATGACAAGATTGCCCGCGAACTGGGTGATGTATTGCTGGATAATTGGGATGATGCAACAAAGAAAGCAATTAAAGATGCAATCCGGGCATTGAGCGGTAAAAAAGGCAGCATGAAGAATGAAGATATTGATGCAATGATTCAGCAGCTTGCCGTAAAACTGGGGCCATCTTTTGCCGGGCAGGTTGCGGCGCCATTATACCAGGCGCATTCGCTTTCTTACGAAAAAGGTATTTTTGATGTTACTCATTCCATTTCCCCCTCTTTTGGTGTGATGGATGAAAAGGCCCTGCGCGTTTTGGATGAGCATAATGTGTGGTGGGTTCGTAATCAATTTAATAGGAATTTAACTGATAAAATAAGAAAATTAGGCAAAAAGGTTATTACCGAGGGGATGGATTACAAGCAAGCCGGGACTCTTTTTGAAAAAGAGTTTGCCGAGCAATTTCAAAGTTATGGTACCAGATATTGGCGTGGCTTTGCGAACCATGTTGTTTCGCGCTCGTCTGAACTTGGACGAGTGAGTGGTTATGAAAAAGCAGGGATAAAACGCTACGAGATTCGCGCCGTTCTTGATCATCGCACGACGGAAATTTGCCGCGAAATGCATGGCCGGGTTTTACAAGTAAAAGCAGCCGTGGATATGCGCAATCAAATCCTCGATGCAAAAACACCTGAAGATGTCTTGAAAGTTGCGCCATGGATGCGGGCCGATCAGGTTGCAGATGTCGAAAATAGTCAGCTACCAACCGGAATGGCAATTCCTCCATATCATTTTCGCTGCCGCACGCGCACCGTGGCGCTTGTCGGTCAGAGCGAGCAAATTTATGATGAAGCGGTGCAGCGGGTACGTGGCGGCAAAACGCTGCGCGACAAAGAAATTGCCGTACAAATTATTGCGCAAACACTCGGCAAAGCACTTTTGAAAATGAAAGATATAAATTTTTCCATAGGGACAAAAAAAGTTATCTTTGAAGGGAAGGAAAGGAAATTGTCAGCGCGGCGGCCAGGAGTAACCGCCATCAAAATTGGTAGTCCTGAAAGTAAAAAAAGCGTGGGTTTATTTTATGGAAAAATGAAAACGATGCAGCCGATTGAAACCTGGGATGAGAATGAAAATAACATTATTGATATTTCAAACATAAAAAATCAAAATTCAACCGGGTCTATTCTTTTGCATGAAATAGGCCATGTTTTGCATGGCAGTATAAATCAGCTTGCTTTTGAAGCATCTTATTTTAAAAATAAACCTGTAAATGTAAGTCTTTATGCTGGCAATAGTATTCCAGATAAATTTGCAGAAAGTTTCGCAGCTTACATGCTTGGCAACCGCAGATTAAAAAGAGATTTTGAAAATAATTATAAATGGGTGCACGATGTTGCGGAAATCATTGGCTTGAAATTACGACCTTTTGGCTTTAAGGGTAAATAATGGAAACATTTACTGAAATACTAAATAAATATGGCATTGGTACGGAAAATGGCAAGGATGAAAAAGACTTGCCAAAAAAAGAAGTGCTTGCCTACCGCAAAGAATTGTATGCATTTTTAAAAAAGAATCCGGGGCTTGTTGGCGATTTTTTTGATGTGGATTTTGAGCAATGGTTAAAGGCGGCCGGGGATGAGGAAATTTATAACAAAAGAAAAGGGGAAAAATAAATAAAAGAGGAGGAGTGAGAGATGAAGGCATTAATATTATTTTTATTATTAACGAGTTTGGCGGCGGCGGGAGTAAAGGAAGATTTGCAAAAGCCAACAAAACTTGATTCAGCATTATGGCTTATAAATAAAAAGCAAGTTTTTTACACAGAAAATAGAATTGATTCGCGGGCGGCATCAACCCTATCACTTATTCTTCCGGGAAGCGGGAATGTTTACGCCAAGCAATTTGTCCCTGCTGTTTTATTTCTTGGAATTGAAACATTTGCATGGGTAAAGATATTGAATAATCAAGACAAAGATTATTCGTATTGCTGTTATGGCGGCGATACTGAAAAAAAATCTTTTCCTTTTCGTTACATCAGCATCCTATTTTTTAATCGCATTGGCTCGGCATTAATTGCCGGAGAGGGAGCAAAAAATCATAATAAAAAGTTAAAAAGAATGCTGCATATTTTTAAATAAGTATAAGGCTAAGTAATTAAACATCTTATGTGTGATTAGCATCTTCCAGAAGCCATTTTGCCATACAATAAATTGGAAAAGGTGTGTTGCTATGCCTAAAATAACTATTTTGCAAAATGTTTAAAAAAATGGCAATTTAAAGAATAAACGTTTAAAAAAAATCACAATGTTATATAAAAATACTTTAAAAATAGCTAAAATGTTTAAATTGTGGTGCATTTGTTATAATGTGACAATTTAATAAGAAACAGTAAGTTGTATGTAACAAATGAAAAAGCATCGTTTAAAAGCGATTCTAAGCAAACAAGGAGCGAATAGACGCGGTGAAATGCCCTGAATGTGGAAATCGGTTGATTATTGCAGAGAGCAGGACGCTTTCAAAGCTGATACAATATCGAGTCCGTATTTGCCCGAATTGCGGGCTAAAAGGAACCTCCGTCGAAAAGGTTATTCTCGATGGGCACGTTAAACCTTCCGAATGGCTGCAAAAATTTGTCTCTTCTAACAAAGTTTGATTCGTAAAACAAACCCAAGTTTGGTAATAATAGACTTGCATCATGTCTATATATTGTTAATTTCTTGTAAAGTATAACAATATATGGGATTAATGTGGAAGCAAAGCGTGTACTCAAAGATATCCAAATAAGTTTTATTTCCCTTGTGGCAAAGGGAGCGAATAATAAAACGATCATTTGGAAGAGTAGCGAAAAAGAATCTCCGGTTTTTGAAAAGCCGATTGAGATAAAAAAGATAGATAATGAAAAGCGTATTGTCTATGGCATCGTTTATTCTCCCGGTGAAGTTGATTCCCAGGGCGATGTTGTCAACAATCCTATTGAGATTGAAAATGCGGCTTATGCTTTTATGCAGGCGAGAAATACAACCAATGTCGATAAGCAGCACGATTTCGATCCGGATGAGGGCTTCGTTGCAGAAAGTTGGATCACAAAAGAAAATGATCCTCTTTTTGCTGATCAGCCGATTGGTTCCTGGGCCGTTGGCATAAAAGTATTGAAAGAAGATACCTGGATAGCTGTGAAGAGCGGCGAGATAACCGGGCTGAGTATGGCCGGAGTAGCACATGCGGAAGATGTTGCAAAAGCAGCGATGACGCATAACAGCAAAACTCTGGATGCTGAGCCGGACTGGGCAAAAGTAAATAAAGCCGAACTGCCGCGCATCGCTTTTGCGGACATGGGCGATCCTGAAAAGAAAAGCACTTGGAAATATCCTCATCATTGGGTGAGCAATGGGAAGCTGTATTTGCACAAAGGTGGATTGAATGCAGCATGGCAAGCTGCTAATGGCGCGCGCAGTGGACAAAAGGCGGACCAGGCGATTATCGATCATTTGCAAAAACATAGAAAGGCGATTGGTTTGGAAAAGTCTGATTTTATGGATAAAATCGTCAATGCTGTAAAGACCGTTTTCCAGAAAGATTTTAACGGCGAAGTTGCTCGTGATGAGATTCGCGATAGTGTCTGGAAGTTATCAGATGCAATTGCAAAAATAATGGATGACGATAATCTGGAAATCGATGCAAAAAGGACGGCAGTCATGGAAAGCATCGATCAGTTCAAAACTTATTTTGAAAATGTCCAACTTGCCAAAGAGGGAAAAATTTTTAGCAAGGGAAATTACGATAAAATAAAGGCTGCACATGCAGCCATATCAGAACTCATACAGATGTATGAAAAAGCCAATGTACAAAAAGGAGAAAATGAAATGACTCCCGAAGAAATTACTCAGTCCATTAACGATGCCTTGAATCCCATTACCGAGCGCCTTGAAAAGCTGGAAAAAGCGGAACCCGTTGATGTTGCAAAGGCCGTCAAAGAGGCTTTAACTCCGGTTGCAGAACGCCTTGAAAAATTGGAAAAGGCTGCTCCCGGCTCGACTGCGAAAACGGGGCAAGATGGCGATCCCGACCCTGAACCAAGCAAGGGCTTGCAAATCATTTAAATGAATATTTTCATATAGGAGAAATCCAATGTTGACGAACGAACAATTGATTAATTTGCTCAAGGCAAATATTACGACAAGCCTTGGCGGCCAGGCGTCTGCTCAGGATGTGCAGGCCTTTATCGATCTCGCCGTAGACCAGACTGCTGTTTTACAACAAGTCCGTGTTGAGAGCGGGATTGTAAAAAGCCTGAATATTGATGCCATTGATCTTGGTGATCCGGTGATGGTGAAAGCAACCGAAGCCACAGCGCCGGATGCTGCCGATATTGTTACCCCTACTATTGAGCGGGCAACGCTTACCCCGGTTGAAGTCCTTGCTGCATTTAATGTTTCTTTTGATTTCATGCGAAAAAATATTGAAGGACAGGCCGTGAATGAATCCTTGAATCGTATTTTTGCAAAACGTTGGGGAAAAGATACCGTACAGGTGATTTTCAATGGCGATACAAGCAATTCCGGCAGCACACGAACAGACAAGCTTTTGCAATGCCTTGATGGCTTTTATGTTCAGGCTGCCGCCGATGCCGATGTACATGCTGTTGATGTAGCAGGCGCCGATTATCTCGGAACCATTTTCCCGAATATGCTGGACAGTATGCCGAAGGATTACAAGGATGACCGTACTAATCTCGGTCTTTTTGTGTCTCCAGATGTTGCCGAAGCGTATGCAAGGCAGATCGGTGATCGCGCCACAGCACTCGGCGATCAAGTATTGCAAAATACAGCTTTTCCAAATTTCCGCGGCATTCAGGTCCTCCCGGTGTTTGGTAATTCGGATACAAAAATGGTGTTGACGCCCAAGTCGAATCTTGCTGTTGGTTTTGGCCAGCAAATGGAAATCGGGCGCGATGTCTACTATCGTCGCAGGGTCGTCGAGGTGACGATATATGGCTCTCTTGATGCCAAATATATTGTTTCCGATGCATTTGTTTATGGACGTCCGGCATAATGCCATATAAATTGACACAAGCATCCTTGCGGCTGAGCGATGGTAGATATTTTCTCCGGGGGCAAATTATCTCTTCGGAGGAATATGAAAAACTGCCAAAAGGATTAAAAAAATATTGGAAAGAAATCGATGCCGCTAACGACGACAAGCCAAATAAGACAGATCGGACATCTGCCGAGCGATCTGGCGGACGAAAAAGTAAATCCGCACCTAGCGGACGCCGAAAGCGAATTGCGCAGCCTGATAACGGATAGTATCTATGAAAGCATCGAAGCTGAAACAGCAACCGATGATCAGGATGATAAAAGCAAGCTCGCTCGCGCAGAAGCAATGTTGGCATTAACTTATTTGCTTCCATCCCTGAACATCCGTGCCAATTCTGAGCAGGGCGGCATTGTTAGCAGTGTTGGGTTTGCAGAGAGTAAAAATAGTTTGCTGAGTCAAGCAGAACTTGATAACTTGATAAAGAAATTTCACGATAGAGCAATGAGAATTATTCAGCCTTACATGACAACTGAAGAAACGGACGTGGAATTTGGGAATTCAATCGCATTTATTGCGGTGTGAAAAATGGCTGAATTGAGAGAACATGCTGTTTATGCGGCACTTGAAAGTTCTTTGGAAGAAATAGCACTCGAAATTGAGCGAGATGTTGTTGATTATCTTGAGCGTGAAGGACACCAGGTTAGCGGTGATTTAAAAAAAAGAGTAACGCACCAGATCGTTCGCACCGCAAATGAAATTAAGGCCAGCATTGGCCCTCATATCTATTATGCGCAATATTTGCATGAAGGAACAAAACCGCATTGGGTGCCGATAAGTGCTATCAAAACGTGGGTCATTATGAAATTTGGGATAACCGGCAAAGAAGCTATTCGCAGAGCTTATGCTATAAGACATGTAATTGCAAAGAAAGGTACAAAGCCGCACCCATTTTTAAAGTTTGTGTTTGATCAATACCGGCCCAAAATCGCGAATATGATTGCAGAAAAATTAAGAACGAGACTGGCATAATGTTCGGTGCATGGAAAGATGAAATACTTCTCGCAGTTGGCAATCTCAATTTTGCACAGTTCGCCAGGCGGCCTTTTCAGGATGCCGAAAAATATCCAGCTTTTGTTGTTTCCGCAATAAGCGATGCTTATACTAGCAAAAGCGAGGAAGGCAGCGCGCGCGAGTTTAACCGAAATACTGAAATTTATGTTCTTGTAAAAATAACCGATCGCGATATTGATGCGGCGGAAGAAAAAGCCGAAAGGCTGGCCGATGATGTGATGACTGCAATGGATTTGCATTTTGAATATCGACTTAACTGGGTGGCGCGCGAGCCATTTACATTCGCGATCGGCGCAAATGATGTTCAGGCAATTCGTTTGGAATTTAACAAGGAGTTTGTAGAATGAAAAAATTAACCATATTCTTGATTGTTGTACTTTTTGCAATGTTTGCCATTGGTACAGGCTGGTATCAGGAAACCGTTACCTGGAATACCACCAGGGCAACTTATACAACTTTGGTGCAAGCCGGTAAAGATACTTCCAATAAAATTTTGCTGCCAAAGGATTTTCAATCCAGAAGTAAGTATGGTGAAGATTATCCGGGAACATTGGTCATTGATACAAAGTGCGTGGAATCATCTACCACAGATTCAACTGCAGTGGAATCTGTTTTGCAACTTTCCGATGATGGTACGAATTGGTATACGCATGGGGTATTGGATACATTAACCAGTACAACCGCTGGAAGTGCCGAAACAAGCTATACAATTTATCAGGTTACCGCGCACAAAAAAGCAAAATATGCGAGAATAATCGATAATGGGTTGATGGCTGCAGGCGATACGGTAACTGTAACACACACTTTCGACAAAGTTTATTAATCTATCGAATCACATTTAAAGGAGCTTTTAAATGGCTCTCGGAAAAGATAAAACAAGAATTTTCAAGATCGGTGGCGGATATTTGTCGCTCAAAGAACTTCCATCCGGTTCATTTCTCGATATTGGCTATATCGAGGGATCCAAGATCATCGAAACTATCGAGGATGAAGATGACTATGATGAAAGAGGCTATCAAGTCGCTTCCCTTGATGGCAATACCACTGCTGAATTTCAAAGCGTGATGAAGCAAGCCAGTATGGATGAAATAAATCTTATTCGCAATAGTGCGGGGAAGCATTATTCTCTGCGCTATTATGTTGTGCGTGAAGACGGAACGGTCCATATGATCGAGGCAGCTTACTGCAAAATTGTGCGCGCCCTTGAGGTCCCGTTTGACAATACCAAACGCCTCATTCCTATTCGCATCAAATTGCTCTATGACGACACCCAGGCCTCTCATTGGGATCAGGCCGAGGGTAGCAATGATCCGCCATTGGAAGCGGATTGGCCTTATGGAACTTAGGAGGTAAATGATGGCCAGACAAACAATGACGGTACAACAAATTTCCCGCAGCGGATTAACCCCAAGTTATGACGCTGCACATGTGGATGGACATGCATTTGAAAATGACGGCTTGCGTACATTTCTGCATATCAAAAATGATGGTGTCGGTGCAACGATTGCAACTATCACAACCCCGAAAACGGTTGATGATCTTGCGGTTGCCGATCGAACGGTTACCATTGCCCTTGGTGCCGAAAAAATGATTGGACCATTCCCCGTAAATACCTACAACCAGGATGATAATACTGTCTATGTTGATTTTGATACATTGACAAGTGTTACTCTTGCGGCGATAAAGCTTTAAATGGAGGCAATATGCTAAAATGGATGCGCGGACAGCCGGTGTATATGGGCGGCAAGCCGGTTTATAAGGACGCCAGTGGTACGCCAAAGACCAGCCCGATAGCGATAGATACAAACATAATCGAAATCGTTCCTCCTGCCGGAGCAGTATTTTGTTATTTACGCCCGCGCAATGTTGATTTGCGCATTGGCAATGATGCTGCGCACACGAATGGCTATATGATTGTTGAAGCAGCTTCCTGGTCTCCGGCGATTACCGTAACAAACGGAGATTCGATCTATGTTAGTGCCGACTCCGGCACTGATAGCTTAAATGTTATGTTTGAGGTGCTGCAATGAGGCGACGATTTAATATGCTTGCCAGGTTTAGAAATTATTATGTGGCCGGCAGCTTCACAACATGGGGATATGTCGATGCATTTTTAAGCGAAATTACTGATACTTATGGTGATTTAACATGATAACCCAACAAATTGTCCAAACATCCGACACACCAAATTCCGGCAGATCAAAATGGAATACGGATATTGGCAGAACAATTGCGCAGATTGCCGGAGGGTTAGGGCCAAACAACGATTTGAAATATGATAAGGATGGCGTTGGCTCTATGATGGTATTTATCCCTCGTTTCAATTGGGACCCTGCAAATGGTTTTAATTCTACAACGATCCATCCCGCTTTTGTGGTTAATGGAGTTGAGAAACCTGGATTCTGGGTCAGTAAATATCAATGCGTTTTAATAGATTCAGGCGAAAATATTATAGATACAACATTCGACCCGGGGCATACTCATCTTTATAAAGCACGTTCATTACCCGGACAAAAACCACGAACTTATATTGATTATGATTCTGCGGTCCGGTCCTGCGACAACATGAATAATGGGACAACAATAACCGGTTGGCATGTATTAAGCAATGCTGAGTGGGCGGCGATTGCACTGTTTGCACAGGAAAATGCAACAATGCCAAACGGCAATAATAATTATGGCAGGGATATAGATAAAAAGCATATTACCGGAGAAATTGTTTCCGGGGATACGTTCGGCAGTGGGACATCTCGATGGAAAACAGGGAGCGGCGGACCACTCACTGCACACAATCAAGAAGAATCTGGCATTTACGATTTAAATGGGAATATATGGGAATGGGTAAGTGGATTTAAGCTGAATGAAGGCAAAATTCTTGTGGCCGGCAATTTGAATGCATCACCGACGGCAATAGGAAATTCTTTCAAAGCAGCAGAAGCTGATTATTTCGATACTGGGATGTATGTGAATTAGGATGGAGCTGGCTCGACTATTTCTTTTTCAAATATATCGCGCGGCACCACAATGGAAGGAGCCTCACCGGATTATAAATCAATGCAATTTGATGATATTCCAGGCGCTAATGATGATTTGAAAAAACTGGCCATCGGTCCGGTCGCAGTTGGTGGAAATATTCACGGCGAAGATCACTCATATTGGCGCAATTTTGCGGAGCGCCTGCCTCTTCGTGGTGGTTATTGGTACAATGGTACGAATGCGGGTGTATTTATGCTTCATCTGTATTATGCACGTGCGTATGTGTACAGTCATATCGGTTTCCGCGCCGCTTTTATTGAATAATTGTTTCTTGTTCTTTGAAAGCTTGTATTAGGGCTGTAAAATTGAATAATCTGACAATATATCAGAAAACTTATGATTTTATTTTGTACTTATATCCCACATTATTGCAGTTTCCAAAAAGTGAGAAATTTACTCTTGCGGCACAAATAAAAATAAATCTATTAAATGTGCAAAAATTGATAATAA
>Ga0114931_10006230_pt1 | contig 14675 bp, 13 predicted proteins | sample 2SBtaG_FD_89579 | JGI IMG/M metagenome (GOLD analysis project Ga0114931, IMG submission 89579) | Deep subsurface microbial communities from Kolumbo volcano to uncover new lineages of life (NeLLi) - 2SBTROV14_V59a metaG | ecosystem: Environmental > Aquatic > Marine > Volcanic | place: Kolumbo...
CGACGGCCCAATGGCACGCCCTGCCTGGCGTTCGCTCGGTCGCAGTGCTCGACAGACTGTCAAGTATGCCTGCGCGCACCTCGCTCACGAACGCCAGGCAGGGCGCACCCTTGAACCGTCTCGCTACGAACGGTGGTGAGAAATGCGGGCTAGATCTGGCGAATCATGTCGCCTCCTTTGCTGATCCAGAATTATTAGAGGTGCCCTAAAGTCCGTGGTTAATGCCGGCCCGCCTGGGCGTGCTTCCAATCAAGTTTGTTATAGCTTAATGGGTTTTCTCATGTGTTCACCCTTGAGCTCAAATAAATCAATCCAAATGTGGGTTAATAACATGAGGTAGAGAATGAAGTAATGCCAGCGCAATCTGATGCTTGGGGTTAGATGAAGCACTTGCGCAACGAAAGCTGGGTTGAATAGACCATATTTGATGATGCGATCTTTGCTCAAGTAATTTTCTGCAAGAGGTTTTAGGTGTAGATGGAAAAAATCGGGTGAAGATACCTGAAAGCCACTTTTGGGTCGATTGAGTATTTCGGTTGGCAGGGTCCCGGCAAGCATGGTGCGCATATAGCCTTTGAGCTGATTATTTGGCATTAGTTCTGAGCGATCCATGCGTTGGATCTGTGAAGCGAAAACGTAGTCTACAAAGGGTACTCGTACTTCTAGCCCGGCAGCCATGCTCATACGATCTTCTTGCCAAAGCAGGTCATTCACCATTTTATTCTTGAATTCAAACTGTGCCATGGCGGTTAGCGGGTCTGCATTATCTGGCCAGTGGTTTTCGATTTCACCGAAGGCATTAGGCAGTTGTTGGTCCAGCATTCTTGGGCCATAAATCAAAGGTCTCATTTTGGGCTGGTCCCAAATATTGCGTAATAATCCATAAACGAGTGACCAGTCACCTAGATGCTGTAGCATTTGGAGTGCTCGTTCACTTTCTGTCCAAATGGGCTTGTTTAGCGATGCCAATATATGTGAGCCGATCTTTCCTGCAGAGTGACTTAGAGTGTTGGGGATTAGGTGATTTATTTGTTGTGCCTTTAGCATGACTTTGTGAGCATTATAGCCATAGAATAGCTCATCTCCACCAAGGCCTGAAAGTGCGACCTTAACGTGGCGAGACGTTAGTTGTGCCAATAGCCCAACCTGAAGCGCATTAATCTTTGGTGTTTCGAGATGCCAGACCATTTGTGGTAATTCGGTTGCAAGGCTGCAATTAATCTCCCCTTGAATATTCTGAACGCCAAGAATCTCTGATGTCTGCGCGGCATATACAGCCTCATTGGGGTCATCTCCCGCTCGCAAGGTAAAGGTGCGTAATGGTTGGGGTGTCATTTCTTTGCCAAGCGCGACAACGCAGGCAGAGTCTATGCCGCCAGACAAGTAGGCGCCAACCTCGACATCGGCAGTAAAATGGGCCTGTATAGAATCACGAAGGGTGTCTAGAGGTGGTGTGCTTACAGTGAAGTTGGGTTGAAGTCTTTGTTCTTCTGCTTTACCAGAGGAGTTCCATTGGATAACCCTGCCAGGCGCGAGTTGCGTGATTCCCTGGAACAGGCTGTGTTCACCAGGGAGGTAGCGAAAATTCATTAGTAGGTGTAGTGCAGTTGGATTGAGTTGGCCTGTGTCATTATTTTTGGCCAGCAGCGCCTTGGCTTCTGAGGCGAAATTTAGGGAATCGGCCTCATGCTGGATAAAGAGCGGTTTGATTCCAAGTGGATCACGAACTAATACGCCTTCCTGTTTTTGAAGGTCCCATAAGGCAAAAGCAAACATGCCGCGTAATTTCTCAAAGCCTTGCCAGCCATAGGCACGGTAGAGTTCAAGGATAACTTCGGTGTCGGATTGTGTGATGAATTTATGGCCCTGTTTGACCAGGCCGGATCGTAAATCCTTATAGTTATAGATCTCGCCATTAAAAGTGATGTAAAAACGCCCGTCATGACTTGGCATTGGCTGGCTGCCACCGGAAACATCTATGATTGATAGCCGGCTATGACCAAATGCTGCATGATCTGTTAGCCAAATGTCACTGCCATCCGGCCCACGGTGGGCCAGTGATTGAACCATGTGTTGTAATGGTATTTGTTGCTGCCTGTCGTTGGGGGTGGAAGAGAACCAGCCTGCGATACCACACATTTTAGTTTGCCATGGATGCCTGAAAGGCTTGTAAAGGTGCTGGAAAGGTTTCAATGCATTCTGTTACAAAGGCTGCCACATCTATCGTGTCATCAAGAAGCTTCTGTCGTTGGTGTTCCCAATGCGCTACAGGCTGATCAAGCATTGAGTCAATGGCTATTTCTAGGGGTTCCCAGTGTAAGCTATGTAGATTGCGAACAAGGTTGTAGTTTTGTTCCTGTTCATTGGTATAACCACGTCCAGTTTCGGCAGCGTAGATAGCTGGCACCCCTAATACAGCACTTTCAGATGCCATTGTTGCACTTTCGCCAATAAAAGCCCGGCAATAAGCCATTACGTGATGTACGCTTTCGACATTCCCCTGATATTGGTATTTCGAGAATTCCTCCGGGAGTTTAGCTTCTGAAGATATGAGAACTTTCCCTATTCCGGACAGTTTCTCCAGTACGCGTTCAAGCAATCGATGACTCCATCCCTTTTCTCCTAAGTCATGATTTGCTTGCCAGGAAACAAGCCGCAGAAAAAAAGTATCCCCATTAGGTGCAAGGCCGTTATTGATTGCAATGTTCCGATCCGGCTGAAAGTATTCAGGATGCAGGTAAGATAGTTCGTGGTAGCCGTTATACCGAATGTGCCGCCGCTGAGGCAGCCATGATTCATAGCAGCGAGGCACAATCACCGCTGAGGCGAAAGGATAGGTAATGGCATTTTGTAATGTCGCATTTTCTGTGTCATAGAATGCCAGTGAAGGTATCCCGGTGAGTTTGCCCACATGCGCTACAAAAACCCCGCCAATTGCTGCCAGTATGTCGGGACGGGTTTGGCGTACTACTTTAAGTAATGCGTAATCACGAGAGATTAATTCTTTGCCAAGGGAAAATACGCCCCCTTCTTTTAGCGCAGAAAGTGGGTGGTGTTGCAGATTCAAGTCATCCAGAAGTGAGAGTGCAAATTCCTTGTCCCGACTGGTAATGACTACTTCGTGCCCATGATTGCGCAACAAACGGATCGGGTTTTTGAAAAAGTGGACATGGGCTGGGTGACCAATATCTATCAGCACCTTCATTATTTGACCTTGTTTTGATACAGAAGCATGGTGATTTGTTCTGAAATCAGCCCAATGAGAAAGATTACTATTGATGTTGTTACCAGGAGAGCGCTCATGTTGGTAAAGCGTCCTTCCGCAATATAGGTATAGAGGTAATAGGCGATGCCGGCGAATAAATGGATCATGCTGATTGGTAAAAATAATTTCAAGGGCGAATAAAGTGTCCCAACTTTAAAAATGATCAGTAAAAAACGCACACCATCTTTGAGTATGTTGATATGGCTTTTCCCTTCGCGTTTTTGTACATCTATTGGTATGTATGCTACAGGGTAGCCGGCACGAAAGAATGACATGGTTATTGTTGTTGGGTAAGAAAAACCGTTTGGTAATAATGACAAGAATTCGCGAAATTTATCAGCTTTGACGGCGCGAAAGCCGGAGGTTAGATCATTGACTTTTTGATTTACCATCCAACTGGCGAGCTTGTTGTACAGGGTGTTGGCAGCCAGCCTACCCATGCTTGCCTGGCCCGAGGCGCTTCGTGCGCCTACAACCATGTCGTAACCTTCTTCAAGTTTATTTAGCAGCTGGGGGATGTCTTCTGGTTTATGTTGGCTGTCGGCATCCATGAAGATGAGAGTGTCGCTAGCCGCCGCCCTGGCGCCAGATTTGACAGCGGCACCATTGCCCATGGAATAGGGGTGCGAAATTACTGTTGCCTGGAAGTGGCTGGCGACCTCTTTAGTATTGTCGGTAGATCCATCATTTATAACGATAACCTTAGCCCCGGGTAAGGTTTGATAAATTTCTGGCAATAGCTTTTGCAAGCTTGGCGCTTCATTCTTTGCAGGGATTATTACCGTACAGCTGTTATAGTTAATCATGGCGCAAAATTTTCCTTAGTGCTTGGGCGCTGCGCCCGTCGCTGCGGGCTGTGTATTATTATTTAATGATATTGCAGTATCCATAAGGTGCTGTAGTTTATCAATGTTATGCTTTTCCGTTATCGATCTACCTGCTTTGGTCGATTTTATCGTGTTGATTGTGATCTGGGCCTCCTTGAGTTTCCTTTGGCCAATCTGTAGATCGGCTTTTTCAATTAGGGGGCGGAGAGATTTTGGCATTATATTGTACGATTTGTCGTAGTTCTTCATCGCAAGATCGAATTTTCCTTGGGTCAGGTATGTTCTGGCAAGCAGCATATATAGGTAGGATTGATCGGCGATAGAGTTTCCTTTTTCGGCACCATCGATCGCGCGCTCTACAAGGCTGGTGATCTCGGTCGGGACAATGGGATCACATTGATTCCCCATCTTTCTCTGAATGAGTACATCGATACCTGAAAGTGCATATGGGGTAAAAATATTGTTGGCCAGTTTTTGTTTTGTCTTTTCTATCAGTCCATGTGGAATATTATTGGTTTGGCAAGATACTAATATCTGGTGGAGATTTACCCCGGCTTCAAACGGGGTAAGTTTTTCGGCCAGTTCAAGCTGGGCAAGTCCACCTGCTATGTCATGTTTCAAAAAAAATAGATTCGCAAGTTCTGAATGAACCCGGCTTGATTTGGGGTGGTCGTGTGCAGTAACAAGCAATAGAGTGTCTTTTTTAGCCCAGGCATTTGTACGAAGGGCGGTTTGGGTGCATAGCAGAAGGGACATGAAAATTAATGTAGTAATGCGTGTGCGTTTAAACACTTTGCTGTTTTTTTGTGCCGGAATCACATAATAGACAATTGGGAGGAGGAGGCCATAGATGGCTGGATAATTTCTGTGTTCAAAAACCATTTCCAGCGGAATGAATGTTGACTCCATTAGGTGCGAAATGAAAAACCAGGCAATGCCAAGAGAAATGAGTGGATGTTTGTGTCTGACTATATAAGCAACGGCGATCATGGCGATGATTGCGCTCGCCAGGAGAGTTGTTGTTATGTCGACTGAGGTGGATATGGGGAAATCATCATGATACAGACTCATATCCTTCAGTCGAGGTAGCAGGATCATGCGGAGGTAGAAAAATATGACGTGGACCTGTGTTAGCAGCCGCTCTGGCAAGTCGAAGTTCCGGTTTTGATAGCCGCCCAGTATGTCAGAGTGTGCGTATACTAAGTATATGGCCCCGCATATGAGGGGCAGAATGATCCATAAGTATCGAAATACAATCAGATCAGTTCGGAAGCGTTCGGGTATTTGTTTTTTAGAGAAGACCAGAACTTCGAGTGCGCCAAGGTAGAGGGGGAAAAGGGCGCCGTTTTCCTTACTGAATACCGAAAGCAGAAAAGCTATTCCGGCGCCAATTGATCCCAGCCAGAACGCACTTCGTCTACCATCTATGAGTGCTTGACGGCCGATAACAAAGCATAGCAGTCCGACGATCGTGAATAACATGGATAACTGGGCCATTCGTTGGACTGCATAAAGGACCGTGCTGACATTCAATGGGTGAATTAACCAAAGAAAGGCAACGACGAATGCAACTGCCCAGGTGTGTGGCTTGCTGTCTTGGGGGTATAGGGTTAGTAGTATGCGTCCGGTGAGCCATGCCAAAAGCAATCCAATCAGGCAGTGGATCATTAAATTGGTGTATTTGAACGCAAATGATGATGCCCCACTAAAATGCTGTGTTAGTGCAAGGCTGAGGACTGAAATGGGGCGCCCTAGTAGTCCGCTGGTGTTGTGTGAAACGACATCTATGATTGAGTCCAGTGTTATGGATTTGAACGCCAGGGGGGAAATATTATTCTGGTCATCGAGCAGAAATGGGCCGTTGAGTCCTGGCCAATACAACACCAATACCACGGCAATTAATACGTAAGGGAGAATGATGCCGATCAGGTTATGGCTGATCTGTGCGTGTCGCATTGGTGAAAACATAGATTCAGTGTTGTCAAAATGAGAGGGGCCACGTTAAGTGGCCCCTTTCCCGTTATCGACGTGATCGAGATTTTAGCGACAACTTGCTGGGACGAACCTGGTACCCGCCGTTGCGGCGCAAACCCATTCAACAGTGCCGGATGCGTTTGTTGTCGGTTTCAGCGTGATATTTACCGCAGTGCCAAGGCCTGTTGTGCCACTATTGCCAGTAATTGTGATCATGCCCTGGTTGGTGCCTGATCCAGTATATGAAAGACTGCTTACGTATTTTGAGGTTACTTGAGTTGTAAAGCCGGCTAGTGTTGCACTAGTAGGAAACGTATTTTGGGTAATATAATATTCACTAATGGCGGTTTTGGCGGGGGCGCCAACGGAAAGCAGCTCGGAAACCTTCGAGCGAGTCATGTAGTCGCTGTAAGCCGGAATCGCAATCGCTGCGAGAATACCAATGATCGCTACAACGATCATCAATTCAATCAGCGTAAAACCCTGTTGTGCCTTTTTCATTACCTTTCTCCTCGTGCCTGAGTGTAGTTTGACGTTTAAGAACCAAGCGTAATTCGTTCTTCGGTATCCATATCGGTCTGGCTTGTGCAGACTTTAGAGATCTGAGAACTTTTTGCCTCGGTTGGTTAATTGCACTTCCTGTGCCAACTTTTAGGTGAGGAGGGTGAGTGGAGTTATTATCACCCGTCCATCCCTGGTTTACGCGTTTATTATGCCATATTTTTCCAATTTTAATAGTGGGTTAGCCCTGTTCCATCGTTCGATCCGGCTGTGCAGGCATCTCCGGGATTTGCATGAGAGGGCTTGAATGAGAGCCGGAAAGGGTGACAATTTTTGTCACTTGTTGACAATAAGTTTCAGATTTAGTCGATGCCAAGTTTTTTCAGGCGATAGCGCAGTTGCCTGAAGGAGATGCCCAGCAGTTTGGCGGCAGCCGTTTTGTTGTATTTGGCGGCTTCCAGTGCCTGCTGGATGGCCTCTTTTTCCTGATTCCCCAGATAGCTGTCCAAGGGCTGTTCCGTTGACGAACTTATCGGCTCGTCTTTCTGTGTCACGCTTGGAAGTTGCAGGTCTTCTTTACTGATTACATCGTCTTCACACAGGGTAAAGGCCCGCTCGAGGATGTTTTCCAGTTCCCGGACGTTGCCGGGAAAGGGGTAGGCGATGAGGGCTTGCATGGCCTCGTCTGAAAGCCTGGGGGGCTCCAGGCCGCTCTGCTGTGCGGTCTTGGCCAGCAGATGATCGGTGAGCTGGGGGATGTCCGCCTTGCGCTCTTTCAGGCTGGGTACGCGTAATTCAATGACATTGATGCGGTAGAACAGGTCCTGGCGGAATTTGCCCTCTTCCACCAGTTGCGCCAGGTTTTTATGGGTGGCGCTGAGGATGCGTACATCCACCGGTACTTCTGTCTGTGCACCCACTGATCGGATCGATTTTTCCTGGATGGCGCGCAGCAGCTTGACCTGCATATGCAGCGGTAGGTCGGCCACCTCGTCGAGAAACAGGGTGCCGCCATCCGCGGCCTGGAACAGGCCGGCCTTGTCGGTAGTGGCGCCCGTAAAACTGCCCTTTTTATGGCCGAAGAATTCGCTTTCCATCAACTCCTGCGGGACGGCGCCGCAATTGACCGGCACGAATGGCGCGTCCGCCCGGGGGCCCTTTTCATGAATCAGGCGGGCCACCAGTTCCTTACCGCTGCCCGAGGCACCGCTGATGTAGACGGGGGCCTGGCTGCGGGCCAGCTTGACGATCCGGTTGCGGATCTTGCGCATTTCTTCGGAGTCGCCCAGCAGGGTATCGCGGCTGCGGCGTTCGATCTGGCTGGTCTCGCCGTGTCTGAGTTTGAGGGCGGTATTGGCCAGGTTGCGCAGCATCTGCAGATCCACGGGCTTGGAGACGAAGTCATAGGCACCGCTCTTGAGGGCAGTGATGGCCGCCTCCATATTACCGTGGGCGGTGATCATGGCCACCGGGGTGTTGGGGTGCTGCAGCTGGATGTATTTGATCAGATCGAGGCCTTCCCCGTCCGGCAGCTTCATGTCGGTAAAGCAGAGGTCGTATTCATTGCAGGCCAGCTGCTTCTTGGCTTCGTCCAGATTGGTGGCGGTATGGACGATGATGTCCATGCGCTCCAGGGTCATCTCGAGCAGCTCCAGGATATCGGGCTCGTCGTCCACAACCAGGGCGATGGCTTTGGTGGTCACTGGGTCGTTCTCCGTCGTCTAGGGTCTGCAAAGGTAATGCGAAAACAACTCCCGCCGCTCTCGGCAGGAAAATAGTTCAAGTGTGCATAATTGCATTCGGCCAGTTCTTTCGCAATATACAGCCCCAATCCCGTGCCTTTAGCGTCGGTGGTGAAGAAGGGTTCGAACAGGTGGTCCACATCTTCTGTTGGCACGCCGGGGCCGAAGTCGATAATGTCGAGGTAGGGTGCAGGATTGTCCGCCGTCTTGACTGTCCGCAATATCAGCTGTGCAGAACCGCTGCGGCTGAGGCTGTAGCGGATGCCGTTCTGACACAGGTTCCACAGGATTTGTTGCAACTGGCTGGGATCAAATTCGCAGTTCATTTCCTCAGGACTGACTTCCAGAGTGATAAGTCCCTGCTCAATGTTCTGGCTGAGGCGGAATTCCTCGATAAATTCCTCCAGCCAGGGTTTCAGTGTAATGACCTCAAGCTGGGCCTGGTTGCGCCGCCCCAGTTGCAGGATGTTTTCGATAATGTTGTTCATGCGCCGGCTGTTGCTGCAGATGATCTCGGTAAGGCGCAAGTCATGCTTGTCCAGCCCCTTTGACTCGGCCAGCAGCTGACCGGCATGGCTGATCGCGCCCAGCGGATTGCGGATTTCATGGGCGATACTGCCTGCCAGACGCCCCAGAGAGGCCAGCTTGAGCTGCTGTGCCTGCTGGCTCATGGCCGCCGTGTCTTCGAGGAAAACCAGGGTGCCGGCGTGGTCTCCCAGCTTCGCGAAATGGGGCAGCACCTCGGTGGCGCTGGTCTTGGGCCTGAAACGCTGGGGGGAGGTGCCGGAATCCTCCAGCCACAGGCGCTGCTGAAACGCCAGTTCCGGGCACACCTCCGCCAGGGGTGGCCGGCCCTCGGGCGATGGAATGTTCAGAAGTTGTTGCGCCGATTCGTTGATCTGCCATAGTCGCGTCTGTTCATCGACGACGGCAACCCCCGTCTGCATCTGCTGGATAATGTATTGGGTGAGTTGTTCCATGTTGGCCAGGTCGATGCCGCGTCGTTCCGCCAGCGCTTCGCTCTCCCTGACCCGTTTTGACAGGGCATGGGCCAGCAGGGCGGTGGCGAAAAAGGCGGCGCCCAGCAGTCCGGCCTGGGTATAGGCGGCAGGGGTCAGCGGATCGCTGAGGTGGATGTAGATATGCTCACCCAGCACCAATAGCGAGGCGATGGCGGCAAATCCCAGCGCCGTCATGCCCGGCAGCAGGATGCTGCCGCCGGCCACCGCGACGATAATCAGCATGCCCAGCCCGCTCTGCACCCCGCCGGATGCATGCATTAGCAAAGTGATGGCTGCAAAATCGATGATTATCTGTAGATAAACCTGGGCATGGAAGCCTGGCCGACGCCAGTGGATGTCGAGTGCATTGACGATGGCGATCAGGAAATAGGCGATTGTTGTGGACTCGAACAGCGCCGGATCATACTGGCCGATGGATTTGATGCTGAAGGTTGTCTGGGCGTAAATCAGGAAGGCCCCTGAGAGAATCAGACGATACAGATTGAACAGGCGCAGGGGGCGCCAGGTCTGGTGTGGCGGCAAGGTCTCTTGTGGCTGCATCCGGACGATTGTGTCTCAGGTATCAGTTTGGATTACCTTTTTAGTATCGGAACGGAGCGCCGGATTTGTAGGACGGATTATGTGTCGGCGTGTTCCCGGCAGCAATAATAATGGCCGTTTGCCTCAATGGCCTCCTGTTTGGGCAGGCGCAGACCGCATTTGTGGCAGGCCACGGTGTCATCAAACCGGTCGATTTTTTTCGCTGGTTCGGCTTTGTTGAAGGAGTTGACCACTCGTTTGAACAGAAACACGATCAGGCCGAAGAAGGCAATGGCAAGCAGCAGGCGAAGAATCATGATGAATGGTGATCGATGAATTGGTCGGAGTGAGAGGATTCGAACCTCCGGCCCCTGCCTCCCGAAGGCAGTGCTCTACCAGGCTGAGCTACACTCCGTAATTTAATAAGTCCGGTTGACTGAAAACTCGGCCAGCGCGTACAGGGCATCTTTATATACGCTTGGGGCGAGATTGGCAATGCTTTGCGCCGCCATTTTGGCCTCTTGGCGGGCCAAATCGGCGGTATAGGTGATGGCGCCGGTATTCTGCACTGCGTCCATTACTGCGGCAATCTGGTCCCTGCCGCCGTTCTCGATGGCGTGGCGGATCACGGATGCTTCGTCGGGGCTGCCGTTGCGCATGGCGTAGATCAGCGGCAGGGTAGGTTTGCCTTCGGCCAGGTCGTCGCCGATATTCTTGCCGATGTCCTCGGCACTCGAGCTGTAGTCGAGCACATCGTCGATGAGCTGAAAGGCGGTGCCCAGATGCATTCCATAGGCGGCCATGGCGCGTTCCTCCTCCTCGGGCCGGCCGCTGATCACGGCGCCCAGCTGGGTGGCGGCCTCGAACAATTTGGCGGTCTTGGAGTGGATTACCTCCAGATAGCGGGCCTCGGTGGTGTCGGCATCATGGCAGTTGAGCAGCTGCAGCACCTCGCCTTCGGCGATGGTGTTGGTGGCGTGGGCCAGGATCTCCATGACGCGCATGTTTTTCACCTCCACCATCATTTCGAAGGCGCGCGAATAGAGGAAATCGCCCACCAGCACGCTGGCCTCGTTGCCCCAGATGTTGTTGGCCGTCTCCTGGCCGCGGCGCATCTCCGAACCGTCGACGACGTCGTCATGGAGCAGGGTGGCGGTGTGAATGAATTCAATAATTGCCGAAATATCAATATGTTGCTTTTCTGAGTAGCCAAAGGCCCGGGCCGTCAGCAGCACCAGCAGCGGGCGCAGCCGCTTGCCGCCACTGTTGATAATGTAGTGGCCCAGCTGGTTGATCAGTACCACCTCTGACTGAAGCCGGGCCTGGATCACCCGGTTGACCGCCTCCATGTCGCCCTGGGTCAGGTCGACGATGGTCTGCATGTCAAAAGTGGATGTGGCCGCCGCTTCAGAGGGATTATTTTGAGTAATCTGCATAGGTACACACATTTTAGTGGCGAATAAGACGCACTTACAAGCGCTTATTTGGCCAGTCCGGGTTTGACCTTGGCTGCGGCAGGGGGTAAAATTCGGCCTCTTTTGAATTTATCCAGGTATTCGCCCCTGAGGGCAGAGTACTGTCATAGAAGTCTATTAAGGTTTGGAGAATACGGCATGTATGCTGTCATAGTAACCGGTGGCAAACAGTATCGCGTGGCAGAAGGCGACGTGGTGCGCGTTGAGAAGCTGCCCGTGGAAGAGGGTGGTACGGTAGAGATCGACAAGGTCCTGATGATCACCAATGGCGACGATGTAAAGATCGGCGCGCCTTATGTCGACGGCGGCAAGGTCACTGCCACCGTGGCCACTCACGGTCGTGGTGAAAAGATCAAGATCGTCAAGTTCCGTCGCCGCAAGCATTCGCGCAAGCAGATGGGGCATCGTCAGGATTACACTGAGCTGAAGATTACCGGCATCGCCGGCTAAGCAGCTTATTTGAAAGAGGTATTCGCAAATGGCACATAAGAAAGCTGGTGGTAGTAGTCGCAACGGTCGCGATTCAGAAAGTAAACGCCTTGGCGTCAAGGTCTTTGGTGGTCAGCAGATCCATGCCGGAAGCATCATCGTGCGCCAGCGTGGCACCCGTTTCCACCCCGGGGTGAATGTGGGCTGCGGCCGCGACCACACCCTGTATTCCAAGGTCGATGGCCAAGTGATTTTCGAAATCAAGGGCCCCAACAACCGCAAGACAGTGAGCGTGGTACCTGCTTGATTTTTCAGTTAACCAGGTTGCTCCAGGAAGGGCCCCGTCAGCGACGGGGCTTTTTTATTTTAACTTTATTTTAACCTGACAGGTTTAACCCGCATTTCTCACCACCGTCTCGCTACGAGCGGTGGTGAGAAATGCGGGTTAAGGCAGAGAACAAAGGAAAGAGAACAGGGAAAAGAAGGCGGAGGAGAATCTATGCAGGCATTTTTCCTCTTTTATCTTGGCTCTTTTCTCTGATTGATAATGAAATTTGTTGATGAAGCCACAATACGGGTTCAGGCGGGCGACGGCGGCAACGGCTGCGTCAGTTTCCGGCGTGAAAAATACATTCCCTTCGGCGGGCCGGACGGTGGCGACGGCGGTGATGGCGGTAGCGTCTACCTTGTCGCCGACGAGAACATCAACACTCTGGTCGATTTTCGCCACGAGCGTGACTACCGCGCCGAGCGTGGCAAGAACGGCATGGGTCGCAACTGCACCGGCAAGAGCGGCGAAGACCTGTTCATTCGGGTGCCGGTGGGCACTCAGGTGGTGGACGAGGAGACCGGCGAGCAAATGGGTGACCTGGTGGAGCATGGCCAGCAGCTGTTAGTGGCTCAGGGCGGTTTCCACGGTCTGGGCAACACCCGTTTCAAGAGCAGCACCAACCGGGCGCCGCGCCAGTCCAAACCGGGTACCCCGGGTGATGTACGCCGCCTGCACCTGGAGTTGAAGCTGCTGGCCGACGTGGGGCTGCTGGGGCTGCCCAATGCCGGCAAGTCCACCTTCATCCGCGCCGTTTCCTCCGCCAGCCCCAAGGTGGCCGACTATCCCTTCACCACCCTCTATCCCAATCTGGGTGTGGTCAAGGTGGACTACGAGCGCAGCTTTGTCATTGCCGACGTGCCGGGCCTCATCGAGGGGGCGGCCGAAGGCGCCGGGCTGGGTATCCAGTTTCTCAAGCACCTGTCGCGCACCCGTCTGCTGCTGCACCTGGTGGATGTGACGCCCTTTGATCAGACCGATCCGGTGGACAACGTGCGCAAGATCGAGCGTGAGCTGGAACAGTACAGCGAGGCCCTGGCGGGCAGGCCACGCTGGCTGGTATTGAACAAGATCGACCTGTTGCCGGAAGATGAGCGCGAACAGCGCTGCCAGGCCATTATCGATGACCTCGACTGGCAGGGGCCGGTATTCAGGATCGCCGCCATCAACAAGACCAACACCCAGCCGCTGATCTACCAGATCATGGAGCACCTGGAACAGCATCCGGTGACAAAGGACGATTGACGCGCGACAATAGCGCATCACATCTTCCTTACAGATTTCAGATGACAACACGCCAAGAACTGGGTCAAGCAAAGCGCTGGGTGGTGAAGGTCGGCAGTTCCCTGGTGACCGGCAACGGCCAGGGGCTGAACCATGAGCTGATCGCCGCCTGGGTGGAGCAGATCGCTGCTTTGCGCCAGCAGGGCATCCAGCTGGTGCTGGTCTCTTCCGGCGCCGTGGCCGAGGGCATGAAACGGCTCGGCTGGGACAAGCGCCCCCACGCCCTGTATCGGCTGCAGGCCGCCGCGGCCACAGGCCAGATGGGCTTGGTGCAGGCCTATGAGTCGCGCTTTCAGCAATACGGCATCCACACTGCCCAGGTGCTGCTGACCCACGAAGACATGGCTGATCGGCACCGCTATCTCAATGCCCGCAGCACCCTGCGCACCCTGCTCGACCTGGGGGTGGTGCCGGTGGTGAACGAGAACGATACCGTGGTGGTGGACGAGATCTGCTTCGGCGACAACGACACCCTGGCGGCCCTGGTGGCCAACCTGGTGGAGGCCGAGCTGGTGGTGCTGCTCACCGATCAGCCGGGCATGTATGAGGCCGATCCGCGCAAAAATCCCGACACCCCTCTGATTCGCCAGGCCCAGGCCGGTGACGCGCAGCTGGAAAAGATGGCCGCCGGCGGAGGCGTCGGTTCCCTGGGGCGGGGCGGCATGCTGACCAAGGTGCGTGTCGCCGAGCGTGCCGCCCGCTCCGGCGCCGCCACCCTGATCGCCTCCGGTCGCGAAGCGGACGTGCTGAAAAAGATCGCCAATGGCGAGGAGATCGGCACCCTGCTGACGCCGGCCAAACCGCCGCTGGCGGCGCGCAAGCAGTGGCTGGCGGGGCATATGCAGACCCGTGGCCGCCTGGTGCTGGATGAAGGGGCAGTACGGGTGTTGCGCGAATCCGGCCGTAGCCTGCTGGCGGTGGGGGTGACAGGGGTGGAGGGCGGCTTCGGCCGCGGCGAAGTGGTCTCCTGTTTCGGGCCGGACAGGCGCGAGGTGGCCCGCGGCCTGGTCAACTATAGCGCCGAGGAGGCGCGTAAGATCAAGGGGCAGCCCAGCGAGCGGATCGAGTCACTGCTAGGCTATGTGGACGAACCGGAGCTGATTCATCGCGATAATCTGGTTGTTATTTGAGTCCACGAATGGACGCAAATAAAAACATTTCCAGCGCTCCCCTTTCTTAACCCGGGTATTTCATAAATTGCACGTGTTCTCGCTTGCCTCTTGATTCCACAAGTGATTTTCTTCAGTTGCGCGTAATCACCGATACGCGACGCCTTCAGAAAATCCCTTGTGAAACCAATATACTGCGC
>Ga0114931_10006231_pt1 | contig 14675 bp, 10 predicted proteins | sample 2SBtaG_FD_89579 | JGI IMG/M metagenome (GOLD analysis project Ga0114931, IMG submission 89579) | Deep subsurface microbial communities from Kolumbo volcano to uncover new lineages of life (NeLLi) - 2SBTROV14_V59a metaG | ecosystem: Environmental > Aquatic > Marine > Volcanic | place: Kolumbo...
AGACCGACTTAGACTTGGTGAATGACTCAACTTCGTATGTTACCGGCATTCGCGGCCTTCGCGGCGGCAGCTGGAGGAGCCTCCAGATCGACAACATGCTGACGTCGACACGGAATGCCGCCCTCGTGAACACCGAGCGCTACTACATTGGGTTCCGCGTAGCAAGTAATATCCCCGAGCCGACCACCGCCACTCTAGCCCTAGCCGCACTCTGCTTGGCAATGAGCCGACGGCGGGCTTTCTAAGATGATAGGGACTACTGAAGAGTTGAATCTGGTTGACGAGATGAAAGCCGAAGGTGTATCTTGTTGGCGTTTTCATATCGCAATGAAAACAATAGCTCTTCCGCTGTGAAGTGAGCGAACTATTTCTCTTGCAAAGTTCAAGTTTTGTTGTAATTGAAAAGTGGGGAAACGCATTGGCCACTGATGCATTAAAAGAGGAGTATTACAACAAGAACCCGTTGATCTTTTTTTCGGTCTACACGGACACGCAATACAAGATTGTGCGTTCGCTTGGGGGCGATATCGTTCGATGCCTTGAAGAGACGATCTCAATTGACGAGTCGGGCACAGTGAATACACGATTGACGGGTGAATTTACGGATGACGCTTATGAAAAGTTTTGGTTGTGGATTCTTGGGGCTTACGAAGTAGTGAGGACCATGGCCCAAGCGAAAGCGTGCTTTATTGATGATGTACCGCAGAAGCTTGAGGAGCTTAAGCAGACATTAGCGGTGTTACGAATGCCTTTCGCGAAGCAGGAACCGAAGGGCGTAAAAGGAGCGGTGAGCGCTGAGTTGTCGATTTACAGTATTTGTGGATCTCCACCCGACTATCAGTTTCGGGTCGGTGAGCAGGTTGTCTCTGTGCGAGAGCTTATCGGCAACTTTAACGAAGTACTGGGCAGCATTAAAAGAGAAGACATAGTCGCTCGACATCAAGACTCCTACAGTGGAGCTTTGTAAGAAAATGAGTGCTAAGGTGTGGTGCACAGAAAAAAGAGCAGAAAAAGGGTCAAAACTTTTTGATTAACAGGCGGGCTTTGGTTTTGTTATTCTGCTTTGCATGCCACGCCCAATGCGACCCATAGATAGCGGCCTGATTTACCACGCCATCAATCGTGGAAATAACCAGCAGAAGGTTTTTCGCAAGCCCGACGATTTTGGCGCCGTTCACACGGCGCTCCCCTTTTTTCGGAGAAACTCGCCGGAACTGCGTCGCTCAGGCTCCTTGTTACCGGCCTACGACTTCTTCAACAGACTGCAATACATCAATAATCAAACATCCCGCAACAAACATTCTCAAAGCATCGCCTTATCCGAGATGTCTTTGCGACACCATGCACCGTCCCAGCGGATACATTTCACCGCGGTGTAGGCCTGCAATTTTGCGGCTGAGATGGAGTTTCCCAGAGCTGTTACCCCGAGTACCCGCCCCCCATTGCTAACGGTTTGCCCCTCTACAATCGCAGTACCAGCGTGGAAAACTTTGACGTCGGGTACTTGGGCAGCTTCCTTCAAACCGCGGATGGCGTGCCCCTTTTCGTACGAGCCCGGGTAGCCCTCGCTGGCCATTACGACGCAAACTGACGGACGCGGGTCCCATCGCATGGGCTCGACCTCGTCCAACCGGCCATCGATGGTTCCCTCAAGCACGTCGACCAAATCGCTTTGCAGACGCATCATGAGTGGCTGACATTCGGGATCGCCGAAGCGAACGTTGTACTCGAGGACTTTGATACCTTTTTTGGTAATCATGAGCCCGGCGTAGAGAACGCCGCGAAAGGGTCGTCGCGATCGCTTCATTTGGTGGACGGTTGGTACGAGTATTTTTTCTTCGACCGTGCGCATGACGTCTTCGTTAACCACCGGCGTCGGGCTGTAGGCACCCATGCCACCGGTATTGGGGCCTTTATCGCCATCCAGGGCGGGCTTGTGATCTTGTGCGGCAGGCATAGTGAGGATGGTTCGGCCATCGGTAATCGCGAGAATGCTAGCTTCTTGCCCCACGAGACGCTCTTCGATGATGAGCTGGTTGCCTGCGTCGCCAAATTCTTTCGACCCCGCGACCCTCTCGACCGCCGCCAAGGCCTCTTCACGGTTGTTGCAGACGATCACGCCCTTGCCAGCGGCAAGCCCATCGGCTTTGATTACGACCGGTACGTCTTCGCGCTCGGTGAGGAAAAGTTCGGCACTGGCACCGTCGCGAAAAGTATGAAATTCGGCGGAAACGACATCGGCATGTCGCAGCAAGTTCTTACAAAAGACCTTGCTCGCTTCCAATTCGGCTGCCTGAGCACTGGGGCCAAACGCTCGGATACCAGCCTCGGAGAAGGCATCGACTGCACCCGCTGCCAGAGGTGCCTCGGGGCCAACCACGACCAAGCCGACCTCGTTTTGCTTGGCAAATTCGATCAGGCCAGGAATATCCCGATCAGGAATATCCACATTTTCTAGGGGAGCATCCTGATCTGACGCGGTGCCTGCGTTGCCAGGAGCGACAAACACCCGGTCGACGCGGTTGCTTTGCCCAATCTTCCAGGCCAGCGCATGCTCTCGTCCGCCACCACCAATCACCAGAACTTTCATCAATAATCTCCACTTGCGGTGCAACCTTCTATAGAAGTGAGAAGGAGGCGAATGGCACGATTTTAAGAGGTTTGCTGCTCTTGAGGAAGCCTCTGTCCGATGCCGAGTTGAAAGTTAGAAAATGTTGACTGAATCAACCCTTGAGTTGCCCAAAAACTGACTAGGCCCTGGGCTAGAGAAAGCCGAGTCGGTCACTCGGGATTGCCCCAGCAATTGCCTGGAGAGGTAGACGGTAAATGTTCTGGTAAAAAGGGCGGTTGACAATTACGGTGGATGTCCTTTACCTTGACGGAGATAGTTTGTGAAAAATGTCACAAACTAAGGAGTTCTTGCCGTCGTGGCGTCCCAAGTCATTTCTGGTAAGGCCTTTGCAGCAATGGCTGCATAGGGCTCCGCAGGCTTTTACAATAGTTTTTTAGTTCAAATATTTTTCAGGTCTGCGGCAAGGTTGCTGCGGGATTCTGTGAGTGCAAGTTTGCTAGGTACTCAAGCTAAGTACCCATATGCAGGGCTGCTGCTTACGGAACGGAAGAGTCGATATGGCTGATAAGAAGAAGATGTCTGTCGCCGATATCTTGGCTGCAGCCCGCCAGGCCGATAGGAGCTGCGCCCGGCGACGAAACAAATAAAAGTGAAGCCAGCGAGTCGGAAGCTCCTGCGGAGGTGTCAAAGGAGTCTGCGCCGGCAAAGCCTGTCCCGAAGTCGGGTGCAGGTCGTCCTAGCGTTGCCGAAATGCTGGCGATGGCCCGTGCTGAGAAGTCGGGCGGCGCAGAAAAAGCTGCTCCTAAGAAGGCAGCCGCAAAAAAACCTGCAGCGAAGAAGCCGGCAGCTGCCAAGCCGGCTGATCCACGAGACACAGCAAGCATTTTGGCTGCGGCCCGCAAGTCTTCCAAAGCTGGCCCGATGAACAAGGCCGAGGCGGCTGCCAAAGAGAAAGCCAATCCAAAGAAGGCCAAGCCGAAGATCGTTGTTCCTCCGATGCCGGTAAAACCTGCCTATGCGGTTGCTCCACCGGCAGCAAAGAAGAAAAGCGATTCGCCGCAGAAAACGCGACGTGGATTTCTCACCTATGGATTCATTCAGCTAGGAGCCGCGTGTCTGTTGTGGACGCTGGCATGTGTGAAATTCATGTTCCCCAATGTGCTTCGCGAGCCGCCGAGCAAATTCAAAGTTGGTGTGCCCAGCGATTTCCCTGCCGGACAAGTCAACACGAAATTCAAGGCCCAGTTCAAAACTTGGATTACCAATACGGAGTACAACGGTCAGCAGGAGATCTATGCTCTCAGGACAGTTTGTACGCATCTTGGCTGTACGCCCAACTGGCTAGAAGCAGAACAGAAATTCAAATGTCCTTGCCACGGCAGTGGTTTTTATAAGGATGGAATTAACTTCGAAGGCCCAGCCCCCCGGCCGTTAGAACGCTATGCCATTCGCATTGCAGAAGACGGGCAAATTGAGATCGATAGGAACCAATTGTTTTTTGAAGAAAAGGGAGAGTGGAAAAATCCATCTTCCTTCATCCCAGTTTAGAGACGGCAGAAATGATGTAACCCGAGGCACGAGCGAGGGACAGCATCAAAAATGCCTCGCTCACGCGTCGGGTTACGATTTGGTTATTGTAGAAACAACAAATTGCTTTAGTAAATAAAAGACAGAAAAACATGCCCGGCTTAGGCGACATCATTCGCGAATCCCAGATCTGGAAAAGTGTCTTCCGTCATCCGATGCCGGTGGATCGTCGCAATCGTATTGTGGTGATGTTGACCAACTTCTTCTTGCATCTGCATCCAGTGTCGATTAAGAAGCAAGGAATTGCCCTCTCCTACACATGGTGTATGGGCGGGGTGACTTTTTTTCTGTTCCTGGTAGAAACCGTGACCGGCGTACTGCTGATGTTCTACTATCGGCCAACGGTTGAGTGGGCTTATACCGATATTCAGATGCTGCGAGACGTTCATTCGTTAGGCATCTTGCGCGAGATCCATCGCTGGGGAGCCCATGCGATGGTAATTACGGTTTGGCTGCATATGTATCGTGTGTTTCTGACCGGTAGTTACAAACCGCCGCGCGAATTCAACTGGGTGGTAGGAGTGTTTCTCCTTCTGCTTACTTTGCTATTGTCTTTCACAGGATATTTGCTGCCATGGGATCAATTGGCGGTCTGGGCCATCACGGTCGGTTCGAATATGGCCCGTGCAACGCCTGTACTTGGTCATGAAGGTCCGGGGCAACAGTTATTGACCCTGGGTGGGGTCGACATGATTACCAATGCCTCTGACGCCCGCTTTGCGCTCCTTGGTGCGCGCGAGGTAGGTGAAGAGACGTTAAACCGATTTTATATTTTACACTGTATCGCGATCCCGTTGGGGGTGGCGCTGTTGTTGGCGATCCACTTTTGGCGAGTAAGAAAGGACGGCGGCATCAGCGGACCGCTGTAGGAATGACGAATTCAGAATGACGAAAAAGCGAATGGGAGCTGCGATTTCTCGATTCAGATTTTGTCATTTATTTCGTCATTGGGTATTTCGTCATTCGTCATTCAATTACGTGAATAGTTACCGAGAAGATTTGCAAGTAATCCTATGACTCACGGACTGACAGACGGCCAGTTTTTTAATATGGTTTCCTCCTTTTTGGGACCCTATTACATTGCGCTGGCGTTGATGAACGGCTTGGCTGCACTCTATCTGTGGCGCTCTGGCCAGATGACCACTTGGTTTAGCTTGCCAGTTCCTGCAGTTGGTAAAGTTGGAATCAGCAATTCGCTGGTTTGGCTTGCGGTGTCCGCCTTCTTTGCGGTCCTGGGCGCTGTGGCTGGTGGGGGATTGGTTTCCGTACTCTCCTTGCCCGAGCATTTTCGCGACACGATCAATCAGGGAACGGGGCCGGTAATCTACAGTGTGGGTACCTCGGCGATCCTGGTGTTGCTTTTTATTTTCCGCCGTTTCTTCGTCAAGCCGGCAGTGGCTTGGACGATTTGGAATCTGATGTGGTTGTTCCTTGGTCTTTCGATGACCGACCGCGATTTCTATGAAATCGTCGCCAAGCCCGATAATGTGCCGATTGTGATGCTGGTGTTCCTATTGGCGTTCTTCACTTGGCTGAGCGCCCACCGCGCAGTTGAAAACGACGATCGTCTTGCCCGCGGTGAACCGCCGCTGGAGAAGCTAGACAACGAAAAAGTTTTGGTGTGGCCCGACCTGGTCTATATCGAGTTGATCTGCATGATCGCATTATCGGCGTTCCTGATATTCTGGGCGATCGCTTTACCTGCGCCACTTGAAGAAGCAGCCAACATAGCGAAGACCCCAAATCCCTCAAAAGCACCCTGGTATTTTCTGGGTCTGCAGGAAATGCTTGTGTACTACGATCCTTGGATGGCGGGAGTGGTGCTGCCGAGCTTGGTCGTGGCAGGTTTGATGGCGATTCCCTACTTAGATTTCAACAAGCAGGGTAACGGTTACTACACCATTAAAGAGCGTCCTTTTAGCTATGTCGTTTTCCAGTTCGGCTTCTTGGAAATGTGGATTACACTCATTGTGCTGGGTACGCTCTTGCGCGGCCCCAACTGGAACTTTTTTGGCCCCTACGAGCATTGGGATGCGCACAAAGTCCAGGCTTTGGTGAACGTCTATCTGTCGGATCTCTGGTGGAAAGACCTCTTGAGCATGAGTCCCCCAGTGGCTGCGGCAGGGAGTGGTACGTTCACGCAGATCGGCTACATCATCTACCGCGAGTGGCTGGGGATCGCGTTGGTTCTGGGTTATTTCATTGTTCTGCCGCCGATGATGGCGCTCACCGTGTTTCGAAATTTTTACCAGCGGATGGGTTTTATTCGCTTCATGGTGATGACCAACCTGCTGCTGTTCATGGCTTCGCTGCCGATTAAGATGGTGCTGCGCTGGGTTTTTAATCTCAAATATCTGATTACGATTCCTGAATATTTTTTGAATTTTTAATTGATAAGGTGTGAGGTATTAGTAGTTAATCGCTAGTAATGACTCCCTACCTTTCAACCTACGACTAAAGTCTTACGACCAACGACTTAAAAAATGCCCGCAACCGAACAAACTTGGCATAATCAAAAGGTGATGCATGTCGTCTTCGCTTGCACTGCGCTTGTGATGATGATTGCTACTCTCTGGCTCTTGGCCAAGGATCATAATCGCGAGTGGAAGCGATGGCAGTTGGCCGATCGTAAAAAAGAAGCGTGGATGGCTCAGTCTCAGCACGATGAGCTTGCTTTTCAGTATGCGGATAAGATGGATGAATTTGCTGCTGAGATTCGCCATGCTCAGGCCCAGCCTATCCCGGTTGGGTTGGTCGACCGGTTCAAGGGGCTAGTCACACAAGATGCCGAGCGTCTTGGGAAATCGGCCGATTTTTCTGATCTTGATTCTGCGGCAGCAGAGCTAGAGGAAGCTGCCGCTATAGCGAGCAAAGCTCGGCAGGCATTGGAACAGGCGGGAGAAGAGGAAGATCCGAGTCTTTCTCTCGCCTCGCGCCACGCAGAGAACGCGGCTATTGACGCACGAGAACTTGTGCTGAAGCAACTTCAAAAGTTTGTCTCTGATGCACTGCGGCTAGAAAAAGGTGTGGTGGCGACTAGGAAGTCGGTCGTTGCTGACCGCACCGCAGCAGTGAGTGAGTTGGGGCTCAGAGTTGGCGATGGTGCCTCTGCAGAAATTCGCGCTGAGGTGCAATCTCGCATTGACGGTTATAGCGAGCGTGTTGCCGAGCTTACCGAAGAAATTGCCATAGCTCAGACGTATCGCACGGGTCTAGAATCGATCGTCAAACAGATCGACGCTGAACGTGCGAATCTGGCAAAAGCACAAGGCGCAATGACGACCGAGCTGACTCGGCTCAAAGAACAAGTCTACAAGAACACATCGAACGTTGCCTAGTGGGTGACTCGCTGGCCTGTACTTGATGCGTTGTACGATGGCAACGTTCGCATCGATCAGATTTGGTTGCCGGAATTGACGATCAATTTCAACTTCTCGGAGGTTGCTCGCTTCGATCGCTGCAAATCGTGCCATCAAGCGATATCTCAAACTGCACCTGGTACGGCTAGCGAACCTGCCTATCCAACATTGCCAAAGAGTAAACGTGAGCTGAGTATTTCGCTCGCCACGCCAGAATCGGCACCTGAGAAAGACGCCACTCTGCGCGACGTTTATGGCTTGGAGTTGGCCGATGAAGGGATTGTAAATTACGCCGATGTGACGGTGCAGTATGTCTTGCCAGAAAGTCTTGCCGCAAAAGCTGGTCTTGAGGCGGGCGATGTTATCCTGCTCGCAGGCGATTTGCCCGTCCATGATCGGGAGACGGTAACTAACTACTTGCTGCAGTCGGTGATCTGGGGCGAGCCCGCCAGCTTGTCGATTCGCCGAGGGCTGGACCAGCCGTTTACTTCCCACCCACGTTTGGACCTTTATTTAACCGACTCAAGTCCGCACGTTGAAAAGCTAGTCGGCTGCACGATATGCCACGACGGTCAAGGAAGCGGCACCTCGTTTCCCTGGACCTCCCATACGCCGAACGATGCTGAGCAGCAATCGAAGTGGACACATGAGTATGGTTGGTTTGACAACCATCACTGGATTTTCCCGATGAAGCCAGATCGCTTTATCGAAAGCAATTGCATGAAATGTCACCACGAAAAAGGTTCATTGGTGGCAAGCGAGCGTTTTCCTGATCCGTCGGCCCCCAAGCTGCTCGAAGGGTGGACGCTGGTAGAGAAATTCGGCTGCTTCGGTTGCCACGAAATCAACGGCTTTGACGGGCCCGACCGACGTGTCGGTCCTGATGTGCGTGTTGAACCAAACCGCAGCGAAGTTGCCTCCCAAATATTGCAGGATGCCAGCCTGACCGACGAGCAACGCAGTTGGGCTGAAGCTCTCGTCGCCACGCCGACCAACGATACCGTCCGGCACCAGCTCCTTTCTGCTTTGAAGAAAGATGCGAGCCTGTCAGCCAGTGGCAAGGCGATTCTCTTACCGGCAACGCGTAAGCTAGCGGAGGGTTTGAAAGACGTCGACGCCCCGGGGCAGTACCGTAAGGTCGGGCCAAGCTTGCGATACCTCAATTCCAAGGTCGATTTCGACTGGCTGTATAGTTGGATTTCAAAGCCCTCGAACTTCCGGCCTTCGACCCGTATGCCGCAGTTCTTTGGTTTGCATGAGCATCTGCAGGATCCCGAGGATACTGAAGAGTTGGCACAGTCGAAACGCTACGAGCCCGTTGAAATTCGTGCCATGGCCGAGTTCCTGTTGGCCAATAGCAACGATTTTGATTACCTGCAACCACCTGCGGAAGTAACAGAAGCAGCTTCTGCTGAGCGTGGGAAGTGGCTGTTTGAGTCGCGTGGCTGCTTGGCTTGCCATTCGCATGATGGATTCGATGGGATCAAGGCCGACCAAGGGCCTGATCTGTCTCGGGTCAGTGCCAAATTCCAATCGGAAAAGGGTAGGAAGTGGCTCTACTCATGGATCAAACAGCCTCAGCGTTACCACGCCCGCACCAAAATGCCTAAGCTTTTCCTTGATCCGATTGAAGAAAAAGATGCGACGGGCAAGCCGACTGGCAAAGTTACCGATCCAGCGGCCGACATCCGCGAGTTTCTCATGAGCGGAGCCACCGAGTGGAAACCGGCTGCCGTGCAGCGGAGTTGGTCGCCTGCCGAGCAGGAGGTATTGGCAGACCTAGCCCAGGAGTGGATCACCAACGATACGATTCCCGCTGTTGAGGCCGCGAAGTATGTCCATCAAGGCTTTCCTGACCACATGGAATCGGAGCTGAAACCTGACGAAAAGATTCTGCTGGGAATGACTCCAGAGAATCGCATTGCAAAGCTTCAGAAATATGTGGCCCAACGTTCGATCAGCAAGCATGGCTGCTTTGGTTGCCATGACATACCGGGCTTCGAAGGGGCCAAGCCAATTGGTACTACTTTGGCCGATTGGGGACGAAAGGAAACCTCGAAGCTGGCTTTCGAGAACATCCATAAATTCCTTGAGGGCCCAGGCAATCCGAATGCCAATACGCATGAGGCACACGGCCAGCATGATGAGCATGTTGCTCATGGCCATCTTGATCCGAGCGATTTTGATCCTGATACGAGCTACTACATTCAGTCGCTCAATAGTCACGAGCGCGACGGTTTTATTTGGCAAAAGCTGCGCATGCCGCGATCTTATGATTACAAAACGACAAGAAACAAAGGGTACAACGAGCGTCTGCGCATGCCGAAGTTCCCGCTTACCGCCGAACAACGCGAAGCAATCATCACCTTTGTGCTAGGCTTGGTGAGTGAGCCTCCAGCCGAGAAACTTGTCTACCAGCCCGACCCACGGCAAAAAGCAATTGTCGAGGGACGACAAGTACTGGAGAAATTCAACTGTGCGGGCTGCCATGTCTTGCAAATGGAGCAATGGGACCTTGCGTTTGAGGAAGGGACTTTCGATTCCCAATCAGTAGTAACCGACTACCCCTTCTTGGCCAAGCATTTTTCGGATCCGGAGATTGCCGCTTCGTTGAAAAAAGATTCTCGTGACATGCTCAGCGCTACCCTGCATGGGATGACCGCGTTAAGTGAAGAGACCGGCTTACCTCAGCGTGTTGACGAAGATGGCCTGCCAATTGAGCCCGACGACGATGAATCGGACCCTTATTATCTATTCACCCTGTGGGAAGATGGCTTGGTCGAAGGCAATCCTTGGCTCCGAGGGGTGCAGGATCTGATGGTCCCGGCGAATCCCGCAGGCTATGGCCCAGCCGATGGCAAAGCCTACCCTGGTTGGGGCGGTACGTTGACGCGTTACTTGTATCCGCGTGCCATTGCAAAAGCCAAAGAAGTCAATCCCCAAGTCAAAGGCACTGAGGCCTGGGGTTGGTTGCCGCCGCCGCTGATGCAGGAAGGTAGTAAGGTCCAGCCCGATTGGCTGCATGACTTCTTGATGGATCCCACGAAGATTCGTCCTGCTGCTATCATGCGGATGCCCAACTTCCATTTGTCGAGCGACGAAGCTGCAAAATTGGTCGATTATTTCGCTGCTGTCTCAGGTGCGGAATTTCCCTACGAGTACAAATCGCGGCAACGGAAGAGTTACCTTGCCAAGCTTGAGGCAAACCAGCCCGAGCGGCTTTCCGACGCGATGAGCATCGTCGTAAATAGCAACTACTGTGTGAAGTGCCACTCGGTCGCCGATTTTACACCGCTAGGCGATCCGGCCACCTTTGGGCCCAACCTGGCCAATGTGTATCGCCGCTTGCGTCCTGAGTACGTTCGTAATTGGGTCGCAAACCCCAAGCGAACGTTGCCCTATACGGGTATGCCTGTGAACATTCCTTTTGAAGGTGGAATATCCCAGGAATTGTTTCATGGGACCAGTGTTGAGCAACTCGATGGTCTCGTTGATCTGCTGATGAATTTCGATGTCTATACCCGTCGGCAAAGTTCAGTGGGTTCGCTCGTAGAAGCTACCGCGGCAGAAGCTGCTACTGGAAATGGAGAAGAGGAGGAAAGTGAAGAACCAAGCGCTGAAACTTCCGACGCAACCGCAAACGAAAAAGCGGCGAGAAGATGAGTTATTTAGAAGACGAAGCCTTATTTCACAATAACCGGTAATGAGAAAACTATGAGCATTCAAAAACCAACATGCCGATACTCTCACCTAGTCACAAGCTTTTGTTGCGCACTGGTAATTGTTGCTGCGATGGGGATCGCTTCGGTGGGTGCTGCCGATTGGGGTACGCTGAAGGGTCGATTTGTGGTGGATGGAGACGTTGGTGAGCCGGCTGCGATCACGGCCAACAAAGACCCCGAATACTGTGGCAAGCAGAACTTGGTGGACCAAGCTATTGTTGTTGGCGACGACGGTGCCTTGGCGAATGTTTTTGTCTACTTGTATCTCAAGCGTGGCAAGAGCGTCGATATTCACCCAGATTTAGAGACAGCCGATTCTGAACCCGTTGTGCTCAACAACAAGGGCTGCCGCTTTGAACCCCACGCCATGGTGCTACGGACGGGACAAACATTGCAGATTCACAACTCCGACCCGGTTGCACATAACACGAATTTTACACCTACGAAAAATCCGGGTTTTAATCAGATCGTGCCGAACGATTCGCCGCTGTCGAAGACCTTTGAAAAGCGTGAATCCTATCCGTCGCCCGCAGCTTGCAATATCCATCCTTGGATGAAAGGCTTCGTGCTGATTCGTGACAATCCCTATATGACACTCTCGGCAGCGGATGGGAGTTTTGAAATCGCGAACCTACCGGCTGGAAAACACGAGTTCATTTTTTGGCATGAAGCCAAAGGGAACCTGAAAAACTTGGCCTTCGAAGGTGGCAAGACGAGCAAAAAAGGCCGCGCGAAACTGACTATTACCGCGGGAGAAACCCTCGACCTCGGTGAGATCAAAGTAAAACCAGCGCTGCTGGGCAAGTGAGCAAACCAACACCAACGCACAGAAATATGGTTAATACAAGTTTCATAAAGTGTAAACAACTTCGGGTCTGCATTGCGCAATTGGCGCTGTTAATTGCCTTGACAGTATTGCCTGGTTGTCGGCCTAGCAAAGATATGGGGCCTGTTGCCAATACGGCATCTGTTGCCAAGATTCGCGAAGCGCTTTCCAGTGGAACTGGCGAATCTAGTTCGAGCGAGGCCGCTACTCCGGCAGGTACGGGTTGGGCGACACTGAAAGGCCGGTTTGTCTTCGATGGCACTCCACCTACCATGCCGCCCTACAACGTAAACAAAGATCAGGCGACATGCACGATCAACGGCGTCGCACCGTTGCAGGAGACTTTGCTGGTCGATGCCGAGAGCAAGGGAATCGCGAATGTCGCGATTTATATTCGTAAGGTTTCGCGAGTCCACGAATCGGCACAGCCTGCCGAGGGCAAGTCGCTGTTTGACCAAAAAACCTGCGTCTTTCAGACGCATGTGCTTCCGATGACCATTGGGCAGACGATTGAACTGAAAAACAGCGACCCTGTGGGGCACAACACCAACATCTCTGGCAAGAACAGTTTTAACCAGACGATTCCGGCCAACGAGTCGGTCGACTATACGCCTCAGAAGGAAGAAGCGATGCCGGTGCATGCCGTTTGTAGCATTCATCCTTGGATGAGTTCCTACATTGTAATGCGAAAGAACGGCTACTATGCAGTCACTGGTCCTGACGGCTCTTTTGAAATTGCCAATGTTCCCGCTGGAGAAGAGCTGGAGTTTCAAGTTTGGCACGAGAGTGGGCAAGGCCCGGGTAACGCCTTGGTGCTAGAAACTCCAGAAGGCAAAGAATTAAAATGGTCGAGTAAGGGTCGTTTTAAGATCAAGCTTGGCGAAGATGAAGTGAAAGAGATTCAGTTGACTGTCCCCGCTGCCGCATTGGGTGGCTGAGCCAATTCTGGCAAGACAGAAACACTAGTTTTTTGATTTAAACCGCGTCGACATTTTTGAGAAATGATATTGGTGGTCGTACGATGAACCACAGACTTGGTATTTACAAACTGGGTAGCAATCAACTCGCATGCTGCCTGAGCGTGCTGCTTTTTGCGATTGGCTGCCAGCGGGCACAGCCGCCCGAATTTCGACTGAACATGGTGCAGGCTGTTTCAGACGAGACTCCGACTTCACCGGAATACCAGCAAGATATTGCCAACGTACTTGGCGCTCTCTTCGGAACGCCTGACGAGCCGTACGCGCCTCCAGAGTCGGGGCTCGATCAGAGCCGATTGCGCATGGCAGCGGGTGCCTCTTGGAGCGACAAAAAAGGCTACAACCACGGACTGTACCGCAAGCACTGTGTTCATTGCCACGGTATCACGGGCGATGGTCGCGGCCCGACGGCCCGTTTTTTGAATCCTTATCCGCGTGATTACCGCCCGGCTGTGTACAAGTTTAAGTCGACATACAACCCGCTACGACCTACGGAAGAAGACTTGCTTCGTGTGTTGAACAACGGAATACCGGGTACGGCGATGCCTTCGTTTTCGCTTTTACCTACTTCCGAAGTCGAAGCCCTTGCCGAGTACGTCAAATATCTCAGTATCCGCGGGCAGATGGAAACCGCATTGATAAATTATGTTTTCAACGACCTGGATGAGGGCGAGGAAGATCGAGTTCCGCTTGATCCTTCAAGCGACCCCGAACAGCAAGAAATCGTCATGGAAATGCTTGCCGAGATTGTAGACGAATGGGATTCGGCCTCAGAGAACGTGATCGTACCCGAGGAAGAATTCATCCCGGCAGACGATCGGACGGATGAACAGGTTGCCGCTTCGGTAGCAAGTGGACGAGAACTGTTTTATGGCACTCGCGCAAATTGTATCAAGTGCCATGGCCCGACCGCTCTGGGCGACGGCCAACAAGACGACTTTAACAATTGGAACAAGGCACACAAAAAGTTTCTTGATGATTTGGCAAATAGCGAGGAGAGCGAAGAGCCGGAGGAAGATTTTGAGTTGGTTTCCAGTCGAAACGAAGTAGCGGCCTCGCTTTTTCCGGTTCGAAATGCGATCCCTCGAAATCTTCGTCAAGGCATCTACCGTGGTGGGCGACGTCGGTTAGACATATTCTGGCGTGTTTACGCAGGCATTCCCGGTACGCCAATGCCTGCGACGGGGGCAGCCTCGCCGGGTGCCAAAGGAACGCTCACCGAAGCAGAAATATGGAACATCGTCGACTATGTGTTGTCATTGCCGTATGAGCCGCCAAGTCAACCGTTGAAAGCATTGCCGGAAAACCTGAATGCTGTTACCCAGTAGGAAAATGAGAAAGACGAAGGAAACGGGCTTTTTCGTCATTCGAGCTTCGTCATAATCAGTTTGGAGTATTGAAGTGAATCGCTTTTGGAGCTGGTTGTTCCTGTTAGTGCCGATCGGCGGAGTAGCAACCTTCGTGGCTGCGCCATATTTCAACATTTGGTTACCGCGCGATATCTCTGAACATGGGCACACGATCGATAGCCTGTTCATGTTCATTCTCTACCTGACAGGCACTGTTTTCGTAATCACACAATTGGTCTTGTCTTATTTTTCGTGGAAGTTTGGCCGAGATTCGAATGATGAG
>Ga0114931_10006232_pt1 | contig 14671 bp, 11 predicted proteins | sample 2SBtaG_FD_89579 | JGI IMG/M metagenome (GOLD analysis project Ga0114931, IMG submission 89579) | Deep subsurface microbial communities from Kolumbo volcano to uncover new lineages of life (NeLLi) - 2SBTROV14_V59a metaG | ecosystem: Environmental > Aquatic > Marine > Volcanic | place: Kolumbo...
AAGACTCTATCAGGAATTAGTTTATAAAAAGCAGATCGCACAGCAATCGACTTTTTACGTTGATACCCGTGTAGATAAAGGCTTGATAGTGTTTTATGCGATTGCCGCAGGCGGAAAGACTTTAAAGAGTATTGAAACGGCTTTTTCACAAGAGATTAAGAAAATGCAGGATGGTGGTCCAACGGTGAAAGAGCTCCAAAAAGCAAAAAATAAATTGATTATGGGCATTCTTCAAGGAAGAGAAACTGTAAATGGTAAGGCGCAGGCGATTGGTCGAGCCATTATTTATCAGAAAAACCCCAGAGCAGTAAATACTGATGTAGCAGAACTCCAAAGGGTGACCGGCGATGATGTTAAAAGGGTGATGAAGAAATATTTACAGGAAAATACACGTGCGGTCATCTACTACAGGAAAGGTAAGGACAATGGAGGGAAGAAGTAATGCAATCGACAATTGATAATTTGAAAAGAAAAAATGGCGTGGGAATTAGGGTTTCGAAGTTCGTTTGTTTTCTGAGTGTTTTTACGCTTTGCATCGGATCATATTCGGTTTCAGCGCAAACTCCCTCTGAAACGCCGCCTCCACCCTCTGCAGCTTCTTCGGTAACTATTCCGGAAGTTAAGGAAATGAAACTGCCCAACGGTTTAAAGGTTGTCGTTGTCCAAAAACGTGGTCTTCCTTTAGTTACGGCTTCATTGTTGGTCAAGGCTGGTTCGCGTGACGAGAACAAAAAGCAGGGTGGTTTGGCAAGTATTACGGCTTCGCTTCTAACGAAAGGGTCCGGATTTCGATCCTCGACGGATATTGCGGAACAGATTGAATTCCTGGGTGGAAGTATAAATTCAGGAAGCGGTTGGGAATCATCTACGGTTTCGGTAAACGTTATGAAAAACGATCTGGGAACAGCTTTATCGATTATGTCTGATTCGGCGATTCGTCCGTCGTTTCCTACGAACGAGATAAAGCTCCTGAAAAAACAGTTTCTTGATAGTTTAAAGGTCGGACTTAAACAACCCGGATCGTTGTTATCATTTGTTTCCAGTATTTATTCATACGATGAACATGGGATAACTCCGAAAACAATTCGAAGGATTAATCGCGCCAGGATTGTTAGCTTCCATAGGGAACAATATCGCCCTGATAATTCCGTACTTATTTTTACGGGGGATGTTTCGGAGAAGACAGCGTTTGGTTTTGCTAAGTTATTTTTTGGCGGTTGGGAGAATTCGCCGTACTCGCCGCCAAAAGGTATTAAAAATTCAGTGGAGGAGAAGCTTGAAGCCAAGACTACGGCAATAATCAAAAGAATGCTTGTGATCGATTTACCAAATTCCGGACAAGCCGCCGTAGGATACGCCAAAAGGCTCGATAGCGGGCGAATAATTTGTGAAAGTGAAGATACTATCAACGTTCATTGTCTTTCAAGCGCTATTTATTACCCGGCAGTGGTTTTGAATTCTGTTCTTGGCGGGGGATATTCAGCTCGTCTTAATCAGGAAATTCGCCTAAAACGAGGTCTTAGCTATGGAGCAAGGAGCGGTTTCGCTTGGAGAGGATGGGAAACGAATTTTAGCGCAACTACGCAAACAAAAAATGAATCAGCTGCTCAAGTGGCGGAATTGATAAAGATCGAGATTGAAAAACTTGCAAATACCTCGATTTCGGCGAAAGAAATGAAACCTCGAAAGGCTGTTGTTACGGGCGGTTTTGGACGCGGGTTACAAACGAATAATGGTCTAGCTGCGAGGCTTAGAGGTCTTTATTTGTATAATCTTAACCCAAATGAGTTAAACTCCTACATGAAGAAAGTTGGAGAGGTCTCCGACGATCGGATTAAGCAATTTGCATCGGATAATTTGACCGGGGGCGACTTGATCATTGTTGGTGACGCAAAGTTGTTTATGAAAGATCTGAAAAAGCGTTTTCCGGCTCGCAAAATTGAATTGATAAAGGCGAGTAATCTGGATTTGAACCGTTCAAACCTTAAGAAACGTGGTAGATAAGATGGAGTATTTGGTTTTTGGGAGTACTTAGTAGAGCCTTACTAATTCGACATTTACAGAGAGAGCTATTGGTTTTTACTTTGTGTGCTAAAGGCGGGGCGATAACTTCCTTAAACATATGTTGAACCTAGGTTAAAGAAACTACCCCGCAACGAAATTCGTCATCTCCTGCAAAAGGATAGGAGCGAGGATAGATATTCCCGGTGACTTAAGGCGTTGCGTTGCTATCGGAATACCTCCTTTTCATTTGGGCAGTAATAGAATTCGGTATAAATCAAAATGCATAAAAATCTACGTTTTTTTATCGAGAAATTGCGCCGAGAGGATGAGTTGCTCGAAATCGACGCGGAAGTCGATCCCTATTTAGAAATTGCTGAGATTCATCGTCGAGTTATAGAAAATCAAGGACGGGCGTTATTTTTCAAAAATGTGAAGGGTTCATCATTTCCCGTGGTTACGAATCTCTTTGGCACTATTAAGCGAATTGAACTTGCATTTGGGACGGAGCCTCAGAACTTTGTAAAACGAGCCGTCCAGATGGTCGAAGTGCTTATGCCGCCGAAGCCAAAGGAACTTTGGCAGTACCGTGATTTAGCTTGGAAGGGGCTTAAACTTGGCACCAAAAATGTATCGAATGCGCCCGTGTTAGAGGTTTCGCAAAGCCCTTTGGATTTAGAGAAAATTCCACTCTTGCAGCTATGGCAAGACGATGGCGGTCATTTCGTTACTCTTCCGCTAGTATATACAGAAAGCCCCACTACAGGAAAACATAACCTAGGGATGTATCGAATTCAGCGGTTTGACGAGAAAACCACGGGGATTCACTGGAAAATACACAAGGGCGGTGGTTTTCATTATCACGAAGCGGAAAAACTCGGTAATTCGCTCCCAATAAATGTGTTCATAGGCGGACCGCCAGCGTTGATTCTCGCTGCGATTGCTCCTTTGCCCGAAGATGTTCCCGAACTGATGTTGGCATCACTTCTGAATGACGGAAAGATTACCACAGCAAATAATCCGGTAGAAAACGGTTTGCGCTTATTATCTGAAGCGGAATTTGCAATTAGCGGGAAAGTGCCGCCGAAAATTCGCGCACCCGAGGGTCCGTTTGGTGATCATTATGGATATTATTCTTTGAAACATGACTACCCAATCATCGAGGTTGACGCTGTTTTTCACAGAAAAGACGCGATTTATCCAGCAACGATAGTTGGAAAACCTCGACAAGAAGATTTTTATATTGGTGACTATTTACAAGAGCTTTTATCGCCGCTTTTTCCGGTAGTAATGCCCGCCGTGCTTGATTTATGGAGTTATGGCGAAACAGGATTTCATTCGCTCGCGGCGGCAGTTGTAAAGGAAAGATATTCAAGGGAAGCACTTGGCGCGGGTTTTAGAATTTTAGGTGAAGGACAGCTTTCGCTGACGAAATTTTTGCTGCTCACTGATAAGAAGCAAGACTTGCGCGATTTTAAATCGCTCTTTGAGCACATACTTGAGCGGGTGAACTGGGAAACCGATTTCTTTATTTTTGACCGAACTTCGTTTGATACACTGGACTACGCATCGGGTAAAGTTAATCATGGTTCAAAAGCTATGCTTGTTGGGGTTGGCGATAAGAAAAGGGACTTGAAAAGAGAGTTTAACGGCGATTTGCCTCAAGGGATCAAGAAAGCGGAAGTATTTTGCGGAGGATGTTTGGTTTTAGAAGCTGAGTCCTATTCAGGGGATAAAGAAAAGAGTTATGAAAATCGACTTGGGAAACGTATTGCCGAATCGGGACAATTTGATGATTTTGAACTTGTAGTCCTTCATGATTCGATAGAATTTGCTCGCGCAACTGAAAAGTTTTTATGGGCTACCTGGACTCGTTTTAATCCCTCTACAGACACATACGCCCGTGAAATTAATATCCGTAACAATCATATTTCATACAACTCCCCGATTGTAATCGACGCACGTATGAAGCCCTGGTATCCGGACGAATTGGAAGTTCGGGATGATATTAAGAAATTGGTGGACAAACGTTGGAATGAGTATTTCCCAAAATAAGATGAATAAATGGTTGTTACGAATTGGAGTTTCTATACTGCTCTTGGTTTTCGCCGGGCTTATTGTTTTGGGATACTCCTATTTTATTGAACCTAGACTGCTTACCCTTAAAAAAGCTGAGCTTAAGATTCCGCGGTGGAGTAAAAGCCTGGATGGTTTTAAGGTAGTAGCGATTTCGGATATTCATGCAGGGTCTAACGGCGTAACCGAAAAGCGTTTGGATGAATTGGTTGAGAATGCTAACGCACAAAAACCGGATTTAATCGTGCTCTTGGGTGATTTTATTTCCGAGCGAAATAGCGGCGGCTCCGGATTGAAAATACCTGTGGAAAAGATTGCAAAGAAACTAGCGGGATTCCGTGCTAAATATGGTGTTTTTGCAGTTATAGGGAATCACGATTGGTGGTACGACGAAAAAAAGATCACACTCGAACTTGAGAAAAACGGTATTGAGGTATTGGAAAATCGGGTTAAAGAGATTCGCGTAAACGGAGAAGTCATAAATTTGTGGGGGATTGAGGACTACTGGAAAAAACATAGAGTTCCAACAGTTCAGTCCTACGATCTAATTCAAAACAAAATCAATATTATTGCGCTTACCCACAATCCGGATTCGCTTCTTAAAGCACCGAACGAAATAAGTACGATGATCGCCGGGCACTCGCATGGAGGGCAAATCAAGTTTCCATTTTACGGAGCATATCCTTTTGTGAATGACGGGAGATTTATGGAAGGAGAGGCTATTGTTGACGGAAAACATGTTTTTGTAACTACGGGAGTGGGCACCTCGGGTCCGCCGATTAGATTCCGCGTGCCGCCGGAAATTGCCGTATTGGAACTCTATTCGGAATGAGCCGCATAAATATTTCGGTGCCCGATTATTCGTTCAACAAGGCTTTTACTTTTTCAAAATTACCGTCATTCTTTGCCGGCTTTAATCCCAAAATTTTGCACATTAGATTATAAACCTCGATATTTTGAAATGGTTCAGAAACGTAACCTTTCTTAAAAGCTTCGCCATGTCCGATGAACAAAGCACGCATCGATTTATCGAAGTTGTCGTATCCGTGTGAACCAATGGGTTTTTCCTGAGAACGATTGTTTTTGACCATGATAAAACGTTGTGGAATCTTTATTCGCCAACCGGTTTTTGGCAAAACGACAAGCGGCGCAATTCGATGATTATTTCGATATCTATATCTCTTAGGAATTTCGGATTTTCGATAGATCTTTGCTTGGGGCGGTAACTTTGATTTTATAGAATTATAGATTTGATTTTCATTTCCTTTCCGAGGGAAAATCTGTAGAAATTCACCGACCCAGAAAACATGCTTTGCTAAGTTTGAATCAAACATCTCCTCTAACATTATAAGATTGCGTTGATCTACTTTTGCCATTCCATGATCTGAAAGTATTATTAGATTTACCTTTTGATAAATCTTGCGTCTCTTTAATCCCCTCACCAGCCGCCGAATCATTTTATCAACACGTCTTACGGCTTTGCCAGCCTCCTTAGATTCAGGCGAAAAAGCGTGTCCTGCATCATCAACATCGCTGAAATACAATGTTAGGAATGTCGGACGCTTCGATTTCGGTTGATCGAGCCAACCCAATATCGTATCAACTCGAGTTTTATTTGGCTTTGTTGCGTCATAGTGTTTCCAAAACGTAGGTCGAGTACCCTTGATCTTGGTTTCAGTACCAGGAAAAAAATACGCGGCGGAGGTTTGACCTTGTTTTTCTGCGGTAACCCAAATCGGTTCCCCTAGCCACCAACGTGGGTTTTCAACCTCCTCGCGTTTGTCTAGGCGAAACACGGCATCGAAGTCCGAATCGTATATATTGTTGGCAACGATTCCGTGATGTGCAGGCAAAAGCCCGGTAGCAATTGTGTAGTGATTTGGGAACGTTTTCGACGGAAACGAAGGGGTCATCCATTTTGCGCGGACACCTTCTTTGGCAAGCTTGTTAAGAGCTTTAGGCTTGTATATGTCAAGATAGTCGTAGCGAAAGCCATCAATCGAGACCAGAATCACAGTTGGTTTAAGGTCTGTGATCGGTTTTACCTTTGCGTAAATACTGACACAGGAAACAAAAACGACAATGAAATACGGTAGAAAATAGAAGTGCTTTTTCATAATATGGCGATATTATATTACGAAAAGGAAGAAATGGAGAATTAGGATACAAATTTATTTCCTAATCGAAGATTTTATTAATGATACCAATATCCAAAACGGGCTTTTCCTTTGCAACAAATTTTCTTGATCGGCACAATTTTATCACTTATCTTTTTCCAGTTTTCTGACGATACGGTGCAAAAACCTTGGTTTTCATTATCCGTTCTGGGTGGTCGTTTCCCGTTTTTGCACTTTAAGCTGGTTAGCTCAAAAGTGCCATTTTGAAAAGGGAGAGCTTCAATATATAAATTGGAGTTTAGAATTCCCACATCAAAAATCAACATCATTGTTTTGCCCTTATATTCGAGTGTGAGATCCCGGATTTGATTACAGAAGCCAAAGGTAAACGTTAAGTTCTTTTTGAAATATATACGATGATTTCTTAGCCCATTATGGGTATCGTAATGTATGTTAAAATAGCCTTGCTTTTTCACAAGTTCTCGATGTTTTCCATCGATAGTAAGTACCTTAAGATTTTTTAGATGCTTCTTTTTCAAAATTCGCCCTTTTGCATCGCGAGGCAAATATTTTGTTTGCCCTACGCAGTATTGCGCGTTCTTATTTTCATCCGTTAATATCAATCCCTTCACTTCTATCTTGTTCCAAGAAGGTGCCATGCCAGCGTTTTCGCCATTTTTGAAGCTTGTACGTTCGGCTATTTCATTCGGCAGATGGGAGTCAGTTACAGGATTTTCCACAGAATCTGTGAAAGTTAGGTTAAATGTTGATATAACGACAAGAATTAAAATTGCTTTGATACCCATTGCTTTCTCCAATCTGAATTCAATTCAAAAGCTCTACGCTGTTAGAATGAAGTTTCAAGAGTTTTTTGCACGGGCATAGGAAAGAGTTTCTGTCCGCGGATATAGGCGGATATCGTAGATAAGACGAATATTTGAAAATTGTATTTCTAAATCTGTTAAAAAGTCTCACAATCCGCAATGGAAAATCACTTTAGAGCATTGGCTTTCGCGGTTCCATTGGTAGCTAAACCCTGCGATGTTAAGAGGTTTTCCAACAGTTTCATCTTCGTTCATGAGTTTTGTGTACTTCGCCGGCAGGAGTCTATTAACCTCTTACCGGCTCTGCTACTACTTCGAGTGCTTACCTGGATATTGCACGAAGGGAATGGACTTTCTGGCTAATATGGCAAAGAGGCTTGTTCAAAATCTCTTAGAGCATAGCCATAGCTATGCTTTAAGAGATTTTGGGCAAGAATCAAAGCCAGATTCGTCAGAAACCCGTTCAGATACAAACTGTAATTTTTGAAAACCTCGATATACTCTTGTAACATGATGAAAAACCATGTATTTATCGGAATTATTGTATCGCCTTTGTGCAATATCCAGGTTATGTTTACCATATCGCTTTATTCGCGCTGTTTCGTGTATTTCGTAGGCAAATTCTCTTTCACTTTCAGATGGTCGCTACCGCTCATAGAACTGTTACATTTTTGATTTGTTCCGATTCGTGGACAATATCTTTCTTGTTTACCTGATCACGACCGCTCGTGCTACTGCAGTTCGGGGAATATCAGCACTGACCGCAATACAATTACGGCTTCAATCTATATAACATTCTTGGAAACGGAATAGTCTCTCTTACGTGCTCGATTCCACACATCCACGTAACGCAGCGTTCGATTCCCATTCCATATCCGGCGTGAGGAACGCTTCCGTAGCGTCGTAAATCTAGATACCATTCGAAAGATTCTTTTGGTAAATTATGCTTTTCCAACTGCTCTTCAAGATACGCTAAATCCATTGAGCGTTCGCCGCCGCCGATAATTTCGCCGTAGCCTTCTGGCGCAAGTAGATCGATTCCCAAAGCCAGTTCAGGGCGTTCTGAATCTACCTCAAAATAGAATCCTTTTATTGCGGCAGGGAAATGATGAACAAAAATCGGCAGTCCAAACTGACTCGATAGATATGTTTCATCAGGCGCACCAAAATCTCCACCCCATTCAAATTTATTTTCGAGTTCGCCCTTTTCAAAACCTTCTTGGAGCATTTCGACGGCTTTGTCGTAATGGACTCTCGGAAACGGCGATTTGATGTTTTCCAAAACCGATATGTCACGTTCAAGCGTTTTAAGGTCATCTTTTCTATCTCTTAAAACTCGTTCAACGATAAAAGTGATCATTTCTTCGCCGAGATCCATCATATCGTCGAGTTTTGCGTACGCGACTTCTGGCTCAACCATCCAAAATTCGGTTAAATGTCGGCGGGTTTTCGATTTTTCAGCCCGAAAGGTTGGTCCAAACGCGTAACTTTTGCCAAATGCAGCGGCGGTTGCTTCATTGTAAAGCTGTCCGCTTTGTGTCAAGTAAGCCTTATCGTCGCCAAAGTAATCGACCTCGAAAAGGGTCGTGGTTCCTTCACACGCTGCCGGAGTGAAAATCGGAGTATCGGCTAAAATAAAGCCTCTGTCGTCAAAGAAATCGCGAACTGCTTTAATAACGGTGTGTCTAACTCTTAGGACGGCATGTTGCTTTTTCGAACGAATCCACAAATGACGATTATCCATCAAAAACTCAGTGCCATGCTCTTTTGGCGAAATAGGATAATCCGTTGCGCTTTGAACGACCTCCACATCCGTTACATCAACTTCTACTCCAATCGGCGACCGAGCATCTTCCTTAACGGTTCCATGGACAATCAACGAAGATTCCTGCCCGAGCGCTTTTACGGCTTCAAAAACTTCCGCAGACACATTTCCCTTGAAAGTTACGCACTGTACAATCCCCGTACCATCACGTAATTGTAGGAATACAAGTTTGCCGCTCGAGCGCGAATTATAAAGCCAACCTTTAAGAACAATCTCTTCGCCAACGTGATTTTTTAATTTGTTTATATATGTTTGTTTCATTTGTGATTTACTATTTTAATATCGTTAAAATTTTCCATTCTCTTCAAAACTTCTCGTATCTGCTTTGCCTTACTCATTCGTCGGGTAAGGGAGCACGCAAACGTTTGAAGGTCGCCGTATTTCGTTCGACGAGCAAAAACCAGGAATTTAGTTTCTTTTCCCATAAAATTATAATCGCAACTAGAACTCGAATACATCACAACCGGCAGATCACCCTTTACTATTCCCGTCCCGATTGAAAGTTCTATTTTGTCAGTCATCTTACCCTTCCATATTTTGTTTACCTTGAATACTACAAAGAATTTTCCAAGGCTCAGAATTTCGCCCGAGAAGACAACAGCAGCACGGTTATATCGACTAGTGATATAATTCTGATACTGAAGTCGGGTAGGTTTCCCGCCGACTGTGGGACAAGTACATGCAGATGTGTTTTGAGAGGCAAATAGCATAAAACAGGATACGACTACGCCAATCAAGATATTTCTTTTCATTTCAATATTTTCTCCTAATACTTTTCCCTGCGGAATTGGATAATTCGTTGCTTTCAACTTTTGCAAAATTATAAGAGAGCATATTATCAAATTTAAAACAAAACTGTACGTCGTACAGTTTATTTGACCAAGGATGTACCGAATGGTTTTTTCGATCAGGAGAGTATAGAAAGAAAATTGAGGACGAAAATTATGGGAAAGCTTAGTGGTTTTATGACGAAAAAGTATTTATTTGTTGTAGCTATCATTGTGATTAATTCGATTAGCTCATTGGCGCAAGATGTTAGCAATCGAGCAGAAGTAAGTGGACCGGATAAAGGAACGTTGTTTATTGTCGGCGGCGGGCGTATGTCCGAAAGACTTGTAAAAAACTTTATCGCGCTGGCGGGAGGGAATGATGCTCCAATTGTTGTTATTCCAACTGCTGCCGGAGCGAGCAGTTATGGGGAACGAAGTCTGGCTTTCCTCAAGAGACGCGGCGCGACGAATGTCACATTGCTTCATACGACAGACAAGAAAATCGCCGACACCGATGAGTTTGTAACGCCGCTGAAAACTGCAAAAGCGGTCTGGTTTGGCGGCGGACGTCAATGGAGGCTTGTTGATGCCTACAAGGGAACTAAGACTGAGAGGATGTTCTGGAAAATACTGGAGCGAGGTGGTGTTATTGGCGGTTCATCCGCCGGTGCGACAATTCAGGGTTCCTATCTAGCTAGGGGCGATACGAAGAATAACCAAATAATGATGGGTGATCATGAAGAAGGGTTTGGCTTTCTAAAGAATGTAGCGATTGATCAACACGTTTTGGCGCGAAATCGACAATTCGATATGTTCAGTATTTTGAAAAATAAACCGGAGTTGCTTGGACTTGGAATCGACGAGGGCACAGCCGTCATTGTGCAAGGGGATAAATTGGTAGTTAGAGGCGCAAGTTATGTCGTTGTCTATGACGGTTCATTTTGGTCTAGAGAAGGCAGCCGCTTGAAGAATTTACCTGAAAAGAAATCACAATTTTATTTCTTAAGACGCGGGAATAGATACGATTTAAAGAAAAGAAAGATTATTCCGAGGCGGCGAAGAAATTAATTGCTGACTCGTTGTTGTTTATAGCCCCGAAAAAGGGAGTTTGATAATAGCTTCCCGCCATAAACGACGGATCTTTTAGCGTCTGGTTCATAACGGAACCAGCTAAAAACGCGGGACGTTGCGTGCCCATCATTTATTTTTTGATTAAATTATGAAATTCCTTTGAATCACTGGGAATTTATCAAGCCGTGTGCAAGCCTCTACAACAGCCTCAAACATAGGCTTAATGTATTGCACATATTCGATTTTGCCAAAATTTCCTGCTTGATTTGAGAACGTGCCGATTGCTTTGAGGCATCTTTGAATTGTCATCAGATCGAATTCATATTCGAACCGCTGAGTTTTTACGGATTCTAGTCCGAGTTTTTCCCGCTCGTTTAGAAAAAAGTTTTTCTTATTCGTCAGCCGCTCTTCGGTCGGAACCTCGGTAATTCTATCGAGCAGAAGCGAAACCAGATCGTAGGTGATTGAGCCAATACGGGCATCTTGATGATCGATAATTTTCAAATTGTCTTCGTCATCAAGCATCAAGTTTGCCGCGTGGAAATCGCGGTGAGTCAACACGGTCGCAAAGCCTTCGAGTTCGCGCGAAAGCTCGGTGAATTCTTGGCTAATTTGTTGATCCGTTTCTTTTGAAAGTGTTTTCTTTTTCACGCTTCCAAAATAATGTGTCTTAAAAAAATTAAGCTCCCAAAGCAATTTTTCTTCGTCGAATTTTAGTTTTGACGCAATGGAATTAAGCGTAAAAGCGTTTTGAGTGGATTTTTGAATTTTTGCAATTAGCGAGATTGCGCGGTTTAATAAATCATCACAGGTTTTGCTATCGGAATCTCTTAAGACATCACGCAAAATTCTATCTCCAAAGTCCTCGTGCAAAAGCAGCCCGCGATCATAATCAACATCAAATATTCTTGCGACCGGGAGTCCGGATTTTAAGAATAAATTTGTAACGTCGATTTGCGGAAGGCTTTCATCAAATCGTTCAGGATAAACACATGCAATCGCGGGTTTGGAATCTAAATGTATTCGGAAAAATTCTCGCGTTGAGGCGTCCGGCGTAAGGCGTTCGATTCTTGAACTATCTGTTTTACCAAGGAAATCTTTCAAACGGTAAAGGGCGGATGTTGTAAATGCGAGAGACATAATTTCCTATAGATCATAACTATTGATCAAGCGGCACAACATAATTATCGCCCACCATTTCGCCCTTTAATGCCTTTTCCGGTATTTCGTCGCTATGATCAAGCATATCGCCTCAAACAACCGCAACATTTTCCAAGGTTTCGCCACTATGTATAAGAACATCGTCGCCAATTATAGAGCGTTCAATGTGTGCGCCGCTTTCTATTGTTACATTATCCCAAACAATTGATTCTTGGAGTTCGGCGGATTCCGATATCGATGCGTTTGCGCCAATCACATTTCGGTTAGGACTACCGTTCAACATTTTTAGAGTGACGTCCAAATAGCGAGGAATTGTAGAAAGTTCGTACCATTTTCCATCCGTAACATGAGCGGCGATTTTTTCCCCTTTTTTTATAGCGGGATTGTAAAAAGTAGGCACAATATCCGAATAAATGCCCCTTGGTATGTACTTAAAAACCTCTGGTTCGAGAATTTGAATCCCGGTAAACATCAAAGGCGGTTTTTGGTCGGGTAGTTTGGAATTCCTTTCGGGAAATCCTTTTCCAAATCCCCGAATCTGTCCATTTTCAACGATTACTTCGGTGAATTTTTCAAAGTTTGCATTTTCCTTTAAAACCATGGTTGCCAAGGCATTGTTTTCTCTGTGAGTCTTAAGAGCCTCCCGAATATCTATATCGGTCACGATCTTTCCATTTGCAACAAGAAAGGTCTCATTTTCTAGTTGATCCCTTGCGTTATCCAACGCGCCGGCTGTGCCCAAGATATTTGGTTCTTCGTAAGTATATTCAATCGAAACACCAAAGTCGCTTCCATCACCAAGAGCTTTCTTAATAGAATTTGGTTGATGATGAAGGTTAACAACTATGTCTGTAAAGCCATATTTTGCAATATATTCAGCGACGTACCCGACGAGCGGTTTACCTAAAAAGGGAATCGCGGGCTTTGTTCGATCAATCGTTAAAGGAAATAGCCGTGTGCCAAAACCGGCGGCTAAAATCATTGCTTTCATCTTTTCGATTTATTCTTACGGACGTTCCGAGGCATGTCTTAATAAACGATTTTTACTTTCATTAAAGTAACGATTTTAGTGTCTAAATGCAAATTTGCTAAAACGGATCGTAACCATAGAATTACAATAAAACCATCGCGAGAATGTGCATTTAAGTGTGGCTGTAAAAATAGGAAAAAAAAGTCGTTCGAGTGTCTTCATTGGAAGTTGAGTTGGGCGTTTCTAAATCGATTACTTCACCTGAAATATGAAGTGTCCTTTAAAATAACTACGTAGTCGATAGATGTTTAGGTCATTTCTCTTCTTCGAAACCACCATAGAATCAACCTTAATCACAGAAATATTTACTATAAAAAAAGAATATCTTTTGTGAAAATAATAGAGAATCAGTTTGATGTTTTGTGTGATATATATCTTGTCAAGTAACGAGTTCCCGATATCAAAAACAAAAGAGAAACTGATTTAAGGAGAGAATATGAGAAAGAGTCCGTTAGGTCGCCATTCAGATATTGTTATACAAGCTGCAGGAGATGAAACCCTGATTTACGATCTAAAAACCAATAAGGCTTATTGCCTCAATGAATCATCATCTGCCATATGGAAACTTTGTGATGGCAACAGATCGGTATCAGAAATGAGCTTCGAAATGAGCAAACGTATGAACGCTCAAATCAGTGAAGATTTTATTTGGCTCGCACTTGAACAATTTGACAAAGACGGTTTAGTAGTCGGAAAACTTGAGCCAAACGTAAGATTTACGGGGATGTCGAGAAGAGAAGTTATCAGAACGATCGGGTTTGCATCGGCAGTTGCATTACCTATTGTCAGTTCAATCGTGGCTCCAGAAGCTTCAATGGCGCAGTCTGGTGGCATTGGGTTACTTGGACAATGTTTTGCCACCTCTGGTCAACAAGGTAACTGTAATCCGGGACTGAAATGTCTTGGTACAAAGACCATTGCAACTGCTACGGGTACAATTCCAACGGGTATTAACCAATGTTGTGATCCCTCTTCGAGTATACTTAGCGGGACGGGCTACGCTAGTAGTCCATGTGGTAGCCTTAATCCATCCTGTGGCGGTATTGCGCCCACGCCTGCTCCACCAGACCCAAATTGCGGTGCTCTTTTTACCTGTACGTTTACGTCCTAAAGGGCAACTGAATTTTGCTAAAATTATTTCCTTTTTTTGGGGGGGGGGAGGATTTCTCTCCCTTCTTTTTCATCTTGCAAGAAAATTTAAGCTATCTCTTTACATTACAATTCTTTTAAGTTTCATTATAATGACTACGAGCGAATTAATTAATGAAACAGAATTCAGTAATATTATTTTTTGTCGATGGTTTGGGAATCGGCGAGGAAAACGAATTTAATCCTCTGACGCTCACGGAAGACTTAGAACCTCTGAATAACTTCGTAGGAAAAAAAACCAAAATATACGGTGGCGGAGTGCTAACTCCTACTGACGTGCGTTTGGGCGTAGAGGGAAGACCGCAAAGTGCGTCAGGTCAAACAGCAATCTATACGGGGCTTAACGCTCCAAAAATTAACGGAGGACACAAGCATGGCTTTCCAAATGAAAAGCTGCGTGAGTTGATAATTAAAAGTTCGATATTTCTACAACTTAAGAATATGGGGATCAGAGAAATTGCCTTCGCGAATGCATACACGCCAGAGTTTTTTAAAGGAACACCTCGTTGGAAGTCTGCCACGACTTGTTCTGTCGAGGCAGCAGGTATGCAATTTCGAAAGCTGCCTGATTTGTTAGGAGGAAAGGCGATTTTTCATGATTTTACGAATCGACAACTTATCGAATATGGGATTGACGTTCCCGAATT
>Ga0114931_10006233_pt1 | contig 14671 bp, 11 predicted proteins | sample 2SBtaG_FD_89579 | JGI IMG/M metagenome (GOLD analysis project Ga0114931, IMG submission 89579) | Deep subsurface microbial communities from Kolumbo volcano to uncover new lineages of life (NeLLi) - 2SBTROV14_V59a metaG | ecosystem: Environmental > Aquatic > Marine > Volcanic | place: Kolumbo...
ACGTGCAGATGACGGTGAGTCTGATTGCGCCGATCGCGATGGAAGAGGGTCTGCGTTTTGCGATCCGTGAAGGCGGCCGCACCGTGGGTGCCGGCGTCGTCGCGAAGATCCTCGAGTAAGTAGGCGCCAAGAGGCACGGAGTTAAGTCCTGAGAACCGGGCTGGCACGATTTCGATCGGCCGGCCCGTGTTTGTCAGTACTTGAGGTTGTTTCAGGCCAGTAGCTCAATTGGCAGAGCGGCGGTCTCCAAAACCGCAGGTTGGGGGTTCGATTCCCTCCTGGCCTGCCATCTCCAGCATGGTTCGATATTGGAAAAATGGCAGATAGCATTAAATTCAGTTTCGCTTTAATCCTGACGGCGGCATCGATCGGCGGGTTCTATTACTTTGGCGACCAGTCCCTGTTGCTGCGGGTGATCGGGCTCCTGGTGATGGCATCTGTCGTTGCGGCAATCGCCTTACAGACCCAGACCGGCAAGGCCGCCTGGGCCTTTATCGGCGATGCCAGGATGGAGGTGCGGAAGGTCGTATGGCCCACCATGAAGGAGACCCGTCAAACGACGTTGGTCGTCATGGCTATGGTGGTCGTGATTGCTATCATCCTCTGGCTGGTGGATGTCTTTTTTCTGTGGGCGGTGCAAACGCTCACGGGCGCTGGAGGTTAACGCGTCATGTCGATGAGATGGTATGTCCTGCATGTATATTCCGGGTTTGAACAACAGGCCCTGCGTTCCCTGAGGGAGCGCATTTCCGGTAGCCCGCTGGCCGAGTGCTTTGGCGATGTGCTGCTCCCGACCGAAGAGGTCGTGGAAATGAAGGCCGGTCAGAAGCGTAAGAGCGACCGCAAGTTTTTCCCGGGTTATCTCCTGATTCAAATGGAGATGAACGACGATACCTGGCATCTCGTCAATGAGGTCCCCAAGGTCATGGGCTTTATCGGCGGTACGAGCGATCGTCCGGCGCCGATCACCGACAAGGAGGCCCAGCGCATCATCGACCGGATCCAGGAGGGCGTCGAGAAGCCCAAGCCGAAGATCCTGTTCGAGCCGGGCGAGGTCGTGCGCGTCATCGACGGTCCGTTCATGGACTTCAGCGGTGTCGTCGAAGAGGTCAACTACGAGAAGAGCCGTCTGCGCGTTGCCGTGACGATCTTCGGACGCTCCACCCCGGTGGAACTCGAATTCGGTCAGGTCGAGAAGGGCTGACGAATAAGCATTTTGCCGGGCGCATGAGTTAGGGAGCGCGGCCGGTTTTATTAGCGGGAAGCAACGGTGACTTCGGTTGCCTGAACAATCAGATGGGGAGCCGAAAGGCGTTTGCACCCGGGAGACATTGAAAAATGGCAAAAAAGGTTAGTGCATATATCAAACTGCAGGTGGCGGCCGGCAAGGCCAACCCGAGTCCGCCTGTCGGCCCGGCGCTGGGTCAGCACGGCGTCAACATCATGGAGTTCTGCAAGGCGTTCAACGCCGCGACTCAGAACCTGGAAGCCGGTTTGCCCATTCCCGTGGTCATCACGGTCTATGCGGATCGCAGCTTCACGTTCATCACCAAGACCCCTCCGGCATCCGTGCTGCTGAAGAAGGCCGCGGGCATCTCTTCGGGCAGCCCGACGCCGAACACCAAGAAGGTTGCCAAGGTCTCGCGCGCTCAGCTTGAAGAGATCGCGACCACCAAGCAACCGGATCTGACCGCGGCCGATATGGACGCCGCTGTCCGCACGATCGCTGGTACCGCCCGCAGCATGGGCATTGAAACGGAGGGTGTCTGAAATGGCAAAGTTGTCCAAGCGCGCAAGAATGATTGGTGAGAAGGTCGAGCGCGGCCGTCAATACGCCATCGATGAGGCACTGGATCTGGTCAAGTCTACCTCCAGCGTCAAATTCAATGAAAGCGTTGACGTCAGCGTCAACCTCGGCGTCGATCCCCGTAAGTCCGACCAGGTCGTTCGCGGTTCGACCGTGCTGCCCAAGGGCACCGGCAAGACCGTTCGCGTCGCCGTCTTCGCCCAGGGCCCGAATGCCGATATCGCGACCGCCGCTGGCGCCGACATCGTCGGTTTCGAGGACCTTGCGGAACAGGTCAAGTCCGGCAATATGGACTTCGATCTCGTCATCGCGACCCCGGACGCCATGCGTATCGTCGGTCAGCTCGGTCAGATCCTCGGTCCGCGCGGCCTCATGCCTAATCCCAAGGTCGGTACGGTCACGACCGACGTCAAGACCGCTGTCGAGAACGCCAAGGCTGGTCAGGTCCAATACCGGACCGATAAGGGCGGCATCATTCATTGTTCAATCGGCAAGGTCAGCTTTCCGGTCGAGGATCTCAAGGTCAACCTATCGGCCCTGCTGGATGCCCTAAGCAAGGCCAAGCCCAGCACTGCCAAAGGCGTCTATATGAAAAAGGTCGCCGTGAGCAGCACCATGGGGCCAGGTATCGCGATCGACCAGTCGAGCTTGTCGGTCTGAATTAAAGCATTTTAGGGTCCGGGGCTGCGGCTTCGGACCCAGAACTTTGGTCTCCGGCCGGATTCGTCCGACCGGGTACGTCAAAGACCGCAGGTGCGCCAAGTTTATTGGAACAAGGCGTTTAATGGATCGTAAGATCCGCCTGCGTAGACGGTATACCAACACAGGATTTCCTGAACGAGGGTTGCCGTAAAGGGGGGACGCAAAACACCGTGTCCTGAGCAGTAACTGCCAGGCCCTGTCTTAGACAGCGGTCAGGCAGAAATGAATGGAGGTAATCCCTTGTTAACACTGGGAGAAAAAGAGGCGATTGTTGAGGCCGTAGCCGAGCGTGCGCAAACCGCACAGTCCGCGCTGGCGGCTGAATACAGTGGTCTGACCGTGGGTGACATGACGGCCCTGCGCGAGAGCGCCCGTGAAGCGGGTGTGTTTTTGCGCGTGGTCAAGAACACCCTGGCCCGGCGTGCGCTTAGCGAAACCGAATTCTCCATGATGGCGGACTTCCTTAAGGGCCCGCTGATCCTGGCTTTTTCGGTCGATGGGCCATCGTCGGCCGCCCGTGTGCTGACGGAGTTCGCCAAGAAAAACGATAAGCTGGTCATTCGTGTCGTCGCTTTGCCGGGTCAGTTGTTGACCGCGGCCGACGCCCCGGCCCTGGCCAAGATGCCGACCAAGGATGAGGCGATCAGTACGCTGATGGCCGTTATGAAGGCGCCTGTCGAGAAACTTGCGCGTACGATCAACGAGGTCCCAGGCAAACTGGTCCGCACCGTTGCGGCGGTTCGCGATTCCAAGGCCGCTTGATCTCAGCACCCGTTCAGACCCTAAACAACACTTTTACACTTTTTGGAGAAAATCATGGCTGTTACGAAAGAAGATATCCTGGAAACGATTGGCAACATGACCGTTATCGAGGTCGTTGACCTGATCTCCGCGATGGAAGAGAAGTTTGGCGTTTCCGCTGCCGCTGCCGTCGCTGTTGCCGCCCCCGCCGCTGGTGGTGATGCCGCCGCTGCTGAAGAGAAGACCGAGTTCGACGTCGTGCTTGCCAGCTTTGGCGAAAACAAGGTCGGCGTCATCAAGGCCGTTCGCGCCATCACCGGTCTGGGCCTGAAGGAAGCCAAGGATGCCGTCGAGGGTGCCCCTTCCACTCTGAAGGAAGGCATTTCGAAGGACGAGGCCGAGGAGCTCAAGAAGCAGCTTGAAGAGGCCGGTGCCAAAGTCGAACTCAAGTAAGGACGCATTGTCACTGCTTGATTTGAGTGACCTGCAGGACGTGCACGTGGAATTATCCACGGGCGCGTCCTGCGGGCATTCCGTGCTTGTCGGATGACTGCGAACCCCATGGCTCCCGGTTGGAGTGCCTGATCGGAGTGAGGGAACGCAGTGATTTAGAGATCCCGTCAGGCGGAAATTATAGATGAATTTTCGGGTAAAGCGACTCATTGGATTGAGCGCGCAGAATATAACGCTGTAGCGGGATTTACCCTGTTGTTCGATGACCTAAGTGTCATCGAATTGTATCGCAGATGCGAAACCAAATTTGTGCTGAGGAATCCAGATGGCCTATTCGTTTACCGAGAAAAAATGCATCCGAAAGAATTTTGGCAAACGTCCCAGCGTGCTCGACGTTCCTTATCTTCTGGAGACCCAGATTCAGTCCTATCAATCGTTCCTCCAGACCGGCCTGACCGAAAAGGAGCGCGAGGCCAAGGGACTGCAAGCTGCGTTCACCTCGGTATTTCCCATCTCGAGCTTTTCCGGTAACGCCGAACTCGAGTTTGTTAGCTACACGTTGGGCGAGCCCGCATTCGACGTCAGCGAGTGCCAGCTGCGCGGTGTGACCTATTCCGCTCCGCTACGCGTCAAGGTCCGTCTCAGGCTTTTCGAGAAGGGCACCGGCGGCAAGTCCAAGGATGCCAAGGAGGTCAAGGAGGTCAAGGAGCAGGAAGTCTTCATGGGCGAGATTCCGCTCATGACCCGCAACGGCACCTTCATCATCAACGGCACCGAGCGTGTCGTGGTTTCCCAGTTGCACCGCTCCCCTGGCGTGTTTTTCGATCACGACAAGGGCAAGACTCATTCGTCCGGGAAGATCCTCTATTCCGCCCGCGTCATTCCCTACCGTGGCTCGTGGCTCGACTTCGAGTTCGATCCGCTGGATGTCGTCTACGTTCGTATCGACCGCCGTCGCAAGTTGCCTGCGACGGTGCTGCTGCGCGCCATGGGCTACAGCAATCAGGACATCCTCGATGAGTTCTTCGAGACCGATACCATTCGCATCGAGAGCGATGAGGTCCGTCTGGACTTGATTCCGGAGCGCCTGCGTGGCGAAACGCTTAGCTTCGATATCCTTGGTGCCGACGGCGAGGTTATCGCCGAGGCGGGTCGTCGCATCACGGCGCGTCACGTCCGCACGATGGAGAAGGTCGGTCTTAGTTCGATCGCCGTTCCCTCCGAGTTCCTGGTCGGCAAGAGTCTGGCCCACGATGTCATCGATATGGAGACGGGCGAACTGCTCGAACTCAATGAGATGCGCGTCGAGGCCAACACCGCGCTGACGGCCGAGATCATCGATCATCTGCGGGCCTCCGGTGTCAAGGAGATCAAGGTTCTGTACACCAATGAACTCGACCGCGGCGCCTTCATTTCGGAGACCCTACGCGTCGATTCGACCGTTGATCAGCTGGACGCCCTCGTAGAAATCTATCGCATGATGCGTCCTGGCGAGCCGCCGACCAAAGAGGCCGCAGAGCATCTGTTCGACAATTTGTTTTTTAGCCCAGACCGCTACGATCTATCTGTTGTCGGCCGCATGAAGTTCAATCGCCGTCTCGATCGCTCCGAGGTTGAAGGTCCCGGTATTCTGGTCGACGGTTACCGTCTGGCCAATGCCTTCGCTTCTTATGACGACGCCGAGACCTTCAGCGAGAACGAGGTCACCAAAGACGAACTCATCGTTATCCGTCAGCTCGAGGCCCGTAACGACACGACATACAAGACCTGGGGCGAGATCAAGACCGCGCTGCCTTCCTGGGGTTCGGACATCCTCGATGTTCTCAAGGAACTGATCTCGATCAAGAATGGCCGTGGCGCCGTTGACGATATCGATCACCTCGGTAATCGCCGCATCCGTTGCGTCGGCGAGATGGTCGAGAATCAGTTCCGCGTCGGTCTGGTCCGTGTCGAGCGCGCCGTACGCGAGCGCTTGGCGATGGCCGAGGCCGAGGGCCTGATGCCCAAGGATATGATCAATGCCAAGCCGGTCACTGCGGTCGTCAAGGAGTTCTTCGGTTCCAGCCAGTTGTCCCAGTTCATGGATCAGAACAACCCGCTGTCCGAGGTCACGCATAAGCGTCGCGTCTCCGCGCTCGGCCCTGGCGGTCTGACCCGCGAACGCGCCGGCTTTGAGGTCCGCGACGTGCACCCGACCCATTACGGCCGCGTCTGCCCGATCGAGACCCCTGAAGGTCCGAACATCGGTCTGATCAACTCGCTGTCCGTCTATGCCCGCACCAATGATTACGGCTTCCTCGAGACGCCGTATCGTAAGGTCGTCGACAGCCAGGTCACGGACGAGATCGTCTATCTGTCGGCCATTGAGGAAGGGCGTTATGTTATCGCCCAGGCCAGCGCCGCGTTGGACGAAAAGGGCAACATCACGGGTGACCTGGTCTCCTGCCGTATGCAGAATGAGTTCACGATGAAGTCCCCGGATCAGATCCAATATATGGACGTGTCGCCGAAGCAGATTGTATCGGTCGCGGCCTCGCTGATCCCGTTCCTTGAGCACGATGACGCCAACCGAGCGCTCATGGGTTCGAACATGCAACGTCAGGCCGTCCCGACTCTGCGCGCCGACAAGCCGCTGGTCGGTACCGGTATGGAACGCGCCGTGGCCGTCGACTCCGGTGTGACCGTGACCGCCGAGCGTGGCGGTGTCGTTGATGCCGTTGATGCCGGTCGTATCGTGGTCCGCGTCAATGACGACGAGGCCATCGCGGGTGAACCGGGTGTCGATATCTATAACCTGATCAAGTATACGCGATCCAACCAGAACACCTGCATCAACCAGCGTTCGCTGGTCGCGCCGGGCGACATCATCGCCAGGGGCGACGTGCTGGCCGACGGTTCGTCGACCGACATGGGCGAACTGGCCTTGGGTCAGAATATGCTGGTGGCCTTCATGCCTTGGCACGGTTACAACTTCGAGGACTCCATTCTGATCTCGGAGCGTGTCGTCGAGGAGGATCGTTATACCTCGATCCACATTGAGGAGATCACCTGTGTGGCCCGCGACACCAAGCTGGGTTCGGAAGAGGTGTCTTGTGACATCCCTAACGTCAGCGAGTCGGCCCTGGCCAACCTCGACGAGTCGGGTATCGTTTATATCGGCGCCGAAGTTCAACCGGGCGACATCCTGGTCGGTAAGGTCACGCCCAAGGGCGAGACACAACTGACTCCGGAAGAGAAACTGCTGCGTGCGATCTTCGGCGAGAAGGAATCGGACGTGAAAGACACGTCTTCCCGCGTGTCGTCCGGCATGAGCGGCACCGTCATCGACGTCCGCGTATTCACGCGCGACGGTGTCGAGAAGGATGCCCGCGCCCGCCAGATCGAAGAGGCCGAAATGGCCAAGGTCAAAAAGGACCTCGAGGATCAGTACCGCATCCTGGAAAGCGACATCCTGTCTCGTATGGAGCGGTTCCTGCGTAACAAGACTGCCGACAAGGGACCGGATGGCCTCAAGAAGGATACCAAGATCAGTAAGTCCTATCTGGCTTCCCTGAAGCCGGATCAGTGGGCCGAGATCTGTCTGTCCGACGAAAAGCACAACGTTCGGCTTGAAGAAATGAACGCCCAGCGCCAGAAGCTGCGCAAGACTTTCGACGAGAAGTTCGAGGACAAGCGCCGTCGTCTGACTGCAGGCGACGATCTGGCGCCTGGCGTGCTCAAGATGGTCAAGGTTTATCTGGCCGTCAAGCGCCGCATTCAGCCCGGTGACAAGATGGCCGGCCGTCACGGTAACAAGGGTGTTATCTCCCAGATCGTTCCGGTCGAGGACATGCCCTTCATGGCCGATGGCACCCCCGTCGACGTCGTCCTGAACCCGCTCGGCGTGCCGTCGCGTATGAACGTCGGACAGGTCCTCGAGACCCATTTGGGCTGGGCCGCCAAAGGCATGGGCCTCAGGATCGGCAAGGCGCTCAATCAGCAGGTCAAGATCGGCGAACTGCGCGAACTTCTGGAAAAGGTCTACAACACCAGCGGTCATCCCGAAGATATCGCCTCGCTGACAGACGAAGAGGTCCTGAGTTTGGCCGGCAACCTGCGCCGTGGCGTTCCGACCGCGACGCCGGTCTTCGACGGCGCCTCGGAAGAGGACATTCAGCTCATGCTGGATATCGCAGGCCTGCCCAAGACCGGACAGACCACCTTGATCGACGGCCGCACCGGAGAGACATTCGACCGCGAAGTCACCGTTGGCTATATGTACATGCTGAAGCTCAATCACCTTGTCGATGACAAGATGCATGCTCGCTCGACCGGACCTTACAGCTTGGTTACGCAGCAGCCTCTGGGTGGTAAGGCGCAGTTCGGTGGACAGCGCTTCGGAGAGATGGAAGTCTGGGCACTCGAGGCCTATGGCGCGTCCTATACCCTGCAGGAAATGCTGACCGTGAAGTCGGACGACGTCCAGGGGCGTACCTCTATGTACAAGAATATCGTGGATGGGGATCATCGCATGGAGGCCGGCATGCCCGAGTCCTTCAACGTACTGCTCAAGGAAATCAAGGCCTTGGGTATCGATGTCGAGCTGGAGTGATCCTCCGAGCCCGATTGGAATTGCGAGACGACACGAACTGTCGGCCCCATTGAGATTTACTGAGGAGAACTGGCCTTGAAAAACCTATTAAACCTGTTAAAGCAGCCCCAGGAAGACTTTAACGCGATCCGGATCGGGCTGGCCTCGCCGGCCAAGATTCGCTCCTGGTCCTATGGCGAGGTCAAAAAGCCGGAAACGATCAACTATCGTACCTTCAAGCCCGAGCGTGACGGCCTGTTTTGCGCCAAGATCTTCGGTCCGGTCAAGGATTACGAGTGCCTTTGCGGCAAGTACAAGCGTCTCAAGCATCGCGGCGTCATCTGCGAGAAGTCCGGTGTCGAAGTCACGGTCGCCAAGGTCCGCCGCGAGCGCATGGGCCATATCGAGCTGGCCAGCCCCGTCGCCCACATCTGGTTCCTGAAGTCGCTGCCGTCCCGTATGGGGCTGCTGCTCGACATGACGCTGCGCGACATCGAACGCATTCTCTACTTCGAGGCCTTCGTGGTCATCGATCCTTGCTTGGATCCGACCCAGGATCCGGACAAGGTCGAACTCAAGAAGGGGCAGCTTCTGACCGACGAGCAGTACCTCGACGCGATCGAGGCCTATGGCGATACCTTCAAGGCCGCTATGGGCGCCGAGGCGATTCAGGGGCTGCTGCAGGCGATCAATATCGACGAAGAGCTCAAGCGGCTACGCGAGGAAATCAACGAGTCCGGTTCCGAGACCCGGATCAAGAAGCTCAGCAAGCGCCTGAAGCTTCTGGAGGCATTCAAGAATTCCGACAATCGTCCCGAGTGGATGATCATGTCCGTGCTGCCGGTGTTGCCGCCGGAGCTGCGTCCGCTGGTTCCGCTGGATGGCGGCCGTTTCGCGACATCGGATCTCAACGACCTCTATCGCCGGGTCATCAACCGTAACAACCGCCTGAAGCGTCTGCTCGATCTCAACGCGCCGGACATCATCGTGCGTAACGAGAAGCGCATGCTCCAGGAGGCCGTCGACGCGCTGCTCGACAACGGTCGTCGCGGCAAGGCCATCACCGGCAGCAGCAAGCGCCCGCTGAAGTCCCTGGCCGACATGATCAAGGGCAAGCAGGGTCGTTTCCGTCAGAACCTGCTCGGCAAGCGCGTCGACTACTCTGGCCGTTCGGTCATCGTGGTCGGACCGACGCTGCGCCTGCAACAGTGCGGCCTGCCCAAGAAGATGGCCCTCGAACTGTTCAAGCCGTTCATCTTCAGCAAGCTCGAGCGCCGTGGTCTCGCCACCACGATCAAGGCTGCCAAGAAGATGGTCGAGCGCGAGGGACCGGAAATCTGGGACATCCTCGAAGAGGTTATCCGCGAACATCCGGTCATGTTGAACCGTGCCCCGACGCTTCATCGTCTCGGTATCCAGGCCTTCGAGCCCAAGCTCGTCGAGGGTAAGGCCATCCAACTGCATCCGCTCGTTTGCACGGCCTTCAACGCCGACTTCGACGGTGACCAGATGGCTGTCCACGTACCGCTGTCGCTTGAGGCCCAGCTCGAAGTTCGCGCCCTCATGATGTCGACCAACAACGTACTGTCCCCGGCCAACGGTGACCCGATCATCGTACCGTCGCAGGACGTCGTTCTGGGTCTTTATTACATGAGCCGCGTGCGAGTCGGCGCCAAGGGCGAGGGCATGCGCTTCGCGGACATCGAGGAGCTGCGCCGCGCCTATGACAATCGTGTCGTCGAGCTTAACGCCCGCATCATACTGCGTACCCGCGAGGTCACGATCGACGAGGAGGGTAACCGCACGGAGCGCATGCGCCGTGTCGAGAACACCACCGTCGGCCGCGCCCTGCTGTTTGATATCGTGCCCGATGGTCTCCCGTACGAAGTCGTCGACCAGGATATGACCAAGAAGGCGATCTCGAATCTCGTCAACTCGTCCTATCGTAAGGTGGGTCTGAAGGAGACCGTCATTTTCGCCGACCAGCTCATGTACATGGGCTTCGAATTCTCGACCCGTGCGGGTGTGTCGATCTGCGTCAACGATATGAACATCCCTGACGAGAAGGGGGCTATCATTGACTCCGCCGAAGCCGAGGTCAACGAAATCGAGGAGCAGTACACCTCGGGTCTCGTGACCAACGGCGAGCGCTACAACAAGGTCATCGATATCTGGTCGCACACCAACGATCAGGTCGCCAAGGCCATGATGTCCCGTCTCGGCAAAGAGACCGTCACCGATTCCGAAGGCAACGAGGTCGACCAGAAGTCTTTTAACTCGATCTTCATGATGGCGGATTCGGGTGCTCGTGGTAGCGCGGCCCAGATTCGCCAGCTCGCCGGTATGCGTGGCCTCATGGCCAAGCCGGACGGTTCGATTATCGAGACGACGATCACGGCAAACTTCCGTGAAGGTCTGGACGTGTTGCAGTACTTCATCTCGACCCACGGTGCTCGTAAGGGTCTTGCCGATACGGCGCTGAAGACCGCCAACTCCGGATACCTGACCCGCCGTCTCGTCGACGTCGCCCAGGATCTGGTCGTGACGGACGTCGATTGCGGCACTTCGCATGGCCTGACCATCAGCCATATCGTCGAGGGCGGCGAAATCGTCGAAACCCTCGGTGCACGAGTGTTGGGCCGCGTCGTATTGAACGACGTTCATTATCCCGGCACTGCCGAGGTCCTGTTCCCGGCCGGTACGCTGATCGACGAGAAGGTGGTTATCACCCTTGAGGCCGAAGGTATCGAGAGCATTGAAGTACGTTCTCCGATCACCTGCGACAACCGTTACGGTGTCTGCGCAACCTGCTACGGTCGTGACCTGGCCCGCGGCCATATCGTGAATATCGGCGAGGCTGTCGGCGTCATCGCGGCTCAGTCCATCGGTGAGCCGGGTACGCAGCTGACCATGCGTACCTTCCACATCGGCGGCGCGGCATCGCGTTCCGTGACGGCCAACAATATCCAGACCAAGACCAAGGGTAGCGCTCACCTCAAAAACATCAAGATCGTTCAGCACAGCAGTGGCAACAACGTCGCTGTGTCGCGTTCGGGTGAACTGACGATCACCGATGTCAACGGTCGTGAGCGCGAGCGTTACAAGGTCCCTTACGGCGCCGTCATCTCCGTCAGCGAAGGCGACGAGATCGAGGTCGGTCAGATTCTGGCGACCTGGGATCCGCATACGCACCCGGTTATCACCGAGGTGGCCGGTTCGGCCATGTTCTCCGACTTCATCGACGGTGTTACCGTGCGTCAGCAGACCGACGACGTGACCGGCCTGTCGAGCATGGTCGTGACCGATCCGAAGTCTCGTGGCGCAGCCGCCAAGGACCTGCGTCCGATGGTTAAGATCGTCGACGAAAACGGCGATGACCTGTGCTTCCCGGGTACCGAAATCCCGGCGACCTACTCGCTGCCGCCCGGCGCCATTATCAGTCTCAGCGACAAGGCTTCGGTCGGCGCCGGTGACGTTATCGCGCGTATCCCGCAGGAGTCCTCCAAGACCCGTGACATCACGGGTGGTCTGCCCCGCGTGGCCGACCTCTTCGAGGCCAGGAAGCCTAAGGATCCCGCCATCATGGCTGAGATCTCCGGTACCGTGGCTTTCGGTAAAGACACCAAGGGCAAGCAGCGCCTGATCATTATCGGTGAGGAAGGTGAGCGTTACGAAGGCCTGATTCCGAAGTTCCGGACCATCAACGTCTTCGAAGGCGAACACGTCGAGAAGGGCGAGGTCATTGTCGATGGCGCACCAGTGCCGCACGACATCCTGCGTCTGCGCGGTGTCAGCGCCCTGGCCGAGTACATCGTCAAGGAGGTTCAGGACGTCTACCGTCTGCAGGGCGTGAAGATCAACGATAAGCACATCGAGGTTATTGTCCGCCAGATGCTGCGCAAGGTTGAGATCACGGCTGCTGGCGACACCAACTTCCTCAAGGGCGAGCAGGTCGAGCGTGCGACGGTCCTCAACGCTAATGACGAAGTAGAGGCCGACGGCAAGATGACAGCCGTCTACGATCCGGTCCTTCTAGGTATCACCAAGGCGTCGCTTGCAACCGACTCCTTCGTGTCGGCCGCTTCCTTCCAGGAGACCACGCGAGTCCTGACCGAGGCCGCAGTCAACGGCAAGGAAGACTACCTGCGCGGTCTCAAGGAGAACGTCATCGTGGGTCGTTTGATCCCGGCCGGTACCGGTCTTGCGTATCATACTGATCGCAAGCGCCGCGAAGAGCAGAATCTCATCGAGGAAGCCGAGGCCGAGAAGCAGCCCACGACCAGTGAGGTCGAGGCCGCGTTGAGAGAGGCCCTCAACGCAGAATGATCCTGAATCCGAGGTTGTGCGCGCTTTGGTGAAAGTGTGCGCGCAACTCCGGAATTTATTGCAATCAAATCAGGATCGAATCGCCGGAACGCCTTGCGAACCGGCTGATTTTCTAGCATAATTCACCGTCACGCGCCCGTAGCTCAGCTGGATAGAGTACCTGGCTACGAACCAGGCGGTCGGGAGTTCGAATCTCTCCGGGCGCGCCAATTTTTAATAAAAATAACAATAGGTTATAGAATTATCTCTAACCGTTTATCTAGTGCACACAAAATCACTGTGGGCATTATGCGGGCGGATATTTAGTAGAAACAGAGACATACAAGTCTGTGTGAAGTAATCCCACCCGTCATCATAATAATTTCATCTCTTTATAAATCAACTGCTTATCGAAAATACAACCACCTGGCGTTAAGCCAGGTGGTTCTTGCTGTGCTTCCTACCCAGCCCACGTTGAGATATACGCGATACCATAGGTATTGTAATAATCCCACAAAAGGGCGAGCTTGATAATGGTAACATATATGCTACTATTGGCCGATGATAGAAGTTAGAGAGTACCTTGACGAGAAGGGAGGTAGTCCCTACGGCAAATGGTTTAATCGCCTAGACGCGACGGCCGCGGTCAAGGTGGCAACGGCGATACATAGAATGGAGCAAGGCAATTTTTCTAATGTTAAAGGCGTAGGTGCCGGTGTCTATGAGTACCGGATTGATTTTGGCCCGGGCTATAGGATTTATTTCGGTAAGGACGGAGACCAGTTGGTGATATTGCTCGCTGGTGGCACCAAAAAGCGCCAGGATGCGGACATTGCCGCCGCAAAAGAATTTTGGCAGGACTATAAACGACGGAAACGTCAAGAGGTGAAATGATGGCCCTAACGAAAGATTTTAAAGAAACCATACAAGTGCGCGCGCAACGCGATCCAGCGTTTCGTAAGGCGCTGCTACAAGAAGGCATCGAATGTATGCTCGCCGGTGACATTGATACCGGCAAAGCGGTGCTACGTGACTATATCAATGCAACGATTGGGTTTGAGGAGTTGGCTGAGGTTTTCGATAAGTCAAGCAAAAGCCTCATGCGTATGTTTGGGCCGAAAGGCAATCCCCAGGCAAGTAATCTATTCGCAATAATTAGCTATCTGCAGGAACAGGAAGGAATACACCTTGAAGTGAAAGCCCGTAAGGTGGCATAACACGTTACATATGCCGAGAGACGTGGCCGCTAACGTTTAGTGTTTCTGCAAACCATACAGGCAGATTTTCATGGATGAATATAAAATCAAAATCGTTGCCGACGACCGCGAACGCAGTGACCCATTAAAAAGCCCCAGTCGAAAGATTGGGGCTTTTTATTTTCCACCAAAAAGTTTCGAGCCGCTGGCCATAGCGGATAGGGAGGAGGTTTGAAAAATTTGCCTTGAACAGATTTCAACATCACGAAGTGAAGGCCCGAAGGGCAGCGCACAAGGAAGTGCACTGTAATCCTTCCGGGCGCGCCACCTTTATGCGGACGAAGCCATCGAATTAGGGTTCGACAACACTGTTTGTGCATTCGATTCAGCAACAGACAAAAGATTGTGTTTCTGACCAACGATTACACACTCCCGGCAGAAGCGATTACCGAGTTATATCGTTACCGCTGGCATGGCGAAACAACACCATTAAGTCCCATTAAGTCAACGGCAGACAGAATGCGATAACTTGAATTCCCGTTATCGAGAAAAAGTTATCGAGGAAATATTATCGAGGAAATGCTGATAGAGGGCGGCATCCTGCTGTTTGAGCCGGGCGCGCAGAGGCATGTTGTCTTGTTGTGTGTGTCCGGAAGAAGGATGCAGGCGACTGTGTTGTAGCAGGTACAGGGTATGGTAGCTGCAGGGGCAGGCTGAATGGTCACTGGCGGGTTGGGGCAGGATGTTGGTTAGGCCCGGTTTTTTCAGCAACATCCAGGCGGGGAATGACTGCGGCGGTAGTTCGGGGTCCAGTTCCAGGAAGCACTCCCATTGATGGCGAAGTTCGTGATTGCTGCTGGATTCCATGGCGTCAGTTTGTTGCGGGAAGCGCCAGCA
>Ga0114931_10006234_pt1 | contig 14670 bp, 15 predicted proteins | sample 2SBtaG_FD_89579 | JGI IMG/M metagenome (GOLD analysis project Ga0114931, IMG submission 89579) | Deep subsurface microbial communities from Kolumbo volcano to uncover new lineages of life (NeLLi) - 2SBTROV14_V59a metaG | ecosystem: Environmental > Aquatic > Marine > Volcanic | place: Kolumbo...
AGTCGCCGTTTCCCGGCCGACCCCACACGAGAGGACGCCCGACCCGTGCCCGATGAATCACCCCAGCGCGTCGCCCTCATCACGGGCGCCAGCCGAGGCATCGGCCGCGCCATCGCCCTGCGCTTGGCCGCCCTCGGTCGTCACGCCGTGCTTGTCAGCCGCAAGCGCGGGCCGCTCACCGAAGTGCAGTCCCAGATCCATGACGCCGGCGGCTGCGCCACCGTCCTCCCTGTTGACATCAGCGATCCCGCCGCCTGGCGCGATGCGCTCGACGGCGCCATCCACGACCTCGGCCGCCTCGACATCCTTGTGAACAACGCCGGCGTCACCCGCGACGGTCTCGTGATGCGCATGACCGACGACGACTTCGAGTCTGTTCTCCGCACCAACCTCACATCCGCGTTCATCGCCTGCCGCAGCGCCGCCCGGGCCATGATGAAGCACCGTTTCGGCCGGATCGTCAACATCGCCTCGACCTCCGGAGTCGTGGGCAACGCCGGGCAGGCCAACTACGCCGCCAGCAAGGCCGGGCTGATCGGCCTCACCAAGTCGCTGGCCCGCGAGCTCGGCGCCAAGCGGATCACGGCCAACGTCGTCGCCCCCGGCTTCATCCAGACCGACATGACGGCCAACCTCGGGGAAGCCGTCCGCGACCGCGTCCTCGGGGCCATGGCCGTCCCCCGCCTCGGCACGCCGGACGACATCGCCGCCGCCGTTGCGTACATCTCATCAGAGGAGGCCGGCTTCCTCACCGGCCAGGTTCTCTGTGTCGACGGCGGCCTGACCATGTGCTGAGCGGGCGTCCCGCACCCACCCCGGACCATGACCTCGGTTCCGCGTTGGCGAGCCCCGCCAGCCGCGGTATAGTCCAGAATCCGGCCCAGGCCGACCCGTACGGCGACCCGCCGCCGGTCGGGGCCACACGACGACGGAGACCCAGCCGTGACCGAAGCAGAGATCGAAGCCAAGGTTCTCGACATCGTCGCCGAGCAGATGAGCGTCGATAAGAACGAGATCAAGCGCGACACCAGCTTCGTCAACGATCTCAACGCTGACAGTCTCGACACCGTCGAGCTCGTCATGGAACTCGAGGACGAGTTCGAGACCTCGATCCCCGACGACGAAGCCGAGAAGATTCAGACCGTCGGACAGGCCGTGGAATACATCCTCAAGGCCCAGGCTCAGAAGGCCTGATCCCTCCTTCGCCGGACGCTCGGCCGTCGCGCCTCGGCGGACACGGACCACTATGGCCCCCTCTCAACAGGCTGACCGACCGCGCATCGTCGTCACCGGCGTCGGCGCGGTGACCAACCTCGGGCTCGACGCCACGTCGACCTGGGACGCCATGGTGCAGGGCAAGAGCGGCGCCCGACCCATCACCGGCGACGAGTTCGCGCCGTGGACCGACGCTTGGGACGTCCGCATCGCCGGCCAGATCCTCGACTTCGACCCGGCGCCACTCCTCGACAAGCGAGCAGCACGGCGCATCGACCGCTTCGCCCAGCTCGGCCTGTGCGCCACCGCCGAAGCGATCGAGCACTCCGGTCTCGATCTGGCCCGGGAGGACACCACACGCTGCGGCGTCGTCATCGGCTCGGGCATCGGCGGCATCCAGACCATCGAAACCGGCGTGCAACTCCTCATGGAGAAAGGCCCCAGCCGGATCAGTCCCTTCACCGTCCCGCGCCTGATGGTCAACGCCTGCGCTGGGCTGGCGTCGATCCGGTGGGGCCTCCGCGGGCCCTCCAGCGCCCACGCCACGGCCTGCGCCTCCAGCGGCCACTCCATCGGCGACGCCATGCGCATCATCCAGCGCGGCGAAGCCGACGTCATGCTCGCCGGCGGCGCCGAAGCCGCCGTCAGCCCCATCTGCGTCGCCGCGTTCGCCGCCATGCGCGCCCTCACCACACGCAACGACGACCCCACCAAGGCGTCACGCCCCTTCGACCGCGACCGTGACGGCTTCCTCCTCGCCGAGGGCGCCGGCGTCCTCGTCCTCGAATCCGAACACCACGCCACGTCCCGCGGCGCGACCATCCTCGCGGAGCTCGCCGGCTACGGCGCCTCCAGCGACGCCGCCCACATCACCGCCCCGGACCCCGCGGGTGACGGCGCCATCCGATCGATGCACGCCGCACTCACCGACGCCGGCGTCACGCCCACCGATATCGACTACATCAACGCCCACGGCACCTCGACGCCGCTCGGTGACGCCGCCGAAATCGCCGCCGTCCACGCAGTCTTCGGCGATCACGCCCGAACCTCCGCCGGCGGCTCGCTCCGCATGTCCAGCACCAAGTCCATGCACGGGCACTGCCTCGGCGCCTCCGGCGGTGTCGAGATGGTCGCCTGCCTCGGCGCCATCCGCCACGGGGTAGTCCCCCCCACCATCAATCTCGACCACCCCGACGACGGCTTCGACATCAACCTCACGCCCCACACCGCCGTCGACGCCTCCGTCACCACCGTGATGAACAACACCTTCGGCTTCGGGGGCCACAACGTCACCCTGATCATCCGCCGCTACGACGCCTGAACGCTGCGGATAGATCCCTCAGCCGGGCGTCCGGCCGTTCGTCTGCGCCGCCCGTGCAGCCGATCCCACCTCCCGGCCGATACACACCGGGCATGCCCGCCGATCTCAGCGCCATCCTCAGCCTCGAAGTTCCCATCCTCATCGAGATCGGGGCCCGCAATCTCCCTGTCGAGGCGGTCCTCAACCTCGCCCCGGGCTCGATCATCGAGCTTCCCAAGGGCATCGACGAAGAACTCGAGATCAAAGTCAACAACAAGCCCATCGGCCTCGGGCGCGCCGTCAAGGTGGGTGAGAACTTCGGCGTGCGTGTGACCTTCGTCGGTGACGTCAAAGCCCGCATCGAGGCTCTCACCGGCGCTCACGAAGAAAAGAACGAAGACGAAGACCCCGAAGATCTCGCCGCCGCCCTCCTCGCCGGCCAGGTCTGACGCCGCCACACCCGACCGCTGGGACACTGCCGGGCTTGTGCGGGCGTTGCCTTTGCCCCACACTGATCCTCACCAGCCCCATCCCGAAGGCCCCACCCTGACAGAGGCGACCGATGCCCGACCGACCGCCCACCTCGAAGACCTACCGCGAGATCACCCTCTCGGCGATCATCTTCGGCGTCATCGTCGGCGCCGTCATGAACGCCGCGATCACCTACGCCGGACTGAAAATCGGGTTCACCATCGTCGGCTCCTCCATCGCCGCCGTCCTCGGCTTCGGCGTCCTCCGGGGGATCCTCCGCAAGGGCTCCATCCTCGAAGTCAACATCGCCCAGACCATCGGCTCGGCCGTCAACACCCCGAACTCCGGCGTCATCTTCACCATTCCCGTTCTCCTGCTCCTCGGTTCGCAGTACCACTTCAAGTTCGGCGACGAACGCTTCTGGCTTCTCACGGCCGCCTGCGTCGCCGGCGCTGTCCTCGGCTGCGCTTTCATCGTCCCACTCCGCAAGCAGATGCTCGATGTCGAACGCCTCCGCTTCCCCAGCGCTGTCGCCGTTGGCACGATCCTCAAGTCGCCCGGCGCCGGGCCCCGGAAATCCATCGTCCTGCTCGTCGGCATCTTCATCGCCATGCTGGTCTATCTCCCCGTCGCGCTGCCGGGGATCAAGACCCTCGCGCCCCTCGACCATCTCGACGCACTCGTCGAGCGCGGCAAGATCACGACGGACGACGCCGACCACACACGCACACTCAACCACTGGCTGACCGACCGCGCGGCGCCCGCCGGGGTCATCGCCCGCGGCCGACTCGTCCACGACAAAACGACCGCCGCCACCGACGCCGACCGCGCCGTCGCCGAGGACGCCCTCGCCTCCGCCGACACCGCCACCGGCGTCACGGACGCCATGGCCGAGGCCGCCTATCTCGCATCGATCGGCGACGCCGAGTGGTCGTCCCTCCGATCCAAGAAAGCCGGCTGGGCCGTCAAACCCCTGCCCGGCTACAGCGATCTGGACTGGCGCGTCGGCTCAGAGATCGCCGTCGGGGGCGGGTTGACCTATGAGGTCGATCACAACGCCGACGGCCGACCCGATCTCCTGCTCACCGACGAGACCCTCGATGTCGGACGCATCCTCGGCCTCCCGCCGCAGATGCTCCTCATGTTCGCCATCACCCCGCTGTCGCTCGGCGCCGGGTATCTCACCGGCCGGGCGGGCCTGCTGATCCTCGCCGGGGGCATCCTCGCCTACATCGTCCTCACGCCCGCCGCCTACTCGATGGGCTGGCTCCCCGCTCACATCGTCGCTTCGCCGCACACCGCGCCGGAGTTCGGCCGGGGCGCCTTCAACCGCCCCATCGGCATCGGCCTGCTGCTGGGCGGCGCCCTTGCCGGCGTGATCGCCTCCATGCCCGCCATGCGCCAGGCCTTCAAGAGCATCGCCGCGACCGGCAAGAGCGGCCGATCCTCCGATGAACTCGGCCTGAAAGTCCTCACCACCGCCGCGATCGCCGCCGTCGTCCTCCTCTTCTTCGCCCTCGAACTCGTCTCCGGGGGCGACACCACCGGCGGCTGGCTCGGCGGCCTCAACCCCCACGTCAAGCACCTCCTCATCGCCCTGGTCGGCGCCGCCTGGATCTGGTTCGCCGGGGTCATCATCGCCCAGTGCACCGGCATGACCGACTGGTCGCCCATCTCGGGGATGGCTCTCGTGACCATTGTTCTTGTGATGATGCTCGCCGGGAAGAACGACGTGGTCGGCGCGGTCACCATCGGCGCCGCCCTGTGCGTCGCCATCACCTGCGCCGCCGACATGATGGCCGACCTGAAAACAGGCTACATCGTCGGCGGCTCACCCAAACGGCAGCAGATCGTGGAGCTCATCTTCACCGGCATCGGGCCGGTCATCTCCATCGCCACCATCCTGTTGATCGCCCAGACCAATATCCAGACCACGGGCGTCCCCATGGGCGACGGCACCCCCACCACCGCCCCCCAGGCCCAGGCCCTCGAAGCCGTCATCACCGGCGTGCAGGGCGGCGAGATGCCCTACGCGCTCTACGGCTTCGGCGCGATCGTCGGCGGGCTGCTCGGCCTCGGCGCCTTCTCCGGGCTCGGCGTCCTCGTCGGCCTCTCCATGTACCTCCCGCTGATCTACATCCTCACCTACGGCCTGGGCTGCATCATCAACATGCTTGTTTCCAAAATCAAAGGAAAAGCATGGGCTGAGGAATGGGGTGTGCCCCTCGCCGCTGGGTTCATCGTCGGGGAAGCCGTCCTTGCCCTCGTCATCAACGCCGTTGTCCTGCTCATGGGGTGAGCCGATGAAACTCCTCGCCAACATCATCCTGACGGCCTCGGTCATCGTCGGCGCCATGGCCGCCAGCACCGCATACCTCGCGCCCCTCTCCCTTCCCGACGACCGGCTCATCGGCCTCACTCTGAACCAGCCCGCCGGCCTCACCACCGACAACGACGGCAACCAGGCCCCCGTCGCCACCAAGAACACCACGCTCGACGCCGACACCATCCAGAAACTGCGCGACACCTCCTACACGGTCAACGGCGTCGAGCACACCGTCCGCTCTGTCACCGTCAAGGAGTTCAGCCCCAGCCGCTGGATCGGCCGGTGGGTGTTCCTCGCCTCGCTCGGCGGTCTGCTGATCGGCGCCTCTCTCGTCCGCAGAGCCACGCGGAGCGAGATCGCCCGGGCCGACACCGCGGCAACTCCCGGCGCCGCCGACTCGCCCGAAGCGGCCCTTGACGCCATCATCAGGATCGTCGCCGACCTCCGCCGCGACCTCCCCTCGATGCCCGATGACCGCGCCCGCCTTCACGCCATCCTCGAGCGCATCAGCGCCGTGCAGACGCGCCACGTCCCCGCCTTCATCGACGCCCGGCTGCTCCTCGTCAATCGCCTCGGTCTGGGGGGGTACGCCGCACTCATGGACCGCTTCGCCGCCGCTGAGCGCCAGGTCAACCGGGCCTGGTCCGCCGCCGCCGACAATGCTGTCTACGAGTCTCTCCCCGCCCTCGACGCCGCTGCAGACCTGCTTCGTGAAGCACAGGCGAAGATGGCCTGATCCGAGGAGACGGCGCCCTCACCGCCCGTCCAGCATCCGCCAGGCCCCGCCGAGCACCGAGCCCTCGCCCTTCTGCTTCCCGCCCCGGCTCGGCGCCGACGCGATGATCCGGTCCGCCAATCGGCTGAACGGCAAGGTCTGCAGCCACACCGCGCCCGGCCCGGTCATCTTCACATAGAACAGCCCTTCGCCGCCGAAGAGTTTGTTCTTGATCCCCGGCACGAACTCGATCGCATAATCCACCTGCTCCTCGAACGCGACCAGGCACCCCGTGTCGACGCGCACGACTTCGCCCGCGGCCAGATCCCGTCGCACCACGCTCCCGCCTGCGTGGCAAAACACCTGCCCGCGCCCGCCCGGCGCGCTCAGACGCTGGAGAATAAAACCCTCACCCCCGAAGAACCCGGCGCCCAGCCGGCGCGTGAATGCGATATCGATCTCGACCCCACGCGCCGCGCACAGGAACGAGTCCTTCTGACACAGGATGCGCCCGCCGTGCTCGGCGAGCTCAACGGACACGACGTGCCCCGGATACGGCGCCGCGAACCCCACGTCCCGCCGAACCGACGACTGGTTCGCGAAATACGTGATAAAGAACGACTCGCCCGTCACCATCCGCTTGCCCGCTTCGAACAGCCGGCCAAAGACCCCGCCCCCATCCTGCTTCATGGACAGCGAGGTGCCCATCTCCACGCCGTCCTCCATGTACATCATCGCCCCGGCCTCGGCGACAGCCGACTCCCCGGGATCCAAGGTGATCACCACCGCTTGGAGATCATCCCCGATGATCGTGGCGTCGATGACATCTGCGCTCATGTGGCTCTCCCGTTCGGATGCACGGCCGATCAGCGCGAACAGCGCCGGCGCCAAAGCATACATCGCCGGCGCACGGCATCGCCCGCCCCCCGATTCAATCCTCGATGACCAGCGCCAACGCTGCCGCCGCCCGAACCGAGGCCACCGCCAGCCCCCGCCCGCGCCGTGTCAGACGGTACACCGACCTCGGCGGATCATCGTCCACCACTCTGCGCTCGATGAGCCCCGCTCCCACCAGCGACCGTATCGCCTGCACCAGGGCCCGCGCCGTCACGCCCGGCAGCAGCCCTCGAAACTCACCGAACCGCGACGCCCCCAGCCCCGCCGCCGCGAGGACGGGGGCCGACCATTTCCGACCGGCCAGCTCCTCCAGCCCCGACCGCGCCACACGCCGCACCAGGTCGCGCACCAGTGGCGCCGCGGTCTCGCCGTCGGGTGACAGCAGATACTCCGGCCGCATCGGGTGCCCGTACCCGGGGTTGCGCAGGATCAGCCCCTGCTCATCCAGCCCGGCGAGAGTCCGCGACAGCGTCTCCGGCGCCACCCCCAGCCCTTGGGCGAGTGTGACGAACTTCGCCCCCCGCGTCTCCCACAGCGCCGCGACCACCGCCGGGGCCCACCGGTAGTGGCACAGGTGGACGAGCGGCTCCAGGGGCACGGCGTCTTGTTCAACCAGGACCATTGACACGAGAGTATACTTAGTATACAAAAAGGATCAACAGGATCCACCGCCTCAGGGCGACACCGACCCCGTTCCTCTTCGGCAGGAGACCCTCATGCCCGGCTCCCTCGGATTGACAGGCAGTCTCGTGTGCGCCATGCCGTGCCGGGACCTCGACTCCGCCATCGATTGGTACACCTCCACGCTTGGCTTCTCGCTCCTCTTCCGCGCCGACGAGATGGGCTGGTGTGAACTCACGACACCCGTTGCAGACGTGAACCTCGGCCTCTCCCAGGTCGAGTCCCCCGATGTGACGGGCGGCGCCACCCTCACCTTCGGCGTGAACAACATCGCCGCCGCCCGCGCCGCGCTGGAAGCCAAGGGCGTCCGCTTCGACGGCGACACCATGACCATTCCCGGCATGGTCAGCCTCGCTACTTTTTTCGATCCCGACGGCAACAAGCTGATGCTCTTCCAGAATCTGTCGGGGCAAAGGTGACTCCTCCAACCACCACGGAACTCACACCATGAACCGATCACAAGCCGCTCGCCACGTCCTCGTCCTGACCGCAGCCCTGATCGCGGGCGGCGCCGGCGTGTCGCTCCTCCTGGGGGCCTCGCCACCACCGAACAACGCCGTGCCGTATACCGGCATGCTCACCCTCGAGTTCGAGGTTCGCGATCGAACGGAGGCCCTCGCCTGGTTCCGTGACGTACTCGGCTTCGAGCACCTCTTCACCGTCGACGACCTGAACTGGAGCGAGGTCCGCACGTCGGCCGCGGGCGTGACCATCGGTTTCGAGGAAGTCCGCGACCACCCGGTCCGCACGGCCGCGCTCGCCATCGGCGTCGCAGACATCGACCGCGCCCGCGCCGCGCTCGAGCAGCGCGGCGCTCGCTTCGTCGGACCCACCGTCAACTACGGGCCCGTGCGCATCGCTCGCTTCTCTGATCCGTCGGGCAACATGTACGAGATCTTCCAGGGACAGTGATCACCGGCGGATCACTCCCCTTTGCGAAAGAGATCGAGGAAGCGGTCCTCGTACTGCTCGAACACCCCGAGCCGATCGAGTTCCTCCTTGAGCCGAAACGCCGTGGCCCGATCCTTCCGCGCCTCCTCGAAGAGCCGTTCGATCCGCTCCCGCGCCGCGAAAGACAACCCGGGCGTCGGCGTCGCCTCATCCTCCTCTGGCTTTGGGATTCCAAACTCCGGCCCCTCGTCCTCCGGCGCCTGCCGGGCCGCTTCTTTCATCTTCTCGAGGAGGGCCGCGAGCTGCGCGTCGACCTGCTCACCCTGCTCTTTCAGTTCCGTGGTGTCGACCTCGATCCCCGCCTGGGCGCAGAACACGTCGAGCGCGGCCCGCGCCGCCTTGGGGTTCGGGGCCCCGGCCGCGAAGTACGGGATCTCCGCCATCACGCACTGCGCCTCGATCCCCGCGCCCGCGGACCCCGCCAGGAGAACCCCGTTGAGCCCCGCGATCTGTCCCTCCTCCAGCGGTTCGACCTCCAGCCGATGCAACTCATCGAGCACGTCCTGCGACATCGCCACCGCGTGCAAGCCCGGCGCCTCGTGCGGATCGAGCTGCGTCGCCAAGGACGCCAGCGTCGCCACCCGGGTCACACCCCGTTCCTTGGCGTAGCCCATGATCGCCCGGCACATACGCGCCGTGCCCGACTCCGGCTGGGCCTCGCTCAGGAGCACCAACAGGTCGCGCCCGGAGCCCGGGTTCCGCCATTCAAAGAACACCGTCCTCGGCAGCTGGCCCGCCGATGCCAGCCCGGCGCGCACATCCACCTGACGGACCTCGAAGAACTCCTCCGCGGGGAGCTCGTGCGCTTCGCGCATGTCCAGCGCCCGGATCAGATGCGCCGCGGCGATCACCGCCACGCCCCCCATCCCGGGCCACGCCGCCAACAGCCACGGATCCTTCAGCGAGTCATCGGGTTTCTCAGTCTGCGATGTGTGTTCCAACATGGCTCAGCGGAGTCCATTCGTGTGATCTAGTCCTCGCGGAACAGATCGATGTACGGCTGGTATCCGAACCTCCGGTTTCTCCTCTGCCCGGTTCGCTCCACCAGCCATCCCAGTTTCTGAAACTGCGCGACGAGACCGTTCGCCGCGGCGTAGGTGAGCCCGATCCGTCCCGCAGCATCGTTCACGGTCACCATCGGCTTCCGGTAGAGCGACTCCAGCAACGCGATCGCGTTCCCAGCGCCCCGGCCAAACCGATCGACCGCGACACGCCGGTGCTCCTCGCGCAGATCAACGATCTGACGAGCCTTCTCGACAGAGTCGTTCGCGGTCGTCGCCACCGCGTCGAGGAAAAACAGCAGCCACCCCTCCCAATCCCCCGCGTCGCGCACCGCCTGGAGACGATCGTAGTACTCTTCTCGCCGCTTCTTGAAAAAATATGATAAATAAAGTACGGGCTCCGTCATGATCTCACGCTCGCACAACAGGAACGTGATCAGCAGACGCCCGACCCGCCCGTTCCCGGCGAGGAACGGGTGGATCGTCTCGAACTGCCCGTGCGCCAATCCGATCGTGACCAGGATCGGCATCGGCGCCGAGGGTGACTCCGTGTGCAAGAACCGCTCGAGTTGATTCAGCGCCCCCGGCACGTCCTCCGGCGGCGGGGGCACGAACGCCGCTTCGTCGAGCGTGCATCCGCGCGAACCGATCCAGTTCTGGGTCGCACGAATCTCTCCCGGACGCTGCTTCGCGCCGCGCACCCCGCGTAACAGCACCTCGTGCATCTCGCGGATCAACCGCACCGAAACGGGCGCGCTCCCGACACGATCGAGCCCGTGCCGCATCGCCGCGACATAGTTCACAATCTCATCGACATCGCTGGACGCGCTCCGCGTGACCCCCGCCTCCGCGTCCAGCAGGTCACCCAACGTGCTCTGTGTCCCCTCGATCTGGCTCGACAGCACCGCCTCCCGGCGAACGAACATGTAGATGAACATGCCGGAGTCGGGCAATGTCCGGATCGAACCATCAAGCCGGCCCAGCGCCCGGTCCGCGTGTGACAGCGCCGCCATCAACGCTGGCCCCATGTCGACCGGCGGCTCGGGCGGGAGCGCCGCGGGGCGGAACGCCCGATAACCCCGCGGGTGCTTCACATACCTACCAGCCCTGCACGGGAACGACCGGCTCTGTGCCGCTTGTGATTCCACCTGAACACTATAGGCCAGAATCCACGCCATATGAAACTCTGGCGCGTATATGATGCGATTCCAGGGCCTTGTGATAGCCACAAGACGATAAAAATAGGGGCGTACGCACCTCTACAGTCTTTCCGCTGCCAAGGACGCCAGCTCCGACCGCTCGCTCTTGCGCATGGTCACGTGCCCGGCGAGCCCCACGCCCTTCATCCGCTCGACCGAGTACGAGAGCCCGTTGCTGGACATGTCCAGGTAGGGGTTGTCGATCTGCTCGATGTCCCCGGTCAGGACGATCTTGGTCTGCTCGCCGGCCCGGCTGATGATGGTCTTGACCTCGTGGGGCGTCAGGTTCTGGGCTTCATCGACGATCATGAAGACGTGGGGGATCGACCGGCCGCGGATGTAGGTCAGGGCTTCGAGCACCAGCCGCCCGTCTGCGAGGAGGGCCTCGAGGCGCTGCTCGACGGTGCGCGACTGCGCCTCCTGCCCGGGGGCCCCGCGCGTCGAGAGTAAGTAATCAAGATTGTCAAAGATCGGCTGCATCCACGCCGCCAGTTTTTCTTCCTTCTCGCCCGGCAGGTAGCCGATGTCGCGCCCCATCGGCATGATGGGCCGGGCCACCAGGAGCTTGTCGAACCGTTCTTCCTTGAAGACCTTCTGCATCCCCGCCGCCAGCGCCAGGAGCGTTTTGCCGGCGCCGGGCCCACCGGTCAGCGTCACCAGCCGGAGGTCTTCATCGAGCAGGAGGTCGAGGGCCATGGTCTGCTCGGTGTTCCGCGCCAGGACGCCGAACGTCGGCCGGCGTGACGCCGTGACCGGGATCAGGTGATCGGTGTCGGCCAGCCGCCGGGCCAGCCCCGAGTGGGACTCGTCCTGAGCATCGCGCAGCACAACAAACTCATTGGCGCTGATCTCGCGTTCGGAGGTTTGCCCTTCCTCCTCGACCGTCAGAAACTCGCGCAACACCTCGATGGGCAGCATCCGCTGATCGTAGAGATCGTCGATCAGCGCCCCCGCGACATCGAGCGTGAGGTGCCCCGTGTACAGCCGATCCGCGTCGACTTTCTGAGCCTCGAAATCTTCGGTGGGCACACCCAGCGCATCGCTCTTGATGCGCGCGTTCATGTCCTTGGAGATGAACACCACCGACTCGCCTTGGCGGTGCAGCTCGTACGCCACCGCGATGATGCGGTTGTCCGCGCCACCGTCCTTGAGGACCGCCGGGCGCTCGGGCTCCGTGGTGTCGATGCGGATCGTGCCCGTCGGCGCCCCGCCCCGCCCGTTCCCCCACGCCACGCCCTCGTTGAGTCGGCCCTTCTTCCGCAGCGCGTCAAGCCGGCGGATGCACTGCCGGGCGTTGCGCGCCAGGTCGTCGTTGCCACGCTTAAACCGGTCCAGCTCCTCGACCACCGCCAGCGGCACCACCACGTTGTGCTGTTTGAACCAGAAAAGCGACTCGGGGTTGTGCAGCAGAACGTTCGTGTCCAGAACGAAGTTCTTGACCTCGGCTGACCCGCCCGGCCCACGCGTCGGCGACCCCGCCGGCTTGAGCTCCCGCTCCCCCTGCCCGCCCTTGGTCACACCGTGCTCCTTCCCCGGCCGGGGTCGGCGTCATCCGCCGGCGGCCCGCCCGGCTTAGAGTGTACGAGCCGCCCGCCGCACCGACGCCGACGGAGCCCACCCCATGATCATCGGTGACCTGATCGCCGCACTCGACCGCATCGCCCCGCTCAGCCTCGCCGAGGGCTGGGATAACGCCGGGCTGATCCTCGGCGACCCCGCTGACGAGTTCTCGGGCCCCCTCCCGCTCACCATCGACCTGACTCCCGAGGTAATCGATCACGCCCTCGCCGAGCGGGCCCGGGCCATCATCTCCTACCACCCCCCGATCTGGGCGCCCCTCCGCCGTCTGACCCCCGACACACCCAAGGGCGCCTCGTTGCTTCGAGTCCTCCACGCCGGGATGGCCGTCTACAGCCCGCACACCGCGCTCGACGCCGTCGGCGCCGGGGTCACCGACTGGCTCTGCGACATGCTCGCCGAGCCCGGCGGCGACCCCCGGCATCTCGGCGATCGCCGATCCATCGCCGTCCACACCGACGCTGACCAGCGCACGACGCACAAGATCATCACCTTCGTCCCCACCGACGATGCCGATCGCGTGCGCGAGGCCCTCGCCTCGGTCGGCGCCGGCCGGATCGGGCTGTACGCGCAGTGCTCGTTCGCCACACCCGGGGTGGGCACGTTTTTCGCCGATGAATCCGCGACGCCCGCCGTCGGAGAGACCGGGGCGCTCCAGCGTGTCGACGAAGTCCGTCTGGAAATGGTCTGCCCGGAGCGCTCCCTGCCCCTCGCGGTCGAGATGATCCGGCAGTTCCACCCTTATGAAGAGCCCGCGTTCGACATCATTCCCCTTGCCCCCACGCCCCGCCGGGACGTCGGCGCGGGTCGGCGCCTGACGCTCGACCAGCCCGCCACGCCGGGCGCCCTCGCCGAGCGCCTGCGCGCCAACCTCGGCGTTGACGCCGTCAAACTCGCCGCTGCCAACGACCAACCCGTCACCCGCCTCGGCGTCTGCCCCGGCGCCGGCGCTGACCTCCTCGAACCCGCCATCGCCGACGGCTGCACCCTCTTCGTCACCGGTGAGATGCGCCACCACGAGGCGCTCGACGCCCTGGCCCGCGGCTGCTCGGTCCTCCTCGCCGGGCACACCAACACCGAACGCGGCTACCTCCCGCGCTACGCCGAGCGCATCAACGAACTCCTCCCCGATGCCCGGGCCCACGTCCTCGACGCCGATCGACCCATCTTCCGGACCCTCGCCTGACCCAGCCGGCAGAGACCGCGCTCCCCGCCGCCGACCATTGGAGCCCCCCCCGCCTCCGCGACGATGACACTCTGAGACCGACACCCCATCGTGGCGCGGGAGTCTCGCCCGTCGCCTGATGTCCATCACCCGCCGTGACCGCACCGACCGACACATCCCGCCTCGACCGCCGCCGGCTCCTCGGCGTCGGGTTGCTCGCCGCTGCGGGTCTCGTGCTCCCCGCCTGCGCCGGCCGCTCGACGCGCCGAGCCCGCGCGGTGAGCCCGGTCTGGCCCGGGCTCGATCGGGACGACACCCTCCGCTCAGAGACTGATGCAACCACGACGCGACCGACGCCACACCAGCCCGCGGCGCCCGCGCGGTCGACCCCGACGCCCTCACTCAGCGTGATCCCGCGCTCCGCCTGGGCCAGCGCCGGCCCGATCCCCGCGCGCATGACGCGGCTCGGCGTCGTGAGCACCATCACCGTCCACCACGACGGCATGCCCCCGGTCACCCTCCGCTCGGCGCGCGACGTCGCCGCCCGGATCGACGGCATCCGTCACGCTCATCAGTCCCGGGGCTGGGGCGACATCGGCTACCACTACATCGTCGACCCCTTCGGTCGGGTCTGGCAGGGCCGGCCGCTCGCCTACCAGGGCGCCCACGTCCGTGATCACAACCCCCACAACCTCGGCGTCCTGAACCTCGGCAACTTCGAAATCCAGTCGCCCACCGCGGCCCAGCTCACCACGCTGGAACGCTTCCTCGCCGACCGCATGACCGCCCACCACGTGCCCCTCGCCCGCCTGCGCACCCACCGGGAACTCATGCCCACGCTCTGCCCGGGCCGTTCCCTCCAGGCTGCGATGAACCGCATGCGCCGGATCAGCCCCGCCCTGGCCCGCGCGTGATGCGCCCGGGGCGCCGAACACGGCAGCCTCTCGGTCGCGAGAGGGACGGGCGTCTGGCCCGTCTTCGGACGCTGGCCCCAAACCACGCGAAGGTCAGGACCGCACCGCTTCTACACTGAGCCCATGCACGACGTGGACGCCTCTGGCCCGGCCTTTTTCAAATGCGACTTCTGTCGGCAGCCCTGGTCCGACGACCGCCCCATGGTCGAGGGCCATCAGGGGAGCCTCATCTGCGCCAACTGCCTGACGATCGCCTA
>Ga0114931_10006235_pt1 | contig 14669 bp, 13 predicted proteins | sample 2SBtaG_FD_89579 | JGI IMG/M metagenome (GOLD analysis project Ga0114931, IMG submission 89579) | Deep subsurface microbial communities from Kolumbo volcano to uncover new lineages of life (NeLLi) - 2SBTROV14_V59a metaG | ecosystem: Environmental > Aquatic > Marine > Volcanic | place: Kolumbo...
GAGTCGCGGTGCGCCTGCGCATGCCCACGCAAAGCCGTGGACATGCCACCCGGGCGAATCCGAACGACGAGCCCAGGGCGCATCACGCGCTGGTCGTGGACATCGACGGCGACGGACTTCAGGACATCGTCACGACACTCAAGGGCGTAAACGGGGCCGATGGTTCGGAGGGCTTCAGCATCCTTCTGAACCGATTAGACGGAGGCCAATGACATGCCGCGCGATTCTCGACGACCGAACGGAATGCGAAAACTCATTGTCGCTGCTACGCTCAAGCTTGCCGTCTGTTGGGCGCTGCCGACGGCAGCGATTGCTCAGACGAGTATTACAGCGGAAATCGTCACGGCCGAGTTGGATCCGACGTTGCCTCACGGAGTGCTCGTCGTCGATCTCTCTTTCACCAATGCCAACTTCGACCCTTGGGCGGGGATCGGTTTTCGCGCCGACGCCGGTGGAGGGACGGCCCTGCGTTACGCGGTCGACCCGAACAGCGGAGACAATCTCTTTACGGCGCCCGCGGACGGAATCGGCGGTTTGCATGTTACTTTTGTCAATCAACCACGCACTCAGTTCTCCAGTTCTCGTTTTGGTGAATCGGGCAAGTCCAGCATCGCCGGCGCCTACGACCCACCGGGGTTTCCTCCCGACGCAAGCGTTTCACTCTTTAATATCGTTCAGACCGCATTCCCGCCGGACTCGGGCATGACTTGGGGATACACCGCCCGCGCTGCGTACGATATTGCCGGAAACCCGGAGGACTTCAGTCTGGTGCCGACCGACCCGAACGACAATACGCCCGGACCGTTCGGCCGCGTTGAACTTCTGGTGCAAAGCGGCTCCCCACCGTCGTTCACCACCGCCGCGTGGAACATCGTCCCAGAACCGGCGACGCTGCTCCTGCTGGCCTTCGGCGGCCTGCTCGTAGGGTTCCGCCGATGACGCGCGGCGCGCTGCCGATTGGCCGCACCGCCCCTGTGTCACGTTCCCACGTTCCCACCTTCCCACGCCCGCCGCATCCGAGCCCGAAGCGCAAGCGAGGGTTTGCGTAGCGAATTCAAGCGCGGTTAAGCCGGTCGAGGCGTACCGAAGCATGCCCACCCAAAGCTGTGGGCATGCCACACAACCGCAACCTTGTCACCTTGTTACTTTGTCACCTTCCCACTTTCCCACCTTCCCACTTTGCCACTTTCCCACTTTCCCACTTTCCCACCTTCCCACGCCGCAGGCCCCTCGCTTGCGCTTCGGGCTCGGATGGCTGGCAAGCCGCTACGCCATCGGAAACTGGACCGAGACGCCGCCGAGCAGGTCGGTCAGAAAGCCGAACAATCCGTTGAGGAACTCATTGAGAAACATGACCAGCGCGTCGAGAAACGAGCCGAAAGAGGCACCCACATCTAGCATCGCAATCCTCCCGAGAAGCCCCGCCGGACAGCGGAGGCCGGACCAAGTGACCACACCCGCATTGTAGCGCACGGGTCAAGCACGTACAGGCGGGACCAGCCGAGTTGCGACCCGTCGATCGTCGAGTACCGTATGAACCCGTGACTGGCGGCGAAATCTTCGCCGCCTCCTCGATCCAGCGGAGCGCTCGTTGCGGGTTGTATTGCTTGTCACCGATCTCGAGCGCGGCGGGACGCCGTTGCGTCTGGCCGCGACGGCCCGCGGCTTGCGGCAAGCGGGGGTGGAGGTTTGCGTCGGGTGTCTGGGGCCGCGCGGACCGGTGTCGGACGATCTTGCGGCGGACGGCATCGCTACGTTCGCGTGCGGGGCGCGTTCGGCGTGGGATGTTTCGGCGCTGTGGCGGCTGCGCAGCGAGCTGCGCGAGCGACGACCCGACCTGATTCACGCGACCTTGTTCCACGCCAACGTTGCGGCGCGCTTGGTCGGCCGCACGATCGGGATTCCCGTGCTGACTTCGAGCGCGACGATCGAGGTCGAGCGCCGCCGGCATCCGCGCATCGAGCGTCTGACCGCCGGGCTGAGCCGCGGCCATATCGTCAACGGCGAATCTCTGGCCGAGCACGCTCGGCGTGATCTCGGCATCCCCAGTGAGCGCGTCCACCTCGTTCCGCCGCTGGTCGAACCCATAACGAACGAGCCCACAGAGCGTGAAGCGGCGCGACGTGAGTTCGGCGTACCGGCGAATGCGTTCGTCGTGGCGTGGATCGGCCGACTCGATCCGGTCAAACGCGTCGATCTGGCGATTCACGCAGTTGAGGATCTCGCCGATGAGTCCGCATACCTTCTCATTGCCGGCGACGGTGCGGAGCGCGGCCGGCTCAAGTCGCTCGCAGAACACAGCCCGGTCACGGACCGTATCCGCATGCTCGGCTGGATCGCCGATCCGGGTCGGTTGCTGCGGGCGGCGGACGTGCTGCTGTTCCCCTCGCTGACCGAAGGCATGCCGAACGTCGTGCTCCAGGCGATGGCGCACGGTGCTGTCGTGGTGGGGTCGGCGATCCCGGCGCTACAAGATTTGTCGGGTCGTGAGGGCCGGCTCGTGCTCGTGGATTCCGCCGCTTCCGCTGACTATGCCGAGGCGCTGGGCGCGCTGCGAAGCGACCCGCAGCGAGCGGAAGGCCTCGCTCGCCGCGCTCAGGCGTGGGTTCGCGAGTATTGCGACCCGCGGGCGTCGATCGAAGCCCTGCTCGCGGTTTATCGTGAGACGTTGGCGATGGGAGCATAACAGTCCGCCGCGAAAGTAGCTTGGGTGCGGAGAATCGCTCCTGACGCCACGGAAACACAGCCGAGGGCGGCTGTGCCACACTTCTGCGGCGGACTGATAAGCGGGTTCACGAATCCGTCGTGGGGCGCGAGCTCCTAAGCTGCTTGGTTTGCCCGCGCCGCCTCTTGTCCGAAAGCCGGCGTTTGCGCGCCGCGGCGCTCGGTTTCGTCGGATGCCGCGGCTTTCGGCGGCGTAGCGCGTCTTCGAGTACCTCGATCAGGCGCTGTTCGGCGAGGGCGCGGTTGCCGGCCTGCGTCCGAGCACGGCGACTGGTGACGTGCAGGCGGCCGTCGGCGCTGAGCCGCGATTCGAGCTTGCGCCGAATGCGGGCGCGCTGAGCCGCATCGAGCGTGTCACAGCTTGCAAAGTCAAACAGCAGTCGCACCTGCGTGGCGACCTTGTTGACGTTCTGCCCGCCGGGACCGCCGCTGCGCGAGAAGCGCAGCTCGATCCACGTGCGTAACGCGTCGATGTCCAGCTTGACCGACTCCGCCGACATGCAATCCTCCGCCGTTCTCACCACGCGGCGAGTATAAGGCGAATCGCGGTCGCACCTGTCAGAGCGCGGCCCGGATTAACACAGCGCGGCGAACGCGGCCACGAAGTAAATCGCTACGCGGAGCCTCTGCGGCGTCCATACAATAAGCATCTTTCCGCCTCCCAAGGCGAATCCCCGAACCCCCCGGCAAACAGAGCCGGAAGCTGTTCTAATTGACTGTAGCTGCGGCGAGTGAGCGAGTTCAAGTCCGCCCGGGGCGATGAATCTGAAATCGGCCGCCTGTCTGATAAAGAATCCGCGCCTGCTACGGTGCGGGCCGGCCGAATTCCTGGACCCAGTAAAATCCGAAGCGCCCCCCCCGCCGCGCGCCAACGCCGAGCTCGACAAAACGTTCATCGAGGATGTTCTTGCGGTGCCCGGGGCTTTCCATCCAGTCGTTGAAGACCTGCTGCGGGGTTTTCTGCCCGGCTCCGATGTTCTCGCCGATGACGAGAAAATCGTATTTGAACTCGCCGGCGCGATCGATCAGGGTCGAGCCGGTTACCGGGTTGACGTGGTCGAAGAAATCGAAGTGAATCAGCTCGCACGCGTATTGCGTGGCCTGTTTTTCGAGCACCGGGCTGCGGCGGACCGGAGCGAGGCCGATGCGTGTCCGTTCCTGATTGACGAGGGCCAGGATTTCGTCTCGCCACTGGTCGGCGCGCGAATCGTCCCGACAGTCGGGAAACGTGCGTTGCAGGCGGTCTTCAAACTCGGTCAGAGGCGTCGGACCGGCTGCCGAGGACGGATCACGCGAGGAATTCGCGCTCTGCGTCGGCGTGCTGCGCGAAGCCGCGTCGAGCGTCAAAGTGCCCATCGGATCCAGCGGGCAGCCCCCCAACCCGAGCCAGACCAGAGCGGCAAGTGCGGACCACCAGCGTCGCGCGATCATGTTTCCCTCCGAAAGCGATCCCAAGCCGAAGTTGCGGGCTCCACAGCACGCGGTATCATTCTACCACATTGGGGAAGGGACTTGATACGACTTTTTGCATCCCCCATACTTTTCATGGGTGACTCGGACTTCGGAAACCGGCTGCTTAGGAGCCTTTGATGCACCGTTCGACTGCGACCGTTATCGCCACTTCGGCATTGGCGGCACTCTTCGCCGCGCTCTTGATGGGCGGCTGCGTCCCCCAGCAGATCGGCGGCACCTCGGCAACCGGCGTCGGTTCCTTCAATCTCCCTCCGACACCGGTCGTCACCTTCGACGTCGACCGCGGCGTCGCACCCCTCGTCGTCCAATTCAATTCCGATCGCAGCAGCGACGACGGCCTGATTGTGGCCCGGCTGTGGGATTTCGCCGACCAGACCACCAGCCAGGAGATTTCGCCGCGGCACACCTTCACCACTACCGGCGATTTCGACGTGACGCTCACACTGACCGACGACAACGGCGTCCAGAGCTCACGCACCGTTCGCATCTCAGTGACCGACGCGCCCGTCCCGGTGATCAACGCCGACCGCACCGCCGCCGAATCCGCACCCGCACTGATTAACTTTGATGCGTCCGACTCGTTCGATCCCGATGGGGAAATCGTGTCGTTTCAATGGGACTTCGGCGACGGCTCGCGCGAGTTCTTACAGACCGTGGCCCACATGTACTCGGTCGCGGGGAACTTCCGCGCCGAGCTGACCGTGACCGACGACACCGGCGTGACGGCGACGGCCAGCGTGCTGATCCAGGTCGGGATTCCGAAGCCGAAGATCGAAGTCCGCGTCCCCGCGCCTGACGTCGCCAACATCGTGCTCAGCAAAGACTCACCCCTGTGGGTCCAAGCGGTCTTCGACGTCGATCCGAGCGTGGCGCGCTTCGTCCGCGCCGGGCTGGACGGCGACCGCGATCAGTGCGAGGCCCAGAGCATCAACTACGCACTCGACACGGGCGCTCAGATCGCCAACTTGTCCGGGCACACCGGCCCGGTCAACGCCGTCGCCGTCTCTCCCGACGGTGCGACCATCCTCACCGCCAGCGCCGACGGGACCGTTCGCCAACATAACGCGGCCGGCGGAGCGCTGATCGCGTCGTTTCAGGGCGTCGGCAGCATCGGCTCGGTCGCGTTCTCGCCGGATGGGCTCCTGTTCGCCTACGGGCAGTCCAACGGCGACGTGGTGCTGCGCGAGCTGGCCGGCGGCACAATTGTCACCACACTCAGCAGTCACACCGCGGCGGTCAACGATCTCGAGTTCTCACCCGACGGGGCGCAATTGCTCAGCGGATCCACGGATCGGCGGGCGCTGCTTTGGAACTTGGCCGACGGGTCGATCCTGCGCGAGTTCAATCAGTCGCTCGGGATCAACGCGGTCGCCATCTCGCCGAGCGATCCCACCCTCGTCGCCACCGGAAGCGAAGACGCGACGATCAAGCTGTGGAACACGACCAGCGGCAGCGAACTGCTCACTATCACCGGGCATACCGAAGCGGTCAACGCGCTCACCTTCTCCGCCGACGGGCAGATGCTGCTCAGCGGCAGCGACGACGACACCGCTCGTGCGTGGAACCCGCTCAACGGCAACCTGATCGAAACTTTCAGCGGGCACACCAGCAACGTCGTCTCGGTGGCCATCACAAACGATGGCGGCCAGGTCGTCACCGGCAGTGCCGACACGTCCGTCAAGATCTGGGACATCGCCACCGGAACCGCGACGCGCACGCTCCAGCCTTGCCAATCCACCATCAGCTCCGTCGCAATCGCCCCCGACGGTACGAGTTTCGTGGCCGGCGTGGCGGCGGGTAACGATATCCGGCTCGATTCGGATCCACCGAACGGAAACGACCTCAACGTCACCATACCGACGCCGCTCTCACTGAAGAACGTCCTCTCGCTCGGCGGCGGGGATGTGCCCCCGGCGCAGTACTTCCTGTGGGTCGAAATCGACACCGATCAGACCAAGCCGGTGCGCGCGTACGCGAATTCCGCGATCAACGTCATCAACGCTTTCACGGCGGATATCTCGGCGTCGACGCCGCAGATCCCGCTGGTCAACGATCAGGCCAAGGTGATCGTGGCGCCGGATGCGCCGCGTCAGGTCTTCGACCTCGGCTCGCTCAATCAAGGCGATCGCTTGTTCCTCAGCTTCGCCACCACGCCCGGCTTCGGCGAGAGCTTCGTTTCGACGAGCGACTTCAGCCTGATGGTCGTCGACGCGGCCAACGAGATTTTCGCCTGGTTCCAGCCGGGATTCATCCTGTTCAGCGGCGATTCGCGGCTCATCATCGGGCACAACAGCCTGCACTATTACGTCATCACCGATGGCGGCAACAGCATCAGCGCCCGCATCGAGCGCGATACCGGTCTGGACGCGACCCGCAAGCAACGCGTGCTGGTCGACTTCAGAGGTGCGGCCGCTCTACGTATTGCGGAGCTGCCCGGGCTCGACGTGCCCGTGCTCGATGCCGCCGACTTCAACCAGTTCTTCATCGACGCGGGCAAGCCGAATCCGAATTGGGGCGCGTCCGAGACCGCCACGATCAAGACGCAGATCATGCAGACCCTTGCAAATCTCTACGCCGGTTTCGACGTCGAGTTTTTCTCGTCCGATTCCGCGACGCTGCCCGACCCGCCGTTCCTGACCATGTACGTCGGCGGGGAGAGCTTTTTCCCGTTTTTCGGGATCTCCGACTATATCGATCCACGCAACGAGACCACGACCGGGTCGGGCCTGACCGCCGCGAACGCGATCGCACAAGCCGGAATCGCGGATGCATTCGCAAACCCGACCGACACGCCCACCGCGATCGGCGCCGCGATCGGATTTGTCGCCGCGCACGAAGTCGGCCACCTGCTCGGCCTGCGGCACAGCGACGATCCCACCGACGTCATGGTCAGTGGCAGTGTCATCGCCAGCGATCCATCCACCCCGCACTCGTTCAAGTCGGCGACCGTCTCCACGGCCGAACAGTTCCGCGGACTGCCGCCGATCGGCACCCAGAACGCGCCCCAGCTCCTGATCGAAACCGTTGGAATCGGTCCCTGAATTCGATCGTCTCTACCTGCGACCAACTTGCCCTCGGGATACCAGTCCGCCGCGAAAGTCGTGTAGCGGCCCGCGCCCCTGCGGGCCGTAGTCCAAGAGGACGTTTCCGGCTGTCTACGCCGGGCGAGGGCGCCGGCCGCTGCATCGTCGCTCGCCGATTCCCACCATTGCGGCGGACTGATGGGCGGCGCAGCCCACCAGGCCGCACCACATCGCGCTCGAGTGCGGCCCCAGGCGGGACGGCTCGATTAATCGTATGATCCGCGCTATGGAAAACCCTCATTGCACCCGTCGACCTGAACGCTAGAATACCCACGTCTGGAATCCAGTTCACGGTGGGGCTTGCCCACACGCGTCATTTCCGAGAGCGGCCGGGCCATCGCTGAAAGGCGTCTCTCATGCGAAAAGTGACGATCGAGGACATATCCCGCTTCACGGAGTTATCGCGTGGGACGGTGTCTCGGGCATTGAACGACCGCCCCGACATCAGCAAGAAAACGAAGAAACGCGTCATCGAGGCTTGCCGAGCGCTGAATTACGTGCCGTCACATGCGGCTCGTTCGCTGGCGACCGGAAGATACTTCGCCGTCGCCGCCATCATTCGCGACCTGCATGTAGCATTGAACGCCGACATTCTGACCGGCATCACGACGCGGGCCTCTGAATCGAACAACGTCGTCTACGCATATCCCGTCGGGCGCGATGCGTCGAAGATCGCCGCTATTATCCAATCGCTCCCCTTGGACCGCATCGACGGGATCATCGTGGCGGCTGACATCGACGCGCCTTCCGCGCGGGCTCTCGCCGACATGGCGAAGGAAAAAACAGTCTCGGCCTGCATGCGTACTGTCGGGCTCTCATGCGACGTTTTTCGCCCGGACAGAGTCGAGGCGGGACGACTCGCCGGCCGTGCGCTCGCGCCGAACGAGCCGCGGAAAGTAGTCTATCTCGAGCGATCCGCGCCGGAGCACGCGGAGGCCGAAGCGCTGCTCGGACTGCGTGAGGCGCTGGCCGCCACGACGGTGACCATCGAAGCGCTGGCCGTCAACCCGCTGAGCGAGGACTTCGTCGATTCGCTGCGCGGCCCGCTCGCGGACGCGGACGCGGTCGTGGCCGCGGATGACTGGCTTGCGCTCGCGTTGAGCAGCGTAGCGGACAGAATCGATCGCAAGCCTGGTGTTGACTTCGACCTGATCGGGCAGGGAAACGAGCGCTTCGGCACTTGCGTAAAGCCCGCTCTGGCCACGATCGATTTCTTGGGTATCGAGATCGGCGAGCGCACGATGGACGCCTTTCTGCAGCGCCGTGCCGAGCAGCGCGGCGGCGCGCCGCAGACGGTCGACGTCTGTGCGAAACTCATTCGTTGCCCGAGCCTGCGCAGCGGCGGATCACAACGCTAGTCCATCGTCTCTGTTTGCGTGTCGCTGCGCGCTGCGCGGGCGAATCACGCGTTCGCTTGACGCTCGCGCGATTAGGCGGTTACATACGAGAAGAGGCTTGCCATTTGAAGCAGGCCCAGGCGACTCGCCGCGGGTGTTCGCAGAATGTTCGCACACTTGGGCGGTTTCGCATCCCGAGCCTGGAGATCCGACGCATGCAGATTACGGTAACAGGCCGACACATGGGCGTCTCGGACTCGCTCAAGAGCTATTGCGAGACCAAGGCCGAGCGTCTGGTCCGTTTCTATGATCGAATTCAAGCGATTGAAGTTATTCTGGATGGAAACGACGGTGCTCACACGGCTTCGATGATCGTCCGCACCGCCGGCGCTCCTCCTTTCGTGGCGAGCGAGGAACAGTCCGACGCGTTCGCGGCGATCGACCTGCTGTTGGACAAGATTGAGGGGCAGATACGCCAGCACAAAGAGCGCGTCCGCAATCGCAAGCACCCCCGCCGACCGGGCGGTGAAGAGTGAGTGCGGTCGGCCACGTCGCCTCGGAGCGATCGATGAAACTACTTGACATTGTGCGTCCTAAGGCCATCAACGCCGATCTGACTTCACGCGACCGAAACGGAGTCATTCGAGAACTGGTGGCCGCACTGGCGGCGGCCAGGAGCATTCCGGCGAAGTCGGTGGAATCGGTCGTCAAATCGATCGCGGCCCGCGAGCGCTCGCGCGGCACGACGGGCTTCGGAAAGGGCGTCGCGGCCCCGCATGCCAAGATCGACGGCTTGAAAAAGGTGGTTGCGGCGGTGGGGCGCAGTGTTCATGGGATTGATTTTTCCTCTCTGGACGGAGAGCCGGTGTATCTCGTTTTCCTGATACTCAGCCCGAGCAGCGAGCCGGAACCTCACCTGCGTGCAATGGACCTGGTATTTCGGCACTTGCAACAGGAGAGATTTCGCAAGTTTATGCGGGCCTCGGACACGCCGGAGTTGATTTACGACCTGTTGAAGGAAGCGGATGAGAAGCCGCTTGCGAGTTAAGCCGCCTGACACATCCCGGAGTGGGATGTGGAATCTCATGACTGGAATGCCGCGTGCCTTCGGAACTAATGATTGTGATCCAGAACAGGGAGGGACTGCACTTTCGCCCGATCATGAAACTGGTCGACGTGGTGTCGAAGTACTCCGTTCAGGTCGCGGTGCATTTCGAGGAGCGCAGTGCGGACGCCCGCAGCCCGATGGAGCTGCTGATGCTCGTGGCGACAAAGGGTGCGAGGCTGAGGTTTGTAGCCGAGGGCGCGGACGCCGAGAAGGCGCTCGATGCCGTCGAGAAACTGATCGAATCCGGATTTGACGAAACGTAGCGGACTGAAACAAGAACACGCAGACGGTGAGTTCGGTTGGGACATCGACCGGGCGACCGTCGCCGCGGCGGTGCCCGCGAAGAATGATCACGAAAAAGGGAATTAGCGCGTCGCCGGGCGTTGCGATCGGCCCCGCATTGGTCCTGGACACGGAAGAGTTCCGGATTCCGCGGCGAACGATTGACCCGGCCCAGGTCGCCCAGCAGGTTCAACTACTAGACGTGGCGCTCGAGGCGTCGCGTCAGGAGGTGGACCAACTGCGGCTCGGGGTCTCGCGCAAGCTCGGTGCGAAGACGGCCGAGATCTTCGCATTCCACCGCGAGTTCATCGCCGATCCCGCGCTGCGTAAAGACGTGGTGGCCCTGATCGAGGCGCAGCGCTATACCTCGGCCTACGCCTTCGGTCGGATCATGAATCGGCGGCAACGCGCCTTCCGAGAGATCAACGACCGCTATCTCAAGCAACGCGTGGTCGACCTGTTCGACATCGAACGGCGCGTGCTGCGCCACATCCTGGGGCGTGAGCGCGAGGACATCACCAAGCTGACCGAGCCGGTCATCATCGTCGCGCACGACATCACGCCGTCACAGGCGGTTACGCTCGATCGCAAGCACGTGCTCGGATTCGCGACCAACGTCGGCGGCTCGACCTCGCACCTTTCGATTCTGGCGCGGATGCTCGGCATTCCCGCGGTGGTCGGGCTCAACGACGTCACCAGCGACGTAGCAGGCGGAGAGACGATCATCGTCGACGGACGCCACGGCATCGTCGTCGCCAATCCCGATTCCGAATCGATCGAACGGTTTCGTCGCCAGCAGCGTGAGCATAGACAGTTCGAGAAAAAGCTCGCCACGTTTCGCGACCTCGAGGCGCACACCGAAGATGACACGCGGATCGAGGTACTCGCGAACATCGAAATGGCCGAGGAGGCCCGCGTCGCGATCCGCAGCGGCGCGAAAGGCGTCGGGCTCTACCGCACCGAATTCCTCTACCTCTCGAACGAACGACAGCCAAGCGAGGAGCAGCAGTACGAAATCTTCCGAGCCGCGGTGCGGCACATGCGCGGCCACCCGATCACGATTCGAACGATGGACCTCGGCGCTGAAAAGATGACCGACTACATGGGGCCGCAACACGACCAGAACCCCGTGCTCGGTTTGCGCTCGCTGCGCTACTGCCTCCAGCATCTCGACATGTTCAAGACGCACCTGCGCGCCATCCTGCGCGGAGCCGTCGACGGAGAGGCGCGGATCATGTTTCCGATGATCACGACCTTGATGGAGCTTCGTCAGGCCAAGGCGACGCTCGCGGACGTGATGGAGGATCTCGAGGAGGACGGCATCCCGTTTCGCCGCGATATCCCCGTCGGAATGATGGTCGAGACGCCCGCGGTCGCGTTGCTCGCCTCATCATTCGCCAAGGAAGTCGCGTTCATGAGCATCGGGACCAACGACCTGACGCAATACACCCTGGCGGTCGACCGAGGCAACGAACGCGTCGCGCACCTCTATTCGCCGCACAATCCGGCCATCCTCCAACTGATCCGCGGCATCGTGAAAGCGGGTCGCAGAGCCGGCATTCCGGTCAGCCTGTGCGGCGAGATGGCGGGCGCGCCGATTTATTGCGAACTACTGATCGGACTCGGACTGCGAACGCTCTCGATGGCGCCCAAGGACTTGCTCGAGATCAAGAAGATCATCCGCTCGACGACACTGCCGCGCTGCGAGAGAATCGCGCGCAAGGTGCTGCGCTTCGACGCCGACCGTCAGATCTATGCGTACCTGCTCGAGAAACTCCGCGAGATCGATCCGGAAGGAATCTAGTGACGCAGCCCCAGACACCACCGACCGCCGCATCGCCTGAGCGCATTCAGCAAGCGCGGGTCGGCGTCTCGTACGCGATCGACGGTGATCTTCGTTTTCTGTCGCATCACGACGAGATGCGGCTCCTCGTTCGCGCTCTGACGCGTGCCGCGTGGCCGCTGGCCTATTCACAAGGCTTCAATCCCAAACCGCGGATCGTGCTCCCCCTGCCGCGCTCGACCGGGATGAGTTCGGCCTGCCAGTTGGCATTGGTCGATCTGGCGACGGAGGCGAACACCGCGCGGCTGCAAGAATCACTCAGTGCCCAGTTGCCGCGCGGCGCGGCGCTTGAGCGCGTCTTCGCATTCCCGCGCCGCGTTTGCCCGCAGGCTCGTCGCGTCCGCTATGAAGTTTCGCTGCCCCCCGGGACGGGTGATGCGGTGCGGCTCGGCATCCGCTCGGCCCTCGCCGCGAAGAACCTGCCGATCCAGCGTGACACCGGTCCCGACTCTCCCGCCAGGCCCGTCGACCTGCGGGGCTACATCGATATTCTGGAATTCGACGGCCAGATGCTGCATATGAACCTGTTGGTCGAGAACCAGCAGAGCGCGCGGCCGTTGGAAGTCCTCTCTGTACTGAATCTGCCCGTGGAATCGGACGCCGCAAGCGTTCGCCGCGCGCATATCCAATGGAACATCGCGCTGCACGAGGCCGCCTCGCGGCTCTCAAGCGCGGAAAGGAAACCACTTGACCACGAAGAAAACCACCGCGAGCAAACGCACGCCACGAGCGCGCACGAAGAAAACCAAGAAGCGCGCGCCTGATTCGGCGACTACGCCCGAGCAGGCGGCACCCGAGTCCGAAGCCGGCGCGTCCCCGCCGAAGCCGAAGTCGAAGTCGAAGCCAACGTCGCGCAAGGCGGCCTCCGCCTCGGCCAGGAAGAAAACACCGCGAAAGAAATCCGCTGCCGCTGAAAAGAAAGCGCCCAAACGCGCCCCGCGTGCGCGGAAAGCAGCCGGCAAGAAAGACGCCTCGACCGGGGCGCGCGCGGAACCGGAAATCGAGCGAAGCGAGGACCAGATCGTCATTCGCTTCCCCGCGCCGGACGCGTCTTCGACGCCGCCGCTGCTGAAGGAACGCAAAGCGCCGACCAAAGCCGCCAAGCGTGATCGCACGCCAACGGACGCACCTGACGGCAAGGCCTCCGTGTCCGAAACCCCGAAACCCGACGCGCCGAAACCCGATGCGCCGAAACCCGTGGCCGAGCCGGACAGCGAAGAGCAGGAAGCCGCGCCGCGAAAGCGCCGTCGCGGCCGGCGCGGCGGTCGCCGAAGATCAAAGCGCGACTCGACGACAGCGGACCAGACCGGCACGGGCGACCGTGACGCCGGCGCCGGTCGGCCGCGGACAACGCCCGCGAGCGCGCAAGCCGATGCGGATTCGTCCGAGGCCGCAGCGACCGACGACGAAGCGAGACCGTCACGCCGACGGCGGCGACGACGATCAAAGCGCTCGCGATCCGACGAATCAACCTCAGCAGCCGCGACCGAAGCGGATTCCGCCGGCGAGCCCACGAGCGAGGAGGAACCAGCCGGCAAGGAAATGATCATCAACGTAGTTCCGAACGAAGAGTGCCGTATCGGCATTCTCGAGAACGGAAAACTCGAAGAAATCTATATCGAGCGGGCTTCGTCCGAGAACCACGTGTTCAACATCTATAAAGGCATTGTCACGAACGTCGAAGCGAGCATCCAGGCCGCCTTCGTCGATTTCGGACTCGCCAAGAACGGATTTCTACACATCTCCGACCTGCACCCACAGTACTTCCCAAACGGCGAGGGCAAGACCGAGAACGTGGGCCGCAAAATGCCGCGCCGCAGCCGCCCCCCCATTCAACGCTGCCTCAGACGCGGACAGGAGGTGCTCGTCCAGATCATCAAGGAGGGCATCGGAACGAAGGGACCGACCCTGACGACCTACCTCAGCATCCCGGGACGCTTCCTCGTGATGATGCCCGGCATGCGACAGCTCGGCGTCTCACGAAAGATCGAGGACGAAGAGGTTCGCCGCGCAATACGGGCCAGCCTCGATGATCTCACGCTCCCGGACGACATCGGATTCATCGCGCGGACGGCGGCGGACGGGCGGACGAAGAAGGAATTGCAAAGCGACCTGAACTACCTGTTGCGATTGTGGCGCGCGGTCGCCAAGCGGATTGACAACGATCGCGCACCGGCCGAATTGTACCGCGACTCGGACCTGGTGATTCGCACAATGCGCGACGTGTATTCCTCGGATATCGACCGGATCGTGGTCGACGACGCCGAGGTCGCGCAGCGCGCCCGCGAGTTTCTCGCGATCTTCAGCCCGCGCGCCGGCGACTCGGTCGTGACCTACGACGGCCCCGAACCCCTCTTCCACAAGGCCGGGATCGAGGCCGAACTCGAGCGGCTCCATTCTCGCCACGTCCCACTGCAATCCGGCGGGTCGCTGGTCATCGATCAAACCGAGGCGCTGGTCGCCATCGACGTGAACAGCGGCCGCTTCCGAGCCGAAGCCGACGCCGAGTCAACCGCGTACAAGATCGACATGGAAGCCGCCGAAGAGATCGCCCGTCAACTTCGCTTACGTGACCTCGGCGGCGTGGTGGTGTGCGACTTCATCGACATGCGCGAGGATCGCCACCAACGTGACGTGCAGCGCTGCCTGCAACGCAAGCTCAAGGAGCACAAGGAGCGCTTCAAGGTGTTGCCGATGAGCGCCTTCGGAATCATCCAGCTCACCCGGCAACGCCAGCGCGCTTCGCTGACACGCAGCGTCTACCAGGACTGCCGGCATTGTCACGGAACCGGGCTGGTGAAGACGCCTGAGTCGGTCAC
>Ga0114931_10006236_pt1 | contig 14667 bp, 16 predicted proteins | sample 2SBtaG_FD_89579 | JGI IMG/M metagenome (GOLD analysis project Ga0114931, IMG submission 89579) | Deep subsurface microbial communities from Kolumbo volcano to uncover new lineages of life (NeLLi) - 2SBTROV14_V59a metaG | ecosystem: Environmental > Aquatic > Marine > Volcanic | place: Kolumbo...
CATTTATCTTGGGAGTCTTAATATTTGTAAAACCGCGCTCTAATACGTCATTATAGTAAAAAAGCAGAGATGCTCTTACCAAATTAAGTGTTCTCGGGGATTGTTTTTTATCAGATATTAGGTGTGCAAGATATTCTTTGAGATCTGTTACGTTTACTTCTTTTGGTTCCTTTTTTATGAATTTTAAAAATTCCTGATTTTGATGTAAATAGTTACGTATTGTATATTTACTGTAACCTCTTAATTTCAATTCAGTTGTTAATTCTTTCATATTATAGCGCCCAAAAGTTCTCACAATGTATCTTATGCGAACTTTTGATATATAATACTTTCGGATGGGTGTGGTGCTTCGTCGAGAAAAGCCCTGGAAGGGTATATTTGGGTCAGAAAGGTGGGCCTCACTGAGCATAATTTATGGCCATTTATGATGTTAAACATTCCAATATAGGAGGTCTTGTTTTTGAATGGTCTATTCTGTAAATTTATTCTTTGTTATTAAGATATTTGTTTTTTAGCTCATCAAAGAATTTATTTGAAAAATTGAGGTTTGTCTCAAAAATGATGTTGGCGTAACTTTTTGTTAATTTTTTCAATGAATTGGGTTCATTTCTTGCAATGATGAGATTTTCTTCTTTTTGAGATAAGATGTTTAGAAATTTTGACTTTGTTAAAAGAATGCGTTTTTCATCATTTCCAATATATAGAATTTGATTCATGTGATTTGGGTTTTTGTTTTGTTTATACTTTTTTTTTGCTCAAAAAATATAGTATAATTCTTTTAATATTTGCTTACAAGTTTTAGATATTAATAATATTAAAATATATTGTTTTTGATTAAAAGTTTTAGAAATTATTTTTTTTAAAGAATTTTTGTAATTTTTTCAAAAAATATGTTGTAAAAGAATCAATAAGGCTTTCTTGTCATCATTTCATGCTTATCCTTTGGGTTAAAGAAACAATCTAAAATATCAGGCCTAGATAAATAATATGAGGTAATAAAACAAATAAAACTTATTATTAGAAATAATAAAGCATAGATAAATGGTGATAAAGTAATGATATTAATTATAGTTGCAAGAACACATATTACTGCTAAGAAACTATATATGACATTAAGAGTTTGTCTAACTATTTCATGTCTATTATATAGACCTATCCCTGAAGCTGCAAATGCTGCTGTTAAGGCCAGAAAGGTAATGAATCTCATATATCCTCGTGTAAAAGAATATGCAAAAGAAACTATTGCTAGAACTATGTGAGTTATTATAATTAGTTGCAACGGAGGAGGATAATCCTTGAATGTTTTTACTGTTTTATGTTTCATTTAGGAAACCCTCGAGGTTTAGTTACTTTATTTAGGAGTTAGTTTTTCGAATAGTGTAGGATTTAACTTATCAAATGATTTAATTGCTCCTCCTGTAGCGTTTGATAATGCTTTGTCTGAATCAGTTTTAAGTTTTAATAAAGTATCTTTTATATTTGTCAAATTTTTGTCTGTAACTACACTCATATTAATTAGTTCGTTAAAGTTTTTTTCTAATTCAATAAATATTTCATTGAATTTTTGCAAATTTTGTTCGTAGCTAACTTTTGATTTTCTTTTGACTCTTGAAAATGTTCCCTTTACCTTTCCAAAATCAAACGTATTAATTATATCATCTACAATTAGTAATAATTTATTTAAGTTAGATATTATAGCCTTTTCTAATTTATCTAATAGTTTTTTATCTAAACCAGATATTGTATCAACTTTAGAAATCAAATCTCCCACCGCAATTTTTAAATTTTTAAAGAATGGCATAAGATTTGTTAATGTATTATTTAAAAATTTTAGTGCCTTAATTTCTTCTGTTTTGAAGTCATTTAAACTCAATATATAGTCAACAAATTCTCCTAATCTACTATATTCTCTTATTGCATTTGTATTTGCATCTTTTTTTATATCTTTAATCGAATTAATCTTACCCGAATCTAAAATATAATCATCATTCTTTTCGAGATCCATCATGAATTTTAATAGTTGATTGTGTTTTACTTTGTAAGGATATGTTGCACCTTTTCCTTTACCTTTTGTTAAGAAATCTGCTTGAAAATTACCAACTTTTTCATGTTCTTTAATGTAAAGCGCATCATACTTAGTTCCATTCGGAGCCTTTCGATTGTTACAACAACTTTTTCTTAATTCTTTCATGTTGTTTTCTGTTTGTTCTAACATATTTCCAATTTCAGATCTTAGTTCTTCGTCAAATTTTTCTTTTGCCTTAATGTTTTTCTTTAGGTTCAGAAGAATATTTCCTTGCTTTTCTGTTTCTAGTTTTTTAGTTTTAATTTTAGGAATTAATAATCCGATTTCATTTTTCATAGGATCCAAAACTTTTGTGACGATTTGACTTTTCATCTCATTTACTCGTTCAGGAGGGAGATTATTCAGAATATCTCTGCCTTTTTTTATTGCATCAAATAATCTTTTTGATTCCAAATCTAATGATTTCATAGCTCTTTCTAGTTCTTCAGCGGCTAGAAGATCTTTCTTTATTTTTTCTTCTCTTTCATTTTCTTTAGCAACTCTCTTTGCTTCTTTTTCTTCATTTCTCAGTCTTCTTGTTTCAGGGTCTGAGCCTCCAAATCCTTTGACTGGGTTCCACATAGAGCTAAATCCACCACCATTGCCAGTTCCTGCACCTTTATTAAATGAGGAAAATGCATAGATAACTTGAAGTATAGCAAATATAATAAGAACTAATCCAGCTATTTCCACTGGGTCTTTGAGTATTTTTGATATTATGTCTGGTAAGAATTGTTGTAAAAAACCTGTTGTAAGCATTATTCCAAAAAACATTAATAGAATTGCCAATATTATTCTTGGCATAAATCCCATATCTTTTGTCTTTTTTATCATGAAGTAAACTATTCCGAATGGTAACAAGTAAAGAATAATTATGAATATTCCACTATATAATCTATAAATTGAACCAACAACGTCATTAGGTATTCCAATGGATGCTAATAATGCAACAACAATTGCAATTGTAATAACAGGTCCTTTTCCACCACCTTCAGATCGAAGCTGTTTGACATTGCTTCCAACTGCATAAAATATTGAGAATATTAACCAAAATAATATGAATTTCAAAACCCAAGGGCTTACTCCTTCGTTTGTGAATAGTTGTGCAAAAAGATTTACAACCACGTTATTTTCGAGGAAAGCAAATACTGTTGGAACTAATATTAAGAACGTAAAAACTGACGTTACAGTCACTCCTAATTTCTTGCTAATCATATATTTTCACCTAAAAGGGTACGTATTTTCCTAATAGTCCTGCAAGAAAGTAGTCCCACACATATGGTGCGGCGATTATTAAAACTCCAATTCCTAAAATATGAAATTTTTTTTCACCTACTCCACCTTGTCCTGTTATTGATGCAGCTGCTCCTATCTTGACCATCGCTATAATTCCTACTAAAACTCGTACTCCCAAGTCTAACCACATTGTTTCAGCCATTCCTACAAGAGAAAGTGCCCAAGTTACATTCATGCTTACGAATGTAAATATAAACATGAATGGAATTGTGTGTAATGCATGTTTAAACCAGTGAAGACCTACTTCATCAGTGTGAACGAATCCAATTTCAACTACACTGAGCACTATTGTCATAAGAATTGCGGGGCCGATTAAGAACTTTGCCACCTCTGCTTCTACTGCCATTACTAATCATCCCGTTTTTTAGTATATAAATCTTTCTTTTTTAAGTCATTATAATAATAGGGTGTGTCTCAAAAGTACTGCCTAGCGAAGTATTAGATCTTAATTGCGATTATAAATAACTCTGTGACAAAAAAAATTACGATGCGAACAAAGCGCAGTACGATAGACTTGGGACACACCCATAATAATAAAAATCTTTAAATACTCTGTGTGCTGTTTTTGGTTGATGGCTGTAAAAAAGAAGACAAAAATCAAAAAAGGAAGGAAATTACCTGTAAAAAAATCTTCTTCAGACAAGTCAAACAAGTTTTCAAATTCTGAAATCGCATCAAGCCTCAGGAAAATAGAAAATATTCAAAGGAAGATACTTAATCAACAAAATAAAATTTTAAGAGAAGAAAAGTCGATTGAATCTCAAGAGTTTAGAGAGATTGGGCTTGAGAAATCTCAGTTAGAGAAAGAAAATTTAGTTCAATCTGAAGAGGAACAGGAAATTTCTGAACTTCAAAAAGTTGAGGAACTTGAAAAAAGCATTGCTGAAGATGTCAAGGAAAGTCCTCTGAAAAGAATCACTTACAGAGACATTACAAAGGGAATGATTGGAGCATTCTTTGGAATTGTTGGTCACTTTTCGTTTGCGGAGGGAGCACACATTGCAGAAGGGTTTAGCTATGCTCGTTCAACTCTTCTGTTTGTTACTTCCTTTGTGATAATAGTTGCATTTTTATATTTCTCAGGATTTAGAAGAGTTGATGATGATTTTGTTGTAAAAATATTGCCCTTGAGAGCAATAGTTATCTATGTATCGGCAATTGCAACAATACTTGTTGTTCTTACCATATATGGTAATATAGGTGCGGGGCAGACTTTTCACGAAATTTATAATAACATAGCAGCAGTAAGTATACTAGCTGTACTTGGAGCAGGAACAGCAGATTTAATTGGAAAGAGCGAATGAAAATGGATAAAGAAATGAAAATAAAAGTAATTGATTTGAATAAAAAACTATTGGGCTTTCTCAATAATGTTGTCGAGAAGTTTGACTATAATGAAATAAAAATAATTATTGCAAAGATAGAATTAAATGAAGATGATTTAGAAAAAGTCGTGGGAATTGAAAGTATTTTGAATAGCAAATATGAACAACTCAAAATGTATTTTAAATTTGCGGATGAAAAGACAAAAAATATTTTTGGTCAGGAAATAAGAGATTTAGTTCAGTTGATAGGAGATTTTCAATCACTAAAGCAAAACATTGATAATGTCAATGAATACAAAAATAGACTCTATGATATAAATTTCTTTCTTCAAAAGTTGGAAGCTGAAATTCCTGATGTCAATAAAATAATAAAAAAGTCTGCTTAGGTGTTTTGTGTGGTTTTAGCAAGGGCGGATTTGCATATTCATACAGCAGAAGATAAGATAGATACTTTTATTGATTATTCTGCAAAAGATGTAATTGATTTAGCACAAAAAAAAGGATATTCAATTCTTTCAGTAACGCTTCATGACAATTTTTTCTTTGATAAAAAAATAACTAAATACGCAAGGAAAAAAGGAATTCTTTTAATTCCTGGTATTGAGGCTACAATTGATAAGAAACATGTTTTGATATATAATCTGAAAAATAAGTCAGATATACCAAAAACCTTCAAAGAATTAAGGACTCTGAAAAATAAAAGAAAAGATATCTTGGTTATTGCACCACATCCTTTTTATCCAAATACAAAAATATGTGCAACAGCTCTCCAAAACAAATATTATGAGAATAGGGATTTATTTGATGCGATAGAAATTCAGGCGTTTTATACAAGAATCATAAATTTTAACAGAAAGGCAAAAAAGGTAGCTAAAAACCATAAAAAACCTTTGATTGGAAACTCAGACTTACATTTTATTAGTCAGTTTGGCAGAAATGCGACATTAATTTATGTTTCTGGTACATTAAACATAAAAAATGTGTTTAAGGCAATAAAAAGAGGAAAAACGAGCGTTGAGACTAAACCTATGTCCGTATTTGAGTTCACAAGAACGATATTGATGCATGTATTAAAAAGAGAAATCTAATTGACTTTGACTTTCTTGCCAATTGCCTGACCTGGCATTCCAGTTTCAAAAAGAACTCTGACTGCTCCTTTATTGCCATGAGATGACTTAATTTCGCCTTGAATATCCTTTTTTCCAGTATTATAAGCAACTTTCTTACCGACAAGTTCTCTTGCTTTATCTAGTGAATCAACACCATCTATAGCGATAACCATTTGGTTTGTGCTCGTCGTGTGCATTGATCTTCTAAAATTAACTATTGTTCCTTCCATAGTCCATCTGGAAACATACTTAGTTTATAAAGGTTACTCATAAATATTTGTTACTATTAAAAAATGAAAATATTTATATAATCTTACTCAATTTATATGTGGAATGGGGTCTGATAAATTTTCTGTTGAAGTGCAACCGATATATAGCAGAATTCTTGAACTTGATTCATATGTATCAAATAAAGATGATTCTGCAAGATATATTGGCAAATTGATATTCACTAATTCTGCTCATTTTAATCATGGGAATTCTGTTGAATTTAAAGATAATACTTTATTAATTCCTCGAACTACAGATAAAAGAAGGCAAAATCTAATTGAAATCACAATGCTTTCATTAAGTTTAGAAAAAACAATAAAGGATATTAAGCATGATGAACTATATATTTTAGAGAATCAACTGCCAACAAAGGAGTATTTGAAAAATATTGATAATATTTATTCTATTAGTTTCTTGTTTAACGATTTTAAAAGGATTCTACAAAATGAAAATGTAAATGATCCTACTTTTTTTAGGGATTTCAGTAAGAAAGTGAGTGAAGCCTATAAAAATGAAATTCCATTTACATCAGAACCGTTTTTTGTCAATATTTTTGATATAGGAAAAATGAGAAATAAAAGACAAAGATATTTTGCAGGGGAAATTGATGTTATTAAGAAAGTTTTACAGAGTTACAAATAAGACAGGGATTGTATGGAAAAAAGAGAATCTGACAAAGGAAAAAGTTGGGAGAGTAATGTAAGTAAAGTATTTATGCCTCACATAGATGTTTTTGCATCTGGTGGAAGGAATGCACTAAAACAGTTCGGAGATAAAAAAGACAAGAAAAATCTTGTTGTTATGCCAACAACATATTTGGATGACTTGGCAAGAAAATCAAACTCAACAGACTGGATAGAAGCGGACAGTGCAGTAGACACTCTAAAATATATTAATAGTCATAAAGTTGTTGATCCTGTTGATAGGGTTATCGACCTTGGAAATAATCTTTTGATAAAGATTGAAAAGGAAGGCAATTTCGAAGATGTTGCAAAAAAATTCAATGAAAAATATAAAAAAAGGTTTTCTGTAATAACTAATTCTCCGAGTGTGAATATTAAATTTAAATTTGAAAAAATCAACGTTGAACATTCTAACTTTGATAAACTAGATCCATATCTTGTCAATGAATGTATGCTTGATATTGATGGTTCTGAAGTTATTGCTGAATACTATAATAATGAAAGCAAAGACATTCCAATTTCAAAAGTTGAAACGATTTTAGGAAGAAAGCTTTTTGAGCCTGGAGGAGGTCCTATACTTAGGCAAAAAGGTTCGTTTTTATACTACAATCAAATAATAAGATTGGATAGACAAAATCAAGTATATGGTGTTGTCACTGGAAAACCAGTTAGAAACATTGCATCTGAACGTATCACTGATTTGGAAGATGTGGTTTTACATGTTATTGGTGAGCAAGAAAAACATAACATATTGAGCGAAAATTATTTTGGAATTAAACCAAAAAATTTGGAACAAGGAATAGCATTGAATTATATTGTTTCAAACGATAATATTCAAATGGCGATGATTGTTGGAGGACAGGGGAGTGGGAAAACTATTTTAACTTATGGTGCCGCTCTTAGAATGTTGCTTGTTCAAGGTGGGTACAAAAGCAAGGAAAAAAAGTATGAGACTATTCGTTTAATAAAGGCAGACAATGCTTTAGGTAACAGAGATATGGGATTTTTACCAGGTACTGCATATGAAAAAAATATTAATATTTTCAAGAGCTTTGAAATAGCACATGATTTTACAAATCTTGGTATTAATTTTGAAATAATGCTTCAAGATCCAAGAGGGGCATCTAAAGATTTTATAAAACGAGAGAGCCACAAAACAGGTATTGATAATGTATATTTACCTTCTAAGAAACCAGCAATTACCTTTGATTATAGTTTATTTGCTAGAGGTGTTACTTGGGGCCGGGAAATTGTATTCTGTGATGAGTTTCAGAATTTTACTCAAAGAGAAGGTAGAGATTTAGTGGGCAGACTTGGAGTTGGTACAAAAGGAATTTTGGCTGGAGACATTGAACAGGTTGATAATCCAAAAAACTCGCCGGAAGACAATGCGTTGTTAGGGGCATTGAATGAATTTTTGGGAAGACCATATTTTGCTGTAATAAAACTTGAAGAGAACTTTAGATCAATAATGTCTGACCATTCAAGATATTGGAAAGTATACAAATAAAGAGCTCAAATCAAAATATTACTTCTTCATTGCACTAAATTTCTTTTTTAGTGCTGCTTTACCATTCCATTCAAGGACCTTATCTAGAACTTCGTAGAGGTACATAACAGGTATTATTTCTATTTTTTTAAGGCGATTGGCATCGATTACTATGTCTTGAACATTTGTCTTTGGTACTATTACTTTTTTTATTCCTGCATCTATTGCTGCTTCAACTTTACTTGTAACACCACCAACTGGTAGAACTTCGCTTCTTACAGATAATGAACCGGTAATAGCGTATGATTGTTTTACAGGAATATCTTTTAGTGCAGAAATTAATGCAACTGCTGTTGCGATACTTGCACTATCACCCTCTACACCTTCATATGTTTGTAAGAATTGTAAGTGCAAGTCATATTTATCTCGTATGTCTTCTCCAAAGTGCTTTTTGATGATTGCAGATACATTTTTTACTGCTTCTTTTGCAATTTCTCCAAGCTTTCCTGTAGCGATTATTTCTTTTTCTTTTCCTGGTGCGACTTCTGCCTCGATTGGTAAAATGATGCCTGAATGACTCTCGCCACCGCCAATTACTGCTAAACCATTAACTCTTCCGACTTGGATTCCTTCTGTTATTATAATTTCGTACTCTTTCTTTCTTTCTATATATGTGTCTGAAAGCTGTTTTTCTAAACTTCTTGCAATCGTTTTTGCTTCAGTTATATGGTTTAAATCAACATATTTTGCTCCCTGTTCGAATGCCAGATCTCCTGCAGCTCTTATCCAGCCACCCAAATCTCTTAGACGTAAGGTTAGGTGTCCTTTTCTGTTTGCTCTTCTTCTTGCTTCTTCAATTATTTGAAGAACTGCTTCTCGTGTAAAGTGAGGTATTTTACCATCCTTCCTTACTTCTTGAGCCACAAACTGAGCGATTTTTTTACGATTTTCTTTTGTATTAGGCATTCTTTCTTTCATATATATTTCATAGCCATATCCTCTTATTCTGCTTCTGAGAGCAGGATGCATGTGTTTTATTGTTTCGAGATTTCCAGCTGCAATTAAGACGAATTTGCAAGGTACAGGTTCAGTCCTGACCATTGCGCCAGCGCTTCGCTCTGATTGACCTGTTATTGCAAATTTTCCTTCCTGAATTGCTGTCAGAAGTTCTTGTTGAGTATTTGGTGCTAGAGTTGCAATTTCATCAACAAATAATACGCCCATGTGTGCCTTATGAATCATTCCAGCCATTACTCTTTCGTGAGCAGGTGTTCCTAATCCTCCAGATTGAAATGGATCATGTAATACATCTCCTAAAAGTGCTCCTGCGTGACTTCCAGTAGCATCTAAGAAAGGAGATTGACTTTTTTTATAATTATCTACTATTATCTTTGGAGTTTGAGATTTGTTAGCCATTTTCCTTCCAAAATTCATGAATAAAACAAATATTGCTAAGAATGCTATTCCTCCTATGAAGAAAGCGACAAACATAATTGCACCAGCAGTATTGCCAAGCTGAGCGGTATAATGATTAAGCATAATCCAAGGTAAAATCATAGATATGATGGCTAATATCATTAATAATCCATTTTGATTTTTGAATACTTGTCCTCCTTGATTTTTTGTTTTTGTGATGAGTTCTCTTCCTTTTCCTGCAGGAAGTGTTTTTATTATTGGTTGATTTTCATCGTTTGGATTTGGAAATGATAATACATCTACAAGTTTTTCTTTTGGGAGAAGCTCAGCGAGTGCAAGTCCAAGCATACTTTTCCCAGTTCCGGGTTCTCCAATAAGCAAAACGTGACGTCTTTGAATACTTGCTTTTCTGATAACTTTTACTGCATCTTCTTGTCCTATTACTTGTCCAATAATCTTTTTGCTAACGTCAATTTCTGCAGTGGTTTTAAAATTGAGCTCTCTTGGAGCAGTTTTAATAGATTTTTTACTTTTAACAGTTTTTTTGTTAATTTTCTTTTTGCTCTTTGCCATGTAGAATCCCTAAGTCCCCTCTTCTCGTCTGAATCAATAGGTTATTTTAATAGTTTTCGTTCTTTCTTATCGAAAGATATGCGTTTTGCCTGAAGAAATACTAATAATATTAAACATATTTTAAAGTTTATGAAAGATTCACACTTAGAAATACTTGCGTTAATAGGAATTATTGCAGGTCTTTGTATATTATTTTTTTTCGTTTTAGATTATGAACCTAAAGATGCATTCTATTTAACTATGGATGATGAAAATTCTTTTTTAGACGGAGAACTCGAAAAGATAAGTTATAATGAGGAATCAGATTTTTCATATCTAAAAATTAGGTCTTGTCGTGTTTTTGATGCATTTTATGAAGGAAAGATAAGTATTAATAATTCTAATCAGGAACTATCTGAAATAATTTCCTCAGCAATTCCTATAAGAATAGAAGGTTCATTTATTGATGGAAAATTTAACATTGAAAATTTGAAGGCGAATAGTATTTCTTAGAGTAAGATTATATATGTTAAATTGGTAGTTTTTGCAATTCCTACATTGTAAGAGTTTCAAATTTATAACTATGCAGGCATAAACAAACCTTATATATTGTTTTAGTAGTATTGAATGTATGGGAGTGTTAAGGGTTGCAAAAAAAGTAGCTAAGAGATTTTTGCGTTCAGACAATGTGAAATCTAGAAATGAAGATGTTGTAGGATTAATTCTTAATGCATATGATAGGGCAATAGTTCTTTCGGATTCTCACAGAGAGCACAAATTACTTCTTGTTTTTAGTGCAATAGAAAAACTATTCTATTTAATAGAGAAACAATTGAAAGAAAAATTATCTTCAGGAGATTATAATGATGTTTTTTTAGCAATTGAAAAATTAGAGATGATAATATCTGAATTTATGCCTAATATGGTTGATAAAATTATAAATTTACAGAAACACTTGTTTACTCAGGCTGCTGAGCAAGCTATGATGTATGCAAAAGATGGGTACTGGCAGGAGGCAAATCAACGTTTGAGTATACTGTCATATGTTAAGGAAGATATGCCTGGAGATTTTCAGGGAGAAGCACTTAATTTGCTGAAAATTCTTGAAAAGGCCGTTGCTTTGGCAGTTGAAAATGCAAGAAATGCAAGAAATAAAATTTTAGATAGAAAAGATGAAAGATTTGTTGGCATAAAGCACAACATGGATGGTGAGAACCATGTTGAGCACATAGTAATTCAGAAGCATAATGGACAAGATTATATTACAAAAACATACAAATCAAGTGATTTTGAGGAAGCAATTAACAAGGTTACAAAGAATCTGAAGGATATAGGTTTTAATGTCGGGGATTCTAATATTATGGTTGATAAGATTAATGATGAGTATATTGCTACGATTGTTGTAAGAGCAGGTCAATAGATTTTAAATGGCTATGAACTAATACAACCAAAAACAAATTCTTTTAAAAATAGATGTGCGCATAAGGTTTATTTCAGCAATGATATTAAAGACTATCTGTTAAGAAATTTGAGTAGAACTGTCTGAGAAGAAATTAAACTATTTATTATAATATTTAAGCACAAATCTCTTCTAATACACAAAATATCATTTTTTGCAATTTATTTATACACACTTTGAGCAAAACTTTATATAAAAAGGTCATTTTAGTGCATGTATAATTATAAGGAAGGTAAATAAAATGGTATATGCATATTGTGTAAAGTGTAAGCAAAAAGGCGTAAAAATGAACGATCCAAAGATTCATATTACTGCAAAGGGCGGTTTTATGGCAAAAGGCACATGTCCAAAATGCGGAACGACTATGTGTGTTATGATGTCAAAAGACAAGGCAAAAGCAGCACTTGATTCGGGCGAAGCAAAAAAGGAAACAGCGACAAAGAAGTAAACAATATTTATTTTTTCTTTATTTTTTCTCTCAAATAACTAATATTTATAAATTTCAATTCCTAAGGTGCTTTTATGAGCACTAAAAAGCTCTCAGAAATCGCATTAATATTTTTAGGCATTTGCTTATTTGTTGTTATGCAGACGAGACGAGGCAAGACTACTTACTTAAGTTGGTAGATATATTTGTGGAGCAAATATATGAGAACGTTAGTGATCATACGACTCGTCTTTTGGTACGCTAGACTTATAGAAAAAAATACTCATAAATAGAAAAATATATAAATAAAAATACTATAAAATCAGATTAAGGCCTATGAGGTGATAAATTTGGCAGATGATAAAGTTTTATATGTAATTGTTGCATTAGTTGCAATAGTTGCCGTCTTTGGTGTTGTAGCTACAGCAAACACTGTCGGTGGCGCGTTTATGGGATTTGGAAGTCAAAGTGGCGGAAGTCAAAGTGGTCAAAGTAGAGGAAATTTTGACATGTCTGGATTTCAACAAGGTAACTTCGACAGAGGAAATTTTGACACGTCTGGATTTCAACAAGGTAATTTCCAAGGACAAATTGGTGGAAGTTCCAGTGGTGCAAGTGAAAGAAGAGCAGCACTACAGGACTACATTGGACCTGTAAAAAATTGTATTCGGACTTCTGCAGACACAATAAAAGGAAATGTTCAGAATCAGTGCGACCCAAGAACATGTATAGATCAGTGTTCCTCAACATATAGTAACGACCAAGAAGCACTAAAAACATGTGGTCAGGGATGTATGGAGAATTTCAAGAGTTGTACAACACAATACAAAAACCAGTTTAACAACGAGGTAAGAAGTTGTGCACAGCAATATGCTCCAGATCCATTAAACCAATGTACAGATGAATGTGATGCATCAACAAGCGATTTGAGAGGTTTTGCTTCGTGTTCAAGTGACTGCATAAAAACAAAGTGGATTGACCCAGCAAAAGCATGTGTTGAGCAGTGTAAGTCTAACGTTGGTTCTCCTTCCAGTCAAGAAGAAGCAATGATGGCTAAAGAACAATTTAAAACCTGTTCAGAAACATGTGTTTCGGACTTAGAACAATACATTAACTAATTTTTATTATTTTTTTTCTTTATTTTATTGTCAAAATAACTAATATTTATAAATTTCAACTTCTAAACAATGTTTGTGAACACAAAAAAACTATCTGAAATTGCTCTAATATTCTTAGGTATTTGTCTTTTTGTATTTATTTTAGAAAAATTTCAATCAATATTAAGACCATTAGCAATAGCAACAATGCTTGCTTTTTTGTTTACGCCTTATTTGAGAATGAAGTCTGATGACAGAACAAAGAAATTTCTCAAAATAACTGCGTACTCACTCGGTTTACTCGGAATACTTGTAATTATAACTTCATCCTTTATCAGCGGAATATCTGATATAAAGATTGATACAAATAAATCTATGAATGTTACTGAATTTGTTAATACGTTCTCTGTGAATATTGCTGGAAATGAGTTATATTTATTCAAATATGTCGACATCGAAAAGATACAAAGCAGTGTAGGTTCGATAGTTAGTGAAACAATATCGGGAATTTCCTCGTTTTTCTCTGAATTATTTGCAATTATTATATTCTTAGTATTTGTTATTCCTGCGATTAATTTAGGAATAAAAAAAGAGTCAAAAAAGAAAAAGAAAAAGAAAGAAAGAGACAAGTTTCTAAATGCAATATATGATGTGGAAAGTGGAATAAGACAGTATCTAAAAGTCAAGACTATAGTTAGTGTAATTACGGGGATTCTGAGTTTAATTATTATGTTGCTGTTTGGAGTAAAATATGCTTTTGTCTTTGCGGTAATCATATTTTTGTTCAACTACGTACCCACAATCGGATCTATTTTTGCAGTTTTATTAGTACTAATTGTTGAGCTAATTAGTTCTGGATTTGGAGTTCAATTCGTTGTTCTTGGTATATTATTAATTGCGGTCCAAACCATTATGGGTAATTTTGTTGAACCCAAAATTGCAAGTAGACAAATGAAAATGTCTGCACTAACAGTGCTTTTGAGTTTATTCTTTTGGGGAGCAATATGGGGTGTTGGAGGAATGCTATTTTCAGTACCATTTACACTTGCATTAAAGATTGCGATCAAACACTTAGAATCAAATATTTAATTATACAGACGAGACGAGGCAACACTGCCTGTCCTTAAAAATTCCTTGAATTTTTGGGACACAACAAAAACTATGGTTTTTGTGTGCAAAAAATACGTTGTATTTTTACGCACTAGAAATCTTTGATTCACTGAAAAAGCTTTGCTTTTTTGTGCACAGAAACACTTGTGTTTCTTTTGTCTAAGTGTTTTAACTCGTAGATACGACTCGTCTCTCGGCATCGCAGAAACTCGCTTTTTTAGAAAATGCGTCGCACCACGTGCTGTTTGAAATCAGAGATTTCTAACATGCCAGAAATCTTTGATTCACTGAAAAAGCTTTGCTTTTTTGTGCACAGAAACACTTGTGTTTCTTTTGTCTGAGCATTTAGCGCGTGGGTAGCATTTTCGC
>Ga0114931_10006237_pt1 | contig 14666 bp, 12 predicted proteins | sample 2SBtaG_FD_89579 | JGI IMG/M metagenome (GOLD analysis project Ga0114931, IMG submission 89579) | Deep subsurface microbial communities from Kolumbo volcano to uncover new lineages of life (NeLLi) - 2SBTROV14_V59a metaG | ecosystem: Environmental > Aquatic > Marine > Volcanic | place: Kolumbo...
AGACCGTAAAGAAAACTACCAGAGAAATCTTCTGAGATTTCCACTGGCGTCCGGGACGGGTCAAGGGGGGACTACCGAGGGTGCCAACAGGTCGGTTTGAAGCTCCAAAAAGCCCCAAAAAAAGTTCTTGACGACCACGGAACGGGGGATAGACTTTTCGCGCCGAGTCGGGGAGACCGGCCTGGTGGTATGATGGCGGCACACGGCGTGCCGGTCTGGAAAGAGGTTGTCGAGCCGGATCGAATGGTCCGCGTGGGAGCGTGCGAGACGATGACCTGCGAAACGGGAAGAGACGTATTTGAAGTCGGTTCAACCAGGGGTAGCGACCCTGATTTGGCTTGCCTTTTGTTTACACGGGACGACGAAGCCGCCGAGCGGCAGCGCGTTTTGTTGCAGGAGCACGGGATTTTTGCTCATCTGGGACAGGCGCCCCAGGCGGGTCGCGCGTCCGCCGGACTGGGAGTGCCGCTGGTTGTCAGCCCGGACGACCAAGACCGCGCGAATCAAATCCTGGCTTCGGTCCAAGCGACGGGCGAAGAACCGTGGGAAGACGACCTCGACGACGATGATGACTTCGACGATGACGAGGATGACGACGACGATTTCATACCCGATGACGTCGAAGATGACGACGATTTCGACGATGATCTCGACGACGATCTTTAATCATCGTGGTGGTTTCCAACGCTGCCGGATCAGCTCGGGGAGTGGGTTCGCGGTCACTTCCGGTCAGCCTGCCTTGCATGTTGAAAAACGCCTGCGCTTTTAACGCTCAAGAATCCACATCGCAAGGTTGCACATCGAAGCGGCGGAAGGGGCTGATCCCTCGCGCGTTTCCGATAAGAATCCTCTGAACACCGATAAATCCGCAGATTCATTGGTGCAGAGCGTGTGAACGGTCGGTAACTAGCACAACATGAAGATACGCGGCGCACATGTCGATCGGATCGGCATGAGCAAAAAGTTCTCCAATTGCGACCGACGAACGGGAAAGCCCGATCTGCGTCAAAACAAGGCTGAGCGCCGCGCGGGGATGGATCGTCGTCGTGGACCTGGGCGACGCCGAGGAGAGGTGCGTCGTGCCGCCGAGGAGGGGGAGCTCTCCGGCGAACTGCTCGAATTCATCATGGCGATCGACGAGTACAAAAAGATCAACGAAAAGCCTTTTCCCAGTTGGTCCGAAGTGTTTGAAATCATGCAGTACCTGGGGTATCGCAAAGTCGCACCGATGGCTGAGCACATCAACACCGCCAGCGGCAGCGAAGTCCTCGCGGAGATCGATCCGATCGCCGCGCAGTGACCTGGTTGCCCACGTCGCCGTCCGTCTCATTCGATGTCCGTGTATGTAAAACCCATCGCGGAGAGTGCGGCGCTCGGGCGTGGCATGGCCCACGCTTGCGTGACCATGTTGGTCCACTGCTACAGCATTGTCATTTAGAGCCTATCTCAATAACGGTTGCAACCCTGACCTTTCGCCTGTGAAAACACCGGCAAGATGCCGGTGCCACACTATTTTGAGATAGGCTCTTATCGTGTAGCGAGCCACGGACTTTGGTCTGCGCGGCATCGTCGGCGCACGGTGTAAAAACCCGGCGGATGGCTGTGCAAAGACGGACTGTGCTCCAATGGCGGAACGGGGGGAGCATGTGACACCTGGAAGGGATGTCGCTTCGGAGCGCACGTCGATTCACTTCGGCGCGGTCGCCAGGATCTGGTCATAAATACCAACGATGTCCTTTCGGAGTCGCGCGAGCCCGAATCGTGATTGGGCAAGGGCTCGGGCGTTTTTCCCGTAGGTGCGACGGCTATTGAAATCGCCGGCCATCGCGACGATGGCCGATGCCAGCGCTTGGGGGTCGTGCGGAGCCACAAGGGTTCCCGTTTCAGTGGCATCGATGATCTCCGGCATCGCGCCGACGGTGGTTGCAACGACCGGCAGTCCGTATGAAAACGCCTCGAGCACGGAGATGGGCATCCCTTCGTTATGACTGGGTTGAATGTAAACGTCGGCCTGTCGTAAAAGGGTTGCTTTCTCACTGCCGCGGACTGCGCCTACGTAGTGTACGGTTTGCTGAAGTTTGCGGTCTGCGATTTTTCTGCGGATGGTTTTCTCATCCCCGGCGGTTCCCGGCGGACCTGCCAGCGTCATCTCGATCGTATTTCGGTGGGGGAAAGGTACGAGGCTGCACGCATCAAGCAGGTCGTCGATTCCCTTCCAGGTGTCCATCTTCGCAAGAAGTACGAACCGGCAGCTTTTGTCATTCCTCGTATCCGCCGGTGAGGTTGGAGTTTCGACTGCGTTTTCTACAACGTTGACTCGCGCTTTGGGTGAGATTTCCGTAAGGATGCGTTTCCACCGTTGGGAAAGGGCTATCACCCTCTTGGCCCGTGCCAGAGACCACCGAATCATCAACCGACCGGTACTGGAACTGCCTTGATAAAACTCATCGAACGCCGCACCGTGAATATGGAGAATTGCGGGGCAGCGAAGGGTCTGGGCGAGCAGCATGTCAAGCACGCTGCGATAGAAGGAAAACCCGCTGCAGGTATGGATGTGGACCAGTTGGGCCCTGGTTTGTCGGATCGTGGTGCGCAGCGTTCTTGCGTGGTGAATGTGGCGGCGAATGCGATCCCAAGTCGATTCGTTTCGATCCTCCGATCGCGTGTTGGCCAAAAACCGCGTGATAAACCGTTCGCCGTAGTCGAGGTCCAGGGTTTGCGAGACGACGGTCGCCATTCCCCCCAGTTGGTCGGTCGCGGGTCCGACAATAAGGACCGTGATTCGATCGTTGGATTGACGGTTATCGTTCATGATCGGAGGTTGGCCGGCGATTCGATCGTACTTTCAATGAGGGCGGCGAAGTCTGCATCGTCGGTCCCAAGGCAGGCGATGTCGGGCAACGAAAATGTTTTGGGGCTTAAAAGTCGCGGGCTGCGCAGGATTGTTGCTACTCCAATCCACCCGCCGTGGACGCGGCGATTGGGAAAGGAGCGGCCCGTCATGCGTTTGAGCAGGTCGCATAAGGAAGCAACGGCGGAGCGTTTTTCGTAGAGCTCGCAAACGTGTTCGCGCCCGTCCAAATTGAACGCCGGGGAACACTTCAGCTCACGCAACAGGGTCGCGAATTCTGCGGATGAGGTTGCGCGGCGACAAAATGGCCACTGGCGGCGACAGATAACCTGTCTTCCGTGCGACAATGCTTCCAATGACAGCCGTGAAAGCGTGCCATCCAATCGCGGTTGAAGAATGACGGTTGACCGAAGAATGGTTCGGGTTACGTCGTCGACAAACCCCAAAGACTCGACGTTTGTATACTCGTCGTAGTTCGTTTCGCGGTCGCCCAGAATCAAGAATCGAACATCGGGAAAATCTCGGATCAATTCGTTCATAATCTCCCCGCCGCAAAATTTCCGACGGCGCGAGGGCAGGTAGGCAAGGGCGGAGAATTGCTTGGGAAGCGGTTGCGGTTGAGCGAGATCGGAAAGATTGGGGTTCACAACGGGGCCTATCCCTGCCGTAATCCCGATCGCGGAAAGGTCCCGGACCATACGCTGCGATCGACAACGCTGAACCACCCCGAGGTTTTGCAAGGCCACGGCGATGGAACCTGTGGGCGGATGATGTTTGGCCCAAAGGACATCGCGTCCCGTCCAGAACCGGACCATGGGAATCCCGGCCACGCGTGCCGCAACCAGGCGTCTGAAAAGCTGCGTGCTTTGCTGCTCGCGTGTAACCAGGTGGATCAAATCGACGTCTTTCAGATCGTTGCGTCGAGGTCCGCCGGGCGGGGCAAAAGAGACCTCGTGGCCGATTTCACAGAGGGACCGCGCATGGTGAGATGAAACGGAAACGCCGTCGTCGAGTTCGCCGACAAAGTGTACGTGCATGGGCAGGTGCGATCCCGTTCTGTGCGGGCGCACAAACCGACCATCGGTCTGCACAACCGGGACGACACATTCTCCATGGTTTGTCGGCTTACCGGACGTTGCCCTTTAGAGAGTGCTTGCGTGAGAACCGGACCGTCCGGGAAAGTGAGTCAAGCCCGTTTTCTCTTCGCTTTTGGTGGCGATTTCTTCGAATTCTCGGGAGCCTTCCGCCCCGTTTCACTCGATTCAGCGGGCTTGTCTTTTTTCTTGGGCAAACGCTTTTCCAGGATGGCTGCTTTGATCTCCTCAAACAGGTCCGGATTGTCTCGTAAGAACTGCTTGGTGTTTTCGCGACCCTGTCCGAGACGAACGTCTTTGTAGCTCAACCACGAGCCGCTTTTGGCGATGATTTCCTCCTTGGTTGCCAGGTCGATCAGATCGCCCTCGAGGCTGATACCGCTGTCAAACATGATGTCGAACTCAGCCTCTCGGAACGGGGCAGCCACCTTGTTTTTGACGACCTTGACACGCACGTGGTTTCCGATCGGCGCCTCGGCGCTTTTGATCGTGGCGATCCGTCGGATGTCCAGTCGAACGGACGCATAAAACTTGAGGGCTCGCCCACCGGGCGTCGTTTCCGGGTTGCCGAACATCACGCCGATTTTCATGCGAATCTGGTTGATGAAAATAACGATCGTATTGCTTTTCCCGATCGCGGCGGTGAGCTTGCGGAGCGCCTGACTCATCAACCGCGCTTGCAATGCCACGTGCGTGTCACCCATTTCGCCTTCGATTTCAGCACGGGGGATGAGCGCAGCCACCGAGTCGACGATGATGACGTCGACCGACCCGCTGCGGACGAGCATCTCGGTGATCTCGAGCGCTTCCTCACCGGCTTCGGGTTGGCTGACCAGTAGTTTTTCGAGATTAACGCCGCACTTTTTCGCCCAAACGGGGCTCATCGCGTGCTCGGCATCGATAATCGCCGCGACGCCGCCTTCCCGCTGCGCCGCCGCCGCGACGTGCAGAGCCAGTGTCGTTTTTCCGGATGATTCCGGTCCGAACATTTCGATAATTCGCCCCCTGGGAAGCCCGCGCCCGCCAAGTGCGAGGTCCAGGGAAAGAGCGCCGGTGGAGATGCCCTCAAAATCGGCGTCCATGCGGTCAAGCTGCATAATCGCCCCTTTTCCGTACGATTTTTCAATCTGCTGCAATGCTCGATCCAGGGCTTCCTCTCGTTTGCGGTTGATGTCGTCTTTGGGAATAACTTTCATCTCATGTTCCTTTTCTTTTTTGCACAGGCTCCCCGCCACCGGCGAGTTTCGCCCGACTGACTACCGTATAGGTTGCACCGCTCGGCGAGCGCAGTGAGGACATCAGGGCGATGGTGTCGATCGACTGCTTGATCGGTCGCAAATCCGTACGGTCGATCGCCTCGCGTATTTTTCCTGCGGAACGATCGTGGCGGACCCGACCAAGCGTAATGTGGGGTGAATAGGCGCGGCGCTCGCGGGCAAACCCCTCGTTCTCCAGCGCGGCTGCGACCTGATCCACGCACCGCAGCAACCGTCCGGTTGGTTCGTGGACCCCCGACCAAACAACACGAACCGCACCTTGGATGGGAAAGCATCCGCAATCGACAATGCGTAGCTCGATCGGTTTGCATCGCAACCCCGCAGAGCGAACGACTTTCCCGATCGATCCCACCCGTTCGTCGGCGACTTCCCCCAAAAATTGGACCGTCAGGTGCAAATGCTCGGGCTTGACCCAGCGGACGCCGCTGCAGCGCTTGGACATTCGATCCTGAAACGCCGCCAGCGATGTTTTCGCCAAAGTGGAAAGCTCGATCGCAACAAAGAGTCTCACGGTTCATCGGATACCATTTAAGCCGGTAAAAGCGTCCCAAACAAAAGAAACCGATCATTCAAATCGCAACATGCTCTTGAAGGTTTGCACTCGCGAGTCGACTTCGGATCGCGGCAGATCTTTGACCTTGGAGAGCGAAAAATCCTCGATGGTAAAAGACGCCGCGACCGTTCCGCGCACCAGCGCATTGCGCAGCGTGTGTAGCTCGGTGTTGGTCTGCTCGCAGAGATACCCGAGGGTTCCACCCGCGAAACTGTCGCCCGCACCGGTTGGATCCTTGACGGTTTTCGTCGGAAATGCCGGAACAGCGGTCGGTCCTTCCCGCGTGACCAAAAGCGATCCGTGCTCGCCCTTTTTGATAATGACAAAGTTCGGACCCAGATCGAGAATCCACTCGCCCGTTTCGATCAGGTTTGTCTTCCCCGAAAGCAGACGCGACTCCGCGTCGTTGATAATCACTCCGTGTACGACTTTGAGCGTTTCGATCAGCGAATCCCGCTGCGTCTCAATCCAGAGATTCATCGTGTCGCAGACAACGAGTTGAGGCGATTCCACCTGCGACAGCAGTTCTCGCTGAAGCGTCGGATGCGTATTGGCAAGAAAGACGACCTGGGAATCCGCGAACGCATCCGGGACCGCCGGACCACGCTCCGCCAGAACGTTCAGAGAAACGTCAACGGTTTCCGCCTCGTTCATGTCGCCCTCGAATTTTCCGGTCCAACGAAACGTTTTGCTTCCCCGGCGGGTTTCAAGACCGGTCAGGTCGATGCTGCGAGATTGGAGCGTTGCCCGAAAAACGTCCGGAAAATCATCCCCCACAACGCCCACCAATCGCACCGGGGCGTACTGGGCGGCTGCGAAGGAAAAATAGACAGCCGACCCGCCCAGCACCGCGTCCGCCTTGCCATGCGGCGAGGTGACAGTGTCGATCCCAATACTTCCGGTCACCAGCAGCGACAGGGGAGGCTGTTTGGTCATGGCGTGGCTTTGATCCTTAAATAACAGGTCGAATCGTCCATGGATTCGGTGGACCGCTGTCTCCACGCGACAGCGCGGACCGGTCCACCGACCGCTCAACTCTCGGTAATCTACACGATGGCATGGCGGGCGCCAAGTCAAATGTTTGAAAAATGTTAGGGTCTTTCTTGGTCGGCGAATTGGGGCACAGTGGGGGGTGTTTGGGGAGCGGTTCCAGGGGTCCACCCGCCTCAGACGGGGTGTTTCCCATCGGAACGTCTGTTTTTTGGAACAAAGAGGGGCAGAGGCACCGCTCAGGAGCCACACGCCGGTTGGATCACCCCGCCCACGGGGTAGGGCTGAAGCCGGACCAGGTCCGTAGCGCTCTCGACCCCGAGGGGTTTTGCGAATTGATAACCCTGGCCGAATTCGCAATCGAAGGCGAGGACCGCTGCCAACTGCTGCTCGTTCTCGATGCCTTCAGCCACCACGCTTGCGCCAAGGTGGTGGGCGAGCGTCATGACCGAGTGAATAACGGCGGCGTATTGACGATTCTCTCCGACTTCGCTCACGAAAGCGCGGTCGATTTTGATAACATCCAATGGAAGAAGATGCAAGCACGAAAGCGAGGAGTAGCCCGTTCCGAAATCATCGATATAGAGTTTTGCGCCCATCGCCTTGATTTCACGGGTTCGCGCGGCAACAGCCTCCGAGGCGTCCACCCAGGTGCTTTCCGTGATCTCGATGTGGAGACTGGGAGCGTCGATTCCAGAGTTGTTGAGAATTACGCGAAGTCGATCGATAAAATCGAGTTCCAAAAGTTGTCGCTTGGCTATGTTGACGCTCACGAACAGGTCGGAGGGATTCGGCGCGATTTGCTTCCAGCGAGACAATTGCTCGCACGCGGTTCGCATGGCCCACTCGCCAAGAGGAACGATCAGTCCGGTTTCCTCCGCGATGGGGATGAAGGTGTCGGGAGAGATTTTTCCGATGGAAGGATCGGTCCAGCGCATCAGCGCTTCGAACCCGACGAGCTTCCCCGTGCGGAGGTTGACGATGGGCTGGTAGGAAAGCGAAATCGCGTTGGTTGCGAGGGCATCGCGAAGCGCATTTTCGAGCTGGAGTCGATACCGCACCGCCTCGTGCATACTGGCGTCAAAAATCGCGTATTGACCCCTTCCGGCGGCCTTGGCGCGGTACATCGCAGTATCGGCGTCGCGGAGCAACGTTTCAGGGTCGCGATGCTCTCCACCACCGATGGCAATTCCGATACTGGCACTCGGCTTGATAACCTTGCGCGACACGTCGCAGGATTCTCCGAGGGATTGCTGGAGACGCTCGGCAACGTAGGCCGCGTCGTGCGCCGATCGGATGTCGTCCACGAGTACGACGAACTCGTCTCCACCCAGTCTGGCGGACGAAGCGGTGGCATCGTGAGAAACCAGGTCAAGCGAACGAAGTGACTGCTGGATTTTTTTTGCGACGGCCACCAAGAACGCATCTCCGACGCTGTGACCAAACGTGTCTTTGACGGATTTGAAGTTGTCGATGTCGACAAAGAGAACGGCAAAACGATATTCGGGATTTCGTTTCGCGCGCAACGCGCATTGTTTCAACCTGGCGGTTAGCTGGGCACGGTTTGGAAGCTTGGTCAACAGGTCGTGCAGAGCATCGTATCGGAGCTTGGTTTCAATCCGTTCCCGGCGCCGGACTTCAGCGCTAAGTGTCCCGGTCGCTTCTTCAAGTTCGAGTGTATACGTTCGGGTGTGCTCGTCGTGTTTGGAGACAAGTTCGCTCACTTTTTCCCTGAGATGTTCGAGCGAGTCCGCACCGCCGTTTTCGGGCGCTTTGGGTACGTCGCCGCCGAGTGATTGTTGGATCGTGTCGGCAAGGCGTCGCGTCTGACGCCAAAACCGTGCCAGCGTCCACCCCCACAGCAACAGCGTAAACACGGCCAACACCGCCCCTGCGACGAGATATGCTTTCAGCAGAAAAAGCAGTCCCAGTTGCGCCGCGACTTGGTCTTTCGCCGCGATGCTCGCTTCGGAGTTCAATTGTGCAAGCTGACGCGAAAAGGTTGCAGCCTGCGCCTGGCATGTTGCAAGCAGAGGCGAGGCGGAGGATCGGTCATCGAGCGCCGCGAGGCGTTTGACGTTAGAGGCAAGGAGTTCGAAACCCGCCGACAACTTCAAAACAGTCGCGCGCGACGGTAGGTTTTTTTCGTTGCTCTGTCCGGTAAGCTCGTCGCGTAGTCGCGATTCGACTTGACCGTAGGTCGGAGTTTTTTCCCCCGAATCTCTCAGGATCGACTGCACGGTGGAAATCCATTCGGTCGAGGCGGCGACCACGTCGTGCAGCATCGACACTCGTTGTGACAATTGCACAAGTTTCGATCGGGCAGGCGCCGAGCGTGTCCATGCGAGTGCAACCAGCACAGCGCCGGCCAAAAGCGGGGTCCAAAGCACGATGTTGAAATTGCGAGATCGCATTTCGCCGATAGCTGCTTCCCGTTGAATACCACAACCATCAAAACCGAATGGTACAGCGGTGTCCACAAGTATTCGCCGAACCGAATCGGCGACTACGAGGAAGCGACGCTATACAGCCACCCTATCGGTGATTCATTCTTGCTGAATGCGTAAAGCCGGCGCGGGGCAACGAGGCGGAAAGAAGGGGAACATTATCGGTTTTGGAAGGCTGTCAGTTGCTTACAGCCTATCCCAAAATAGTGTGGAACCGGCATCTTGCCGGTGTTTTCACACGCGAAAGGTCCGCGCTGCAACCGTTATTGAGACAGGCTCTTACGTGGCAGTTTCCCAGAACGAATGGCCGACCCGTTCGGGGAATCCGCGCGCCTTCATCGGCGCGTCGGCGGAATCAGATTGGCGCGGAAGGCGGGACAAAACATCAGTCGTTACACCGCAAGACAAGACCGCCAATTTCGTCGCGGACCCGTTATCGGATGTTTGGTTCAAAAGGGGCTCATAGTCAGCCAGGGCGACTAAGGTCCCGACGCAACCGACACGGGAGCGAAGATTTCGAAGTCGTATGTGGATTCGGTTGCACGTCCGCCGAGCTTGTCCTCCACGAGCACTTTGAGAACGTACGGACCGGCAGGAAGCGTTGCAGGTAGTGTAATCCGCTGGGCGATGAAGAAGTCGTTTCGTCGCTGCCGGCATGTATCGACGATTTCTGGTTCTTCGCGCTGCCAGACGATCTTCCCACCGTCGGAATAGATCTCCAGTTGTGTCGAAAGTCTTGTCTCAAACTGGTCGTCGGGGGTGCGCTGTGCGCGAAGATTGCGAATCTCAGAATAGACGATCGTCTGAATCTTACGACCCGCGACAAACTCCTTGCTCGACATCTTTTCGAAAACACCAAAGGCGGAAACTTTTTGGCAAAACGCGATAAACACCACCGACGGGTCGGCGCGATCCGCCAGCGCATCTCGAAGATTCTCAACGGTGGCAAGCGCTGTTTCGCCGGTTTGCAGGGGATCGCGGGCCGCATCGCGCACCGCGATGGCGGCGTTGATCATGTTGCGGAGCAAGGTGGCCTGGTCTTCGGGAAGATCGCCGCCGGTTTTTGAAGCGTCCTCGTCGTGGCCGGTTGCAAGTTGCGCAAGACGCAATCGCCATTGTGTATCGAAGTTCTTTTCTTTTTCGGCCTGCGAGGAGAGTTCGACCACAAGATCGTCAAACGTCGGGCGCGTTGGGTCCAGACGAACGTTCATCGCTTCGTTGGTGGCATTGTTCGATTCGGGTTTTCGGGAAATCCGGTTGTCCCCCTCCGCCGAATCAATCGAAACCGCCAGGATCGCCGGAATGGGCATGGGGGGTGTGGAGTTGTTGGCCGCGTCGATACTGATTTGAGCGTTTGCGGTCGACGTTTTCTGAGGCACGGCGGTTCGCTCGGGTCCATCCGGGGTTGAGATGAGATCACGGTTTTTCTGCGAGTCGAAAACGACGGGGTCGGGCGTGCCCGTTCGCGCCGATTCTTCCGCCGCACGATATTGCGATGTGCGTTCCAAGAATTCCTCGATGGCAGCGAGAGACTCGTCGTTTTTTGTTTCCTGCGGAGGCGTTTCGACTTGTTTTGGCGTGACCGACTTTTTCGGCGAAACGAATCCTGTCAGCGATGCTTTGTTTCGTGCAATGCACCCACCACCGACGGCGAGGATGGCAATCTCCGCGAGAGATAAGAACGTGATCCGGTTTCGAGCGGCGAGGCACGAAAAAACGATACGGCGTCCGCGTTGGTTGTTGAACATAAAGAGCCTTCCTTAGCCTGCTTTGACACGAGGCATCCTGCCTCGCGAAGTGTGCTTGACAATGAATTTTTCGATCGCAATTTCGACGGTGGTACGACTTGTCTTTACGGCGAGGTCCACCGCCAGAAGGTCGCGCTGCATCTCCCGAAGCGTGTCGGGAGTGCATCCCTCAAGACGCCGCCGTACAACATCGGGTTTCGCAAACAGCTTATGCGAAAGGGCGGCGGGGCTCACGCCGTTTCCAAAGGCGATTCGCGCCTCAAGCAGCCGGCGCACGCTGTACGACAAACCTCCAACCGCCAGCGCCGGCGCCGCCCGATCCGTAGCCAGTACCTGCGCCCAGAGGGAAAGCGCCTTGACCGCGTGACCACCGACAATCGCGTCGATGACGGCGAAGGATTTTTCTTCGCGAAGCTGTCCCGTCAGGGTCGTAATGTCGTCGATCGTAATTTCCTTGCGCTGGCCGACGTAGGACGAAAGTTTTGCAATCTCGGCGTCCATCGCTCCCGCGGAATCGCCGACATGGTCGCGAAGTCGTTGGGCGGCATCTCTCCCCAGCCGCTTTCCATACACCCGTTTCGCTCGATCCGCAGCCCACCCGACAATCGCCCGTGCGTTGAGCGGTTCTCGAACGATCACCTGCCCGTGCCCGGCAATGATTTTGTAGAGCCGTGTATTTTTCGGCATCGACTTGCAAAGGAAAATCAGAGTTCCTGAATCCGCGGGATTTTTGCAATAGCGCTCCAGCGCCTCTCGGTTTTCGGTGATGAACTTGTCGGCTTCTCCCGCGACGACAATGTTTCGACCGCCCAGCAGTGAAAACGTGCGTGCCTCGTCGAGCACGTCCGCCAGTTCCGCCGACGGTCCATCGTGGCGCGAAATCGTGTCGCCCTGCACGTGAATCTGCTCCATGAGCGCCGACAGCGCTTCGCTGCGTAAAAACCGGTCTGCGGACACGATCGCGTATACGGGATGGATTGCGGGGTTCGATTCACTCATGGGCCAACATCAACAACCTTCAAAACCGAGCGGTCTTACGTTCTTCACCGGCGACCTAGTTTCTCCGAAACGCTACGATGCGACAAGAAGACCTTTCCCAACGGGTATCACGGTTGTCCTTGGACCGGACCCAACCGGGCAAGGCGAAAACAACAGCGGCTTTTCCCCTGCGGGTGGGACTCCCAAACATCGGCTCTTCCAAGGTCGCGGCTCGCTCCGACGATCCACGCGCGAACGCCGGCGCGTCAGTCGGTTGACACAGAGCGGGACGAAGTCGATTGGTTCATCAAGGACAATCGCTGCTTGGCATCTGCGATCACTTTTTCAGCCCCGGGGTCAATCCGCGTTGCTCGCGTGTAGTATTCCCGCGCAAGCATCGGGTCGCCCTGGAAAACCGCGACATCGCCCAGGTTCATCCATGTTTCCGCGTCTTTTGCATTGTACCGAAGGATGGTGCGCAGGCGTTGTGCCGCCGCTTCGTACCTTTTTTGGTCTCGTAGCACCCGTGCCGACCCCAAAAGAGCTTCCCGCATTCCCGGTCTTTGCCGAAGGGCGATATCGTACGCGTTGAGCGCCCGGTCGTTGTCGCCGACCGTGGCGAGCATCGACGCCATGGCCATAAATGCGTCGGTTAGCTGCGGGTCCAGGCGAACCGCCTCCCGCAGGCGCGCGATTCCGCGAACGTAGTCCCCGTGCTTGCGGTGTTGCTGCGCTTCCAAGAGCAGTTGCTCAACCCGTTGCCGCGCACGGCGCGAACCGGGAATTGTCGCATCGTCCACCTGCGACGAATAACCTATCATTGACGCCGATCCACGATCCGCGCCGACATCCGGTGTGACCGCCTTGGAAACGTCGATCCGCTGTTCGCTGCTTTTGACGCGGTTTCCTCCGAGGTCGGAAACGCGAACGCGCATGGCGATGGGACCGAAAACGCCCTCGGGGATTCGCCAGTCGAAGCGACCCGTGTTGGCAAGCGGTTCGCGCGACACTGGTTCCCATTTTTTGCTCGGCGGAAGGCGATAGTCAATGCGAATCGGGCGCCTGGGTAGCTGTGAATCGATCGCGGTCCAACGAACCTGAACCACGCGCTGGCCAAGAACGGTTGTGGGGCGAAGCGGATGGAGTTGAACAACAGGGGGCGTGAAATCGACCATGGCCCAGTAGTGGGCACGCGTTCCATCCGCTGGCGGCGCGCTCGATGCACCTGACGCGTTGGTGAGCACGAAAAACAACCCGAAAAGACCTTCGGATGGGGGGCGAAACGTGATCGGGGATTGGCGATCGTCATCCGTGCCGAAAAGCTCCCACGTTTCGCCCTCGTCCTGTGTGTACCAGAGCTGAGCGGACTCCAGGGGAAGGGCTGCTTCATCCACCCGGTAGGCGATATCGAACGAACGCTTGCGAACGCGCGCGGGGTTCTCCTTCGTGATCTGAGCGGGAGCGCAGGTGACGAGAATCCCGAACAACAAACCGGCGAGCGTTCGCGCGCTTATGAAGCGATGAGTCGCTTGTCTCGGCGTAACGTTGCCATGTTTTTCGGGAATCAAAACGGCGTGTCGGCGTTGCTCTTCGATGGGCTTACGCGGCGACGCTGCGACCGGATTGTTTTCTGTTGGTGTGCATTGGGGCCGTTTTCGAATCGTCTCCCTGGGCATTTCCAAACGCCTTTCGAGAAAGTATGAAACCCGTTGTTTTCGTCGCTTCCATGCAACGTTCTGCCACTTCATCGACGCACCCACGCGACACACTATACGCGTTAAGACCCGCTTGGCTTGCGGACAGGGGCGATCCTTTTGGGGGTCCGATGGGCGATTTCAGCCCTGCAACGGAGGTTTAACTCAACTCTCTGTATTACCAGGGCGGTTCTTCCATGAAGTCGTGGATGCTCCCGTGATAATGACATAAACTATTTCCATACATTGTCTTAAAAGAATTGCGTCGGGGAAACGGCCTTGTTTTGTGAAATGTCAAAATGGGTCCACGTCTGATGATTTCGCAGTTAAGACGGGATTTTTGAGACCGTCAGAGCCGATTTCTGCTATAAAGCCTGTCCGATCGGTAGGACGGATGGTAAACTCGCGTTGCAGTGGCAGTCTCGTTAGTCGGCTGCCGGTAGCGTTTTAACCTCATTTTACGGAGATCCGCGGCATGGAGGAATATGAACGACTGAAGGAGTTGGTCGAGGCGGCAGCGGACGATGTTGCCAAAGCATCTGGTGGAAACAAAGCCGCCGGGACTCGCGTTCGCAAGGCTATGCAGGAAGTCAAAGACACCGCCCAGCAAGTTCGCAAGAGGATTCTGGAGGTTCGGTCGCAGGCGGGCAACTAGCATAGCTGGTTGCTGAACAAGTGTGGCTAGTGGGGCGTCGTAGCCAAAAGTCTTGGAGTCTGGTTCGTCGATACAGAGCCGCCGACCGTGAGTCCGCGGCTCGTTGTCATTCTGAGCCCGCGTAAGCGGGAGAAGGGTTTCTTTGCATTCCAAACGCGTTGCGATCGTCCCAGGCACGGTGAGCTGCGCAAGCGAGATGCTTCGCTGCGCTCGGCATGACAGATTGGGACGACGGGTCCGCTCAGCATGACAGAGCCGCGACCGCGAGGGAGCGGAGAGATAGCCTTCTTTTCTCGCAACTTGTCGGCTCGCTCCCCGATGTACGAGATTCTGTTAACGTCTTCGCACGCGTGTTCTTGGGGAGACATGTTCTTGGGGA
>Ga0114931_10006238_pt1 | contig 14666 bp, 12 predicted proteins | sample 2SBtaG_FD_89579 | JGI IMG/M metagenome (GOLD analysis project Ga0114931, IMG submission 89579) | Deep subsurface microbial communities from Kolumbo volcano to uncover new lineages of life (NeLLi) - 2SBTROV14_V59a metaG | ecosystem: Environmental > Aquatic > Marine > Volcanic | place: Kolumbo...
CGGGAGGGCACGCCCAGGGTCGCCACCGTCGGGCTCAGCGTGGCAAGCTCTATGGCGCGGAGATTGTCTGCATAGCCTTCGCCGCCAGCGCCCGTGTTCACACCGAAACTTCCGGCACCTGAGGCAAGGACACGTACAGCTAACCCCACTGCTTCCATCGTCGGCTGGAGCGGGAGGTCGGACTTGGTTAAAGCGCCGAACTGTGCGACGTCATTTGTCCGGATATCCGCACTGTCCGATAATCTCCTGCCATCACCCAAGAAGACAAACCATTCGCCCGCGTTGACCGTTCGCTCAGGCGAAGGCTGGAAGGAAATCGCTCCTGCCCCTTCCTTTATACGCAATCCCCATGTGCCTACAGTGGCATAATCGTTAGCGCGGTCTAACTCTAGGTTGCTGCCGCCGCCAACCCACCCCTCCGGCTGTCTCCCGTCGTACCACTGGATCGCGCCGGTGACCGTGCCGTTTTGGGCTCCAATCTGGTCTGTGGCGCCTACGTCAAACTCCCAAGCATGGTCCCAGTTAGCATCTGTCCGGGAATAGACGGTCGTAGCCTCTAGGGTAGCCACGGAAAGGGCTGTATCTACGTTGAGCCGTAAGGAGTCGATCAGGCCCAGCAGATGCACCATGTCATCTGACGTCGCCCCAGCGAACAAATTGGCTGCGCTGGGAGTGCGGAGTGTAGCTGGTGTGGCGGCGTCACCAAGCCGCTCCGTTGTCCACGCCCCATATGTGCCGGTGGCCGCATCGTGGGCCGCAACCCCGATCTGCACCTTATCCGCGTCCACGGCTTCGTCGCCCTTGAAGCGGACAAAAAATGCGTACTTGGTGCCAATCGTAAGAGTCTGGCTGTGGAGGTAGCTTTCGACACCCCCGACACCATCCGTAGCAACCCGAAATCTGACACGCGGGGAGCCGTTTGTTTCTACCTGCCAACCGCGTGCCGCAGCCGTCGCCTCCTTCCAGTGACACAGGATGGACTGTTCCGCTGCCTTTCCCACCGTGAACACACCCCACACGGTCATTTCGGCTTGGCCATCCGTTGCGGTAAACGCGCCGAAATCTATGTAGTCGTCCACTCCGTCGAAGTAGTACTGCCCAGACTTCACATACCGCTCCATCCTCCCGAGATGGTGGCGGCCGTCGGCTACCTGGGTCGCTCCGGTCACGGTGCCGTTGATCGAACCGATCGCGTCGTTGGCATCGCCGTCCATCGGGTACCAGTGGTCCCAGAGATACGGCTCGGCCTCGTTGACGACCTGCGCATCAAGGTCAGCAATGGCGAGCGCGGTCGCGGCCCTGCGGATGTCGTCGATCTTCCCGTCAAACGGGATGTCGCCAGAGGCGTACTTTCCCGCCCTCCACGACGTTGCGGAGGCGGGCGTGGTAAAGGCCGCCGGCATCGCGCTACCCGTGAAGGTCACAGTCTGAGCGGCAAACGCCCCGTACTGCCTCGTGGCCGCGTTGTAGGTCGCGACCGACGCCTTAAACTTATCCGCGTCCGTCGCTCCGGCGCCGTCGTACCTCACCCAGACCAGATAACGACCCCCCGCAACGAACGAACCGAAATCGCCGTTAGCTTGGCCTCCTACAAGGTCGGTGGCGATGAGTCCCCGAATCGTGCCGCCCGTGCGAAGCGCGAAGGCGATTTGCTTCCGGTTATGCGTGCCATTCCACCAGCGGCCATAGATCACGCCATCTGCCGCGAGCGAATCCACTTCAAACTCGAAGAGGAATGATGCCTCTGCCGCACCGTCGAGGGCGGCATCATCGCCGAAGTCAATATCGTCCGAAGAGAAATCGTACCGTCCCGTCGCCGTCCCAGCCAGCAGATCCGTAGCGCCCTGCGCCGTGTCGATCTGCACGGCTGAACCGTCGCTGTTGCCGCCGACGTGGAGCACCAGATTCTCGCCGTGGCGACTTCCGTTGCCGCTAACCTGCGCGAGCCAGCCCATGTCGCCGCCGAGGGCCATCCCGGCACCACCGTTGAAGCGGTCGGTGATCGGGTCGGCGGAGCTGCCGTCGTTGGTGATGAGGAGGTTGACTGCGCCTTCGAGCCACGCCGTACCCGCTTGGTCCTTGCCTGCGTGCAAGGTCCAGCTCGCGCCGGTAGACGCAGGCACGCCGACAGCCGTCGCGGTCTCCAGCACCGTATCCGAGTTCGTGTCGGCGTAGACCGTGAGCGTGCCCGAGTTGAGGCGCGCCCCGAAAAACGGCGTGTCCCCAGCGGCGATGGCGAGCGTGAGCGTGGCGGTCTTCGTGGTGCCGGCAGCGACAACGGTGCAGTACAGGTCCCCCGCCGGGTTCTTACCCCACTCGACGTAGTTGTTCGCGTCCGCGTAGATAGCGCCCCACGGGTGACTGAACCCGTCAGTACTGGCCCAATCTGCAGGCGCGAACATCTGTACCGACCAGTCATCTGGGTCCCAATTCGCAGGCATCACGCGCTGGAAATTCGCGCCTTCCGGGACGTTCAGCGCCTTCTCGCCGGCGGCGTTCAGGTTCGTGACGCCCGTATCGCGGAGCGTGAACTTGTCCGAGTCGTCCTTACTCCAGACGGACATCATGATGGCCCACCTCGACGCCATCGAGAGGTTGTACGTCGTCTTCAGCAGGTCATCGACCATGTCGTACCGCACGCCGGGGCCTGTCGCGTCGAGCGTGGGCTTCTTCGCGGTCGTCGCCTGGAGTAGATGGCTCGCCTGGCCCGAAATGTCCTCCCGCCCCCCCACCGGGTCTCCGTAGGTCGCAGGCATCGTCATGACCGCGTCCTGATAGAACGGGCCGGCGATGGGCCACCAGCCCTTCAGGCCGGCGATACTGCGGGGGCCTACCGTCCGGCGGTTCCGCCGGTACGGATGCAGTCCAGGAGGCCGGATCGTCATCGCTCAGACCGTGCTCACGGTGCAGGACGCTGTCGTAGCCGTGATCTTCACGTAGGCCCAGGGCGTCTCGAGCCGGGCACCGTCCACCACGTTCGTTGCGCTCGACCCGGGCACCACGGTGCCAGCCGAGTCGCATTTTTCGAACTCGGTTAGACCGTCCGGATCCGTCTGGTACCGCTTGGCGTCTGGCATGGCTCAATCCTCCGCAGGGACGCTCAATCCGTCAGGGCCGCGAGGATTCGGCGGGCAAAGCCCAAGCCGATTCCGTTGATGGCGATGAGGTCGTCTTCGGTCGTGGGAATCGCCTCGAGCGTCTCGATCCCGGCACCTTTGAGTGCCGTCGCGGCAGGGAAGTCGTCAGGGATCGGCGTGGCAGGGTCCTCTCCGTTCTCGAGCTCCTGATCTCCCCCCTCGGTCTCGCCATCGTCCTGACCTACATCAGACGCAGCCTCGTCGGCACCCGACCCCTCTTCGTCTTCCACTGCCAAGTCCGCCGGGATGTCCTCAGAGTGCCGGTAGATGGCAACCTTTGCCGTGACGAGCTCACGCGCCGTCTCGGGGCCGAATCCGGCGATCTCGCCAACGTTGTACGGCGGATACGTCGCGACGAAGCGCAGCGAAACCAGGTGATTCTCACTCATCATCTCATGCTCCTTACGGGGAGCTAGGGCGCGTGGGGCATTTCAACACCCCACGCGCCGCCAGCTCACAAGAGTTCTCGCGCTCAGTCGGCCGGCGTCCTGTCCTTGCCGCCGAGCACGACCGTGGCCGCCACCGGGATCTTGGGGGACGTACCGCCGGTGAAAGCGACCGTGACCACGGAGCGGATATACTGCTTCGCGCCGGCGAGATCGGCGTCCTTCTCGCCCTCCGAGTTGTCCGCCGTGATCTGCGTGATCGACGCGCCGGAGATGTCCGCCCAGCCCGAAGAGCCGTCGGCGCTCTCCTGGAGCTTGGCGTCCACGGTCTGGGCTGTTGGCGAACCGCTGGCCGCTCCGCACGCGGCATGCAGGACGCACGAGTGGTAGCCCTGTCGATCGATGGCGGGCCCGTTGATCGTCGTCGCCGCCGAGTCCACAGGGTTGATGCCTCGGGTGCTCTTCACGAGCGACCCGATGTCGTGGAAAGTCGCGGGATTCATGTCCCTCCTCCTCTTGGTGCCTGTGTTCCGTGAGGCCCCCGGGGAGCTCACGCCCCCGGGGGCACAGCGTTATTGGTCGGGAGTGGCGTGCTTACGCCCCCCAGGTCACTCCGGTGAGCACGGCCACGGACTCGTCGTGCCGCATCCCGAGGTCGTGGGCCGCGATGAGCCGCAGGATCACCTCGTCGTTCTGGGCGGCGGACTGCCATGCAGAGCCATCCCAGTACGTGGCCTGGCGGAAGATGTCGATCCGGAGGTTCTCCTCCTCACCGATCACCACATCGGCGAAGTCAGCGAAGTACACCTCGGACTCGTCGGATCCGCCGCCCAGGTTGTTCGGGATCTGACTCGTCACCGCGTAGGGGTAGCCCCACAGCATCCCGGCGAGCATCTCCTCACGGAACGCGTAGTTGCCGTTCCCGTCCCGGACTGTCATGAGGTAGTGCTTGGTGCGTGGCGCGAAGATCCACCCGGGCCGGATCATCCGGACGTCCGCGTCCTCCAGCGCGAGCACCAGCTTGCCGAGGTCGGTCGTGACGTTGGCCAGGTTCACCGTGCCGTTGGCGGCGATGATGTTGCCCGAAACCGCCTGGTACCGCAGGCCCTTCGGGCTGTACTCCGTCCCGGCTCCGCGGATGAACGCCAGGTCCGAGCGCTGAGCGAGAGCGCTGATCGAATCGTCTCGCACCACCATGTCGGCGTTCGGGCTCGACCGACGCAGGAGCTGCGACGTGATGGGGATGAAGGTCATCAGGTCCTTCGCCACGAGGTTCACGCGACCCGTGGTGGCTTCGCTCTTCGTGCCCCGCTGAGCCTCGCCCTTGTAGTAGGCGGTCGCCCCACCGGTGAGCTTCGGCACACTCGCGTTCCCGCCCGTCATAGGCCAGAACGTCGGGTTCAGAGAACGCACCGCAGAAGCCGGCCTCAGGAGCTCGATCACCTCGGGGATGTAGTTCTCCGGCACCAGCGCCCCGCCCGCGGCGAAGTCACTGGACTGCATCGCGGCGGAGATGTCGGTGTACCCCACCTCGTCTGCCCACGCGATCGCATCCGCCTTCCGGCCGTCGCCAGCCGCGAACGCGCGGCAGAATCGACCGAATGCCATCCCAGGCTCGTCGTCCTGAGAGCGAGAGCGCCGCTTGATGGCGGCAGCCGCCGCGGCCTCGGTGTCGGGCTGCGTCGCGATGATCGGCTTCGCCTTCTCCCTGGCGAAGTGCACGATGGCCTCCTGCACGGACTCGACCGAGGCACCCTCGTTGATCCAGGCCTGGCGCTGCTCGGCACTGACGAGATCCTCGTGCAGGGCGCACGTGTCGTTGATGAGCTGGACGCGCTTACGCTCCGCTGCGAGCGTGGCAGCGCGCTCCTGCTCCTTCAGGGCCCCGGTATCCACCTGGGGCCCGGCAGCGGTTTCCGCTCCCATGAGATCCTCCTGGGCTCTGGGGCCCGTGTTGTCCGGGGACTCGATACCTCCAGCCGGCGCGGCCCCGTCCGCGTCGACCTCGATGTCTGTGTCTTCTTTGGCGGTTCCGGAGAGTGAGTCGGGAACCACACCCAACGGCTCGATCGCCTCGACCTCGACGGACTCCTCGTTGGCGGACACGCCCGAAGAGCGGCGTCTCACGCCAAGCTCCTCGAGGACCTGGTCCATAGTGGCCACACGGTCCGCCAGGCCTTCCGCGACAGCGCGCTCGGCCGTGACCACCCGGCCCTCGCCGAACCCGCCCCGGACGTCCTCCTCCGAGACCCCGCGGTGCTTCGCCACGGCGCCCAGGAACCGGGAGTAGTAGTCGTCGAGGGTCTCCTGCATATACTCCTTCGCCTCGGCAGTCAGCGGCTCGTGGGGGTTGCCCTCACCCTTGAACCGACCGGCGGTGAACACCGTGGTGGTCAAGCCCCGGTCTTTCTCGTACTCAGACCAGTCGAAGTGGTAGGCGATGACGCCGATCGAACCGATCCTCCCCGAAGGGGTGACCGCGATCTCGTGCGCTGCGGACCCGATCCAGTAGGCGGCGGACGCCATCAGCGGGTCGCAGACCGCGATGATGCGCTTCTTGGCGCGCGCCTCATAGATCCGTTCGGCAGTCTCCATCACTCCGTCGACGCTCCCGCCCGGCGAGGAGACGTGGAGGACGATCGTGTCGATCTCGTCACTGGCCACCGCTTCATCGAATTGGCTGGAGAATCGCTCCAGCGACATAGCGCCACTGCTCTCGCGGAACCCGCTGGCACGCTGAGCGATGACCCCGAACATCGGGATCACCGCGACACCACCACCGGTTCTGAGGTTCTCCCCACGCCGGCGTGCTGCGGTGATCGTCGCCAAGTGCTCGGCGCTCGGCCGGTGCCCCTGGGCCCTCAGGGACAGGAACTCGATGATCTCCTGCGCCTTGCTCGGAAGGATTGCCCACGGCTGCCCACTGGCCGCGCGCAGGAATCGCTCGGGTCTGTCAATAGCGCCCATTCCCATTCTCCCTCGGCTTGAGGGCCGTCGAGATTCGACCGCCCCATTTGGCTTCCGTGTCTTCGTCCCCCTCGTCATCCCCTTCGTCTGTGGTGAGGAGCGACAGGGCGAGGGCTGAGGTGTCAGAGGTGCCGTCCGGCACGCCGACAGCCTCGGCCAGCTTTATTTCGCGTGCCCGGTCTGCCACGACCTCGGGATAATCCATACCGCGTTCCCCGGCGGCCCGGGTGCGCGAGTCGATCAGGAGCTCGAATGCCTTCTCTAGGGCGACCACCTCCTTCAGGGGGTCCACCCACTCCCAGCCGCGCGGCATCCACTCGTGCGCATCCCAATCGGCCATGCGCATGGAGTCGAGCTCGAGTTGTCGCGTGGTCAGCGCCCATACCATCCATCGATCGCGGACGCGCTCATGCAGATGGGTGGCAAGCCACCACTGCAGGCTGCGCCAGACATCCCGGTCCTGGAGTGTTCCCTGCCTGATCGACGAGTAGCTGACCTTCGTCAGGTCGCCGGACAGGGCCGCATACGAGGAGCGGAGGCCGGTCGCGATCGACCGGAGGATGACCGTGTTGAAGGACTCGAAGGCCGTGTTTGGATGCTGGGGGTCCCAGGGCTTGAAGTCCTTCGCGCCGGTCGGCAGGAAATCGAAGAGCCCCGGCTCCACCCGCATCTTGGCCTTCCTCTTCTGCCCACGGACCAGCTTCGGATCTGGCACCGTGGACTCGTCAGCGACGAACCAGCCAGCCTTCGCGGCCGACATGCGGGACGCGACGAGCTCCGCTTCCTGGAGCCCGCCTAGCATTCGGACGTCCATCAGGACCGGGGCGAACCATGGGACGCCGCGGGACTGCCCAGGCCGGCGGGTCAGGTAGAGGTGGGCGATCTGGTTGGCGGGCACCCGCTCCCGGCTGTCATGACCTCGGCGGGTCTGGTAGTCGTAGGGATGGCCCCTGAACAGGTGGTAGGCGACGGGCCGCCCCCACTCGTTTACCTCGACGCCCATGCGGACCTCGTTCTGGTCCCGGCCGGCCGGCTCGCTGTACGAGACGTCGAGTTGGTCGGCGTCGAGAATCTGCAGAGCGAATCCGAACGGGTTGTCGTAGCCCTCGACCATCCGGATCAGGCACTCGCCGTCCTGAGCGACCGTCTGGACCGCGAGGCTCTGGATGTCCACCCATGACAGGCGTCCATCCACCGACGCGTTCGCAGGCTTGCTCCACTCCTTCCATGCCCGCTCGATCTTCTGATTGACCTTCTCGTCCTGCTCACCGGTCAGCGGGTTCACGACCCGGGCCTGCAGCCGTATGCCTCTGGATCCGACCACGTTTTCCGCCAGGAGGTGCATGAACCGGCTGGCGTAGGAGTTGTTTCGGACCAGTTCCCGGGAGCGAGCTCGGAGCGTGGTGAGATCCGAACGGATCTCTTGGTCCGCGCTCGTGATCGGTGCGAAGATCCAGTCGGAGGTCAGGCGGGATACCTGAGCCCCCGCGAAGGCTGCGGCCCCGACCGCCATGGATCGAAGCCTGAACAGCTTCCGGCCCACCCAGTCTCCCATCCGGGAAAACGTGGGCAGCGCACGACGAGCCCAACTACGCCGGGGAGCCAAAGTACGCCTCCACGGTTCGAGCCTCGCCGTCCTCATCCCACGCATCGGCAACGCGGGTGCGATAGACACCCTGCAGGTAGAGGAGCTCCCGAAACGGGACCCGCTTCAGGGAGCGACCGTTGATCGTGACCTCTTCCTGGTCCTTCGTCGCACGGCCTTCAATGAGCGCGTCCAGCGCCGCCAGGACGGTCTCGTCGTGGGAGAGCGCGCCGACCGCCGTGACCGGGTTGGCCAGCACCAGAACCGGCTTGCGGACGACAGTATCCCTGTCGCTTCCGTTCGTGACGTAGCCGATGAGCGTGTAGTTGCCGGGTGTCAGGGCGGTGGATGCCGCAGGCACGCGGACCGTGAAGCCCGTCCCGTTCGCGGATACATGCGTGCCCCAAGTGATATCGAGATCACTCGGACCCCGGAGGGCATAGGCCAGCTGGTCGCCCGCCGACGCATCGAAGTCGGAGAACGACGGATCCCAGCGCCAGGTATCGCCCGCGACGAGCTGGTCGGGCTCTGTGGTGGGAATCTCGGCTGACAAGCACTGCTCCTAGTGGTGCGGGTGGACGCGTCCACTAGGGAGTGTAGGGAAGAATGACACGCTTCGTCAGTTACGATTGCGTAAGGGTTACGCTATCGTAGGGTTCGGCTCAGGCGGCCTCTTCGACGAAGGCTGCTTCGTGCACCCAGTAGAGTTCCGTGAGCGCGTCTCGGGGAGAGAGCGGGCTCTCCATCGCGTCTCGGATCTGGTTCGCATACTGGCGCACGGTTTGCGGCGTCAAATGCTCTCCCTCTCGATACCGGTTCTCCAACCGCCTCGCGGCACCCTTGTACGAGAGACGATGGCGTCCGACGAGGATCACGACCTCGCGCTGCCTTGGGGTCAACCGGGACACCAGGTCGTCCCAGCGTCGGACCTGAGGGGGTTCCTTCACCATGCGTTGACCCAACCTCTTGGAGCAGTGTCCAGGTCAGTATCGGGCGCCTCTTCCTCGTCATCTTCGGTAGGACGCCTGGCGGTCTCTACCCACGCCTCCATATTGCCCGTCACGCCCGTGCCCAGTACTTGGAGCGCCCCGAAATTGCCGACGTGCAGGTCGACGGTCTCATTTCGAGTCATGGTCTGGATGTACATCGCCTTCGCCCGGCGGGACCCCGGGAGGCGACGCGTGACTCTCTTTTCGGCCTCGAACTGCTTGTAGTAGTTCGGATCGAACCCGTTACACCGGTCGGGGTTGTATGCCCGCAAATGCATGTAGCGGGGACCGGGACGCTGGATCCGGAGCCACTTGAAGAGCCGGTCCTTCAGCTTGAAAGTCCCGAGCCTCACGATCCTCACGCCAGCGCTGTTAGGCCTGGCCGACATCTTGATGGGGTCGTGGTTGGGGGAGCCCGTCTTGTCGCCAATGGAGGGGAAAACGTTCCTGCGGAGCCGCGGCTTCGTGAAGCCGTATACGGTGTCGGGCAGGTACCCGGCATCGATGAGCGAAGCCATGATTCGCATGTCGCCGCCGAGCTCGTGCCGATACGACCTGGTGAGCAGCGCCTCCAGCCGAGCCCACGTCGTTTCTGCCTCCGGATCACCGTAGATCCGCTCATGCAGGATGTCCCAGGACTCCAGACCCACTCCCCATCCCCTCACCAGCAGCTCGAGCCACGAACCCTGCACATCAGTGAATGACGTCAGCACGCCCACGCCGTCCGGCACGTCGACCACGTTCCCTTCTCGGTCGACATACTCCTCCGCCCGCTTCTCCAAGGAAGACACCTCGACCTCGAGTCCACGCTCCTCGTATGCCTCGCCCAATACGGTGTTGATGAAGACCTTCAGATCCTCTGGATCTTCCTTCGCATCCCGCCATTCCTCCACGAGCTTGGGCCACCGGGCTCCCACAAAGAGCGAGACGAGAGCGTCGATGTGCCAACCGGGGATCGATGCGCCGGGATTCATCGCGATCCATCTGCCAGCGCGCACGACGTCGGGTTTCTGGCGCTCCTCGATGACCAGGGCGCAGAACTCGCAGACGTAGTGTGCGGTATGCGGGAGGTACCGTGCGTCGAACTCTTCTCCCCCGCATTCTGGACATTTTTCGGCCTTGGGGTCGGCCTCCATGCCGCACCGCTTGCAGTGCACCTCGCGGGCCCACTTGATCCCATAGGGCACCCTAGGGCCACCCCACTTGAGAACCTGGAACTCGCCGCAGTGGGGGCAGGGCACGTGCCAGAAGCGCTGGTCTGATCTCTCGAACTCGCGGTCGATGCGACTGGCGCCCTTAATCGTGGGGGTGGAGCCGATGAGCAGCACACCGTCCTCGAAGTCATCCGTGCGCTTTAGGAACCTGAGAATGGGGTCGCCCTCGGCGCCCTCGACCCGCATCCCATCCACTTCGTCGGCGAACGCCCTCCGGATACTCCGCCGTCGGAGGTTTTTGTCCGACGCGGAGCCCAGGATGAGTAGATAACCGCCCGGGAACTCCTTGTACGTCATCGTGGAATCCGACCGTCGCGTGTTGAGCTCACCCAGTCTCTCGCGGATCCGGTCGTTGAGACGCACCATCGGCGTGATCTGCTCCTTCGAGTACTGCTCAGCTTCCTTATCCGACGGCTGGAGCACGGCGATGTTGCAGGGGTCCTGATCAATCGTATAGGCGATCAGATTCCCGATGACGCCCTCGGTGAACCCCACGCGAGCGGACTTCCTGACCACGCCGCGGCGTGCCCAGGGGTCCACCACGAAATCCATGATCTCAGCGAGATACGGAGCGTTCTCGTTCGACCACGGGAGTCCGGCCATCGGTCCCTGAGAGAGGATCCGATACTTGTCCGCCCACTGACTCGGCGTGAGATGAGGTGACGGCCGGAAGACGTCGCCAAAGATCCGGCGTTCACGATCCCGCCAAGCCTCGATGGCCTCTGGGGCCGAAGCCCACGGCTCACGCGACCGCGTTACGGATTTCGCTGCGGATGGACTCACTGACTTCTCCCAGAATTCTCCGCGCCTTCGCTACTGAGATCCCTGCCGACTTCGCCAGCACGGGTGCGTAGCGAGAGGGAAGGGATCTCACGATCACGTTGACCCGCTCCAGAGGCTCGCGGAGTAGGCGCTCGACGTCGGCGGCTGCCACCAGCTGGCCGCGTTGCACGGCGTTCTGCATCTCCTGCGCATCCGCCCGGGCCCTGGCGAGCCGGGCCTGTTCAGCCTTGAAGTCGGGTGGGCCCTCACGCCGCTGCTCGGTTTCAGCGCGCCACTTCTGATAGGCGTCCGCGACAGCTGGCCAGGGGTATGTGTCGTCGGCGTTGCGCGGCACCTTCTTGCGACGCGTGAGCTCGCGGAGCTGCCGAGCGGTGATCCCGATCCGGCTTGCCGCATCCTTCTGCGTGAGCCGCTCATCCGTACCGTGGAGCTTGCGAGCGCGACGGGAGCCATCGGCCTTCCGCTTCCGGTATCTGGCGTAGGCTCGCTCCGTTGCTGGCCAGGAATACGTCCCGTCCTCGTCCCGGCGGACGCAGCCCGTTGCGGTGAGCCGCCGTAGCGTGGTTGCGCTGATCTCAAGGCGTTCCGCTGCCTCCCTCTGCGTCAGATGCTCGGTGTGCGCCATGCGGAGCCGGAAGTCACGTTCTGGGGCCTGTGTCTGTGGCGGAGCTGGAGCCTCGTGCGTCACCCAATGGGTCTTCCCCGAAAGGACCCCAGACCATGCCGTAGAGCTGTCGATCTCTACCCATGCCCGCCCCACTCACCGACGTGCTCTGCCGCATGGCAGGCGACATAGAGCCACCGGTTCTCGCGGATCATCTGACCAGACCGCGCGCCAGACTACGCGCCGCCCTACCGACGCCGAGGCTGGGCGACCGAGCCGTGCGCATGGCCTCGTCGAAGCTTTCCGCGAAAGCCTTAGGCCAGCGTCGCTGAACGGTCTTCTCCGCGTTGTCGATGAAATCCAGGATCTGCGGAGTGGGGGCCTCAGGCCGGAACACGAAGAGCATACGCAGACGACTCGACGTAGAACGCCGCCGGCGCAGTGAACGCGACGCGCTCCGCCGCCTGCCGACCCGCTGGTAGATCCCACCACCGCCATCTCGGTTGAAGATCATGAACGTGCGCTTGAGGCCGCGGAACACCGTCGCTTTGGGTCCGGTGCCGTGGAGCTTGAACTTGAACGCCCGGGGCCGTTGGCTCCTCCCGATGATGCCGGTCCTCGTGCGCTTCGCAGCCTGCGGGATCGCGATATGCGCGCCCCTCGTTGGCAGCTTCCTCGCCCCCGTCTCGAACTTCGTGAAGATGTCATCACGCCGGCCGCCGCCGGGCGTCTCGATGCGCACGGTCGCCTCGAGGCGTTGCTTGGTCGCGAAGTCACCACGCCGGATCTTCACGCTCCGCTCGATGAACTTGCGTCGGCGCACCTCGAAGACGGAGAGCATGTGTTGCCGTTGGACGCGCTGGAACTCGAGCGCCACCGTGTTGATCGCCCTCGAAGTCGCGAACGGCAACTGATCGTCAAAGACCTCCCGCACCCAGCGACTGACGCCGCTCGTATCGATGTCTACGCTGATATTCATAAACCCTCCGTTCTTGAAGCCTATCCCGAACGTTCACCGACGGTCAACGGTCACGGTGTACCATCATGCGGCGGTCTCACCGAACCTTCGGTCCGCGCCCTCGACCTCAATCGCATCATATGGTCCGAGCCTCGACCGGAGGCGTGCCCACCCCTCGATCTCGTTCCATCGCGTCGCCATCATCTGCCGAGTGAGGTTGCTCGTGATGAGCGTGGGATTGCCCTCTCGCCGGTCCAGTATGTCCTCGACCACCCGGAACGCATTGTCCGTTAGCCGCTCGGTGCCCGCGTCATCGTAGACCCACACTCTGGCCCGCTGCCTCGTCTTGCTGAACTCGTCGACGCGATTCGTCCCGTAGCGGTCTTGGAGCTGCGTGATGAGGGCGCGCCCGCGGTCATAGACGATCGACTTACGCGGAATCCCGCCAACCAGGAACGCGCGAATGCAAGAGACGGCAATCTGGCTCTTCCCTGTGCCGGTCGGTCCCCAGAGGTAGAGCCCGCGCACCTCGCGCCAGCGGCCGGCGGCGAACGTCTGCTGCACGAACTTCTTGGCCGCGTTAACCGCGGGCGATTCTCCCAGGTCCTCGAGCTCGAGCCGTCCGTGCCGTCGAACGTTGACGTCTAGCGCGTCCAGCTCTTCCAGGATCCGTGATTCCTGGTCCTCGGCGGTGGGCTGCGCATCCTCGTCCGCCGAGCATGCCGGGCAGTACGCGTCCCGGAACGCCACGCGACCGCCGACCTTCACCTCCTGCGCATCGAACTGCTTCCGGCACGCGATGCACATCCTCCTCACGGTTGTCACCTCAGGTTTCACCATCGCCAAAGTCTCCCTGGTTCTGGATACTGACGGTCGACGCAGGCTGCTGGCGCTTACCGTGCCCGCTCTTCGGCGGGCTGCGGCGTGCGTCACGTTCCGCTCCCGTCTCCGCCTTCACCTTGTAGCGCGTCTTCGCCCGCAGATTCCCGAAATCGCCGGGCGGACCCGGGAAGTACCGGCCAACCTCATCGCCTTGCCGCAATTCGTTCAGCGCGCCAGCCACGATCTTCGCCCGACCAGTCACCGGGTAATGCCCTCCGTCCGCCGTCATCCACATGTACTCGTCGGTCCCCTGGAGCGAGCCGACGAGCGTTTGCGCGTAGGCGAGCCACCGATCCGGGTCGACGCGCTCAGCGAGGTAGTCGAGCAACGAATTCCGGCAGCCGGCCAAAACGTCCGCATGCTCGTCCACGAAAGCTTGAATCTTCTCTCTCGCGCGCGTATAGGCGGAGGCGGTACTTCCTTCTTCTTCCTTCTTCTTTGTACCCGCTCGTGTCCCGCTCTCGTCGCAAGGGGTGTCCCGCGAGGTGTCCCACGACTCCACGATTCCGGTGTCCCACTTGGTGTCCCACGGGCCTGACGTAAGCCCTTGCTGGGTAGCTGTATAAGGTGTCCCGCTTGGTGTCCCACCATTGCGTTGCCGAGGTGTCCCGCTTGGTGTCCCGCTTGGTGTCCCAAGTTCGTCTCGCTCGTGTCCCAAGCCCCCGCTGGCCCGCCCGGTGGCTGCCTGGTACGCGTCGTAATTCAGGATCACGATCCTTGCTGGCGCGACCCTGGATCTCGCGGGCACCACGGTTATGCGATGGGCGGCCTCGAGCTCATGCAGGAATCGGTGCGTCCGCGACCGCGACCAATTCCAACGTTCCGCGAGGAACCGGACGGACGCCCGCACCTCGCCCCGACGGAGGCCACCGGACGGCCTCCACCTTGCGAGACCGATCAGGTCAACCCATGCGCCCAGGCGGCAAGCAGACTCACCCGTAGCGTGGGGGTGCAGCTCGTGGTTCGCATCCACCAGGGACCGTGATACCCAGAAGCGGCCGCCACTCATTTGCCAGCCTGATCGACCAAGGCCGCGAGCTGGCCGGCGGCCTCGAGCTACAACTCCGTTACTGGCATGGGGCCCGACCCTGGTCCACGGTCGTGGTCTAGTACTTGATCACCTGGGCCATCACACTACCTCCGGCATCTCTCGGACACGGA
>Ga0114931_10006239_pt1 | contig 14666 bp, 11 predicted proteins | sample 2SBtaG_FD_89579 | JGI IMG/M metagenome (GOLD analysis project Ga0114931, IMG submission 89579) | Deep subsurface microbial communities from Kolumbo volcano to uncover new lineages of life (NeLLi) - 2SBTROV14_V59a metaG | ecosystem: Environmental > Aquatic > Marine > Volcanic | place: Kolumbo...
CGTTTAATGTTTCTGCCCACCCCAGGGCAATCGAGAGAAAGATTGTATTACGAGCCGGGACATAGGTGACAGGAACTTCTGCTGCCATCTCCTGATTGGTACGATCCTTGGGAACGTCGATGTCGTCGGTCAATGCAGACCCTCCGAGCAACCGCATCTCGAGAGGAAAAACGAGTTGTCGTTTCACGTGCATCGCTTTGCAGACTTTTTTTGCAGCGGCAAGTTCGAAGTGGTGACGCTGTCCGTAATCGAACGTCAGGGCACACACTTCGTAGCCTTCGCTTGAAGCGATGGCGAGAATCGTCGTCGAATCCAATCCCCCGCTGGTCAGGACAACCGCTTTTTGTTTCTTAGTATTCATAGTGATCGAGTTGTGACTTATCCAAGATCCCCGGAATCTTCAAGATTCCGGGGATCTGTATGGTGCCTCCTAAGCATTTTGCAACATCTCCGACGCACACTATAATATCGTTCCTCATTTTGAAAACATACTTCGGACCCATCGATGATCTTCATTCTCGATAATTACGATTCCTTCACTTACAACCTCGTTCAACAACTGGGGGAGATCGACAACACACTCGATATTCGAGTGAGCAGAAACGACCGAATCTCCGTTGGCGAAATCGAAAAACTTCAGCCGCAGCGGATCCTCATTTCACCAGGACCGGGTACACCTGCCGCAGCGGGTCTCTCCAAAGAGGTCATCGAACATTTCGCCGGGAAAGTGCCGCTGCTTGGAGTCTGTCTCGGTCATCAGTGCATGGCGGAAGTGTTCGGCGGCACGGTGGTCCGCACCGAACACCTCATGCACGGAAAAACGTCGATGATTCATCATGACGGGGAAGGGATTTTCCGGGGATTGTCGCAGCCATTCCTGGCGACGCGGTATCATTCGTTAATCGTTCCCGAAGAATCGCTTCCCGCGGAACTAAATCTGTGCGCCTGGGCTGAAGTCGAAGGATCTCCCCGTGAAGTGATGGGGTTTCGGCACAGCGAGTTTCCGGTTTACGGCGTGCAGTTTCACCCGGAGAGTTTTCTCACCAGTGAGGGCAGCCGAATTCTCGCCAACTTTATTTCATCGAATCTCTAACCGAAACATTTTTCATGCTGACCGTTGAAGAAGCGATATCGATCATCGTTCGAGAAACCGTTCCGTTGGAACCGATCCCGGTGGCTCTGGACGACGTATTGAACCTCACGCTTGCAGAACCCGTCGTCAGCGATAGCGATTCTCCACCGTTCGATAAATCTCTGATGGACGGTTTCGCATTTCGAAGCGAAGACGTTCTTCAAGGAACAAGGCAATTTCTAATTGTGGGTGAAATTGCTGCGGGTGATGACGCGAACATGACCTTAAACAGCGGACAGACCGTTCGGATTATGACCGGCGCACCGATCCCAAAATCGACCGACGCGGTCGTTCCAGTCGAACTCACCACGACCACCGACGAAGAAATGAAAATCGTCGCCGAACTTCCACAAGACTTGTACGGCTGGAACATCCTTCGACAGGGTCGGTCTTTGAAAAAAGGGGAATCGTTATTGAATCGCGGACATCGACTCCATCCGCAGGAAATCGCCTTACTGGCGGAATTGGGAATAGCGAATCCGAACGTTTTTCCCCGACCTCGGGTCGCGGTTCTCGCCACGGGAAACGAACTCGTTCCCATCGACCGAAAACCCGGACCGGGTCAAATTCGCAATTCGAACCTCTCGATGCTCGTGGCGTCGGTCAGTCAGGCAGGGGCGGAACCGATTCCGCTGGGCGTTGCCCGTGACATCAAAGCCGAACTCAGAGCTAAAATCGCCGAGGGCCTGAAATACGAAATGTTGATCCTTTCGGGTGGAGTCTCTGCGGGGGAATACGATTTCGTTCCTGCGACTTTGGTCGAGGTAGGTGTGAGAGAAATTTTTCACAAAGTGCAAATCAGACCTGGAAAACCGATCTGGTTCGGACAGTTTGAGGATGATTCTCGTAGAAATTCGGAAAATAGCATTCATCAATGCAGCGTATTCGGGTTGCCCGGAAACCCTGTGAGTAGTATGGTTTGCTTCCAAATTTTTGTGCGGACGGCGATTCGCCGGTTAATGTCTCGCGAGCCGGTCAAGCCGGAATTTGTGAAAGCGGAATTGCGCGGATATTTTCACACGAAGCACGACCGCCCGACGTATTTTCCGTGCAGCCTGCGTTGGACGAACGACAGGCCGACCGTCACTTTGACCGACTGGAAAGGCTCCGCGGATTTGAAATCGACAACCGACGCCAACGCGATGGCGGTCATTCCGGTGGGAGAAAAAACCTACTCGCCTGGGGAAATACTGGAAGTGATCCCCTGGCGGTGAAACCGATAACACAACCTCACAATCTCATCGAGGTCCAAGGACGGATGTATGAAAACGAAAACCATGTCACCCAAAACTGATAGGCCACAGCCTCAACTCGAATCGCAACAGAAAGGACCGCGAATTTCTGTGAGCGATCCTTCGATTAAAGAGTTGATTCACTCGGCACGGTCTCAGGCGAAACATCCCAAGACCATTTTTGTCTGGGTGCTGCCGATGCTCTCGGCGATGTTGCTCTGGGCATCGTTCACGCCACTCGATTGGGGAGCCTTAGGTTGGGTGGCGTTGGTACCGTTGGTATTGCTTGTGCGAAATCCCCAACGAATGCGAAAAATGTACTTCTCGCTCTACTTCGCAGGACTGGTCAACGGGTTGATGATGTTTCAATGGATGCGCTTAGGCGATGTGTCGATGTACTCTGCGTGGATTGCCTGGTCGATTCTGATGGGGTTCTACTTTCCGGTTTTCGTTTCAGTGAGCCGTGTCGCTGTTCATCGATTTCGCATTCCATTTGTTGTCACCGTTCCCGTCGTCTGGGTTGGCTTGGAATATCTTCGTGCCTATCTCATCACAGGATGCTCCTGGTATTACCTTGGACACACGCAATACCGCTGGTTGGAAATCATTCAAATCAGTGATCTTGTCGGCGCTTATGGGGTGAGTTTTCTACTAGGCGTTGCCACGGCTGCGTCGGTCGCCTTACTTCCGGCGACGGTGTTTCGAAAACTGAAATTAACGCAGGAACTCGAAGCGAATTCGGCATCGATATTGTACCCCGGAACTTTCAAAAAATGGGGCATCGCTTTTTCAACGTTAGCTGTATTCGGTTTCGTGTTGGGTTACGGAATTGTTCGACGAAACCAGGCGGAGTTCCAACCCGGTCCACGTGTCGCTCTCATCCAGGGAAACTTTGCTTCTTCTGTGAAACACGACCCCGGGCAACAGGGGGCAATTTTCAACATGCATCGCAGGTTGACGGGTTTTTCGGTTCGTTACCAACCGGATTTGATCGTCTGGCCGGAAACGATGTATCCCTATTCTTTGGTGAATATCGACGAAAAAGTCAGCGACAAACAAATCGCCGAATTCACCAACGGCGACCCTCAACAGATCAAAGAGTTTGCGAAAGAGGTCGTGTCGTCGCTGGTAGATCGTAGTCGCGAAGCCGGCGCGGACATGATCATTGGCATCAATTCACAAACCATCGTCGGCGAGGGGGTGTCTCGTTTCAATTCGGCGTTATTTGTCAAACCCGATTTCGGCATTCAAAACCGCTACGATAAAATGCACCGGGTTCCCTTCGGTGAATACTTACCGCTGAAGGAAACGATGCCCTGGTTGTCTTCGTTCAGTCCCTACACAGGCGAAAACGATCTCTCGGCGGGGAAGGAAGCGGTCGTTTTCAAATCGAAAAAATGGCGATTTGCACCGGTCGTTTGCTTTGAAGACACCGTACCTCACCTTGTACGCGGAATTGCCAACTCGTACCGAAAAGCCACCAACGACGGAAGTAAAATTGATTGCTTCGTGAACCTGACGAACGATGGCTGGTTTCAAAATTCCAGCGAACAGGACCAACACTTAATTACCGCCGCGTTCCGTTGTGTGGAAACCCGCACTCCGATGGTGCGTGCGGTGAATACCGGCGTCTCCGCGTTCATCGACGGTGACGGAGCCATCGTCTCCCCGGAGCACTTCATTGATGAGGAAGGCCGGACTCACACTTTCGTCGATCCGAAGACGGGACGATGGCGGAAATCTCTGAATGCCGCGCTGGTGCATACTGTCCCGTTGGATCACCGCAGAAGTTTGTATGTTGAATGGGGCGACTGGTTTGCCGGCAGTTGTTTGTGGTTCGTGGTTGGTGTGATTGGTATCCATTGGCTGCCCCGGAAGACAATCCGCAAAGTGCGATGAATACTATTTGAAAGCTGTTCTCGTGGGATTGTGTTCTCTGAGACCTGTTCGCTACACTTTGTCGAAGACACGATGGAATCATAGTTTGACGCTACCTGCGGGCCGAACGGGAAGAGTTTCCGAGAACACAATTCCTTTCGAAAAACGAGGTGATTGCACATGAACTGTCCCGGACTTTCTTCACCTGACGATAGGCAGAAAATCGGAAATCGTTTTGGTCACTCATTATTTCTGGGGATAGCGATGCTCGTCATCTTGTCGGCGTGTTCAAAAACCGTTTCTCGAAGCGAAGAGAGTGCATTACCCGCTCGTCAATCGGTCCCAGAGTCGAAAGAAGACTTGAGCTTCGTCAGCGCCATCTCGAATGCCGATCTTCAACAAACTGCGAAAGAAAAGTTCCCGCTCGATGCGAAACGGGCGATGAAATATCTGAGGGAGATCTGCAAAATCGGCAAACGCATCAGCGGGTCCACGGGGATGAAAACGCAGCAGAAGATTATCAAAAAACATTTCGAGAAGCTGGGTGCCAAGGTTTTCATGCAGCCGTTTCAACCTGCCCATCCGCTGACCGGAAAACCCGTGAGGATGAATAACATGATTGTCTCGTGGCATACAACTGCCAAAGAGCGTGTACTCGTGGCGTGTCACTACGATACGCGCCCTTTTCCCGATGAAGATCGACGGTTTCCTCATGGGAAATTCATTGGCGCCAACGACGGTGCCAGCGGTATCGCTCTGTTGATGGAGATGGGGAATCACATGAAACGACTCCAACCAACCTACGGAGTCGATTTTGTCTTCTTCGACGGCGAAGAGTTGATTTACATTCAAAGAATCCGAGGTCGGGCAAGGCAGTTCGGCAAATTTTTCCTGGGTTCAGAATTCTTCGCCAAGTGGTATCGCGATCATAAAATCGCCCATAGCTACAAATTTGGAATTCTGCTCGATATGGTAGCGGGCAAAAACCTGCAACTTCCCATGGAAAAAAACAGCTTGAAACTCGCTCCGATCCTCACACAAAGCGTGTGGAACATGGCACGCAAACTCAATGTGCAAGAATTCCTGGGATCCTCGAAGTACGAGATCGAAGACGACCACCTGCCTCTCAACCGAATCGCCAAAATTCCCACGACCGACATCATCGATTTCGACTATCCCCACTGGCACAAGGTGAAAGACACCCCCAGAAACTGCTCCGGCGAAAGCATGGTGAAGGTGGGAAAAGTCGTCATGCACTGGCTGGAAAACGTGCCCGTGAACTAATCTGACTCTGTGCAGAAGTAGCAATCGTTATCGTCGAATTTCGAGCTTTCACCGGCACCGATGACCATACTTTGGTGCAAATTCTGCGACGCCAGCAGGAACTGCTGCCCTTGAGCTGCGGAAAGTTTTCCACTTTGAACGAATGCATTAATACGTTTGACAAATGCTTTCAACTGGTGAAGCGCGTCCTGGATCTCCTCCTTTTCTTTCTCGTGCTCATGATGCCTTTCTTTCCCGTGCTCATGATGCCTCTCTTTCCCGTGCCTACGATCCCTTTCCTTCTCGTGCTCATGATCCTTTTCTTTCCCGTGACGATTGAGCTTCCTGCCAATTTTTTTCAGCTTCGAAATCAACAATTTCCCCTGTCCCTTTTTCAGAGACCGATTGGCAATAAGTTCGCGAATACTTCGCTCCATGTGGTCTAACTGAGCCTGTTGCGAGAATACCTCAATGCGCACAGTCGCGGTACTCGTCCCGCCTTCACCGTCCGAGATTTCGTAAGTGAAAGTGTCGCTCCCAGAGAAATTTACGTCCGGCGTGTAGGAAATTGTATTGTCGTGATTGATCGAAACTTTTCCATGGGCCGCTTGTGTAACGACGACGACCGTAAGATGATCGCCATCAGGATCGCTGTCGTTAGCCAGAACGTCCATTGTCAGCGAAGCATCCTCGGTTGTCGTGAAACTGTCATCGATTGCGATAGGCGGAGTGTTTGTGTCGATGATAACCGCTTCGAAAGCTCCGATATCGACGGTGCCGTTCTGAAAACGTGTGAAACCGGTTCCCCGTTGATCGAAATTGAGCGGGTTCCCGTTCCCGTCAACGGCGAGTGCATTACTCCCTGCGTCGATGGCCGCGCTGCCTGCCAAGAGAGCATGAGTGAATGTCGCCCCTCCGTGATCCTGGAGCGGACCGAGAAGTGGGTCGGATCCGACTATGTTTCCATTGACAGCATTGATCAATCCCCCCGACGAACTCGCATCTCCTATCAGATTGAACGAACTGGTGGAAACGAGCGTCCCGGCAATTTCGTTCGCGGTTCCACCGACGAGATTACCTGCAACGATGCTGTTGTCGATCGATGTCAGGCCAACTGACGAACTTTGTACGATTCCGCCACCCGATCCAGTTCCGTTTCGATCGGCATCAGCCTGATTGGCAGACACAGTCACATTAACGAGTTTGGTGAAGCCTGTGCTGAAAATTCCACCGCCATCAGTTCCTGCGGAGTTCCCGGAAATTGTGCTGTTGAACATTTCGAAGTTTCCGAGATTGCGAATGGCACCTGCAAAATCGTTAGCGGTATTCCCCGAGAAGAGACTTTCTGTCACGATCACAGTGCTCCCTGTGTCGTTGAAAAGGCCACCGCTGTCGGAGTCAGCATGGTTATTCGAAACGACCGATCCCTGTGAAACGATGACGGAACCGCCACGAATGTTGACAATCCCTCCCCCGTCCGCACCGGTCGTATTACCCGAAACGGAACTACCGAGAAGAGAGATCGATCCCAGATTTACGATGCCCCCACCGTCGAACTGAGACAGGTTCTTCGAAATCGAGCTGTTGGCGATCTTCACGACGCCGGTTGCCATATTCATCAGACCACCACCGACCGAAGTCGCTTGGTTGTTCTCGATGGAAGTGTTGAAAATATTGAGCGTTCCGGTATTAAAAATCCCACCGCCACCCGAACCGATATTCCCGTCGATTTGCATATCGGTGAGTGTTAACTGTCCGGAATTTTGAATTGCCCCACCATTGAGAGTCGACAAACCGCCGGTGAGTCGTAAACCGGAGAAATCGGCAACCGCTGTAAAAGTAAATTCGAAGATTCTATTCGTGTTGTTTCCACTGATGGTCAGTCGATTCGATCCCGGTCCGGCAATTGTGAGATCGCTCGTCACCACAAGTTGCCCCAGAAGAAGCGTCATGGTATTGCTGCCGACACCGATGTCGAAAGTAATCGAATCGGCTCCGTTGCCGGTGTCACCCAAATCGGTCGTGCCGTCGGTATTCGCTGCTATGATTGCTTCTCGTAATGTCACCAACCCGTCGCCTGAGGTCAGATTGTCGTCGAGACTGTTGACGGTGATGGCTGAAAGCAAAGTTCTATCTTCAAGCGATTCCAGGATTTGAATCACCTCGGCGGAGGTTGCTTTTTTCTTACGCCGGGGTTTGAGAACCGCATGACGAGCCCAAGATGTCATCGAGAGAAAACAGAGCATGGCTTTTCCCTGCTGAAATGTGTTGAAATGGAAAATTTGAAATGACTTTGCCGCTAATTATCCTCATCGATTTCTGATGAAGAACTTTTGTAACCTGCACCCGAGAACTCGGTGACTTGTTCGATTTGACTTCACAGAAATGAAAATCCGAATGGACTCTAAAACCCTAGCTCTGGAAAACGGGGAGTCAAATTCCGAATGCTTCCTTTGAACAAGAACCGAAAAATAAGCGATAAGCATCGTTGAGAATTTGCAACAGGAACTCATTCTGCAACAGCGGAGCGATCCGAATTCCCTAAGGGAAGAAGCGTTGTGCTACCACGGACCTCGCTTGTGTGCCTGATAAGCCTGGACGTTTTGAAAGCAGAGGTAGCCGAACATCAGAGCGAAAAAACCAGGAGCAAATCCGAAAAACGACTGTCCCTGGAAGTGTGCATTGACTGCGCTCAAAGCGATTCCCCCTGAAATTAAAATACCCAATCCCAGGTGCAGTCGATAGCCGTCTTTTCGACGGAAAAAGCAAAAGAGTTCCCGGCTGATTTGCCCGCCGTCAAGCGGTTCTACGGGAAGAAGATTCAAGATATTGACAGCAAGATTGAAGAAGAAAGAGACTCCAATCGCGAACAGTATGACCTCATTCGCTCTCGTTCCCCATTTGATAGCCTCTGGCCATCTCAGCGTCACTGTGGGATCGACTTGAATCCAGGAAAATAATTTCTCGTCGGGTACGACCAATCCCATCAGGTAACACGGAATCCAAATCGCAAAAAAGAAGAGGAATCCTGCCCCCGGTCCCGCTGCCGAGACTGCAATGTCTCGCCATGTGGAATTCCTCATCGAAGTGGCATATCCGCCGAAGAAATAGAGCACGATTTCCGAATTCCAGCCGTATTTCCTTGTCACGAGAGCATGACCCATTTCGTGAACGAGCACGCTGAAAAAAATACTCAGCACACCCACCAACACGAGCAGGAGATCCTGGTTTGCTAATCTCCAAACCAGAAAAGCAGACGATAACCAGAAAATGGGATGCACCCTCACCGGGACTCCCAAGAGCGAAAAGCGGAGATCGAATTCGGTAGGGCCAATTTGTCCAAACATGGGTGGTGATTACCGAAAAAGAATTCTAAGAAGTCGCGAGATTCCGGAGATCGACACGGAACCCCGCCATACTATCGAAACTCGGCCAATAAGTCAGGTCGGTTGTCCGTCGAATCAATGTCCTCTTCACCTCGAATTTCGAATAAAAATCGCGACGGAATTGTCGGGCGGCGTTTACCCCATTTTGTCCGACTTTCTGCACGTGTGAGAGTCAGGCTCTCCATCGCTCGAGTCATTCCGACATAGGCCAGCCGGCGTTCCTCATCAATCGATTTTTCCGACTCTTCCACTGCCCGTCGATGGGGTAGCAATCCCTCTTCCATCCCCACCATATAAACAAGCGGAAATTCCAGACCTTTCGCTGAATGGTAGGTCATCAAACGGACGGCACTCTCTTCCACTGGCGAGTCGTGTGCGAATTCGTCGTCGCGACCTGTCAGAGCCGTCTCTTGAAGAAAATCGCGAATGCTGGGATGGTGAGACCTCGCCTGGTATTGCGAGATTGTTTGCAGAAATTCCTGCATCATTTCTTTTCGAATCTGTTGTTGATCGGGAGATTTGTATTGTCTGGAAATTTCGTGTTCGTAGTGAATTTCTTCCAGGAACTGTGCAAAATAGGCCGAGAGATTTTGAGGTTGTTTTGTGATCTTCTGGCGATAAACGTCGATCAATCCTCGAAATGCCATGAGTGAGGAATACGTTTTTGCGGAAATCTCGTTTTGGTCTCTGGCTGCGGTTGCGACATCGAATATCCGTTTCTTGCCACCGACCGATCTCTTCAATAATTTCTCGACTGAAGAAGCCCCGATCCCTCGTGGAGGATAATTGACAATTCTCAGTAGCGAGTTTTGATCGAATGGGTTGGCGAAAACTTTCAAATAAGCGAGCATGTCGCGGACTTCTCTCCGGTTGAAAAACGACTGCCCGCCCAGCAAAACATAGCAAACTTCCTGCCGACGAAATTCCGATTCGAAAATTCGCGGCTGTTCGTTGGTCCGAAAGAGGACTGCAATATCGCTGGGACGTACTTTTTCGATTTCGGTGAGATATTTGATTTCGCCGACAACGTTTTCCGCTTCGATCTGCTCGTCGGAATAGGCAAGAAAGCGAACATCCTTCTCGGATGTTTTTTTACTCCAGAGCGTTTTTTCGTGACGGGTGATGTTATGTTTCATCAACTCGTTGGCCAAGTCGAGAATCTGTCGGGTACAACGATAGTTTTCTTCGAGTCGAATGACTTTCGCATTGGGGTAATGTTGTTGAAAATTCAAAATGTGCGTGACTTCTGCACCCCGCCATGCGTAAATCGCCTGATCGTCGTCCCCGACAACACAGAGGTTCTGACTTTGCTCAACCAAATGTTGCACAATTTCGAATTGAGCATTATTGGTGTCCTGGTACTCGTCGATTTGAACTCGGTCGAAACGGTTCTGGTGTTTCGACAGCAATTGGGGATGATTGCGAAACAGGTCCAGCGTTAAAACCAGTAGATCGTCGAAATCGACCGATCCCGATGCCTTCAGCAATGACTGATACTTTCGATAAGCAAGGGCTGCGAGAAATTCGAGGTCACTCTCGGCCATATGCCTCGCTTGTTGTGGCGCGACAGCTTTCATTTTCCAACGACTGATATTGGAAATTAAATCGCCAGGCTGCATCGCTTTGTCGCCCAGTTTGATGTCGCGAAGTGCTTGCCTTGCCAGCGATTCCTGATCGCCTCGGTCCGCAATAGAAAACGACTGGGGATAACCCAGATTCGAAATATCCTCACGTAAAATCCGCACACAAAATGCGTGAAACGTCGAGATTGACGGCTGCTTGCTGATTTTCTTTTTCAAGAGTGAAGTCGTGCGTTCTTTCATCTCTCGCGCGGCTTTGTTGGTGAAGGTCACCGAGAGAATCCGCTCCGGCGAAATGCCACGCCGTATCAGCTCCACGATGCGGTAGGTGATCACACGAGTTTTGCCGGTTCCGGCTCCGGCTAATACCAGCAGCGGACCTTCCCAAGTGGTGACAGCTTCTTTTTGAGCGGGATTCAATCCTGCGAGTTCGAACATCCTGTTGTCGATCTTCCGTGAATAGATCTAATGCATGCGATTATTTCGATTCTTCGTCCATAGACTCCGCCTCGAAACCCAAGTCGTCCAGGTTGAATGCCGTTCCCTTTTGCGATTCCTTTTTCGACCTCTCGCTGGAATCTTCAGTCTTCGAGCCTTCCTTTTCGTACTTCGCGAATTCTTCCGGGTTCTCAACGACGATATCGTGGTCGGTCTTCTCATCGGACGTTTTTTTCTGACGAGAAGCAGCCAGAGATTTTTTCTTCAAAAGCGATCTTTGTTTGGCTAAACGCAATTGTGCTTCTTCGAACTGCTCGACCATTTCGCCAACCGTTTGCCAGCGGTTGTAGGGATCGGCTTCGAGTCCCCGCATAATCGTATCGGCAATCTGGTCATCGACGCGCGGTTCTAATTCACGAAGATCTTTGGGCGGCTTGTTGATGAGTAACACCACAATTTCGATCGTTTCTCCAGAGACATTCCAGGGATGCTCGTTCGTAAACATTTCGTAGCAGGAAACCGCGTAGGAAAAAATATCGATCCGCTGATCCGTCTTTTGTCGTTTGATGAGTTCGGGAGCCATATAGCTGACCGTGCCGGTTCGGTTACCCGGTTTTTGAAAGTCGGGCGTGTTGGGGACGACAAGTCCGAAATCGATCAGTTTTAATTCCAGGTTTTCGTCGATAATGACATTCCGCGGACAGATATCGCGATGAATCCAATGTTGATCGTGCAGATATTGCACCGCCTTGCCGAGTTGAATGATAAAATTCAACCGGTTTTTACGCATCTTTTTGTTCTGTGTATCGACGAGAAAACTGAGACTGATTCCCTTCACATATTCCATTGCGAGGAATTGTTCGTCGGCGGTTGTGATTCCCTGATCGAAGGTTTTCACAATATTGGGATGTTTCAATTGCATCGCAACTTCGCCTTCGGTTGGCTTGTTCAATCCCAGAAAGCGATGCTCAAAGCGGATCGTTTTGAATTTGTCGAGTATTTTTAACGCAACTTCCCGACCGGCATTGTGATCCATCGCTCGCCAGACGCGCGACATGCTTCCCTGTCCGAGCCTTCCATAAAGCTCGAAGCGCTTCGCCATATCGATTTTTTCAATCTTCGGTTTTCTTTTGAAGATATTTTTAATCATGCTCAACCGAATCGTCGCAACGGGCACTTAAACGCCTGGATTGTTCTTCTTCCAACACTTCTTAAGCGAAGGGGTCGTTTCAGTATAACAGCGTGGGAAACGAGAAAACCAGCCGTTTACTGAGCTAATTCCAAACGAACCGGAGTTTCCAATGAGTCTGGTTCGCTCACGAAAAGATTATCCCCGGAACGGGTGTGGCAACGACTTCTTAAAAAATCCGATGACCGATAGCCCTTCAGCACGTTGGGTCGATCAGCGTGAGAAACTCCTCGAAATCCTCCGATTTAGGCCGTTATCGCTTGAAGTTTTGATAATATAAATATATTATTTTGGTTAACCAAAATTTCCTTTGGCAATCACTCTTACAAAAACCACTGGAGGAGATCATGCAGAACGAGTGTCGTCACCGTCGATCAACGTCATCCCGTGGAATCACACTCATTGAGTTGTTGGTGGTGATTGCGATCATTGCCATACTGGTTGCGCTCCTGCTTCCTGCGGTTCAGCAGGCACGTGAAGCTGCCCGCCGGGCCGCCTGCAAAAATAACTTGAGGCAAATCGGTCTTGCGGTTCACAACTATCTCGCGGCAATGTCGAAATTTCCTCCAAGCTATTGTGCCGTTCCTGGAGTGACAACGACCGTCGGCGGCCAATGGTCAATTCATGCTCGCGTGCTACCGTATCTTGAACAGACCAATCTGCAGAACCTCATCGACTGGAACGTCGCATACAGCACTCAGTTGAACGTTGCGGTTGTGCGTGTCCCAGCTTACCTCTGTCCCAGTGAAATCAACGACACAGTACGGATCACGTCGGCTGGCACACCACGCGATTACCCCGCGTCATTCGCCTTCAACATGGGTACCTGGAAAATCTGGAATCCGAATAATGGAACTGTCGGCGATGGTGCATTTCACTTGAACAAAAGTTTGACAACGGCTCATTTTAGAGACGGCACCACTAGTACGCTGATGGCCGCTGAAGTTCGTGCTTACACACCGTATTTGCGCAACACTCGTGAAGACCCGGGTCCGATCCCGCCCAACTCACGCTCATTTGCTCTCGGGTTCACTGCCGCTTCCGGCGACATCAACATGGGGCCGGATCTGATGCAAAACACAGGGCATACGGAGTGGGCAGACGGCCTGAGTCAGCAAAGCGGATTCACAACCACGTTCAAACCGAACACCATTGTTCCCTACCAAGTCGGGGGAGAGACATACGACATCGACTACATTTCCTGGCGCGAAGGAACCCACGCGACCCGGATTGCCTACGGCGCGATCACCTCACGCAGCTATCATCCGGGAATCGTTCACGTCCTTCTCATGGACGGTTCGTCCCGTTCGGTGAACGAGAATATCGGTGGCGCCATCTGGAGAGCCTTAGGGACACGCAACGGTAACGAAGTGATTGGCGAATACTGACGAATTCCGTACTGGCGATGATCTGAGTCAGCTATGAAAAGTAGTCTAGCCCGCCCCGTACAAAACCCTCTTCACAACGAGTCGCGCGCGGCTCGAAGTTGGAAGTCTTGAGAGAGTGATCGAATTGCTGATTTTCGAGTCTCGCACGGTGCTTAAAAACCGTTCCCAACCTTCGAGTGAACGCTGACGCAACAGATCCAACTCGTACTCATTGAGGCTCCCCTTTAATCCCAGTAAGAGACGGTCGTTGCTGAGCCGTGGCGCGTAAACCACATCAAGGTCGATCAACAGCGTATCCACAAGACGACACACTTCCACAAGTTGCTGCCACTCGCGACTGTTTCGGGCAAATCGAGACACTTCTCTGGCCGCCACCGCTCCGACCTTGCCCAGACAGACATCAGCGACCATGCGCTCGAATCCACTGCGTGCCACAGTTCCCGATGCAGAACGACCGAGGTCTTCGTCAATGATGTCGATCTGCTCCCAACCAAATTCACACAATCGTTCGCGCATCGCATATTGCAAGCGGCGACTCTCTTCGTTGTGGATCACCTGGTATGTCGAGGATTGCCTCACATACAAAATCGCTTTGCGTTCCAAATGATGTTTGGCGATTTTCTCACTCATCGGTCGCCTCCTTCCGAGCAAGAGGTGTCTCCTGGTACTTTTTCAGAAACCGTACCAGCAGGGGTATGACTCTCTCCCGAATCTCGTGTGGCAGAGTTGCCCACTGGGGACGTTCCGGGAGACGATGAAAGAGATCGAGTTGAACAGGACGGCGATAACGGGGAATGTGTCGTGGCATTGGCATCTCCTTGCGGTTGCGATAATCGTGAACCAAGATGCCGTTTTTCTATCAAATTCTCTCCTTCATGGCGCGAATCATCCGGTCTCGGAACCACATCCTGAATCAACTCGCCCAATGCCTTCAAAGCCTCACACGCAACAACAGGCTCCTGCGCCGACCTCATCCGCACACATGATGCCGAATCCGCCATCCAAGCTGGAATTTCCCGTAATCCCGACACCGGATCCTCTTCCGACACCACATGCAACAAAACCTGAGACTTCTTCCGAATCGTCCGCCGAACCCCCACTGTCCGGCCAAACCAGGGATGCCATGCATAACGCACAATGATCTTAGTATTATGGGCATTCTGTCGTATGGTTGTACAAC
>Ga0114931_10006240_pt1 | contig 14663 bp, 6 predicted proteins | sample 2SBtaG_FD_89579 | JGI IMG/M metagenome (GOLD analysis project Ga0114931, IMG submission 89579) | Deep subsurface microbial communities from Kolumbo volcano to uncover new lineages of life (NeLLi) - 2SBTROV14_V59a metaG | ecosystem: Environmental > Aquatic > Marine > Volcanic | place: Kolumbo...
CCGCCAATAGCTGTTGCCGTCGCGCATCTCGGTCCAGCTGATGTGGATGTGCACCGACGGCGCCCGCGGCGCCTGCGGATGAATGATGGTCGACAGCGCCGTCGCCGAGCCCAGGCGCCGCGACGGATCGTCGTCGTAGTGGACCTGTGACACGTTGATCGCCGCGCGGTTGAATACCGGGGAATCCACCGCCACCAGCCGGGTGCCGCCACCGTGGCGCCCGTCGTCGCGCAACCACGACAGCGGCGCCAGCTCGATCGGATCGCCGTGGCGCGCGCTCACCGCCTGCAGCGCGGCAGTGAAGCGCCGCTGCAGATCGGTAACCAGCGCGCAGGCGCGAGCGGCGTCGGATGAAGCGGCATCGATGCGCGACACGCCACGACTGTACCACCGCATTTTGCGCCAAGGAGTTGGCAGGCGTTGGTGTCCACCCAGCCGTGAAGCCGTCCACCGTGATTCTGTCCGCTGCGCTGCTCTCCAGCATCGGGCTAAACGGCTACCTGCTGCTACGGTCGCCCTCGACTGCGAACAGTGCGCCTGCGGAGCCGACCCGCGAGGTGAAGGCCGCGCCCGCACAGGCGCCAGCCGTTCCGCCCGCGCCAACGCCGCGTAGCCCCGTCGCCGAGCCCGGCGCTCTGCCCGCCACCTGCGAAGCGTCGCTGGCCAGCTGCACCGACCAACTGAACGACACGCAGCACCAGCTCGAGGACTACCTGCCGCTGGACGAGCGGTTCGAGCGCGGCGGGAACAACCCGCAGCTGGAGGCGACCATGGAGAAACGGGTCACCGCAGCGCTCGATGGCCTGCGCTTGCAGCACAACCTCGAGTGCCACGGCGACACCTGCCAGCTCGAGCTGCTGTGGAGGGACGGCGAGGAACCCGGCGACTGGATGGATCGACTGCAGACGGGCGATTTCCGCAGCGACCTCCGCGGGCTGCGTTTCCGGGCCTCGGAGCCGACCCACGACCCGGTGACCGGCGAGGCGCTCGAGCGATCGCAGGTGATGATGCGTGTCGACGGCGTCGACACCGCCCGCGGCATCGACATTCTCGAAGAGCTGGTACACCGCTTCGAGGCCAGCGGCGTACGGGAGCGGTGCGCCGCCGACAACCCGGACCTGGGCAAGCTGGCGCTCCGCCTCGACGTCGCCATGCCCGGCGCCCCCGGCATCACGCTGAACGTCGGCGGCAACCTCGCGGCAACCGGTGCCGGCCGCTGTCTCGCCCGAGCCCTGCGGGCGCTGGCGGACGCCACCGAGCGGCCACCGCGAGTCAGCGGTGCGGTCCTCTACTACAACGTCGAGCTGCCCTGAACCGGGAGCGTCGACGCGGCGCGAGGGCCGGTGTACCGTAGGCAGCCATGAGCAGAAAGCCATTCCTCGAAGCCATCCGGATCATGGCGGCCGTCGGCTGGGCCGACGGCACGATGGGCAAGGAGGAGGCGGACATGCTCCGCCAGATGATCGAGGTCGGACCGCTGACCCCGGACGAGCGAGCGGTGGCGCGCGCGTGGTTGCACAGCCGGCCGGACGCCGACGCCGACTCGCTGCAGCTGTCCGAGGAGGCGCGGGTCGACATCTTCCGCACGGCTGTGCGGGTGGCCGCGGCCGACGGCCGCACGGTGCGGGCCGAGCGAGACATGCTCGCCGACCTGGCCGACGAGCTGTCGCTGCCCGACGCGCTGGCGCGCGCGGTGCGCGACGCGGTGCGCGACGAGAACGCCGCCAAGCTGCCGGCGTACGCCAAGCTCTTCCGGCGGCCGCTGCACACCCTGCAGGGCGAGCTGACCAGCCTCGGCAGCTACAAGGACCGCGCGCTGCTGCTGGTCAACGTCGCCTCCGAATGCGGGTTCACGCCCCAGTACGAGCAAATGCAGGCGCTGCACCAGAAGTACGAGGCCCGCGGGCTCACGGTGATCGGCTTTCCGTGCAACCAGTTCGGCGCCCAGGAGCCGGGCACGCCGGAACAGATCGATCAGTTCTGCACCGCCAACTACGGCGTCAGCTTCCCGATGATGGAGAAGATCGACGTCAAGGGCGACGAGCAGCACGACGTCTACCAGACGCTCAGCGAGATTCCCGACGCGGCCGGCGAGGCCGGCGAGGTGCAGTGGAACTTCGAGAAGTTCGTGGTCTCGGCCGACGGCGACACCATCACCCGCTTCCGGTCCAAGACCAAGCCGGACGCGCCGGAGGTCGTCGCGGCCATCGAGGCCGGCCTGCCCTAGACCTAGGAGGCTGGTGTTGCACGGGACCGAGCGGCGGTTTCGAGGCGCGCCGCCAGCAAGGCACGAGGAGGAAGTGGGCTGTAGCCCACGCCTGACGAGTAACGCTGCTGGCGGTGATGCATCGGAAGCGCCGCGACGGGACGTTTGACACCAGACTCCTACAACCTAGCGCGGGGCATCGGGGGTGACGCATGCTTTGCCGAGGCCGCTCCCGATGACACCCGGGCGGCGGATCCGATACCATGTCGGCTCGTCTCGAAGGGGGGACCATGAGCGATCCGACGAAGGTTGATGTCGACGAGGTGATGCACCGGGACGTCGTCTACGACGGCGAGGGCTACACCCGCGAGGGCCTGCAGACGATGCTGACCACCTATCAGCATCAGCACGAGCAGAACCTCAGCTCCCTGGCGGAGCTGTCCAAGGCGCACGACGACCTGGCCAAGGAGATGACCGAGGACCTGGTCGAGCAGAAGAGCGCCTGGGAATACCTGGGCAACATCTTCACCTTCCACAAGGTCGGCAGCAACCTGAAGGGGCTGCTCGAGAAGATCCCACTCATCCGCGACGCCGTCCCCGATCGATCGATCCAGGAGCTGCTGGAGGAGAAGACCGAGGTTGCCCAGCGCCGGGTGCAGGAGATCGCCAACTACCTCGACACCATGCAGGACCAGGTCGGCGCCCTGCAGACCGACATCACCCGGCTCAACAAGAAGATGGTGGTGGCCGCGACCAACGAGGAGAAGGCGGCCCGCTTCGTCCTCGACCTCAAGGACGCCCTCGAGCAGCTGCAGAAGCAGCTCGACGCCCACGGCGACGACAAGACCGCCGAGACCCGCGAGCTGGAGGCCAAGCGCGACGAGCTCAAGCAGATTATCTGGCGCGAGGGGGCCAAGCTGCGCCTCTACTCCAACGCCGAGGACCGGATCTCGTCGATCGTGAAGATGAACAACAACTTCCTCGAGATCCTGACCAACCTGCACGGCAACATGCAGTCGCTGTACGACACCGGCAACGAGGTGCTCAACGAGCTGCAGGGCAACCTGGCCGGTCTGGCCACCGCGGCCCAGGCGTCGGACCTGACCCTGCAGATGCAGAACGCGATGGACTCGCTCAAGGCCAGCGTCAACAAGGTGGCGACCCTGGCCTCGGAGACCTCGCTCTACCTGACGCAGAACGTCGACCGCATGACCAGCGAGATGAAAATCTACGACGAAGAGACCCAACGCCTCGTCGAGTCCAACCTGCAGGCCGAGCGCGAGATCAAAGAACAGCGCATCAACGACACCATCGAGCTGGCGCGCACCGAGTACGGCCACTTCCAGGAAGCCAAGGGCGAAAAGGGCGCGCCCACGCCGGCCGCGGCCCCGGCGCCCGCCGAGTGATCCGAGCGCGCGATGGCGCTCACGATCGAGGAGCCCACCCCGGCCCGGCCGGACGCGCAGAACGCCGACCTGGTCCTCCGCGGTGGCGCCGCAGACGCCTACGTCGCCCGGCTGGTGCGGGCGATCTGCGCCGCCCGGCTCAACGCGCTGTTTCCGCCGTCGCGTCCGCTGATCAACCACGTCTCCTTTCTCGGCCCGGCCGGCTCGTGCGGCGTGTACGACCAGCTGCGGCTGTCGCCGCACACCGGCATGCCGACCGCGCGCGAGGTGCTGCGGGTGGCCATCGACCGCGAGCTGGCGCCGGAGTTCCTGGCCGACGTGGCCAGGCGCCCGGCGCCGATGCCCGACGGCTCGCTTGCTCGACGCATCGACTACTACGGTCGCCTGGCCCGCTGCGAGGTGCTGCCGTCCAGCCGGATGAGCGTCGACCTGCGCCGGCAGATCGAAGCCGAGAGCCGCGCCGAGCTGCGCGTCACCTACGACCGCTTCGACATCGCCACCGGGTTGTTCGTCCGCTACACGATCCTGCTGTCGCAGCGGGACAGCTTCTGGAGCCAGCGGCACGTCATCGTCGACGACAACGACCTGGCCGCACCGACCGAGGGGTTCCGCCGCACCGTCGGCCGCTTCACCGCGCACGAGGCCGAGGTCGCCTTCATCCTGCTGTCGCAGCTCGAGGGGATCGAGGTCGAGGATGTGCGCCGCTGCCGCGTGGGACCGATGCTGATGCCCGGCGTGCACGGCGTCGGCGAGGCGCTGGAGGCGCTGCTCGCCGCGCCGGCGAACGCCCCGGCCGACGAGCCGCGGTGGATCCTCTGCTTCCCCGAGGACCGCGCCGGGGTCGAGCTGGCCACTCACTCGGCCGGCGATCCGCTGGCGCGCCTCTACCGCGACGCGCTGTCGGATACCGCGCGCGAGCTGGTCGACGAGATGTCGCAGCAGCTCGGCTACAAGGTGGCCAAGAGCCGCAAGTTCGTGTGTGCCCGGCCGCTGGCCGCGCCGCTGTCAGATCTGTGCCGCGAGCTGGGCGCGCCCAGTGTGGTCCGCGGCGTGTGAGGTGATCATGTCCGACCCGGTCATCATCCCCGACGGAGACATTGGCGACCTGCGAGCCGACGCCCAGCGCGCCATCCGCGACACCGGCCTCGACGCGCTGGTCCGAGAGATCGCGCCCGGCAGCTACGGCCAGTCGGTCGCCGGGCTGGAGCTGCTCGCCGCGGTCGAGACCGGGGCAGCCTGCCTTTTGGCCACCCGCCGGGCCCTGCTCGGTCGCATCGCCGAGGATCGGCGAGCGGGCTTCGCCGGCGGCACACCGACGCCGGAGGAGCAGCGCTTCGCCAGCCTGCAGGCCGCGTTCGTCGGCGCCAGCGAGGCCCTGGCGCTGTGCCACGCCGACCCGGCCCGCCTGCCGCCCAAAGACAAGCACCTGCCGCTCGACGACTACCGCGCGCTCATGACCTCGCCCGAAGAGGCGCTGATCCCCGGGCTGGTCGGCGACGTCACCGGCTACCTGCGCTTCTACCGCAACAAGACCGACGAGTCGGTGCGCGTCGATGGCGAGGATCGGCTGCGCGCATGCCTGGCCAGCTACCTGGCCCTGGCTGCACAGACCGCCGCGCGCCTCGGCGACGACGGCGAGTACGCGGCGGTGCGGGCGGCGCTGTCGGAAGCGGGTCTGCACGCCCGCGGCGCCGACTACCACGGCTTCACCCGCGACACCGCCCTGCCGGTGGCCGAGGAGCGCGACCTCCTGCCGATCTGGCCCAAGGACATCGTCGGCAACCAGGACGTCCTCGACGCCGGGCTCGACCTGGCCCGCGCCGTCGCCGGTTTCGACCTGGCGCGGGGGCAGAACCCGATCAGCGTGCGCAACCCGGTGCTGTTCGTGCTCGGCTCGCCAGGCTGCGGCAAGACCGTCACCGCACACGCGATCGGCAACTACTTCCTCGACCTGTGCGGGCGCCACGAGATCCGCGCGCGCTTCCGTATCATCCGCCGCACCGACTGGGCGTCGTCGTATCAGAACAAGTCGGCCAACCAGCTGCTGCGCATCTTCAAGGAAGAGGTCTTCGACTTCCCCGGCGTCGCCGGCGTCTACTGGCCCGACATCGACACCGCCTTTGCCGCCCGCGAGGATCCGGGCATCCGCCAGGAGGAGAAAGGCATCCTGGCCACGCTGTTCGGCCTGCTCGATGGCACCGTCGGGCCGCGCAACGGCAAGTGGTTCCTCATCGCCGACGCCAACTTCCTGTCGATGGACGAGGCCGCGCTCAGCCGCCTCAGCCAGGACCCGCACCACGCCCGCGGGCCGGTCACCGCCGACGATTTCGTGGTTCTGTTGCGCGACAAGAAGCTGGGCAAAGTCCGCGATCAGCTGCACCTCAGCGACGCCGAGTGGCACGCGTTCGGCGAGCGCTGCGTCGAGGCTGGCCTGTCGGGGCGTGCGGTCGACAACATGGCCGGCAAGCTGCTCACCGAGATCGACGACGTCGCGCTGCCCGACGACTACTTCACCATGAGCTACGATGACAAGCTGGCTTTGCTGCGCCAGGGACGCCGGACGATCGTCTCGGCCGAGCTGGAGAAGCTGGTCGACCGCTACATCAAGTTCGAGCAGGACGGCGAGGAGAAGGCCCGCCGCGAGCGGTTCCAGCGGCGGGTCAGCGAGATCCGCGAGCAGCTGGCGGCGCGCATCGCCGCGGTCGGCGGCCCGCCGCCGGGCGACGAGTCGGGAGGCAAGCTCGAGTGAGCAGCAAGAGCCCGCGGTCCAGCCGGGTCGGCGCCGAGGAAGCGCTCGACACCCTGGTGGCGCAGTTCGCCGACCCGATGGTGTTCCTGCGCGAGCTGGTGCAGAACAGCCTCGACGCCGCGTCGACCCAGGTCGACGTCACCTTCGACTACGACGCCGACGCCGGCGGCAAGTCGGGGCTGCTGCGCATCGGCGTGGCCGACAACGGCGAGGGGATGAACGAGGGGATCATCGACAAGTACCTCCTCACCCTGTTCAGCTCGACCAAGGAAAACGACCTGACCAAGATCGGCAAGTTCGGCGTCGGCTTCGTCAGCATCTTCGCCATGGAGCCGCAGCTGGTCACGGTCGAGACCGGCCAGGCGGGTGAGAGCTGGCGCATCCTGTTCCACGCCGACCGCAGCTTCGAGAAGCTGCGCCTGGAGGAACCGCTCGAGGGGACCACCGTAACCCTGTACAAGCAGGTCACGAGCGAACAGGTCGGCAAGCTGAAGAAGCGCGCGCGCGCCACCGTGAGCTACTGGTGCAAGTACGCCGAGGCCGACATCCTGGTCGACGGCGATTCGGTGGGCGAGGAGTTCGGCATCGACGCCGCCCTGTCGCTGACCCACCAGGAGCCGGGCACCGACGTCGCCCTCGGGTTTGCCCCGCTGCGCGAGCCGCGCGTCGACGGCTGGCTGCTCGCCGCGGGCGCCGACGCCGCGCGCGCGACCAGGCCGCTGATCGGCTTCTACAACCGAGGCCTCACCCTGGTCGAGGGCGAGATCATGCCCGACGGCACCTCGTCCGATCTCTCCGGCCTGAGCATGCGGGTCAAGAGTCGCTACCTCGAGCACACCTTGACCCGTGACAACGTCCGCGCCGACGAGAGCTATCACAAGGCGATCGCCATCGTCCGCGCGCAGGTGAAGAACGAGCTGCACCCGCGCCTGGTCGCCCACCTCGAGGCGCTGGCCAAGCGCGCCAGCGGCCAGGGCGGCGGCGACGACCCGGGCGCGCCGCCGACCGAGGCCGCGCTGCTGTACGCGCGGCTGCCGTCGATGCGCCTGCACGAGACCGCGGCGCGCGCGGCCATCTTCCCGACCACGGACGGCCCGCCGATCAGCCTGCACGATCTTCGCCGGCAGGACTCGCCGACCGGCGACGTGGTGCCGGTGGCGTCGGAGTCGACGCCGCTCACCCGCCTGTTCGCCGATCGCGGCGCCCAGGTGGTGCTCGACACCGGCGGCATGGCCCAGCACCTGCGCGCGTGCGACCTCCGCTGCGCCGGCTTTCACAGCATGTACTACACCGCCGGACGAGTGGACGCGCCCGAGCCCGCGGTGGCGATGCTCGACCTGGTCCGCGAGCTCCTCGGCAAGGGCAAGGCGCGGGTGCGGCGCTGCGTCTTCGGCGACCTCGACTACCCCTACTCGGCGGTCGCCCACCGGGTGTTCGCGCGCCAGGAGGAGGCGTTCGGACTGACCAAGCCGGGCGATGACGACACGCCGACCCTGTTCGGTGGCGCCCGCGACATCGTCTTCGCCTGGAAGCACCCACTGGTCGAGCGTTGCGCGCGCCTGGCCGAGACCCAGCCGGCGCTGGGCGCGCAGCTCCTGGCCCAGGCGGTGTTGATGTCCGAGGATGCCGACGTCGAGCGCCGGGTCGACGTCGCCCGCGCCGCCCTGCGCGCGCAGATCTCCCGGGCGACCCCAACCGGAGGTGAGGCGTGAGCGGCAGGCCGGCCAAGCTGCCACCCAACCCGCTGGAGGTCCTGCTGGCCGAACAGCGCCGCGGCGCCGAGTCGGTGGAGAAGGGCCACTTCCGCCTCGACTGGACCAAGGCGCTCGACAAGGTCAAGCGTTTCCAGCTCACCGACCCGCACCGCTACGTCCTCGAGGTGGTGCAGGGAGCCGTCGCCGGCGACGCCACTCACGTCGAGGTGACCACCGACGCCGACGACGTGATCCTTTCCTGGGACGCCACCCCGGTCGAGGCCGCCGATCTCGAGCAGCTGTTCGACTACCTGTTCGCCCAGGACGATGCCCTGACCCCGCACAAGCAACTGGCGCTGGCGGTCAACTCGGCGCTGGCGCTGAGCCCCAAGTTCGTCCGCCTGGACGTCGGCGACGGCGGCACGGGGCACCGCCTCGAGCTGAGCACGCACACCGATCTCCGCGTCACGCCGCTGAATGGGGACGAGCAGGTCACCGGCGCCCGCCTGCAGGTGCGCGACCGGGTCAGCTGGCAGGTGTTCGCCGACCTGTTCCGCAGCGAGAGCGTCGAGGCTCACCTGGTCGGTGCGCAGTGCCGCTACGCGCCGGTACCGGTGGTGGTCAACGGCCGCGACGTCGCCAGCGGCCTGGGGCCACACCGATACCTGGTCGACTTCGCCCACGGCGGCACCCGCGGCCAGGTGGCGATTCCACAGGCGCCGGTCGGGCCGTCTGTGCTGTCGGTGTGCATGAACGGCGTCGAGGTTGTCGAGCACCACTTCGACGACGACCCCGCGCTGCTGGCCCTCGGTTTCGTCGCCTGGGTCGACGCCCCCGACCTGACGCGCAACGCCAGCCACTCGGACATCCACCGCGACACCCGTTACGCCAGCGTCATCAAGCGCGTGCGCGCGGCGGTGCGCGACCTGCAAGAACAGATGGCCGCCGCCCTGTTGCTCGACGAGAGCGGCGCCCCGCGACCGCCCGAGTCCCTGGACGACCAGGAGCTGGCGACCGCGACGCTGCTCGCCCGGGTACTGCTCCGTTGCGGCAAGAAGAAGCTGCCTCCTGCCCTCGACGCCATGCTCGATCTGCCCGGCATCGTCAGCGTAGCCACTGACGACGTGACGTTCTTGCCGCTGCGCGCCGTGTGGAACCAGTTCCGCAAGCGTGGCAATGTGCCGCTGGCCAGTCGCCACTACGATGTTCGCCTGGGCGACATCCCCGGCGGAATGATCCCGGTGCTCGGCCCGCAGTGGGTCGTCCGCGACGTCTTCGGCGGGACGATCGAAGGCGTGGACGTCACGCTGACCGCCATCGAGCAGGGGCAGAAGCTGCGCAAGCTGCGCGAGGGCCACCGCCGGGATCCGGATCTCGGACCATCGGAGGTGCTCATCGACGTGCCGATCGACGGCGGCGACCGCGGCATCCGCGGCGAGCTGGGCATTGCCGACGAGATCGCCCCGTCGGTGGCGGTGCTGGTCGACCCGAGCGGCAGCGGCGAGATGCCGCAGCAGCAGGGCGGCGCCAACACCCTGATCGTCTACTCGAAACGCGGCGTGCCGCTGGGCGGCGAGTGGATCCAGACCGCGCTGCTCGGCGGCGTGGCGCTGGTCGACAGCGACGCCTTCGAGCCCGAGCCGGACTGGACCAGCTTCCACGCCAACAAGGCGACCCGCGCCGCCCGCGGGCTGGTCGACGCCGCGGTGCCGCGCGTGGCCGAAGCGATGGCCAGGAGCTTCTCCGCGCTGCCACCGGTACAGAGCCTGGTCGACGCGGGCGCGTGGACCCCGCTGCCCGGAGACAACGCCCGACTCATGCGCGAGATCTCGGCCAACTGGCCCACCGACGAGCTGGCCAGGCGCGCCCGCGGACAGATCGACGTTCTGCTCAGCCGGCGCAAGATCCCGCGCGAGGAGGCACCGGCGCTGTGGGCGTGGCCGCTCTTCTACACGCTCGATGGCCACCAGGTCAGCCTGGACCAGATCAGCGGGCAGGCTCCAGTCGGCGACGACGTGGTCGCCGACTGGCGGATCGTGATCGAGGAGGCCTGGGGCGACGGCGCCACCGAGGGCTCGATGATCCTCAACGTCACCGACACCGAGCGCGAAGCGCTGAAGCGCCAGCTCGGCCGCGCGCCGCGCGAGGGCAGCACCATGCTCACTGCCCGCCGCCTGAACCTGGCCGAGGCGGCCGAGGCGGCGCAGGTCCGCTCGCACAACATGGCGCTGGCCGAGCAGCGGCGACAAAAGCCCGAGCTGTCCCGGCTGAGCCACGAAGCCATCGTCGATCTCGATCTGCCGGGCGGACGCGGTCAGGCCGGCATCCCTTCACTGAGCGACGAGTCGCGGTGGATCCGCTATCTGTTCGACGGCCTGCCGCTGCCCGACGACGCCATCGACAACCCGTTCCCCATTCACGTAGTCGTCGAGCTCCCCGGTTTGGAGCCGGACGCGGCGTTCGAAGAGGTGAAGCCGAACCCGCTCCTGCGCACCGTATTCGACGCCGTGGTCGCGGCGCGGCCGGCGTTGATGGCCGCGTTCGCCGGCCGCTCGATCGCTTACACGCGGCGCGGCACCGAGCTGTTGTGGGGCTGGCTGGCCGATCATCCGACGCCCAAGAAGAAGCCGATGTCGGCGATTCCCGACGGCGTGCTCGACGCGCCGATCGTGCCGACCGTCTCGGGCGAAAAGCTGACCCTGCGAGCGCTGGCCAACGACGCGCTGCCGTTCGGCCACTTTCGCTACGTCGAGATCAGCCCCGGACGCCAGGACAGTCCGCGACCGATCGTCGTCTGCGGTAAGGATCGGTGCAAGCTGCTGAGTCGCCTGCTGGGCGTCACCGCCAAGCACTACGCCCGCGAGCTGCGGCGCGAGCTGGCCGTGCTCGACCGCAAGTCGCAGCCCCGGCGCAGCGCGCGGCTATCCGAGGCGACCGCTATCAGCCGCACCTTCGACGACGACGACTTCACCGGCGAGATCGGGCTGAGCGGCCACCGCGACAGCTGGGTCGACGTGCTCATCGACAGCGTGCCGCTGGAGCGGCGACCGCTGGAGCTGGGCAGTGCGCCGTTCATCGCCGTGATTGACGGCAGCGCGATCAAGGCCAACAACAACTTCACCCACGTGCGCAAGAACAGCGCCTGGAAGAAGGCCGAGAAGCTCCTGGCGCGCGAGGCCGACCAGTTGATCGTCGACGCTTGCCAAGCAACGGTGAAGGGACACGTGAGCTTCGGCGGCGCCGCGCTGCTGGCGTCGCTGCGCGCCATCGCCTCCGACCGCTTCGACGGGCGTCCCCAGGCGGTGCTGGAGCCCAAGGGCGAGGTCGAGCAGGCGCTGGCCGCCGCGCTGATCTGGGAGTCGGTCGACCCGCGCGACTTCGTGTCGCTGAGCGAGGTCGCCGAGCACTGGCGAAGCGCCGACGTCGTCTGGGTGGTCGACGAGGGCGAAGGGCAGCTGGCCGCCGGGCGGGTGATGGTTCGCGCCGACGCCAGCGGGCAGCAGGCCCTGCGCAAGATCTTCGGCAAGCGGGTGCGCGACGGCAAAGAGGTGTTCGAGCGCGACCAGGAGGCGATCCGCCGCCGCGCCAGCGCGCTGCCGATCCACACCCGGTTGACCAACACCTTCGGCCCGATCGACCTCGACGCTCACTCCGAGGAGCTGGGGCTGACCGCCCGCGGCCAGGTCGGCGTGCCCACCCTCTATCGGACCGCGGTCGACGGCCTGGCCGTGTCGCTGGGCGTCGACGGGCACCAACTCGCCGACCTGACCGTCGACACGCCCATGCGCGCGGTGGCCGCCATCGATACCTCCGGGCTGGCGGTCGACGCCACCTGGACCAAACCGTCGAACCAGAAGCAGGTCAACTGGCTCAACGAGACACTCACGGCCGCGGCGTGGCAGGCGGCCGAGCACGCCGCCCACGGCCCCGACCCGCTGTCGGGTCCCGGCGACGAAGAGCGCCGGCGACTGCTCCTCGATCTGTTGGCCGCCGCCGGACCCGACCGCGCCGACCTGCGCGCCCACCTCGAGGCGATGCCGCTGTTTCGCACCGTCCAGCAGCAGACGGTCAGCATCGAAGAGCTGCGCAAACGCATCGCATCCGGCGAGACCATCTACGCCGTCGGCGACGACCTCGGCGAGGGAGCGCCGCACGACGGCCGCACCATCGTCCGCGGCGACGTCGACATGCTGATCGCCCTGACCAACTCGCTCGAGGGCGCGGTCACCCGCGACGACAACCGCTGGCGCGACGAGATCGCCGGCGCCAGGCGATTCCAGAGTCTGCTCCAACAGACCCCCGAGCTGAGCGACGACTGCGCCGAGGAGCTGTACTTCGACGAGGGTCCGTCGCGCGGGCTGATCGGCCTGCTGCGCCCATTCGCCAACGCCACCCTCGACGACAGCGGCGACCCGCCGTCACGGCTGCGACTGCACATCGGCGGGCGCAACGTGGTCAACCACGCCCCCGTGCTGCACCCGGCGGTCGAGGTCTGGGTCGACAACGATCGGCTGCAGCCGACCCTCGACTTCAGTGACGTCGAGCGCGACGACGTCTACGACCAGCTGATGGCCACGGTCGAAGCGCAGCTGCCCGAGCTGGTCGCCCGCGCCGCCGCGCACTGGGCCGGCGACCCGACCGGCCGCGTTCGCCTGCGCCTCGGCGCCTACGTCCTGTCCCGTCACGCCGAGCTGGACAAGACCGCCGCCGCGACCCCCGGCGGCCCGGAAGCGCGCCTCCTCGACGTGCCGATGTGGACCTGCTTGACCGGCAACGGCACCGAGCGGCTGTCGACCCGACACATCCTGGCCGCCAGCGGCGAAGGCAAGCTGCGCACCGCCAAGGACGACGCCGCGGCCGAGCGCACGGAGTCGGGCATTGCCTGCGTGCTGGGCGAGCCCGAGCGCGCGATCCTCACGCAATACGTGGGCAAGGTCCCGGACTACACCGGCGACCTCGAGCGCCTGGCCGCGCGCCGCAACTTCCTCGCCGGTGCGCAGGTGCGGGCCATCGAGGTCGCCGCGATCAGCCGTGATCCGCTGCTCATCGTCCGGCGGCTCGACACCCCCGGCTGGGAGGGCGAGGTCGCGCTGAGCGCCCACGTCGGCCGCGGCACCGAGCTGCACCTGTACGTCGAACGGCGGCACTTTGGCAGCTTCGAGCTGCCCGGCCTGTGCCGCGCCGTGGTCGCGGTCGAGCACCCGGGGCTGACGCCCAGCCCGCGCTACGACGACATCGCGCGCGACGCGGCGTGGGACGAGATGGTCGCTCGCATCGGCGCGGCGGTGCAGGACGCCCTCGTCGAGCTGGCGGCAGGCCCCATCGAAACGCCCCAGGCGCAGGTCCTGCTCGACGCCCTGACCGCGGCCCGGGCCGCGCGCGCGGGCGAGGGCGACGGCCTGACCCGGGTGATCGACGCGCTGGAGAAGGCGCCGCTGCTCCGCGACGTCGGCGGAGACCGCTGGTCGATCGCCGCGCTGCGCGACAAGTTTCCCGACGGCGCGCAGGTGCCGTACGTCGGTCCGGCGACGGCGGCCGCCGGCGATGCCGCTGCCGGCGATCGGATCACGTTGGTCATCGACGATGCCGTGTGGGCGGCCGCCGACCGCTTGCTGCCGCTGGCGCGCGACGACCAGCGCTACCTGGAGAGCGCGGCCGGGCAGAAGCGGCGCGAGCAGGCGCCGACCCGCTACATGCTGCCGCGCGGCGCCGTCGCCGAGGCCGAGGTCTCGAGCGCGCTGTTCAACGGAACGCTGGCCCTGTCGGCACCCCCGGCGGCGGGCCGGATCGGCGTCATGTCCCACGGTCGCCTGGTCCAGGAGCGCGAGCTGCCGGATCTGTTCGGCCTGTGCGGCTTCATCGACGGCGCCATCGAGACCGACCGCGGCTTCGAGCACGCGACCCTGCGCGAGGCGCACGAGACCGAGCTGACCCGGCTGTGGGGCCAGCGGCTGCAGGCCGCCGCGCTCGAGGCCGCCGACTGGCGCGGGCGGCGGTCGGCGCGATGGCAGGCACTGGCCGGCTACACCCAGCGCTTCCTCATCGCCCACCTCGACGACCTCGGCCCGTCGCAGCGCGCCCGCCGCGACGCCGTCGCCACGCCACCGCAAGAGCTGCCGCAGGCGGTCGCCCGCGCGCTGACCGCGCCGATCGTCCAGACCAACAACGGCGAGTGGGTGTCGGTGGCGGCCGCGATCGGCGGCGACGACCCGGTGGCGATTGTCGCCGAAGAGAAGCTGAAGCGACCGCCGCGCAGCGACGCGCGGGTGCTGCTGGGCGACCAGGTCACCCTGCGTCTGTTGTCGGCGTTGCTCGTCTCGAGCTCGGTGATGTCGGTAGAGCAAGCGCGTGCCGCGACCGACGCGACGAAGAAGCAGGCGGCCGCGAAGCGCCGCGAGGCCGGAGAGGCCCACGCCCGCCGCGCCGCCAGCGCCGAGAACCGCACGTTGTCGGCGCTGAGGTCGCTGCTGCGCGCGGCCACGACCCCGGCGTTTCCGCTGCGGGTGGCGCGCGACGTGTCGACCGCCCCGGTCGGCGAGAAACGGCCGCTGTGCCAGCGCGACGGCGACGCGATCACCGTCAACACGCTGCACCCGCTGTGGAAGCAG
>Ga0114931_10006241_pt1 | contig 14662 bp, 12 predicted proteins | sample 2SBtaG_FD_89579 | JGI IMG/M metagenome (GOLD analysis project Ga0114931, IMG submission 89579) | Deep subsurface microbial communities from Kolumbo volcano to uncover new lineages of life (NeLLi) - 2SBTROV14_V59a metaG | ecosystem: Environmental > Aquatic > Marine > Volcanic | place: Kolumbo...
CGTTTCGCCAAAGCGCGGGCACGAACTACGCCACCGACATCGGGCGATACCACCACCATGTCATCGTATTTCTGCTTCCAGACATCGCCCAGCAACAAGGGCGAGGCATAGACGTTATCCACAGAGATATCGAAGAAGCCCTGGATCTGGTCGGCGTGCAGATCGACGGTCAGTACCCGATCCACTCCCGCTGTTGCGAACATCTTGGCGACAAGCTTCGCCGTAATCGGCACACGTGACGAACGCGGGCGTCGATCCTGCCGCGCGAACCCGAAATAGGGAACGACTGCTGTGATCCGCGCCGCCGATGCGCGTCTGACTGCGTCTACCATGACGAGTAATTCCATCAGGTTTTCAGAGGCCGGTGGACAGGTCGGTTGAATGATGAACGTTTCACGACCACGAATGTTCTCAAGGATCTCAACGTTGATCTCGCCGTCTGAAAAGCGGCCGACCTGGGCGCGTGCCAGGGGAATTCGCAGGCACCTTGCGATGTCCTGTGCCAATTGCGGATGGGCATTGCCCGTAAAAACCGCGGTTGTTGCCAGATCCACGTTGCCTCCTTGGGCAAGAAATGGCTGGGGCGGCAGGATTCGAACCTGCGGTACACGGGATCAAAACCCGATGCCTTACCACTTGGCTACGCCCCAATCAGGGTGACGATTGACTAATTCGGGCGTAGTTTGCTGTCACGCTTCGTCACTGTCAACGATCAAAGAACAACCATTTGTCGATAACCATGCGTACGCGAGAATCCGGGTTGCTGGCCGTCAATGTGCGGGGCATCGGCTGCCCTCTACTCTCACGGTAGCGCGAAATCTTCACGCTCCAGTTACTTTGTTCGAGATCACGCAGCATCCCCGCCTCATCAACTTTCGTCACCGCCTGCATAGCCGGATCCGGGATACCCAGCGCCCAGTATCGTAAGGAAGCAACCGGAATCGTCCATCCGTAGCGGTAATAAAGTTCTTGTTCCGGATCGACCAGTGCCGTCCTGGTGCCGTCTTTGTCCGTCACGACGATCTCACCGTCGGAGCCTTCGATTAGCACGGTGCCAATACCGAGCGGGCCGCTGACAGTTGCATGAAAGTGGCTTCCGCTTTGCCGCCAGTTGAACCTGCCGTTAAACCCCTCGTCGCCCGTCTTCACCGCAATACGGCCACGGAACTCCCAGTCCTTGAGTTCACTGAGCACCTGCTGGCGGAGCTCCCATGTGCTGATGTCCGGCAGATCAACACCGGGTCGGGTGCCAACGCAGCCAGACAGGACAGCCAGACACAAGATAAGCCCGGCCAGCCACGTAGACCAGCCCTCAGGGTGTTGCGGGGAAATAGCGTTCGCGAACATCTTTCAGCAACTCGCTGTCCGGATTTTTCTTCTCCGCAGCTTGCAGCAGTTGCAGCGCCTCGTCGCGCCGCTCAAGGGCCACCAGGACTTCGGCAAGATGCGCGGCAACCTCGTGATCGTCAAGCTCATCATAGGCACGCTGCAACTCGGCCAGCGCCTCTTCGCGCTGCCCCAGCTTATAAAGAACCCAGCCCAGGCTGTCGATGATTGCCGGACTTTTCGGGTCGATTTTCAGCGCCTTGCGAATCAGCTTTTCCGCTTCTTCATACCGCTCTGTGCGGTCCGCCAGCGTGTAGCCCAGTGAATTCAGCGCCATGGCGCTATCCGGCCACCGCTTTATTATTTGCCGATACTCGGCAACGGCCTCGTCAATGCGACCAATTCGGACCAGCAACTCTGCATGGCCAAGCATCATGTTTTCGTCATCCGGGCGATACTCGATCGCTTTCTCGAATAGCGCCAGACCTTCATCGTAGCGATCCAGTGAGATCAGCAGTTGCGCCTTTAGCGTCACTGCATCAACAGCGTTTCTTGGCGAAGCCGCAGCGAAATCATCCAGTAATTTGAACGCACCATCGACATCGTCCAGCCGGTGCGCCAGCAAAGCGCTGGCACGCCGCTGCGAAAACACCGTATTGGACCCGTATTGAACCTGTTTATACAGTTGCACGGCGCGTTCATATTGCTCACGGTAATCGGCGATGCGGGCCAGATAATAGAGCGCATCCATGCGATATTGGCCACTGTCCAAAAGGTCTTCGAAGTCATCCCAGGCCGCATCCAGCCGTTCCAGGCGAAAGTTGATGATTGCCATGAGGCGCAGGGCATCAAGCCGTCCGCCCTGCTCCATCAAAACCTGGTTCACCTGGCTCAAGGCATCATCATCCCGGCCCGTGAGCATGTACATGAGCGCGAGCTCCATGCGTGCGTCGGGATTCGGCCGCGGGCTGTCGCCTACGATGTGGGCCAGGTACTCGATCGCCGCGTCTTTTTCACCGTCAAACATCAACGCTCGTGCATACAACAGCTTCGGCCGCAGGTAGTCGGGATCCAGCTCCATGGCGCGAGTCGCACGCTTCCTGGCATATTCTGTGTCGCCGGCCTGCAACGCGAGTACGGCAACGGCGTAGTGTGCCTTCGCAGATTCCGGGTAGGGTTTCGCCAGCGCCCGCATGAGCTTGTCAGCGCGCTCCGGCTGCCGCTCGTCAGCCAGGTATCCGAGCAGTGATAAGAGTCGTTTGCCAGGATCCTCCGGCTCAGCCTTTATCAGGCGTCCGAACTGGCGCCGGGCATTGCGAAGATCGTCGAGGCGAAAATACAGTTGTCCCAAAAAAGCGTGCGCCTCGTCACTATCCCTGTCGAGCTTGACCCAGCGCCTGGCCGCCCGGAGTGCCTCGTCATTGAACCCATAGGAATAGCCCAGACGGGTTGCTTTGCGCGCGAGTTCCACACTATCGCTCAGCTCGGCGGCCTTGCGGTATTCGATCGTTGCCTTTAGGTATTCATTGGCCTGCAGTGCCATTTCCGCCTGCAGAATGTGCGCGCTGGCCTCAGATGAAGGCTTCTCATCGGCCAGGGCGGCTGAAAAACTCAGGATGTCTGTCAGTGTAAATAGCAAAATCAGCGCAATTGCTGACCGCCATCGGCTGTTGTCAAGCATAGTTATTTCGTCCGTTTACTACAGAGACAAGGAACTGGTGGTTCAGTTCGCTTATGATACGCACTCCGTAATCCATCGGTGCCGTATCGGCACCGCCAATAGACGATATGCCGCTGCAAATACTCGGGCTAAACCATAACACGGCACCTGTCGAAATTCGCGAGCAAGTCGTCTTCTCGGGAGACGACGTCGCGCGCGCGCTCGACAGTATGGCGGAGATTGACGGCGTCGCTGAGGCCGTTCTACTCTCGACCTGCAACCGTACCGAGTTTTATGTCGTAACGGACGACGATGGCAGAAACCGCCTGCGGGAATGGCTGCATAAAGACCGCAATCTTGATCCGTCATTCGGGGAAACCTTGTTCACGCTCGACGACGATGCGGCCATACGCCACATTTTTCGGGTCGCTTGCGGTCTGGATTCGATGGTCCTCGGCGAACCGCAGATTCTCGGTCAGCTTAAGGATGCATTCCGCCAGGCACAGGATGCCGGCACCTTGGGGCGCCAGTTGAGCCGCCTGATGCAGCACACCTTTGCGGTTGCCAAGAAAATACGCACGGACACGGAAATTGGCGCGAGTCCTGTATCGGTCGCATCAGCGGCGGTCAGTCTCGCCAATCAATTCTTTGCGGGCTTCACGAAACACACCGCTCTACTGGTCGGTGCCGGCGTGACCGTTGAGTTGCTCGCCAAGCACTTGTCGAGTCGCAACATCGGCCGACTGTTTGTCGCCAATCGAAATATTGATCGGGCACAGGAGCTTGCGGGACGCTTTGGCGGCTTCGCATTACCGCTGTCTGAAATCGAGGGCACGCTACCAGAAGCGGACATCCTGATCAGTTCAACGGCAAGCCCCGATCCGGTGATTCGACTCGATCACATGAAAGCAGCCATCAAGGCGCGCAAACGCAAGCCGATATTCGCGGTCGATATAGCGGTACCTCGGGATATCGAGGCGGGTGTCGGGGACCTTGAAGATGTTTACCTGTACACCATTGACGATCTCGACAAAGTCATTCAACAAGGCCAGGGCAATCGCGAAGCGGCGGCGATAGAGGCTGACAAATTGCTGGATGATGAGATTCATCGTTACCAGAGCATAGAACGATCCAAACAGGCGGTACCCGTTATCGCGGCGCTTCGTGAACAAGGCGAGTCGATTCGTGATGAAGTGATAGCGCAAGCGCAAAGACGACTGGCCCGTGGTGCATCGGCACACGATGCAGTCGAATACGCCACGGCCGCTCTTATGAAGAAAATGCTACACAGACCCAGTGTCTCGCTGCGCAAAGCGGGGGAAAATTCGAACGAAGAGCTCATTGATGCAGCTCGTGCCCTTTTTGATCTCGATGCGGACAAGAAGAGCAAACGGTGAAAGAAAGCATACGCTTCAAACTTGAATCCGTTGGCGATCGCTTTGAAGAAATCGCCGGCCTGCTCGCCGACCCCGACGTCATCGCCGATCAAAACCAGTTTCGGGATTTGTCGAAGGAATACGCGCGCATCGAACCGGTCGTCAAGCTGTTCAACGAATACGAGAATCTCATTGGGGATATAGCAGCGGCCGAAGAGATGGCGAGCGACGCTGATACTGAAGTGCGCGACATGGGGCGCGAGGAGCTCGAGGGCCTGAATGCGCGCCAGGAAGTGCTCCTGACGCAGCTGCAAAAATCCCTGATTCCACCCGATCCGTACGACGAGGCCAATGTCTACCTCGAAATCCGCGCCGGCACGGGCGGCGATGAGGCTGCGATTTTTGCCGGCGATCTGTTTCGCATGTATTCGCGTTTTGCGGAGACAGCAGGCTGGTCGCTGGAGATCATGTCGGCGCGCGAAGGTGATCATGGTGGTTACAAGGAAATTATCAGCCGCATATCGGGCAACAGTATCTACGCCAAACTGAAATTCGAATCCGGTGCACATCGTGTGCAACGGGTACCGGCAACGGAATCGCAAGGACGAATTCACACCTCCGCATGCACGGTGGCCGTATTACCCGAACCCGACGAGGTTGAGGAAGTGGACATCAACCCCGCGGACTTGCGTGTCGATACGTATCGGGCATCCGGCGCCGGCGGCCAGCACGTCAACAAAACGGACTCCGCCGTGCGCCTGACACACATACCTTCCGGCATCGTCGTTGAGTGCCAGGACGAACGCTCCCAGCACAAGAACCGTGCGCGGGCGATGTCCCTGTTGCAGGCGCGACTGCTCGACACGCAGGTCGCAGAGCAGGAAGCGGAACACGCCGCCACGAGAAAATTGCTGGTCGGCTCCGGGGACCGCAGTGAACGCATTCGAACCTACAATTATCCGCAGGGCCGCGTGACCGACCACCGCATCAATCTGACGCTCTATAAACTCGATGAGATCATCGAGGGCGGGCTTGGGCAGATTATCGAACCGCTGATCAACGAATATCAGGCCGGCCAGCTCGCCGCGCTCGGAAGTTAGCGTCCGCTGGCTAGAATTTCCAACCCAGCGTTATGCTGTAAACCAGCGGATCGATTTTCACTGTCTCCAGGGCGACACCGTCCAGTTTTGCGTCCGTATCGATATCAATCCAGCGGGCGTCAAGATTCACAAGCATATTGTCAGAAATATCGTAGTCGAAACCCAGCTGCGCAGCAAGACCAAGTGAGTTATCCAGATCGAGACTCATACCCGATAACGGACCGGTCGTCTTATCTTTAAAGAAGATCGTGTAATTCACGCCGGCACCGACGTACGGTTTGAAGGCACTATCAGTCTCAAAATGGTATTGCAGACTTATTGTTGGCGGCAGATGTTTGGTTTCGCCAACTTTCGTACCGTCTGCGGCCAATTTAATATCGTGTGAAAATGGCAGCGATGCGAGCACTTCGAGTCCTATCGTTGGCGAGAACATATAGGTGCCATTGAAAACCAGCATGGTGCCCGAATCTACCGACACTATATCGCCATTGTCTGACTTGGGATCGACAGACCCCGCACCGACTCGTACGATCCAGTCCCCGGCTTCGTAAGCGAATGCGGCAGGGGAAGCCGCGATGAGTCCGATCACAGCGGTAATGGCCGACCGGCGGAAAGTTGATGCTTTCATGATTCGTTCCATCCTCAAAGATTCGAGCACAGCTTTTTGCTACGACACGCGATCACCGGGCGGTGATCATTATATTAGAATTATCTAATAAGGTGTCGATCGGCTGATATAGGTATTCGCCACAGTACGGACCGATGTGGAAAGCCACCCCATCACAGGAGTTCCCTGGCCGAAGGGCGTGGAACGCCATTGAGGGAGGATCAGATCGAAACCATTGCCGCCTGGATCGACCAGGGAGCGAAGAACAACTAATTTTGCTGCTTAGTCGCTCGCCAGGTCCTTGATTATGATGCTCCAGTGATCGAGTGCGTCATAAAACGCCTTGATGGGCACTCTTTCATTGAGACCATGAGCGTACATCTCGTCAGGATTCATGAAAATACTGCTCATCGCCCACGTTGGAATTCCGGCGCGACGATAGTGCATGCCATCGGTGCCTCCGGATTCCATGTAGGCGATCATCCTCACACCCGGGTAACGGACCTGTACCGCGTCGCTGACTGCAGCGCGGATTTCTTCGCGAAGCTCCGAGACGGGGCTCTCGGTCGGTGGATAAATTACTTTAAATTGAACGGCGTCGTTGCCGATGACTTTCTTCAGGGCTTCCTCAACCCCGACCGTCGGTACACCCGGAAAAACCCGACAATTGACCGTGGCGGTGGCCGATTGAGGTAACGCATTTTCAGCATGACCCGCTCGTAACATCGTGACGACACAGGTCGTACGGGTCGTGCCGACGTAGGATGATTCCGTGGCCAGTCGATCGGAAGCCGTCTTGTCTTCGGGGTTCTCCGCAAAGCGAAGCATCGCGTCGCCGAGTTCACCGCCCAGTTGCTGGCCGGTCTCCTTGAAAAAATCGAGCGTCATGTCGTTCCAGCGAACGGGAAAGCGATAGTCGCGGATTTTCTCGATTGCATCGGCGAGGTCGTATATCGCGTTATCCGGCCTCGGCCGCGAACTGTGTCCACCGGGGTTGGTGGTCGTTATCTCCCAGGTAACGTAGGTTTTTTCAGCCGCCTGAATCAGATAGACGATCGCCTTGCCATCCTCATTCAGATCACCGCCACCCGCATCGGTATTGAGCGCGAACTCCGCCTCGGAGAGGTCCGGTCGTTCGTACGCCAGCATGCGCGTACTGACCATGCTGCTTTCTTCGTCGCCCGAAAAGGCAATAATCAGGTCGCGGTTTGGAACGAACCCTTCTTTCTTTAATCGAATGAATGTCGAAGTAAGTTGCGCAACACCGAATTTGTTATCGATGCTGCCCCGGGCATAGAAATAGGTGTCATCCTGCGTTAACTCGAACGGCGGTCGCTCCCAGTCCTCTGCACGGGCCTCGACAACGTCCATGTGGCCCAGCAGCAGGATCGGGCCCTTGCCCGACGAGCCATCACCCCGATACCTTGCGATCAGCGCCGCGGTCTCACCAACCGGCACCACTTCGACATCTTCTTTCGGCAGACCGGCAGCGATCAGTTCATCGGCGAGATAGTTGGCAACCTTTGGCACGTTGCCAAGGTTTTTCGAACTTTCCACACTGATTATGTGCTTGTAGATTTCAAGCGTCTTTTGGGCGTGCGCGGAGTTCACATCTTGTACCGCAACCGCCGCGGATGACATTAGAAAAGCCGCTATCAGCAATGGTATTTGTCTCACTGCAAAACTCCACCTGCCCAAAACAAGCTGCAGCATACTCTTTGCTACCCGTTCACCAAAGAATTTTTCACTACGCTAAGCCCGGCACGGCCCGAAGCGATCTTTCAAGACCGATCAACTTCTGCCGACAACTTCGTAATGAACAACTGACGGCTCGAATTCGAGCAAAAACCCGTCATCTTCCGGGTAATACTTCGCTTTCTCAGCAATGTCGCCAGCAAACGCTTTGATCGCTTCAAGACTTTCCCAGGACGTCATTGTAATGAAATGCGTTGCATCATCCGCATGCCTTTCCAGTATTTTCACACCCAGATTCCCGTCCACGGACTGGTAGTCCGGAATCGCGCGCTCAACAAGAAACTCTCGATAGGCTTTTGCGTCATCGTGTTTCACGCGCCCGTGCCACATCCTGATAATCATTCCGAGCTCCTAAATCTGCCGGCGCAGGTAATTCAAAACATCCGAGCGGGTGATCAGACCGACAAACTCATCACCGTCCATGATCGCCGCGTACGGTTGCACGCGCAGCATCGCAACCAGGTTATTAAGGCTTTCGGATTTATCGAGTTTGATGAAGGCCGATTCCATCGCATCGCGCACCGGCGCCGTCATGAGTTCCGGCTTGCCATAGACGAACTGGATAATCGCGTCTTCCGTTACCACGCCGACCAGTACCCCCTCGTCCATGACCGGTAGCTGCGAAAAACCGGCATTGCGAAGTCGATTGTGCGCGGTCGTCAGAATATCGCTTGGGCCAACGGTAATCGTTGCTCGCTCTCCGTGTGGCCGGCCCACGAGATCCCGCAAATCACCCTGTTTTTCCCGCTCGATAAAACCCTGGTCTTCCATCCAGAAATCATTGAAGAGCTTGGACAGATACTTGTTTCCGGTGTCCGCAGCGAGCGTTACAACCGTTTTCGCGTCAGTCTGCTCACGACAATATTTCAGCGCTGCCGCCATGTTTGTACCCGTTGATGAACCGGCGAGGACACCCTCCATTTTCAGAAGTTCGCGTGCGGCGGAGAACGATTCGGCGTCGCTGATGGCATAGGCCTGGGTCACTTTTTCGAAGTTGGCGATATCCGGAATGAAATCTTCTCCGATGCCTTCAACCAGCCAGCTGCCGCCGACGCCAATTTCACCTTTGTTAATGTAGTTCGCCAGTATGGAGCCGACCGGATCGGCCAGGATCATATCGACCTGCGGTGCATTCTCCGCAAGGTATTTGCCGATTCCGCTGACCGTGCCACTCGACCCGACGCCCAGTACGATCGCGTCAAGCTTGCCATCCATCTGCCTGACGATTTCGGGTGCTGTTGTCGTTTCGTGTGCGAGCGGATTGTCGGGATTAGCAAATTGATTGATAAAGTAGGCGCCCTTTTCCTCCGCGATGCGTCTGCCGAGGTCCTGGTAGTACTCGGGGTGCCCACGGCCGACGTCAGAACGTGTCAGCACCACTTCCGCCCCCATCGCGCGCAAATTGAATATTTTTTCCTGGCTCATCTTGTCGGGCAGTACGAGGATCAGGTGATAAGCCTTTTGTGCGGCCACCAGCGCGAGGCCGAGGCCTGTGTTGCCCGCCGTCGCTTCAACCAGCGTATCGCCCGGCTTGATATCGCCACGCTTCTCAGCCTCGTTGATCATCGAGACGCCGATGCGGTCCTTGATCGAGCCCCCGGGGTTCATGAGTTCAAGTTTGAGAAACAGCCGGCAGGGACCGGTATCGATATGCGTGACTTCGAGCATCGGCGTCTCGCCGACCATATCGAGAATGTTGGAATACACGTTCATGGTGACATCAGTTACATTGGTCATTTTCGGCGAGTTTACACCAGATGCGACTGGATACTGCCATTGCAGACGCGGTTGAACGCCTTCTGAATATCAGCGACTCAGCACGCCTCGATGCCGAGATTTTGCTGTGCCAGGCAATAAATATGCCCCGCAGCTACCTGTTCGCCCATCCCGAAGACGAGCTGGACAAACTGAGCCGAGACCGATTCGACGCGCTGCTGCAAAGGCGCATCGCGGGCGAACCCATGTCCTACATCACGGGGACTCGGGAGTTCTGGTCACACGAGCTGCTCGTCAGTCCGGCAACGCTGGTACCACGGCCCGAGACCGAGCTGCTGGTTGAGTTGGCGTTGCGTCAAATTCCCCGCGAGGCCGAATGGCAGATTCTCGACCTTGGCACCGGCAGCGGCGCTATCGCGATCGCGATAGCGGCCGAGCGCCCGCTTTGTGCCGTCACTGCAACCGATATCAGCAGCGGAGCTTTGGCGGTGGCGGCGGAAAACGTCAGGCAATCCGATCTTCCAAACGTAAGCTGTCTCGAGGGCAGTTGGGCCGCCCCCGTGGCCGGTCGCAAATTCAATATCATCCTTTCCAACCCACCTTACGTCAGAAGCGACGATGCGGCACTTGAAGACTTGCGCTTTGAACCCATATCCGCTCTCACTTCTGGCAAGGACGGCCTCGATGATATCCGGATTCTGGCAAGCGACTGCATACCGGTCCTCGCCTCGGAAGGCTGGCTCATGCTGGAGCATGGAGCCGAGCAGCGGACCGATGTGACCCATATTCTCGACGCGGCCGGCTGGATTGATATCACGTGCCATAATGACCTCTCCGGCATGCCCCGCGTGACAGCGGCTCGCCGGAATGGTACATAAGCGCCCACACTTCAAACACGAGACAACACAACAGATTATGATCAACATCAAAACCAATCACGGCGACATCAGCGTCGAACTGCTCGATGAAAAAGCACCGATTTCCTGCGAGAATTTCCGCCAGTACGTTAAAGACGGGCATTTCGATAACACCATCTTTCACCGCGTGATCCCGAATTTCATGATTCAGGGCGGCGGCATGGACGAGAACATGAATGCCAGGCCGACGCGTGAACCGATCAAGAACGAGGCCGACAACGGCGAAAAGAACGAGCGCGGCACGCTGGCGATGGCCCGCACCGGTGTCGTTGACAGCGCGACCTCGCAGTTTTTCATCAACCTGAATGACAATGACTTCCTCAACCATGGCGGCCGCGATTTTGGTTATGCGGTCTTTGGGCGGGTCAGCGACGGTATGGACGTTGTCGATGCAATCGCTGGCGTAGTCACCGGTAATAGCGGTGGCCACCAGGATGTGCCGCTCGATACTGTGACGATCATCGAAGTCACGGAAACCGAGTAATCCCGAAATGCTGAGTCGCGACGCCCGTCACCATGCTCTCGAGCAGGTCGGCGTCGATGGCCAGCAACGCATAGCTGCCGGCACCGTGTTGCTCATCGGTGCCGGTGGCATCGGTTGTGCTACCGCGGCCTACCTCGCGTCCAGCGGTGTCGGTCATCTCATGATCGCGGACTTCGACACGGTCGACGAGACCAATCTCGGACGCCAGCTTCTGTACACCCCCGATGATGTGGGCGAACGCAAAGCCGAGGTCGCAGCAATCCGACTTCGTACAATGAATCCCGACATCAAGATAACGTCCATCGGTGACCGCTTACAAGACGCGGCACTAACGATAGCCGTTGAGTCGTCCGATGTCGTGCTCGACGGTTGTGACAACTTTGCGACTCGCTTTGAGGTCAATGACGCTTGTGTTGCGGCAGGCAAGCGCCTGATCTCGGGATCCGCGATTCGCATGGAAGGACAACTGGCAGTATTCGGGCCGGATTATAGTAACAATCCCTGCTACCGCTGCCTGTATACCGAGGCCGACGAGTCCATGGATAGCTGCGCTGGCAACGGCGTGCTGTCGCCGGTTCCTGGTGTCATCGGCACCATGATGGCGGTCGAGGCGCTGAAGACGTTTGCGGGCATCGAGTCTGACATATCGATGCTGCATTTGTACGATGCCGCGGCTACCGGGTTTCATACACTCAGGATTCAAAAACGTGCGGACTGCGCGGTATGCGCAGTCAACGACGTGGCGTGAGTATCGTTGGTCTACTGCAGGTCGCAGCCGTACTGACGGTCTTTTTGTCGTTGCTGTCGGGGCTTGATATTCCGCATCGAAATATCGAACTGTTGTCTCATTTTCGCCTGCAGTACTTCGTGGTGTCGGTCCTGTTGCTCATCGTATTTGCGTTTCTGCGCGACGGCGTCTATATCGTATCGCTCGCTGTCGCAGTGATATTCAACGCGACATTCATCCTCCCATGGTATTTCACCAAGCCTGACGCCGCACAAGGCGCAACACTAAAACTCTTACATGCTAACGTCCTCTCGAGAAATACACGATACGAGCGCTTCATCGATTTTGTCGCAAAGGAAAACCCGGACCTGATCTTCCTCCAGGAGATCACAGCGGAATGGCTGTCGGCCACGACGGGCTTACTGCAGGAATATCCCTACTCTTATGCCGAACTTCGTTCTGGAAATTTCGGCATCGCTGCATTTTCTAGAATTCCGTTCGATTCGATACGGCATATCGACAGCCCACCATTGGGTAATCCGACGATAATCGCGACTATCACGATCAATGATGAACAACTCAACCTTGTCAGCACGCACCCAAATATTCCAGTCGGGAGGCATCTGTACGATGCGCGCAATGAACAACTGGAGAGTGTTGCGAACCTCGCCAGTAATTTGAGTGGCAAGATTGTTTTGATGGGAGATTTCAATTCGAGCACCTGGGATGCATGTTTCCGGAAACTTGAGAAATCGACCGGCTTGAAAAACGTGCGACAAGGATTCGGCATATTACCGTCGTGGCCGACGCACTCGCCCTTCGCGATGATCCCGATAGATCACGCGCTCGTGTCGGATAGTATTTTCGTATCGAATGCGAAAACAGGCAGCAGTATTGGCTCTGACCACTTGCCGCTGATTATCACAGTGCGCCTTTGAATCTATGCTGCGTTTGCTTCATCAGGATCGTAGCCAAGATTTGGTCCCAGCCACTTTTCTGCCTCATCAAGACTGATCCCTTTTCGTTCGGCATAGGATTCAACCTGATCCCGGTCGACTTTGCCGACCGCAAAGTATCTTGCATCCGGATGCGCGAAGTAAAAACCGCTGACCGCCGCGGTCGGATACATGGCGAACGAATCCGTCAGCCGCAAGCCAATACTGGCCTCAACGTCCAGTAGCTCCCACAAGATGCCCTTCTCGGTATGGTCAGGGCACGCAGGATAACCCGGTGCTGGCCGTATGCCCCGATACTTTTCAGCGATCAGATCACTATTGTTCAGATTTTCGTCCGGCTCGTAGGCCCAAAACTCTCTGCGCACTCGCGCATGCAGGTATTCCGCCGATGCTTCGGCAAGCCTGTCTGCCAGCGCCTTAAGAATAATAGCGCTGTAGTCGTCGTGCTCTTTCTCGAAGCGTTCGACATGCTCGTCGATACCGATGCCCGCCGTTACGGCGAAACCACCGATGTAATCCGATACACCTGTCTCGGTCGGCGCAACAAAATCGCCAAGACAGCCTTGTGCCTGTCCTTCGGCCTTTGCGCGTTGCTGGCGCAAATGACACAGTCGGTGAGCAACATCGTTACGCTCATCATCGGCATACACCAGAATATCGTCGTGGTCTTCTGAGTTTGCAGGATAGAAACCGATAACTGCGCGGGCGCTTAGCCATTTGTCCGCAATGATTTTCTCAAGCATCGCCGTTGCGTCATTGAACAATGACGTCGCGGCCTCGCCGACGATTGCATCGTCCAGAATCTGCGGAAACTTGCCGTGAAACTCCCAGGCATTAAAGAACGGCATCCAGTCGACGTAATCGCGAAGTTCATTGAGATCAATATCATCGAACACACGCGTACCGGTGAATTTAGGTCTGGGAGCGTCGTAATCCTTCCAGTCGCATTGGTGCTTCCGGGCACGCGCTTCGTTCAGCGACAGCTGCGGTGACAAACGTTTCTTGTTCGCGTGGCGATCACGACGGCGAGCATTGTCTTTGCGTGTTTTTTCTACTATCGCATCTCGTGTACCGGGTTCAACCAGTGCCTGTGCGACACCGACTGAGCGTGACGCATCTTTGACGTAAATAACCGGCCCTTCGTATTTTGGCTCGATTTTTACCGCGGTATGCGCCGGTGAGGTAGTCGCACCACCGATCAGTAATGGCAGCTCGTAGTTGAGTCGCTGCATTTCGCTGGCGACATGCACCATCTCATCCAGCGACGGCGTAATCAGACCCGACAGCCCGATGATGTTCGCGTTTTCGCGTTTCGCCGCTTCGAGGATCTTGTCGCAGGACACCATGACGCCGAGATCGACAACCTCGAAATTGTTGCATTGCAAAACGACGCCGACGATATTCTTGCCGATGTCGTGCACATCGCCTTTCACCGTCGCCATGACGATTTTGCCGTTCGAGCTTAGCTTGCCGCCTTTCTCTTCTTCAATAAACGGTACGAGGTGGCCCACCGCCTTTTTCATGACACGTGCGGACTTCACCACCTGCGGCAGAAACATCTTGCCATCGCCAAACAGATCGCCGACGACATTCATGCCGGCCATCAACGGCCCTTCGATGACATCAAGAGGTCTGTCCGTTGCCTGGCGAGCCTCTTCCGTGTCGTCGATGACGTACTCATCAATACCGTTGACCAACGCGTACTCAAGTCGCTTGTTGACCGCGAGCTCACGCCATGACAGGTCTTTGACCTTCGCCGCGGCGCCACTTTTTTGATCCTTATAGTTTTCGGCGACGGCGAGTAGCTTTTCGGTGCCGTCTTTATCCCGGTTAAGCACGACATCCTCAACCGCATCTCGCAGGTCTAACGGCAAATCGGCGTAGATCGCCAGCTGCCCGGCATTGACAATGCCCATATCCATACCCGCACGGATCGCGTGGTAAAGAAACACCGAGTGAATCGCTTCGCGAACCACGTTGTTGCCACGAAACGAGAACGACACATTGCTAACGCCGCCGCTGACGAGCGCATGCGGTA
>Ga0114931_10006242_pt1 | contig 14659 bp, 11 predicted proteins | sample 2SBtaG_FD_89579 | JGI IMG/M metagenome (GOLD analysis project Ga0114931, IMG submission 89579) | Deep subsurface microbial communities from Kolumbo volcano to uncover new lineages of life (NeLLi) - 2SBTROV14_V59a metaG | ecosystem: Environmental > Aquatic > Marine > Volcanic | place: Kolumbo...
GCACGTCGGGCCGCTCACTACAGGCCCATCTGCTTTGCGATGATGACCTTCATGATTTCGTTGGTCCCGGCATAGATGCGTTGAACGCGCGCATCCATGTACGCGCGGCTGATCGGATACTCGAGCATGTAGCCGTAGCCTCCGTAAAGCTGCAGGCACGCATCGACGACGCGGCCCTGCATCTCGCTTTGCCACAGTTTGGCCATCGAGCACTCCTTCACGAGGTACTGTCCCGCGACGTGCTGTTCGACGAGCCTGTCCAGGAATGTGCGGCCGACTTCAATTTCAGTAGCGCATTGAGCGAGCGTAAACTGCGTGTTTTGGAACTTGGAAATCGATCGTCCGAAGGCCTTGCGCTCCTGCGTGTAAGCGACGGCGTCCTCGAGCACCTTCTCGGCGCTCGCCTGCGACATGATGGCGACGCACAGGCGCTCTTGCTGAAGCTTCTGCATCAGCATCAAGAACCCGCCGCCCTCTTGCCCCAGTAGGTTCTTGGCGGGCACTCGACACTCGTCGAATGCAAGCTCAGCGGTATCCTGACTCTCCATCCCCATCTTTTCTAGCTTGCGGCTCTTGATGAAACCGGGCGTATCCGCTTCGATGACGAACAGCGACAAGCTGCGATGTGGATCGTCAGAGTTCTGCGTGCGAGCAGCGACCACCGCCAAGTCACAAGACATACCATTGGAGATGAACGTCTTGGCCCCGTTGATCACGTACTGGTCACCATCGCGTTTCGCGGTCGTCGCGATGCCCGCCAAGTCCGATCCGGTGCCTGGCTCGGTCATGGCAAGGGCCGTGATCGTCTCGCCACTCGCGCAGCCGGGCAACCACTTCGCCTTCTGCTCGGGGCTGCCAAACGAGTGAATGTAGGGAACGATGATGTCGGAATGCAGGCTTGCCGCCCAACCTGACTCGTAGGCTCGTGACAGCTCCTCCATGACGATCATCGAATGAAGGAAGTCACCGCCTGCGCCTCCGTACTCCTCTTCCATCCAAGGACAGAGGAAGCCCGCGTCACCAGCTTGGAGCCAGATCTCCCGGTCCACGACTCCCTGCGCCCGCCATTTTGCTTGCTGTGGGACGACCTCAGTCTCGACGAACTGCCTGAAGTTGCCGCGAAAGATCTCGTGGTCCTCGGAAAATAGGCTTCGTTGCATCGTTCTCCCCTGCTCCCGTGACTGAATGGGCATTCATTTACCCGAGGGGCCGACTGCTGGCAAGGCCGGACCATGACCGCGCACCTTGCCCGAGGGCGTCCACCTCTCTATGGTCCCGCGCGATGCGCCGCCGACCGGCTCGCCTTGTGCTGCTCCTTGCTTTGTTCGCAGCGATTCCCGCCACCGCATTGGCAAGCGGGGACGAGCACGGGTTGAGCTATGACGTTTGGCTGATTCTTGCCAGCATGATCCTCGCCGCAAAGCTCGGAGGCGAGATCGCAGTACGTTTGGATCAGCCCCCGGTGCTCGGCGAGCTCTGTGCTGGCATCGTCCTCGGCAATCTGTACCTTGTCGGTGTGCATACCTTCGACGGTGCGGCTCAGCTCGTACCAGTCGAGTTCCTGGCGGAGCTTGGCGTGGTCCTTCTACTCTTCGAGGTCGGGCTCGAATCGACCCTCACCGAAATGCGGGCGGTCGCGCCCACTTCCGGGCTCGTCGCTGTCATGGGCGTCATCGCGCCCATCGTGATGGGCTACGCGGTCAGCCTCTGGCTACTTCCGGAGGCCCCTTTTTCACTTCACCTCTTCATCGGTGCAACCTTGTGCGCGACCAGCGTGGGCATCACGGCGCGCGTCCTAAAGGATCTCGATGCCATGTCGCGGCCCGAGACGCGCATCATCCTCGGGGCAGCCGTCATCGATGATGTGTTGGGCCTAATCGTGCTTGCCGTAGTTGCGAGCATCGCGGAGTTCGGCGCCGTTCCGGGCGCGAAGGACCTGGCGATGATCATCGGCCTTGCCGGCGGTTTCTTATTGGGCGCGCTCATCCTCGGTGCTTACGTCATGCCGGGCGTGTTTCGTGTTGCTTCAAAGCTCCGCACACCAGATGTCCTGGCAGCCGTGGCCATCGGGTTCTGCCTGCTGCTCGCCGGTGCATCGGGCGCCGCCGGCCTCGCTCCAATCGTCGGCGCATTTGCGGCGGGCCTCATCTTGGATGAGGTTCACGTCAGACCGTTTGGCCACAAGTCGGCGCGCGACATCACCGAGCTCATCGGCCCTATCGTCGCTGTGATGGCGCCGATCTTCTTCGTCCGTACGGGCATGATGGTCAAGCTCGGCGGACTTGATGCCGATCTCCTGATCCTAGCGCTCGCGCTCGTGGTCGTTGCAATCGTCGGCAAGCTCGTGGCGGGCCTGGGCGTACGAGCCGGTACCGCGGACAAGCTCACCGTCGGCATCGGCATGATCCCTCGGGGCGAGGTCGGCCTGATCTTCGCCAATGTGGGCGCGGGCATCCAGTTCGCAGGCAGGCCCCTCATCGCGGCGGGGGTGTACGCGGCCATCGTCCTCATGGTCATGGTCAGCACGATCGTCACGCCGCCCTGGCTGGCTCAGCGCATTCGGCAAGTGACGCGCAAGCAAGCCGATGGTGCTTGAAGCCGCGCTGCAGCAAGCGAACACGTCGCTTCGCGGACTGGTCGAATCGCTCGGCTTGCACGAGCGCATCGACGTCGCATCGATACCGATAGGGGCCCTCAGCTGGGTGATCGCCCAGGCCACTGCAGCACATCCCGAGCAACGGTTCGTGCTGGTCACCCCAAATCTCGAGGAAGCGTCCCGCCACGAGTCGAATCTTCGCTTTCTCCTCCCGGATGAGCAGCGCGACGTCCTGCTCTTCACCGCCGCAGACACGAGCCCGCTTTTGGACGTGGTGCCTGACCGGCAAGCGGAGATGCGGCGGATGGCCGTCCTGGCACAGCTCGCCGAGCAGCGAGCCTGGCGCGTGCTCATCGTTCCGGCTCCCGCGCTCTTGCGCCGCGTCCCCCCGTCCAAGGACGTGAAGTCCGGCATATGGTCCATCGAGATCGGGGAGCGACTCGAGCGCGATGAGTTGGTGCAACGGCTGTTGGAGATGGGCTATCTCCGGGTGCCCTTGGTCGAGGACGGCGGAACATTTTCCGCCCGTGGCGCGCTGATCGACGTCTACGGGCCAGACGGACCACTGCCCTTCCGAATCGAGCTCGACGACGACCTGATTGCGAGGATCCGCCGATTCAATCCCGATGATCAGAAGACCATCGATGAAACCGACACCGTTCAACTCGCGGCTGCGCGCGAGGTCCCGGATACGCCCGTCGCCATCGCCCGAGCAAAAACCGTGGTGCGAGAACTGTGCGACGAAATGAACATGCCCACCCTTCAAGCCCGAGAGCTGGTCAACGAGTTAGACCGTGGCTCCGGAGCCTTGGTCTCGAACGCGCTCCTGCCAGCGTACTTCGACGGGCTCGACACGCTCTTCGACTATATCCCGAAAGACGCGCGCCTGGTGCTGGTGGACCCGGTGGCAATCGCGGAGTCGGTTCGCGCCGAAGCGCAACACGCCAACGATGAACACTGTGCACGCCACGGCCGGCCGACTTTCGAGCTGTCTGCGTACTACACGACCGAGCACGAGCTGGCTGATCGTTTGAAAGCCCATCCAGTGTTGGTCGCCCATCGTCTCGCGATTCATGGCGCTGCCGGGGACGAGGAAGGGCCCATCGTTGCCGCGCTTACGCCGCCGGAGGATGGGCTGCTTCGCGTCGGTGCATCCGACCAGCATGCGCTCATATCCGCGCTCCGCGCGCGCAAAGGACACGGGGATCGAGGTCTGCAACCGCTTGCCGATCAGATTCGACAATGGACCGAGCAGGGCCTGCGGGTCTCACTGGTCGGACGGACCAGGCACCAAGCCGACCGCTTGATTGATCTGCTTCGAAGCTATGGCGTGGCGTCGCGCGTTTTAGACGACGTGAGGTTGGGCGAGCTCCGGGACGGATTCGTCTTGTGGGACGAAGGGCTCGCTTACGTCACCGAAGAAGAGGTTTTCGGCTCGCGTGTCCGGCAGCGTCGCGGAAAAAGGCAGACACACCGGCAACAGCAGCGGTTCCTCGAGGACCTACGCGAGCTGCGCCTCGGCGACTTCGTGGTCCATGTCGACCACGGCGTCGGCAAATACCTGGGGCTGCAGCACAAAGCGCTGAGTCTCACCGCGATGGACCGACTTCATGGCCGACGAGCTCAGACCGTCGAGGTCATGGTCGTTGAGTATGCTGGCGCCGACAAGCTGTTCGTCCCGGTGACACGTCTCGGCGTCATCCAGAAGTTCAAAGGCGGCGAGGGACACCAGCCGAAGCTCGATCGTCTCGGCGGGACCACGTTCGCCACGAAGAAGGGTCGGGTCCGCAAGGCGGTTCAGCAGATGGCCGAAGAGCTCCTCAGGCTCTATGCGGAACGGACTGCTGCGCACCGCGAGCCGATCGAAGCCCCAGGAACGGCGTACGCGGAGTTCGAAGCGACCTTTCCCTTCGAGGAAACACGTGACCAGGAGAGAGCGATCGACGACGTCATCGCGGACCTGGGACAACCGCAGCCCATGGATCGTCTAGTGTGTGGAGACGTGGGCTTCGGGAAGACCGAAGTCGCCCTTCGCGCGGCCTTTCGGGTGGCGATGAGCGGACGGCAGGTTGCGGTGCTCTGTCCGACCACGGTGTTAGCGCAGCAGCACTACCGCACATTTTCCGCGCGCTTGGAGGGTTACCCACTGCGGGTCGAAGTCTTGTCGCGATTCGTCTCGCGCCCAAAACGGACGGAGGTCCTCAGCGCCCTGAAAGACGGCACGGCGGATGTTGTCATCGGCACCCATCGGATTCTTTCGAAAGACGTGCATTTCGCGAACCTCGGACTCCTGGTGGTCGACGAGGAGCAGCGATTTGGCGTCACCCACAAAGAACGGATCAAGAAGCTCCGGACCAACGTCGATGTGGTCACGCTGAGCGCGACACCAATTCCGCGGACGCTACAGCTCGCAGTGGGCGGCATGAGGAACCTTTCGTTGATCACGACGGCGCCCCAAGACCGGCGCGCCGTGCGCACCTTCGTGTGCCGTTGGGACGATCACTTGATCAAAGAGGCAATCGAGCAGGAATTGAGCCGCGGCGGACAGGCGTTCTTCGTTTACAACCGCATTGAAGGCCTCTACGAACGAGCACAACGCCTTCAAGACCTCGTTCCAAGCGCTAGGATCGCAGTGGCGCACGGCCAAATGAAACCGGCGCTGCTCGACCAGGCGATGACCGACTTCGTGGAGGGCGCCTACGACGTCTTGTGCTCGACGGCGATCATCGAAAGCGGGCTCGACATCCCGCGCGCGAACACGATCCTAGTCGATCGGGCGGATACCCTCGGGCTGGCGCAGCTCTATCAACTACGCGGACGCGTCGGACGCTCCGACCAACGCGCGTTCTGTTACCTGATCACGCCTGCGCCCAATCAGATGTCCGAGGAGTCCCGAATTCGCATGGAAGCACTCGAACGATTTTCCGGCTTAGGAGCCGGATTCCGTGTTGCGACGCTCGACATGGAGCTTCGGGGCGCCGGGAATCTCCTCGGCTCGGAGCAAAGCGGCAACGCATCACTCGTGGGATTGGACATGTTCGTGCAGATGCTCGACGAGGCGGTTTCGGAGCTAAAGGGTGAGCACGTCCAGCAGGAAGTGGACCCGGAGTTGTCAATCGAAATCGAGCACTATCTGCCCGAAGACTACATCGACGACATTGGACTACGCCTATCACTGTACCGCCGATTCGCCACCGCAGCGGACGAACAAGCTGTCGATGACCTAGCAGCCGAGATGGAGGAGCGTTTCGGGACACCTCCACCTCCGGCCCGCGACTTCGTGCGCGTGATGGCTCTGAAGCCTTTGCTCCGCGACCTTCGGGCCCTTGGCTGCGAAGCCGGGCTCGATCGGGTGACCTTGCACCTGCGAGAGGACACCCCGCTCGACCCCGCCAAGTTGATGCCGCTCGTCGCCATCCCCGGCGCCAAGTGGAGCCTTTCACCCGACATGAAGCTGACTCGGCGCTATAGAGACGAAGACTCCGGCGACGCAGTGAATGTCGTACGCTCCCTGCTTCGAGAGCTGGAGCCACTGCGCTCACGACAAGAGCCGCCCACAAAGGACCATTGCAACGATGTCACTTCCCGATGAGCTTGATCGCATATTCGACGCCGACCGCGCGTTGCGAAACGCCGAGTCCACGTTGCTCGCTGGAAGGGACTCCGAGCAGCTCATGGTGCTCCTCGAACACGAGACCGAGCACGCCCTCCACATGGCAGATCGCAAGGAAGGCACCATGCGCCTCGAACGCCTGGCCGACCTCTGCGCGCAGATTCCGGGGCCTCGCATGACGGACGTCTTGATCGCAATCTTGAACGACGGAGAGCCACGCGTCCGTGTGGCGGCCGGCGAGGCGCTTCGAGATGTGGGATACGAGCGTTATGCCGAGGTCGCGCGCGGCGTCGAGCGCGCCCTGGACAGGGACGCAGCCGGGCTCGCAATGTCCGAGCTACCCTGGGTGCTGGCGGAGATCGCCGAGCCGAGCGCCCTCCCCTTGATTCGTCGCTTTCTCGATCACCCGGACGCGGACGTAGTGGCCGCAGCCATCGAAGCGCTTGCTCAACTGCAAGATCCCGAAGCACTCGGAGATCTCGAACGCTTCGTGAACGACTCGCGGGTCGTGATCATCGAGGACTTCGACGAAGAGACCAGGACCACCCTCGGAGAGCTCGCAGCAGACGCGCTCCAGATGCTGGGCCAAGCCCCGCGCACCGAAGACTAGAGCGTATCTCGTGTCCAACGCACCCGTCGCTTGGCCGCCTTGGCCCGGGCTCGGTCCTTTGCAAAGAGGGCGAGGTAATCCTCTTTCACGCCATCGATCTCGACTTCGTCCGGCAGCTCGGCCCGTGCGGCTTCCATCGCGCGCACGAGTGCGTGCAGGGGGCTAGACGCTGGCCCAAACTTGGAAGGCTCGATGGTGGCGGAGACTTCCGAAATGCGGTCGACGACATCCTTACGCAGATAGCCGCGGCTCCGTAGATCATCGAAGCTAGCCACCAGAACCTCCGGATTGAACGTGTGGGCGACCACTAGGTCCGCTCCTACCCGCAAGACCGCATGGGCGTCGAGGGCACCGTCCTCGAGCAAGACCAACGCAGGCTGGAAATAATTGTAAAATGGACACACTCGACATCCAAAGTCACTAAATCCTGTCGTCGAAGAGACTCTCTCGAGGTGGATGAAAATGCGACGAACGGTATCGCAGCGAGGAACCCGAGCAGCGATACGGACGATCTCCGGAATGTCCGCGGGGTAGACGTCCGCCGCTTCCGCCACTTTCATCAGGGTCTCCTGACTCACTCGGCCTGCAGCGATGTCGGCGTAAAGTGAATAGATGAAGGCGTCACCCTTGGCATCATCGCCAAAGAGGATCTCATCGGTCTCCGGGGGGACATTCGTGCGCGACCGGAGCAACGCAGTGAGCTTGTAACTAAGCTGGTCTTGCAGGAATCGAAACTTGCCACGCGCCAAATTCCGCAAGCTGGGCTTGAGGGTAAAGCTGTCCCAGCGAATCCCATCGAGCCGGAGCTTGGCTTCGAGGACGCTTCGCATTTGCTCGGGACTCCCGGACAATATGAAGATCGCGGCTGGGTCGGTGGCGCGAATCTCGCGCAGCAGCGTGGCAGCGCCCGGATAGGTGCGCTTGCGGGAAGCTGGCTCGAAGGCCGTGCGCACCAAGTCACGCAGGGTGTCGAATTCCGTGCGGAGGTAGGTCTTGTCGAGATCCCAGCGATAGACGATCTGGTCCCTGCGCTCGCTCAGATCCGTTGCCACCGTCGCACCATAGCAGCCAACGGGCCGCAGATGCAGACCTAGTCGAAGCTGATATGGTCGACGCATGCCTCTGCGTGCAGTGGTCATCGATGAACGCACCCTACAGCGCGGTTCGCAAGCCCAGCTCATCGAATGGGAGGCGAACATCCGGGAGCTTCTCGCTGCAGGGCAAAGCAACATCGAAGAGGATGCGACCCTTCGCGTGAGCGTCACCGAGCAGCGATTCATGCTGAACCTGTGCACTGAGGATGGCCGAGAGCTGGGCGCGGTGGCGATCCCGCATGAGCTGCTATCCGAGCACATCACGGAGTACGTTGATATCGTGCGCCAAATCTCCCATGCGGACGGCATCAACCAGATGGAGGCGCTGGACATGGCAAAGAAGGTCACGCATGACCGCGCCGGACGCGTGCTGAAGCGAGAGCTCCGCGACTGGGGCTTTGATCTGGACACATCGCGGCACCTGTTCACGCTGTTGTTGTCGCTGCGCGTGGACACGACCAAGATCACTGGAATCTACGGACATCGAACGATCCGCTAGTTGCCAGCGCGCGCCGCTTCGGACATACGCTTGACATGAAACGTCTGCGTGAGCTGCTCGCCGATGACCCGCCCGACATGGCTGCGGTGACTTTCTATCTAGACAGCCTCGAGCCAACTGAACGGGTCGCGGAGATCGGAACGTTGGGGCGCGCGCACCAGGCACGATTGTTCGAAGCCGCAAACGGGCACAAACCCATTTCTCTGAACCACCTGGTGAGCCCCGGGCTCGGCGCCATGCAAGAAGTCGTTCATGACGGAAAGAACTCGCTGCCGGTATTCAATCACTTCGCGAAAGTGTTCTTGCGCCCAACCCCGGATGAGGGGCCGGAGCTGTGGGGCTACAATCGCGCTGGCGCGTTCATCGAAACGGTCGTCGGCCCGGGCTATTTCGTTGCCTACGAGTCCGAGGTCGACGGGGAAGTCCTGGTAGACTACCTGCGCGTGCCGCCGGAACGGCCGGAGCATTGGCCGGCGATTCTGCCCAATTCGGCCCGTCTGTCGAGGTTTGTCTACGGTGGGACCCAAGACACCCTGCGCGGCGTTTCCAAGCACGTCACGATCGGCCGGGCAAGCAAGGGCGGCCATCCGATGTCAGCGTGGTTTGTGTTGTGCCGCAACGATGAATCCTAAGCTCTTCAAGTGAACAACTGTGCGGTCCGGCGATACTGGATCTTTCTTGCCATTTGTTGAACACTGAGTTGCGAGGGGTCATGACAGCGTCGCTGAAAGAGTCGGTCCAGCCGCCGGCGGACAATGTGCGTCCTCAGGAAGAGAGCGTACCCTATTCGCAGCGCGACGAAGATTTCGTGCGGCTCCTCAATGCTGCCGGTTTGGCGTGTGAGCTCGATACGAGACAGCTCTCGGCGATCACGTCGAACCTACAGGAGTCTCGGGTCGACTCCCGCCGAATGGATATCCTAGAGCTGTACTATCGAGGTAACGACGATAGCTCGGTCGCGTCGCGCCGTCGTAAGAGCGACCGCTTCTTCATGCACAACGACTACTTCTCGGTGAATGCACATGAGCTCGTCTCGTCCCTAGCAAACCTCAATCCCGAGATCGTACCGGTGACGCTCCAACGAATCGGAACCGATGAGGGTCCGCTCGTCTTGCGTACAGGCGAGCACTTCAGCGCGGTCAGCGATGACGATGACGAAGAGGCGGAAAAGGGAACCGTGGCCGTTCGGGCTGTGGTTCGTGCTGTCAATGCGCTCTTAGCCAAGGCGGAAGTAGGTGAGAGGCTCGTTCCACTCGTACCGGACGCAGCGCGTGAGCTCTACGTCGGGGTGACCGAGAAGGGCGCGATGACTCTGCTGCAGGGTGGATGCACGGAGCTTTGCGCGGTTGCCGCCCTTCGCGAGTTCGCGAGCTGGTAACGGCGGCGCCGCTCAACCATACCTGATTGCCGAGACTTCGAGGTGAAGGAAGATGGCTGAATATGACCTCGATCTTTTCGTCGTTGGCGCAGGATCGGGTGGCGTCCGGGCGGCTCGGGTAGCGAGCGAGCTCGGCGCACGCGTGGCCATCGCGGAGATGGATCGCATGGGCGGAACCTGCGTCAATGTAGGATGCATCCCCAAAAAGCTATTCGTCTATGGCTCCCATTTTGCATACGATCTCCGGGACGCACGCGGCTATGGTTGGTCGACCGAAGCCGCATTCGATTGGGCCATGCTTCGCGCAAACAAAGACCGCGAGATCGCGCGCCTCAATCGTATCTATCAAGGGCTGCTCGAGCGGGCAGGAGTGGACCTGTTGCGTGGCCGGGCTAGGCTACTGGACGCACATACGGTGGAGATTGACGGGATTGGGCGCTCGGCCAAGAGGATTCTCATTGCAACGGGCGGAAGGGCCATCGTGCCTGATATTCCCGGCAGGGAGCACGCCCTCACCTCCAATGCGATGTTCTCACTCGAGGCGCTGCCCAAGCGCGCGATGGTGGTTGGAGCTGGCTACATCGCGCTCGAGCTCGGTTCGGTATTGTGTGCTCTCGGGGTAAACGTCACGATAGTTCACCGAGGCGAAGAGATCTTACGCGGATTCGATCGCGATCTCCGATGCCATCTGCATGACGAGCTCGAGGGGAAGGGCATCCGGATCGTTCTCGAAACACAAGTGAAAGAGCTTCGAAAATGCGGGTCGGGCTTCGAAGCTCACTTGGACAACGGCGAAGCCCTGGCAACCGACTTCCCCGTGTTTGCGATTGGGCGCGCTCCCAACGTCGAAGGGCTGGGGCTCGAAGGGATCGGTGTCGACCTCGGCCAACGCGGAGGCATCGTCGTCGACGACGATTTCACGAGCTCGGTGAGGTCAATTCATGCCGTCGGCGATGTGACGGACCACATTCAGCTCACTCCCGTCGCGGTCGCGGAGGGGATGCACTTCGCGCATCATTTCTACGGACAAGGCGAGCATCGCATCGATTATACGAACATTCCCACCGCTCTGTTCTGCCAACCCGAGCTCGCAACCGTAGGTCTCACCGAGGCGCAGGCGTGGCACTGCTGCCAGGATGTGCGAGTCTACAAGTCGGTCTTCACGCCGCTCAAGCTCGCGCTCAGCGAACGCAAAGAACACACGATCGTTAAGCTGGTAGTGGATGCTTCGAACGACCGGGTGGTCGGCTGCCACATGGCCGGCCACGGAGCTGCGGAAATCATCCAGGGGCTCGCCGTCGCAATGAAAGCAGGCGCCACCAAGGCCCAATTCGACGCCACCATCGGGATTCATCCGACCTCGGCAGAGGAATTCGTCACGCTGCGATGATTGCCGAGCTTTAACATCAAGAATACATGGTGCGGTTGACGACAAAATATGCTGTATTTTACGGGCTTCAAGGTTTAGAGTGCTCCTCTGAAACTGGACGCGTTGCAAACCCGCAGTATATTTGTCAAGTTACTCGAGACCACCATGGAAGCCGTTCGCGTCGCCTTAGTCGATTCCGACCTCGATCGAGATAATCGAGCGCTCGCAGCCTCGACCCCCGAAGAGCTCATCGAATGGGCAGCGGGCCGCTATGGCGACAAGCTCATCGCGTCGACGAGCTTTGGCGCCACCTCTGCGGTGATGCTGCACCTCGTACACAGGGTAGCTCCCCGGACCCCGGTCATCTGCGTCGACACGGGCTACCTCTTTGCCGAGACTTATCAATTCGCCGAAGCGCTCGTGAAACGTCTGGACCTCGATGTTCGGTTTTATTCGGCGCCGATGTCTCCCGCACGCCAGGAAGCGCTGTACGGCAAGCTCTGGGAACAGGGAGAGGAAGGCGTGAAGCGCTACCTCCGGATCAACAAGGTCGAGCCCATGCAACGGGCGCTTCGCGAGCTCGACGCCGAGGCGTGGATGGCGGGGCTGCGCGCCGAACAAACGGAGCATCGTGCAGGGCTGCGCCGCATCGATCACCAAGATGGCCGCGTCAAGATCCATCCGATCCTCCATTGGACCGGCGAACAGATGACCGCCTACATGTAGCGCTATGATCTCCCTTGCCATCCGATGGTCGAACAGGGATATCGCTCAATTGGTGACCACCATTCGACGATTCCAACGACGTCGGACATGGATCCGCGAGACGGGCGTATCCTCGGCCAAACACGAGAATGCGGGCTACATCTTCCCCTGACTAAAGAGCAAGACCAGAGCCTCAAGTCGAGCGGCTTGTAAGAAGCTGGCCCTTTGCCCGGCTTTGCGTAACCTCAAAGAGAGGTGGCAAGCGGTGACTTTGCTTCGGCTCGTGCTCAGTGACCTGCATCTCGGGACGGGGACCCGGCGCGGACAGCTGAACCCGCTCGAGGATTTCATCCACGATGATCGCTTCGTCGAGCTTCTGGCATACTATGATCAACTCGCTGGCCCGGACGGCAGCATCGAGCTGATCTTCAATGGCGATGTCTTCGATCTCCTGAAGGTGAAAATCGCCGATCAGTGGCCGACGGAGGTAACCGAAGAAATCGCAATTGCGAAGCTCCAGCAATGCCTCGATGGACACCCGAAGTTCGTCCTTGCGGTCCGTGAGTTCCTGGACAAGCCAACGAATCGTGTGACCTATCTTCCTGGAAACCACGATCTCGAGCTTTGGTTCTCTGGCGTACAAGAGCTTTTCCTGCGCTATGTGGCGCCAGGCGAAGCTGCCGAGCGTGTACACTTCGTAACCTCATCGGACACCTACTACCTGCCTGAAGGCATCCAGATTAGGCATGGGCATCAGTTTGAGCGGATTCACCGCGTCGACTACTCGCAGATCACGCGCACGCGCCGAGATGGAAGCCAAGTGCTGGCGCTGCCCTGGGGCAGCTTGTGGATTCTCGAAGTGATGAACCCCCTCAAAGAGATTCGGAGCCATATCGATCGTATTCAACCTCTGCGCCGATTCCTTTGGTCGTCCGCGTTGTTGGATCCGAGCTTCGTGTTCAAGTTCCTATGGCGCTCGACGGTTTACTTCCTTCGCCATCGCATCTTCACGATCCAAGCCTGGCGTCACCGCATCATGAATTTTCCGCGATTGCTTCGCGACGAGGTCTTCGAAATCACCAGTGGCGGCTACGATGAACGGGCGATACGAGCGCTCAACAAGATCCGCGGCGCCCACACGCTGATCGTTGGTCACAGCCACGGCCCACGTTTCTTGCAGCTCCCGAACGATCGCATCCTGGTGAACACGGGAACTTGGGTAAAGATGATCAATCTGGACCTGCAGTACCTCGGTCAAGACAGCGGCCTCACCTACGCCGTGATCGGGTACGACGACAACGGGAAGCCGGAAACGACATTGATGCGATGGCAGGGAGCCCACGAGCCCTGCGAGGCAATTCCATACGCGGACTAGCAGTGCTTGGCCCGCGGATTGCTAGATCTCTCCATGCGAGCGCGAGAATCGAAGCGTTGCCCGGAGTAACATCAATGATTGTAGATAGTTATATGCCATCGCAAAGTTTGGACGGCTTGTCATCGCGTGACATAGTGTCAATACTGGTTGCCAAAGAGTCCCCTGTGGCCGAGCCAACTGACATCTCCGTTCTCGTCGTCGACGACGAGGCGCCGAACATCGATTCCCTTCGACGGATCTTCGAGCGTGAGGGATTCGCTGTGCTCACTGCAACGAGCGGGCAAAAGGCGCTCGAGGCGTGCCGGCACCATGCGGTGCATGTCGTGGTCAGTGATTTAATGATGCCTGGCATGAGTGGCATCGAGCTCGTCAAGGCCCTGAAGACGATCGTACCAGACGCCGAGGTGGTGCTGATGACCGCATTTGGCACCGTCGAAAAGGCGGTGGAGGCGATGCGGGCAGGTGCCTATGACTTCGTCGAAAAGCCGCTCAAGCGGATGCAGATGGTCAAGACGGTCCGCAAAGCAGCGGAACGCCACCAGCTCGTCGTCGAGAACAAAGGCCTCCGGCAACAACTGTCGCAACTGAGCGACCGAAGCATCGTCGGCTCTGCAGCGTCACTGCGAAGCGCCCTCGAGATCGCGACGCAAGCGGCTCCATCGTCCGCAAACGTGTTGATCCTGGGCGAGAGCGGCACGGGCAAGGAGCTGCTTGCGCGTTTCATTCACGAGCGCAGCGGTAGGAGCAAGTTCGTCGGCGTCAATCTTTCCGCCCTACCCGAGACGATCGTGGAGTCAGAGCTCTTTGGGCATGAAAAAGGCGCATTTACCGGTGCCATAGCGCGCCGCGACGGCCGTGTCGCGGAGGCCGAAGGCGGCACGTTGTTCCTCGATGAAATCGGCGAGCTATCCGCAGCGGTGCAAGTGAAGCTGCTGCGGGTGCTTCAAGAGGGAGAGTATCAACCGGTTGGCGGTCAGACCAAGAAGGCTGATTTCCGCTTGATCGCCGCTACGAATCGCGACCTCCGTGCGGCCGTGGAATCTGGGGAGTTCCGAGAGGATCTCTACTACCGTCTCAACGTCATCGCGCTCACTAGCCCGCCGCTGCGTGCGCGACGCGAGGACATTCCACTGCTAACCGAACACTTCGTTGGAACATATTGTGCGAAGAATGGAAAAGAGCCTTTGGCGGTCGACCGCGAAGCGATCGGACAGCTCATCGCATACGATTGGCCGGGCAACGTCCGAGAGTTGCAGAACGTGATCGAACGCGCGGTGGTCCTTAACAAGAGCGGCATCATCAAGCTCGCCGATCTACCCGATCCCGTGGCTCGCGCCGAACCTCAGATGGACGCGTTCACCTTCCCGGTTGGGACGCCGCTGAGCGAGGTCGAGCGACGCGTGATCGGCGGCACGCTGAA